>JAABUV010000109.1_pt1 | contig 118016 bp, 6 predicted proteins | sample 5559971 | NCBI WGS metagenome assembly JAABUV01 (sample SAMN10711881, study PRJNA513362) | rock metagenome | isolation source: Antarctica rocks | place: Antarctica: Victoria Land, Knobhead nord | collected 2015-12-19 | reverse complement strand
AGTATTTAGCCCTAATTATACTAAGATTAAAGTAATAGTAGTAGAGAAGTAGTAGGGGTTATAAGCTCTCTACCTTAAAAGTAGTAAAACTTTAATATTAGAATTTAAATTAAGAGGTATTTAACTAGAAGTTAAATCTATTAAAGTAATACCCTAAATTATAAAGTTAAGTAAAGAAGGTATTATAATAAAACTAAGTTAAAAAGCTAATAAATTAAAGGTAATAATATTAATAATATTAAAATTTATAATCCCTAAATTAAAGATATTAATAATAAGAATCTAAATAAAAGTTATAAAGATAACCCTTATAATATAGGTACTTAGTAAGCTAGAGGTTATTCCTTTAAGCTAGCCTTTTAAGACTCTTTAAGGTATAATCCCGTTATATTTAACTTTAATTAGTACCTAAGTTATAATATTAATCTAAGGTATAACTACCCTTTAAATACCCCTAAAAATCCTAGTTACTAAGAAATTAATAAGGTTAAAAGCTACTCCCTCCTAGTAAAACCCTAAGGTATAAGGGGACTAGTTCCTAATAGTACCTATTATAAGGAAAAGGGGTCTAGTAAATAAAAGCCTATTAATATTATTATATAAGAATACTACTTAAAGGAAAGAGAATAGCTAGGTACTTAAAAGCCTTAATAAACCTATTATTTAACTAGATAATATAGGCCTTAATAAACTAAGTAAATCTAGTAGGACTATTTATAAACTACTTAATAAACTAAAATTATTAATATAACCCTTAATAAAATTAATATACTTAAGGACTTTAATATTAATCCGCGGATTAAAGTTAATATTAATTTTAATTTTAACGCCCTCTTTTATTATATTAATAAAGTAAACAAGGAGAATTAATTCTAATCTACTTAAAAGTAATCTTTAAGAGTATTAAAGAAGAGATTAATCTTAATCTTTAAGGCTAAATAAATAGCCGCGTAGAAGGTAGTATATAAAAGTTATATAAAATCTTTATAAGGGTCTACCTTAAATATAAAGACTAGTACCTTTAATAGGAATAAACTCTAGTATTTATTTAATATAAAAGGGAAACTAGTTTATATAAAAACTATTAAAAGCTTTAATAAAAAGGATATTAAGGCTATTAAAAGCTTAAGTAAGAAAGATATTAATATAAATAATAAATAAAGTACTACTATTAATAAAGAAACCTAATAAAGGTATATATAATTAATCTTATATTAAAGTTATAATTAAGACTTAAAATCCTTTAATATAATATTAATAAATCCCCTAATATAATAATCCCCTTTTCTAGGAAATAGTATTATATAAATATAATATTCTCGCTATTTAAAAACCCTAGAAGTATATAAAGAAGAATTAAATTTATTACCTTACTCTATTTAAATTTTACTTATACTACCTTATAAGAAAGGATATAATTATAAGGGTTTATACCTATATTAATACTAAGATTCTAATAGATAAATAATATAATAGGGCCTATAATAATAATTTAGTAATAATGACCCTTAAGCCTTAAAGGTTAAATTAAAAATCTATTTATATTTATAATATTTATAACGCCTCTCCCTCTTAAAGATATAAAGCCTATTCTTAAAGGATAAGTATTAAAACTACCTAGGACTACTCCTAGATCTTATTATTAAATACCCTTTATATAGTAATTATAAAGAACGCTTATAATAAGTATTTAATAATAGGAGACTTAACCCTTTATTATCTAACCTAGACTAGCCTAGGGAAATATTAATATATAGAGGTAAATAAGCTAATTAAGATTATTAATAAAGCTAAGCTTATACTTCTAATACTTAAAGGCCTTCTAACCTTTAAGTAAAAAAGGCGTAGTAAGGTTATAATAATTAACCTTATATCTATTATAAGGGAAATAGCTAACTTAATAGTAAAATATAAAGTTATTAAAAAGCTTAATTATAACTCTAATTATAAAGTAGTTTATATTAAAATAGAATAAGAAGTACTACCCCTACCCCTAAGAGAGGTATATAGCTAGAAATAAATTAATAAAGAAATATATTTTACTAACCTTAATATAACTCTACTTATAATATTTAAGTCTAGGTATTAATACTATTAAAGAATTTAATATCTAGGTTACTTAGCTAGTTATAATATTAATAGTTATAATAATAGAAGCTATATTAATTATAAAGATCTACCCTAAATTAAAGCTATTTATAAATAAGGAGTACTAATAAATAATTATTAAGGTATATAACCTAGAAAGACTATAATAGTGAATAAGATTAAATTAGGATAGATAGTACCTAAATATATAATAGAATTATAAGAAGAAACTTATTAAAATAAAATAAAAGTAGGGATAAAAGTAATATATTAAAAAATATAATAATAACTAAAAGCTTTAAAGACTAAGTAAGTAAATTAAAAGAGGATAAGCTTAATTAATATCCTTTACCTCTAAGCTAGTAGGATTAAATAATATAATAGTAATAAAAGTTAGTAAAAAGATAATACTTCTAAAGAATAACTTCTTCCCCTTAATATAATAAGCTAGATTAGATAACCTAGAAGGCTTTAAATATCTATTACTAAAGGAATTCCTAATAATTATTAAATAGGAAGTTAGATAGGTTATACTTACTAGCTACTTAAATAAAGTTATAAGTAATGATAAACTTACTTTCTAGATCCTTTAACTATCCTCAGATTATATTAAAGGCTAGCTAGGCTAGATATTTAATATTCATATTAACCTTAAATACTACCCCTAGTACTTCTACTATTCTAAAATAATAGTATTAAAAAAACTAGGAAAGGATAATTATATATAATTAAAGTTATATTAATTAATTACCCTCTTTAATATACTAGGAAAGGGACTTAAAAAGATTATTATTATAAGGATAAGCTACTTTATAAAAGAATATTAACTCCTCTTAAGGGAATATATAAGGGGATATACGCTATTATTAATTAAAAATACTATTTATATAATATTAAAAAGGATATATAACGCCTAGAAATCTAAAGATAACTAGGTTACCTCTCTACTTATATTTAATATAAAAGGCGTATTTAATAATATCTTATATCTTAAACTAATTTATAATTTAAGGAAATAAAGTATTAATTAATAGGCTATTAAATAGATATAAAGCTTCCTCTTTAATAAGTTAATAGTTATTATTATACTTAAAGGAGAGTTATAAGAATACTAAATAGTAATAGAAATTCCTTAAGGCTCTTTATTATTATTAATTCTCTACCTTTTTTATAATATTAATATCTTAGATATTTATAAGTAGAAAGGGTACCTAGTACTATTATATATTAATAATATTAATATATTAATAAGGGGACTTATAACCTAAGTTAATTATAAGACTCTTAAGGATATTTATATAAATATTTAAAACTAGGCTACTACTTATACCTTTAAATTTAGGGTAGAAAAGTATTAACTTATTTACTTTTAACTTATAATAACTTAAGGAATAAAGAAATAGCCTAGAAATAACTTAAAAGTAGAGTTAAACCTTAATACCTTTATAATTAAATTAATTAGGTCTATTAGACTTCTTAGCCTAATATTAGACTTAGGATTAAACTAAAAAGACTACTTATAATCCCTTAAAGTAAAAGTTATAATAAAACTTAATAATCTTATAAACTACTCTAGATTAGCCTAGGATATCCCTTATAAAGGCTTATAAAGATTATATTAAGGTATAATTCTCCTTATATTACTTTTTAAGTATATAACTTAATATACCCTAATAGTAATAAAATATAAGTTTAAATAGAAATAGATACTTATTATATTATAAGTTATTTAAAAGAGGGTAGCTTATATTATTTTAAAAGGGTTTAAGAATATCTTAGGGGTAGCTCTAGATATTAAATACTACTAACTTTTAATATAATAAGTACTAGAAAAGGTAGTTATAGATATAATATTATAGATTTATACCTACTTAAATTATAATACTATTAAAGCTATTTAGAGACTAATAGAGTTATAAAAACTACTAGGAAAGATAGTTAAATAGAAAAGCCCCTTAAAATAATTAAAGGTAAGGGTATTCTAACTTATTTAAGGTAAATAAAAAAGCGGGTACCCTTTATTACTCTATTATAATAGAAACCCCTAAAAGTATAAGTCTATAATAATAAGGAAGAGTCTATTATAAAGTATAATTAGGCTATTAAAATAGATTATACCTCCCTATATATTTATATTAATAAAAGTAGTATTAAAAAGAAGATTAATACCTTAATATAAGTATTATAATTAAAGGTATTATAAATAATATACCTTAATAATAGTAAATATTATATAATATATACTAGGGAATTAAAAGGGATTTATATAGCTTATAAACTTACTATTAATATAGCTCCATTAGTACTAATAATATAGATCGATAATTAGGCTTTAATTAAGTCTATAATAAACCTATAAGGATAGTTAAGATAGTATATCTTAAAGAGGATTATTAATAAGCTTACTAGACTTAAAGGTATAAGTATTCTAGTAATACTATAATAGATAGCGGTATATTATAGAGTTCTAGGTAATAAAAAAGTTAATAAACTAGCTAAATAGGTATTATAATAAGGTACTTATAAGGACTAGATTTATTTACTCTTAGCTAGTAAGTAATATATTAGAGTATTAATTAATAAAAGTTAGGTTAATACCTAAGAGGAATATAAGTAAGGTACTAAGCTAAAGTAATAGGTACTTATACTAGACTACTAAATTATAGCCTTTTATATAGGGGTATAAAAGGTTATAAGCTTAGTAGTTACCTAATTATAAATAAAGATAGCCCTTAAGGACCTCTTATATATATATTAGGTAGTTAAGTCGCCTAGATATCTTTATAAAGAGGGACGCTAGACTTAGGAGTATATTATTAGATTATATCCCTTATTTAAAGATAAGAGGTAGGCTATTCAGGGTAGCTAATTAATTAATATTAAGATAATTCTTACTATAATAAAACTAGTAAAATAGGCCGCGAAATTTATAATTAAGATAGGGACCTTAAAGGTCTTTAATAAGACTATTATTAAAATAATAATAATAACTATCTAAGGGTAATAGTATTAAGATTTTTCTATATAGGGATAACATCTAGCTATTACGCTAATAAGCGGAGGTACTATTTATCTAACTAGATTATAAACTGACGATAATAACGGCTAACAGGACGGTTTTATTTAGGGGACGGATTAGTACTCTAGGGTATTATATAATAGTATAATACTACTAAGCGACTATATTTTAACGGGGTATTATAATTTTTAGAATTAATTAATTTAATTTATTTTAGTTACTTACGCGATTTATTCTAGCGTTAATTAGTCCAGCGTTAATTAGTTAGTTATATAGTACTTAACCGGATATAGCTGTAAAGCCGAGTGGAGTCTAGTCTACTCTAGCCTATAAAGGCTAGAGGGTATTCCCCTCCGCGTAGGATTAACATATATATATATATATATACCCCTAGACTCTTTTATAGGTAAGAAGTCTTTAAAGGCTAGTAAGCTTTCTAACCTAAAGATTATAAGCCCTAAGACTAGTAAGCTTTTTCTAAACTTAAAAGCTCCCCTTAAGGTAATAGATAAAGAAATATATATAATAGGTATTATAAGTCTAAGAAATCTATTAGACCCTTATAAGATATATATTAATACCGCCTCCTACTATTAAACCTAAGTTAATATAGAGTTATTAAATATTACTAACGCCCGTTAATAGTCCTTACGCCTTAGAGAGGCTAATAGGGCCTTAACTTAAATAAATAAGGTATTTAAGAACCTTATTATTAAGTGAATTAGGGTAGTAAACTACGCGGAATAGCTAGATACCTTATATACGTCGCGGTCTAATCTAATATACTTATTCTAGTAAAAAAGATGATTAATAAGATACTACTAATATTTACTACCTTAGAGATAAAAGATAAGAAAGTATAAATAGAAATTAATAATACTATTATACCTAATTTACTAAAAATAATTCAAGGGGACTAGTTAGTACTTATTTTATAGTTTATAATAATAAGAAAAATATAAAAATATAATTAAATACTACTTAAATATTTGAATATAACCCCCTACCTACTTATAATACTCTAAAGACCTTGAAGACCTATATAAAAGGGGTAATAAAATATAAATAATCTATTAGAGTACTTTATAAACTTCTATCTAGTATAATTAGGTACTAATATCCTTGAGGATAATTTCTTACTCTAATAGTTAAGATAACTTCTACCCCTTATAAGGGCTATAAGGAATAAGAGGGGGGATTATAAATAATAAGTAGGTAGTAATTAGGGCTAGTAGAGTAGGAAGGAGTAATTAGGTATAGGTTATTATTAGGCCTATAGTATTATAACTCTTATATAGTTAAGAATTAAGACTATTATAACGATAATACTATGTACTACAGGTAAGACGTAAGACAGCTGTAAACGGCAAGTAGGTAGCGATTAGGGCTAGTAGAGTAGGAAGGAGTAATTAGGTACAGGTCGCTATTAGGCCTATAGCATTATAAATAGGTAAGACGTAAGATAGCTACTATATATTACCGGTAATATATACCTTTATTATAATATACTATTATAGAAAAATAAATATAATAACTTAAGGGATAGTTAATAGCTATATTACAATAGTAGGAAGAATAACTAACCGGCCCTTAAATAATTATATAAGCTAGCTAACGTTAACTTATTACTTAAAGGGCTAGGAAAGGAGGCTAAGGTTAAGGTATAATTTATTAATAAATTACTTAGTAATATAGATAATATTATTATTAACAGATAATCTATAAGAAGGAGGACTATATATAATAAAGAATTTTAAGATAATATTATTAGCTATAATAACTATCTATCCTTTATTAGTAAGAGTATAACTAATATTAATACTATATTAATTAAACTACCTTTTAAATCTAGGGGTCTATTTATTATCTAATAGGTCCTCTTATTATTATTAATAGCTTTAGGCTTAGACTCGCCTAGACTTATATACTAAATAGTATATAGGAGTAACTAGATATTTACTATCAATATTTTAATAATTTAAATTAAGATACCCTTACTTTTACTTAGTATACCCTTTAATCTATTAACTTATATATCTAGGGGTTTAAATCCTATTATAACCGCCTTAAAGAGGATAAATTATAATATCCTATTAATATTATAAGTATTTATATCTAATAGCTAAATCTTAAATAATAGGATAAAGGTATTTATAATTATCTTATCTTTATAAAAGTTACTTATATTATAATAACTCTTAATAATATTATAAGAGGCTAGATTAAGTAGGATATTTATATTAAAGTTATTAAGGGGGGCTTTATATTAATTTCTAACTAATATTCTTTTTATATAGCCCTTTAATATCCGCTCCTATTTTTATTTAGTAAATAGTTATACTATAACTACCTCCTATTAGCTAGCTATTAGCTTCTAGGCGACTATCTATTATATATATTATAACGGAACTATATTACTAATACACTTACCTAATATACCTTAATTAGTAGTTATAATAAGCTGGAGTAGGAAGAGGGCAGCGACTTTAAGTAGGAACTAGACTAGTATATTACCGGCGAGTATATACCTTAAGATTATAATAGGTCTTAGTAAGTAATAAAATATTAATATAAAATAAAATAAAATAAAATGGATATAAGTAAGACTATTTAATATATTTCCCTAATTATTTTTTAGACTTAAATCTACTTAAGGTAGGTAGTAGCTCCCTCTTTATTATTTTTAAAAATCTATTTAAAATCCTATCTATCTTTAATATTTTATTTTTATTTAATTTATTAATTACTTTATAAACTTCCCCCTTAGTAACTTTTATACTTATTACTAGGGGTATATTATATTAAAACCCCTAGATATTACTTAAATTAACCCTTAAAAGTAGGGGAAGAAGGTCTTTTAAAGGACTTCTACCTTCTTTTAAAATATAAGGCCTTCTCTATCCTTTTTAAAGGGAGGGAACTTTAAGAGTTTTTAAAGTAATATATTTCTTTTTTAATCCTATTTAATTAGTTTCTAGAGTCTATAAAGTAACTAGGATACTTTATATACTCCCTTTTTAAAATAAAGTATCCTTTAATCTTTTAAGCCTTTTATTATACTTTTAAATTCCTTTAACTTCATTTTTAAATATATTTTATTTTAAGCTTTAACGCCGCCTTTATAACCTTTATATAATTAAAAATTTAAAAAGACTTTATTTTTAAAGAGGGCTTTATTTATAATACTACCCTCTTTATAATTTTTATTAATTTATAAAGTATTTTAATTAAGTAGCTATTAATTTATTCCCTAGATATTTTTAACTCTCCTTTTAATAGTAAATATTAAAGGATATTTATTTATTCCTTTATCTCTTTTAAATTTACTATCTTTTATCTCTTTTATAAATATAAGACTACTATCTCTACCTTAAGGTTAACCTTAATATATATTAAGATATAATTAAATTTATAATAGAGATCTAACTTAATATAATAGTTTAATAATATTTATTAATAGCTTTTATTATAAATATTATTTTTAATAGTACTTTCTACTTTCTTTATCTTTTAAATTATTATATCCTTTAATAGAGTAAGTTTTATTCCCTTTTCTTTTATAATATATATTAATATATTTATTACTTTAAAATATATATATTTATCCCTATTATTCTAGTCTAAGTAATAGAGGTTAAAGTCTTTTATTATTATATATTCTTTAAGCTAGTTTAATTACTCCTTTACCCCTAGTAGTATAAAGAGGCTATTTATTAAGGTCTTAAACTTTAAGCTAGGGTTATATATATTATATATTTAGAGATATATTAATATACCCCCTTCCTTCTTTATAACTTATATCTCTAGGGAGTATAAGTCTTTTAATATAAATTTAACTCTCTATTTATTAATATATTAATAAATTTATAAAGAAATATATCCTTATATCCCTCTTAACTTTATATATTAAGTAGAATATTCCCCTATTTAAGTTATATATTAAATCTGTCTTCTTTATATATAATAGTTTTTATATAGCTAGGATATTTATTTATTATATATATCTCTTTATCTTTTAGTAATATTTTTATTATTATAATCTACTCTCTTTATATATTATATTATAATAGTTTTATTATCCTTTATACCCTTATAAAGATTTTTATTAAATATCCCTTATAACCTTTATTCCCTTAATAATTAGAGCCTCTTATATTAATATATCTTTTAATATATATTAGCCTATTTTTATTACTTAAAGGGTAATTAGCCTTTTAGGCCTATTTTATAATATTATTATTAATAGTAATATAATTCCCTTTTTTCATCCTCTTAAAGATTTATATATTATAACTTTATTAAGGTCTTTAAACCTTAATATAAGCTTCTTCTTCTTCTTCCTTATTATTATTATTATTTACTCCCTTTAAAGCTACTTCTAGGTATCCTTTTACTTATTTCTCTTTATAAAGTTTTTATATAACTTCTTCTTATTTTCTACTATCTTTTAATAGAGTTTATTAAGTACTTTTACTTTAATTATATATTTTTATTTTTAAGTTATATAATTATTCTTTATATATTATATAATTATTAGTAAAGCCCTTAGAAAAACTTTTTATTATATCTTAATACCTTTATAATAATATATAGTAAGATAAGTCCTAATATTAGGATATAGTATTAGGGGAGGAGTTATAAGTAGTAGTAGTAGTAGTAGTAGTAGTAGTAGTAGTAGTAGAAGAGGTAGTAGGCTAGGGAGTAGAGGAGAGACGCCCGTATAAAGGCTAAGGAGCCTAGCGGGGGGGAAGGAGCTTAAAGATAAGGGAATACGCGTTAGGAGAATATTAGTACAGGCCTTAGAAGTTATAATAGCTATATAAAATATATTAATAGGTAGAATAATATATAAGATAAGAAGGATAATAGGGGCTAGGCTTAAATATATAAAAGAGTTTATTATAAAGGTAGACTAATAACTTAAAGAAATATATAAATTTAAGAAAATAATAAAAGAGTAATCTTAAAGAGGGAAGATATAAAGGGGTAAAAAGAGCTAGATATAAATAGCTAATTAAAACCTAATTATTATAGGCATTAGCGTATACTATAGAAGGCTTCCGCAGTTACCTTATTATTTCGTTAATAGAATCCTTAATAGAAAATTAACTATTCTACCTATAATTATTCTACCTATATTAATTAGTAGTAATACTATAGGTATTTATCTTTAAGGTATTAAATAATTACCTAGGAGTACTAACTACTATTTATAATACTAACGCTATCTTTATAATACTAATAATCCCCCTCTAAGTCCCTTAACCCTACCAAGCCTTATACCTTTAGTAACCGCTTCTATAATTAAAAGTATTACTTATACTTTATAATAAAGGCCTTATTTATATTAATTTAAATATAGAAGTAGTCTAAGATTAGAAGCCTTTAATAAATACCCTTATACTATAGCCTTCTAACGCTCCTTCTAGTCCCTTTCTAGGAATAAAGCTCCTTCCCTTTTAAACTATTTAAATAATTATATAAGTTACTTACCTATTTTACTTTTCTTTTATTATAACTCCTATAATAATTATAATAGCTATTAATACTATTAATTTATAAGGTAGCTACTATTAAAGGCTCTAATAATATTTTATTTATCTTAAATATAACTACCTTAATCCTATTAGCTATCCTTATACCGCTAGATATTATTACTTAAGCCTACTTAATATCTAATTTCTTTAATACTAGGTATTAGTATAGCTAGATTATTTAAAAGGTAACTTATAAGGTTATCTATTTAATTACCTCTAAGTATAAAAGATCTTTACCTCTCCTTTATAAAGCTACTCTATTACGTAGTACTTAATTAGGATCTTAAGACTTAGATTAAGCTAAATATACCTAGCTAAGTAATTAGGCTATTAATCTACCCCTCTTTAAGATATTTATAAAAGCCTTTATTATTACTACTACCTAGTTATATAAGTTTACTAGGTCCCTATTAATAGGTATTATACCTACTTTAACCTCTCCTAGATTTAGCCTATTAGGATAGTTAGGCCCGTTAGAGTAGTTAAGCCTATTAAATTAATCTAGCCTAGGCTCCTATTTACTAATAATCTAAGGTATATTAGTTAAAAGAGATATATATTATAATCTATTATAACCTTTTATAAATATAGCTACTCTATTTTTATAAGTATAAGCTAATTAAATAGCCGCTATTATTACTTAAGTAATAACCTTACTATAAAATTAGTAGTAAGCTAATAGTAATTAAGTAAATCTAATAAATCCTAATTAAGGACCTTATTCTACTTAGTTTTATATTTAAGATATAGGCTACTTTAAATTAAAGCCTAATATACCTATTATTAAGGTTAAGGATAGGTATAATATCTATTATAATATCTATAACTTTACTACTAGGTTATAAGTAAAGGCTATTATAATAGATATAGCTATTTTATAATAAAATCTTAATACCTATCTACTTAAAGAAGCTAATAACTAGTTTACTAGTTAATTAATATATAACTCTAGATAAAGATTAAGATATAATCCTAATAGTATTAATCTTCTTACTATAATAGAAAATACGGAAATTAAGACCCTAAGCTTATCGCAGCTTATTAGTTAGTCTATAAGTACCTCAGATTCCTTTCCTAGACTAGCGCGAATATTAGAACTCTAATATATCTTTATATTCTACCTATATATATACCTACCCTTTATAATATTTTCTACTTAAATAAAGTTATAAAGCTTATCTATAGCTATTTAATACTTTAAAAATTATAAAAATTAGTATAGTAGTTTAAAAGATATATTAGAATAAATAAATTTACCTACTAAATTCTATATACTAATGGCTAGAATAATTAGATTAATAATAAAAATCCTATTATTATTTATAAATTACCTATTCTACTACCTTACCTACTAATATATCTAATATCAGCCTAAATAGGGGGAAATATCTATCTTATTACTAGGTATATAACGCTATTAGAATAATCTATATTACTATATAGGTTTATAAGCTAATACTATTATATTTATAGGCTATCTACCTACTAATATATCTAATTTACTCCCTACTATTTACCTCACCTACTAATATATCTAATATCGGTCTAAATAGGGGGAATTATCTATCTTATTACTAGGTATAAAACGCTATTAGAATAGGTATATATATATAATATAGCTAATACTATTATATATATAGGCTAGAAACCCTACTATTTATATTACCTACTAATATATCTAATATACTCCCCGCTATTTACCTTACCTATTAAATACTAGGTAGTAGAGGTAATTTTCTAATATAAAAATCTTAAATTTTTATACGTATTTTCTAGTAGTTAGTATAATACTCTAGAAAAGAGATTTTAAGATTCCCTAGGTAAGTCTTTAAAGTTACTTAAGTCTATTTATTATACTATTTAAGATATTTATAATTAAGATAACCCTATTAAATATATAACTAATATTATAATTAATAGTCCTAATACTAGTATTACTACTACTAAATTATTATAAATACTTTACTCCTTACTTATAAATATATAGATAGTAAACTCTATTATAACTTAAGTAAGCTTATAACTACTTTAATTATTATAAGCCTAATAAAAGAATTATATTTATAAAAGGATATCTAGTTTAATATTTATATAAATAGTATATCTTTTATATTAAAGACCTTAATAATTATAATAAGTTAATAGTTATAAGATAATAGGCTAATTTATTAATCTAGTTAATATTAATCTTAAGTAATTAATTAGTTATAAAACTAATTAACTAGTAATACTTACCTCTACTATTAAAATAATCTAGCTTATAATTCTAATTAGAATTAAAAATTTTCAGGCTAAGATATACCTTAACTATTATAATTACTATAACTATTATAAGCCTCTTAAAGGCTTTAAATTATAATAGGCCTTATAAATAGGTTAAGTTTTTAATTATAAGGGTAGAATAGTAATTATAATAATAATAGTAGACCTTAAAGGGTCTATTAAGCTATAATAAAAGAGTCTATAAAAGACTTTAATAATAAATATAATTAATTAGCTAGTTAATATAAGTATAATAATAAACTATCTATTAAAGGCTTTTATAATAATAATTATAATAAGACTTAAGATATTAACTTCCTTATATAACTAAGAGATACTAATTATCTTTATTCTAATTATAAATCTACCTTCTTATCTTAGAACAAGCTATTTAATTACCTTAAATCATAATATTAGCTAAAGCTTCCTAAGCTAACTAAGCTAATATTATAACTATTAAAGCCTTTACTAAATAACTCTTAAATTAATCTAAGTAATACTATAAATAAAGACTTTAATAATATCCCTAAAATTAACTTTATCTATATTAACTCTAATATAATTCTAGATTAGAGTAAGCTACTAGGTTATAAGTTTTATAAATAGAAATATATTATAATTAAGGTATCTTAGTTTAAATTAAATAGGGAGTAGACTAATATCTACCTTAATAGTACCTAGTTATATAATTACCCTTATTAATTATACCTACCTTATAAAGTACCTCCCTAATATTTAACTTAAGAAGATACCCTTACCTATACTAGTTTATAGCGTAGGAAATAATATTAAAATAGGTAGAATAGTAATAGTTATTACCTTACTAGCTATATAAGTAGAGAGAGAGATAGGATATATAAGATACTAAGATAGGTACTAGCACGCGTCTAATACGCGGTTAATCTAATTAATTATATCCTGATTTAATATATTTTAATACTCCTATTAAAATAAAGTACCTTATTAATATAATAGTATAACTAACTTATTAATATTTTATTCTAATTATCTAAGATCCCCCTTCTTAACTAAATACTAGGTAATAGGCGTAAAGGTAAGGTAGATAGTAGTAAAATACTATTATAAGATAGTAATTTAATAAAACCCTTTTAAATATAAATTAAAAGAACCCTAATAAGGTAGGTATAATTATAAGGTTAATAATTCTATTTATATAATTATTTCTAGGATATACTTATTTTATAAGGGGATACTATTAAGGTTTTTATATTATAATAACTTAATGGTGTATTTCTTACCTTTAATATATTAAATAAGCTTATATTAAGTAGGGAGGAGGGTATTATAAGACTTAATTTTAGTATTTATATCTTTAATAATATTATAATTAAAAATAATAATATTAATACTAGGATAAAGGATTATTATTCTTTAATAGTATTAATTATCTACTTCTTATTCTTATCCTACCTAGGTATCTATCTAGGTAGTAAAGATAGTAAGGCTATTATAACCTAGAGGGATATTATACTAAAAGTTATTATAAGTATTATAATTACTAGTATTTAAGAATATCTTATACTAGTTATACTTTATATTAGAAGTAGGGTAAGAGATAGGATTATAATAGATATATATTATAATCTAAGCTTAATAATTTTATAAAAAAGTAATTAATTTATCTATTATAATATTAATTTATAACTAAGAGTAGTTTAATATTTAAATAATATTACTAATAGTATAACTTATTATTTAAGCTTAGAATATAAAAAGATAATAGAGTTAAATAGGCTTATAAAATTTATTTTATATTCTAATATTCTAATATAAAGTTATAAGATTAGAAGGGTAGGTAGTTAAGAGCTAGCTATCTTTTAATTAATACTAGAAGTATTTATAAAGCTATTAGGAGTACTTATAAAGCCTTATTATATTAAAGACTCCTACTATTATAATATTTCTAAGCTTAAGGCCTTATAAAAGGGGATAAATTTATCTTTAAAAAGGGCTTTAATAAGGTTATTAACTACCTACTTATTAATCTTAATATATTCTAGCTTAATATTATTAATAGTAACCTATTTTTATATACAATAATATTAGATATTAATATACTTTATATATATATAAAACTAGGAGTTCTTAGCTAGGGTAATAACTCCCTAATTATTATAATAAAGTATTATAATAGTAAGTTAGTAAGTATCTTTAAAGAGGTCTAACTTAATAAGTAGCTATTAGAGTTAAATAGTTTCCTTAATAATTTATATCTAACTTATATATTCTACTTTATAACTAAATAGGGTAATAATAGACTATTATTTTAATAACTAGCTTATTACTCTACTATTAATATTAAAAATATGGCTTATAATTAATTATTAAGTATTTTAATCCCTAGCCTAATTAATATTATTATAGCTAATAAGTAGAGAGATACTTTTATAAAAAGTAAGTTATAAGTTAATTATACTTTAAAAGTAGTAGAAAATCCTCTTAATAATTATTTACTTAATATGGATCGGGGTAAAAAGGCGGCCGTTTTTAGCGAACCTAGACGCTATTTTAAGCGGCATTTATACCTAGACCCCCTACCCTCGCCTATACTACCTTAACGGCCGAACGGCTTAATCTATTAACTTTACTACGCTACCTATTATCTCACCGTTAATACTTAATAGGTTACCTATTAAGCCTCTATTACCTAGTTATAAAGTATAGTAAGAGAAGAGGGATAAAGGGAGGTAGTATACGCGCTAGGTAGACCTTAGGGACTATACCCCATTATTTATTTTAGACCCTTATAAAGACCGCTCTTAGCCTTCGTTTCTTCTTTTTCTTATCCTAACTTACTTTCCCCTCTATATTACCTTTACTAAAGACTCTTTTTAACTCGATTTATATATAGGTATATTATACCCCTACTATTTATAATAGCCTATTATAAGGCCTTAATATACGCTTTAAGGTATATCTTAAACCTACTTTAAGATACCTCCCGTATTATAACTAGGAAGCTCTCTAATTAAGAATATTATAATACTAGATATTAAGAGGTTAATAAGAACTATTACTTAACTACCCTTTATAAACCTTCTACTAATCTATATATTAATTAGTAAGAGCGATTATAAAGAGAGTAAGTTAACCTTTCTACGGTCTCTTATACTACTTATACTTACTTAGCTAACTCTCTACCTACCTAGGTATTATAATACTATTAATATTAATCCTTATTATACTCTTAAAATATTAATAGAGGGTAGGATTAAGAATTTTTTCTACTAGATATATAATAAGTACTCTATTAAGAAAATTAGTTTAATTAAGATATACTAATATTAACTAAGCTAATTATATATTAGGTAGAAGGGGTAACGGATTAATCTATTAACCTTAAAATAAATATATAATATTTATAAAGTATATATAAGTAGATCTAGTATAAGTAATATTAAGTATTTTATTAATAGTCTACTAGCTAAGGAGTATACCCTAGATAGTAGTAAAACCAATAAGCCTCTCTTAGATATAATATATTTTATAAAGCTCCTATGCTACTATTAGGTAACGGATACTAATATTTTCCTATATAAATAATACTAAGTCTAGCTTCCGGTAATCCTACTAGTTATTATATTTACTAGATCCTAATTAAACGCCCTTCTTAGGATTAAGTATTATAATCTAGATCTATTTATCTTATATAATTCTACTACTAGGGACTTACTAGGACTAAGTCTCGTAAGAAGTATAAGAGATTATAAGTAACTACTAAGGAAAGAATATATCTATCTAATAAGTTTATAAGAAAATATATACCTTCTTTATTAATATAAACCCTATCTTTTATATTATATCCTATATTATTAGCCTTACTTATAATAATAATACCTACCTTACTCTAGTTATAACTCCTAGAAAAATTCTAATATTAGGCGTTTAAAAGGGATTATACTACTAGTTAATTCTATAAAAAGAGGGGATACTAGATATACCGGTATTCTATATATTTATATAAGCTCTTAAAGGCTATATAACCTCGCCTAATAAAGAACTCTCTTATAAATAGTATTATGACTAGATTATATACTTAGTAGAGGAGACCGGCTTTATAAAGAGATTTATAACCTACTATTTATAATAAGTAACTAGGAATACTATTAATAGTAAGTTATAAGCTAGTTAGGGGAAAGTTATTTTACTAACTTAAGGGCTTATTAGATAATCCTAATTCTAATAATACTATTTATAACCTAGTTATAAATTAAGCTAGCTTAATAGTTTTCTTTTATAACTACCTTTCGCGTATAATCCGCTATAATACCTAAGCTATATATAGAGGTAGACGGCCTTAGATAAAGTTAATCTAGTTAGCTAACTAGATAAGTTAACTAATTAACCCTTAATAACTAAAAGAGCTTATAAAGGAATAGAGCGTATAAATATAAGAGTAGAGTAATATTTAAGAGCTTTACGGCCGTTAGAATAAAATATTTTAATATATTTAAAAGGATTTTAACTTTATCTATTATATTAAAGGATAGCCTATTTATAAGGAATATAAGGAGGTTAAATAACTTATAAATTAAAGAATTAAAAAGTAGAAGAAGGAGCTCCTAAAATAGATTTAGAGGGAATATAACATCGCGGTACTAGTATAAGATATTCTAGCGTAGATTAAAGGGAATAAGGAGGTAATTATACCTATTCTTCCTACTCCTAGATCTATTTATTATACTTTTCTTAAATAAGTATATATTATAAAGGCTTTCTTTAATCTACCGCTAATATATAATATTAAGGGTAATCTAGATTAATAAATCTCTATTATTAATAATATAATATTACTTTATAATTAGTAGGAGGGTATATTCTATAAACCCCGCTAAGTATAAAGAATATACCTAAATAATACTAAGGCGTAGACTACCTTAAAAGCTATTAAGATTAAGCTAGAGTAGGACTTAGAACCCCTAGTTCCTTTATTTATATTAAGGTGTAAATCCTATTAGTACCTTTATTATCTAGGTAATACTACCCTCCTATTAGAAGAATAACTTTATAACCTAGGTAGTAAATATTTACTATAACGGCATTTTAACTACTATTACCCCTTCTAGCCTAGCTAACCCTATCTATTTCCCTACTTTAAATATACTACGGTTAAGCTTAACTACGTAATATATCTTTAAAACTACGTTATAAGGGTTTATGAGATATTTATATCTAAAAAGATCTAGCCTTACTTATAAAACTAATTAGTTATAACCTTTTCTACTTAACGGGGTATTTACTAAATAATTACCTATCTCTAGAATTTAAAGACTTAAGATAGTAGGGGGCCTTTATAATATTTAATTTATATTCTTAGGAGTAGTTCTAGTATAATATATACTTATATCTAGATAAAGATATTAAGCCTCTATCTCCTATTTAATATAATACTCCTAAGTAAGCTAATATTATTTAGTTAACTTATAAGTACTTATTAATCTAACTAATCTCGCGAAATATATTTAGAGACATAAGAATCTTTAAAACTAGGTTACCTTATACGGCTAAGTCTTTATAAGCGTTAATAATAAAATTAGCTAGTTTAAAGTTTATAAGGAAGGTATAAGCTATAAAATAGGCGTACGCGATTATTAAAGCTATTTAAAAATACTACGCTACTTTATATATATTATATATGTAGCTTCTAAATTACTTAACTAGTGAGTTATAACTAATAGTATAGTAGATTAACCCTATTAAAGTATTTTTATTACGCTAATAAAGATAATTAGGTATTATAAAAATATTATATAAGAGTAAGAGATTTATAAGGAAACCTTATAGTATAAAGAATATAGGATTTATAATTATATTAGATACTCTATCTTAAAGTATATAACGGTTAACTAGCCTTAAGGTATAAGTTAAGAGGAGGCCTAACCTTATTATGACGCTTAATTTTAGATATTAAGCGCTAATAGATAGAAGGGTAACTTATAATATTATTATCTAGGCGCCTATTATAATACCTATTAGTACCTAGATAAGTCTATATATAAAGGTATAGAGAGGATAAAGAGGTAAATAGAAAAGGATATAAGGAGCTATTAAGAGAGTCTAAGATATTATTATCCTATTTACTTAGATAATATATTATAACTATAATTAATAAGTTTAGATACGCGAATAATAATAAGGATTATTACTAGATATAGTTATATATATTATATCCGTATTTTCCTTATATTAATTAATATATACTCTATATTATATATCTTATAAAGACTCTAGCCCTATTAATTCTAATAACTTTCTTAATAGCTTCTCTAGGTTTTATAGCCTTTTATAATTATAGTTATTAAAGTCTTAAGGGAATAGATTTACGGGTAAAGGGTATAAGGCTTTCTAAGGCTAAGTTAGTATAAGGTAGATATATCTATTAGGTTTAATTAATAAATATAATCTCTATAATTATAAGAGGCTATTAATTATAATTAGTTAATTAATATATATAATACCTACTATTTTTATAAATAATTAGTATAAGGTTAGTATAATATAATTATACTAGCTAATCTACTTTCTTTATAAGGTTTAATTTCCTTCTAGTAAATTATTAAGACTTAGCTTTTACTGCGTAGGGTATATTATAAAGTTATTACCTTAGCTAGATAGGGATAGGATATAGAAAGTAAATTATTAATAGGAGTTCAGGTAATTAAATAAAGGTATCCTCGCCTTATATATACTAATAAGTATAGAGACATCTAATACTTACCCTCTAGTTCTGGCTCCGCTAATTCTAGTTCCTTAGGAAAGGGAGCCAGAATTAGAGCCCTATGGAGAGTCAAAAGTTCTCAGTATCTAATCCGTTGAATGCTCTAACTACTAAAGATATAAGACTAAGTCTGGAGCGATAGCTAGTGTCGAAAGGTCTAAACGGCCTCTATTAAATAATTAGCTGACTACTTAATAAGTCTCTGGAATTTTAGACGTAGGAAGTCGCTTTGCCGTAAAGGTTAATAAGCTGTAACGAGATAATATTAATATATAGCGGTCTTAGCGTTACCTAAGAAAAAAACAACTTCCTTATATAATTTATATTATAATAATTAACCTATCTAAGTCCCTAGTAGACGTCTTAGTAAATACCTTATTAATAAGGCTATATATAATCTAACTACGTAACCTGCTATTACTATCACCTCATCTAAATATCGCTATCGCCACCCTTCTATCCTTCCCTCTCGCCCCATACTCCGCCTAAACGGCTTACGCCTATAAGAGGAGATTACTAGTTATCTACTACCTAGATAATAGTAACGATAATATTCTATTAGCTCCTTTAGAGAAGAGGAGGACGCTTAAGTAATTAAGGGATTATTAGGAATAGTATAGATTAGCTTAACGGCTAAGAAATACGCTTAGCAGGGCCTTTCCTCTATAAAACTATTACTTAATATATATATCTCTATCCTAAAATACCTAGGATTTAATGTTTTTAGGCCTTAGGAATACTTATCTAGGACCGATATAGTTAAAATATAAGGGTAGAGAAAGTAGAATATTTTAGTGTGTAGGCTAGACTAATTTATGCGATTTTCTCTAGGAATACTAAGACTGCTATATAAAAATGGTATAATATAATAGTAGCTTACGTTAATAATATTAAGTAAGTAAAAGTAAGGTTTTATTAAAAATGCCTTTTTATACTAGCTAATATAGTAATAATAGATAGCTTTTAATAAAAGTTTAATACTAGACGCGAAATACTAAATAAGAGGAAGCTAGGTTATTTAGGAGAGGCTGCGAAATATCTTTATAAGGGTAAAATAGATAAAGGTATAGTCTTAATAAATATAAAAGCCTACCTAGTTCTCCTTATAGTCCTCCTTAAATTTAAATACTATGAAATAGACGTTAATATTAATATTCGGTAGTTATATTAGAATTATAGGTACTATTAATACCTACTATTATCTATATATTTATAACCGGTACTACTTATTATTAAAGTTATTAAAGGGCTAGTTAGACCGCGCTAGCGATTATTTCCTAAACTATAAAAGACGGTATTATATTAGCTTAATTTAGCTAAGCGACTCCTATATATACGGCTCCTACTTAGGTAACTCCTACTCTTACTTAAGGGGTAGTTAGTTAGCTTTAAGTAATTCCTATATATACGGCTCCTACTTAGGGAAAACCTAATTAAGTTCCTCTAGCTTAAGGGGTAACTCCTACTTAGGGAATACCCGGTTAGATTCCTCCTACTTAAGAGGCGACTCCTGCTTAAGGAATAGCTATTTAGCTTACTACCAGTTAAGGGATAATTCCTACTTAAGGGGCGTTACCTCCTGCTTAAGGAATAGCTATTTAGCTTACTACTAGTTAAGGGGTAACCCTTACGTAAGGAATAGCTGTTTAGCTTACTACCGGTTAAGGGATAACTCCTACTTAAGGGGCGTCGCCTCCTGCTTAAGGAACAGCTATTTAGCTTACTGCCAGTTAAGGGGCGACCCCTATATAAGGAATAGCTATTTAGCTTACTACCGGTTAAGGGATAACCCCTACTTAAGGAACTACTAGTTAGCTTACTACTAATTAGGCGATACCTAGTTAACTTAGCTAAGCGTATATAGGCTAAGCGACTCCTATACCTAGCTAAGCTAATCTAGGCTAAGCGACTCCTAGCTAAGAAAAACCTAGTAAAGTGTATCTAGGCTAAGGGTATCTAATTTAAGTAATACCTAGCTAACTAACTCCTACTTAAGTAAATCCTAGCTAAGTAAATCCTAGCTAAGTAAATCCTAATTAAGTGAATCCGGGCTAAGCGAATCCGAGCTAAGCGAATCCCAGCTAAGTAAATCCTAGCTAAGTGAATCCTAGCTAAATAAATCCTAGCTAAGTGAATCCTAGCTAAATAAATCCGGGCTAAGTAAATCTAGGCTAAAGATTACCCTATTAAGTAATTATAGTTTAAGCTACTTTAACTACTTTAAATTACTTATTCTTAATTTATTATATTACCTTCTATTCTTTATTTATAAGTCTAGCCTCTATTTTTAATATTATAAAAACCTTTTATCCTTTAAATTTAATTATTTTATAATAAAGTAAATAATTTAGTAAATTTTAATTAACCTAGGTATAGCTAACTACTCTAATAAGATTACTTCGCGATAATAGGGTATCTTTAAGGTCTCCTACCTATTCTATTATAATAGAGATATAAGGGTATTAACTAGTACCTATTATTATAATATTATTAATAGATATAACGATCTAATATATACTCTTATACCTATATTTATATTATAAAATAAAATCTCTATCTAGCCTCCTAATAGACGGGATTATATTTAGACTGTAATCTACTCCCGCTAACTTCTATATATATAATCCTAACCTTTCCTTAACTAGAAACTAGAAGGTTTTAAAGAGTATACGTTTAGTTATAATTAGCTCTCCCTCTAAAGTAATATTCTCTATTATTTTATTTAACCTTATATTACTATTATTAGCGGATTCTATACCTCCTATCTCTATATTATATTAATTATTAGAACTAGAACTAGATCTAGATCTAGATCCAGATCCAGTACCAGATCTAGTACTAGCACCAGTACCAGATCCAGAAGTAGCGCCAGAATTAGTACCAGAGACAGTACCAGAGATAGTACTAGAACCAGCTCTAGAACCAGCACCAGTACCAGTACTAGTACTAGCACTAGATTCAGAAGTAGCGCCAGAATTAGTACTAGAGACAGTACTAGAGACAGTACCAGAACCAGCTCCAGAACTAGTACTAGCACTAGTACCAGCACCAGATCCAGAAGTAGCGCCAGAATTAGTACCAGAGATAGTACTAGAGACAGTACTAGAACTAGCTCCAGAACTAGCACCAGTACTAGCACCAGATCCAGAACTTATATCAGGATCTACGCCAGAACTAGATCCAGATCTAGAAGCAGTACCAGTACTAGCACCAGCACTATCACCAGTACCAGCACTAGATCTAGAACTTATATCAGGATCTGCGCCAGAACTAGATCCAGATCCAGAAGCAGTACTAGTACTAGCACCAGCACTATCACCAGCACCAGCACCAGCACCAGCACTAGCACTAGCACTAGTACTAGCACCAGCACCAGTAATAACACTAGCACCAGCGCTAGAACTAGGACTAGCACTAGAATTAGCGCCAGAACTAGTACTAGAACTAGAACTAGTATTAGAGCTAGAGCTAGAGCTAAAGCCCTTACTAGATATAAGCTAATCGGGCCTTTTATCTATATTTTTATATTACTAAGCCTATAATAGAGGAAAATTATTCTCTTAATAATATTCTTCTATCTCTAAATAAATTTTAGTAAAATAAGTTATTAAGTCTAGTTTCTCTTAATTATTTACTCTTTTATATTTATTTATTAAGTTATACGCGCTTTTATACTACTACTTTAAATATTATAGAGGAAATATTCCGGCCCTAAGAGTATAATCCTATTACTTATTAACTCTTTTAATATCTATATTCTACTAATTTATTATAATAATTATTAACCTATTTAATAGATTAATTTAAAGTTAATAGATGGTATTTATAAATATTTATATATCCTAAAATCTTAAATAAGTATACCTTAGGCTTTATAAGAATTATTCCTAGGTATTATTTAACTCTATTATACCTTTAATTATTTATTCTTATAAATATATATTATAACTTACTTTACTATACTTTAATAGCCTTCTCTTTCTATTCTCTTTTAAGTTATCTATTAAGATAAGTTAGACTAAAAAGTATCTAATAAACCTTATCCCTTTTAGAATTATTTCTAATATAATATAATCCTAATACCTTATAAACGCGGCTAGTAATAATTTACTCTATTTCTCTTTTATAAGCTAGATATAATATCTCCCTACTTAGTCTATCTTTTAAAGGAAGAGATTAAAGGTTAATATTTACCCCTTATATAGAAGAACTTATTTATTATATAATAGTAGATATTTAATTAGACTAATAATTTATAATATTATTAGGACTTCTATTAGCGGTACCATTAAAGGAGTTACTATTATTATAAGGTCTTAAAGAGCTTATAATTTAGGAAGTTAAGTAAGGGAATTAAATACTATTAAGTCGTCTTAAAATTAGGTTAATTAATTTTAATTATAACTAAGCTTTAGATTAAATAGTTTTTAATAATAGATATATAGTTATAGCGAAGTATCTTAAATTACTATTAAAGTTATTTTATCTTAAGTAAATTATAGGGGTATAAGGGTAGTACTTATAATAATAGTAAGAGTATAATAGTAAATATATTTTTTTATAAGCGCTAGTTATAACTTAGTTTAGTTATATTTTAATCTAAAATATACTCCTTAGATAGGTATTTATAATAGGTATCTAGGTATCTAGAATAGATATAAGATTTATATAATTAATATAAGATATATAAGTTCCTACTAAGCCTTTTTACTATACTTTTAAAATAAAAAGAATAAAGCTTTTTATATTACTAATCCTTTATATCGCTAGAATATAAGGTCTTTTATAATTATATAATATATTAATTAAATTAATATACCTTTTCTTAATTATATAGATAAAATACTTAAGATTATTAAAATCGAGATTAATATATTATAGAACTTAGAGAGTATTAACTCTAGTATAAAAGCGCTAGTTAATAGTACGGAAATACCTTTTAATAATAATCTTACTACCGCCTCTAGAGAAGTAATAGTAGTTATTTTAACTAAATTAGGCGGTTATATTAGGCTTATATCTATATTTACTTAATTATTAAAGTTAAGGTTATTAATTAAAACTTATATTAGCTCTTTTATACTAATAGGCTCTTCTTAGCCTAGCTACCGGAATTTAACCGGCTTAGCTCCTACGGTAAGTTAGTTACTAGGCTTATAATAATAGAATAATAGTATCTAGGCGAGCGGTAGCTTAATACTAATAGTATAAGCCTTACCTTCTCTACTCTCTAGAAGGGTATCGGAAAGAAAATTTATAAAAGAGGTTAGCTTACTTATTATCCTTAGCTATATTACCGGAATACTCCTTCTAGATAAATTATAAATAGAACCTAGTAGTTAATTATATTAAAATATACTATATATACTATAATAAGATATTTTAAGCGTCTTAGTAAATTTTACTATTTTAATAAATTGTTCTACGTCGCAGGCATAATAAACTTTATTATAGCGACTATAGTTCTCGTTATAGGGAATGCATATTAGCGAGGCGTAGTGCTACGCCACGTATCCTATACTATAGTACGTTTCAAGGTAGATAAATATAAATTTCATATACTACTACACACTAGAAGTAGAAGGGTTTACCCCCTTCTAGTTTAAACTTACTTATTATAATAGGTAATAGGTTAAATATAAGCGTCTTAGCGGAGCTAATTAAATTTTATATTTCTTCTAAAAGGATTTATATATATTTACCTACGTAACGGTATAGTTTACCTACTATTAATAGAGTACTAGTAGTAATAAACATATAATTTTATTAGTGTCCCTTAGCACGCTAATATCTAAACTCCTAGATATATACTACTAGTAAAATTAGTCGCCCTCCTTACTAGTACTCCTACCTAGGCCTTATATCTAACGAGTATTAATCCCTTTATTAGGCCGCCGTTATATAAAGCCGCTTATTAGGCTATTTAGCTTATACTATTAACGTACTTAGTCCTACGCGTTAATAATAACTACGCTTAGTACCTTATATACCTAGCTACCTATAGTAAATCCTCCTACCGGAGGCATATATTTAATTCTTTAGACGGCTCCTACCTTAAAAGGCGAGAGATACGGCGTTATAGATCTATATATTTCCGAGATATCGCCAATTAACTATAAATCTAGATACCTATTAGAGGTATCCTAAAATCCGCTAAGACCCCCTTTATAGTATATTAAATCGCTTTATAACTATATAAAACCTATATAACGGGATACTAAGGAGGACTATAAGCTAGGTAATAATTTTAATTAGTTAGGATAAGTATACTATCGCTATATAGTCGCTGTCATAGACACGGTTATCTTGGAACGACCCCGGTTACGTAACTAAACCTTAATATATACTATAGAACTATCCTACTTATAAGCCGCCTAGATAGCTAGTTATCTATTATATTATTATCTACGTCTTTTTTAGTATTATAAGCCTATTTAAGCTAGAAATCTTATTTAATTTTAGAATAATATACTTACTAGAGAGATCTACTAGTTAAAGCCTCTCTAATTAGAGGTCTCTATAATATAGGAGGCTTAGGTATAAAAACTCTAGTTCTCTAATTAACGATTTTTTTACTAGTCTTCTACTTATAGTTTTCTATAAATTCCTTTATAACTATCTCTTCTATTTATACTTTCTCTTCTCCGTCCTTATCTTCTTTATCTTCTTAGTTTATTATCTTAAAGTCTTTAGGACCTTAGTAGAGTAGGGGTAGGGCGTAGTATATCTAATATAGAACTCGTTAGTAATATAACTTAATAATATTTATAAAGGCTTATAATATCTTACTCTAATAGAGGCTATCTAGGTTAATTAGTTAACTTATAAGTATAATATTTATTACCTTAATAAATAACTATATAGATATCTACTTCTATTACTTATACTAGCTTATTTCCTTTTTAAAACTAGCTTACGCTTTATTTCCGGAACTTTTTATAGATAATATATTAGTTATTTTAATAGATCTCTATACTAGTAGATTTAAGGGTATTTATAAAACTTAAATTTATTTAACTTTATAAATTATTAGTATTATCTTATAAGAGTTTTTATAAGGATCTAAGGGAGCGTTATAAGTAGATACTTTATTAAGTAATACTATTCTCTAATTAGGGGGTAACGCCACGCCGAAACGGGGCTATATATATTAGATAGGATAGATCTATAAGCTCCGCTATTATAAGGGCAGAATTAGATACTATTATACCTAGATACTTTTCCTTTTATAACCTATAGTTTATTGCTTATAAAGTATTTTCTTTTATAAGTAGGTACGTACCGTTAGCTAATAGGAAAGGTTCTTTACTATAATATACTAAGGTACCCGCTAGTCTATTTCATACTAATTATTCATCTCGTCCTGTTAATAATACGAGCTATAATCTTTCGTGCAGGACTTTAGTTCTATATAGTTATAGCTAAGGATTTAGCAGTTTTCGCTTTATCTAGATAGGCTAGATCCTTATAGATATAGGTATCCTAAAATAGATTTAAGTATTTAAATTAGGTTATTTAAGTATAAATAGGCGAGTTTATCTAATTATATTTTATCTCTAAGTCGTTTTCTAGTTATAACTTAAGTTAAAATAAATACTTCCTATTAGATTATAATTTAGTTGTTCGCGGCTCTAGTAGCTATAACTCTATATAACTACCTATTACCCCTTACTAATATCTTTATACTTAGGAGTATAATTACTATTAAAGATTAGGGGAATTTAAATATTTAAGCTTTAAGTCTTTTCCCTTTTATAAGTAGAATTACCTAGAGTATAATAAGTATAATAGCTACCCTAGCTTCTTTAGCCTCCGCCTCTACTTTAGGTACTCTATAACTAGGGCTCTTAATAATTACTCTCTTAAGTACCGTTTCTATCCTAGCGTTAAGCGGTACCTCCTTTCTAAGTACTTCTATAATAGGGAATACTGTTATAACCACTATAAATATTATACTTAAGAGTACTATCCTAGCTCGAAGTATTATACTAGTAATAAGTACTCTAATAGCCTAGAGTACTAGGATTATATCTACCCCTCTAACTATTTTAATAACTAATATATATAGTAAGTAACTATCTATCTCTTTTAATTTAAACGCTAGTAGTATATCTCTAGTAGGTAATCCTTTAATAACCGCCCTCTCTAATAACGCCCTTACTTAGTATACCTTCCCGACCTAATAGGTAGAAAGAATATATATAGGACTAAATCTTAACCCTTTAAGAAGTAAGATTAAAGGGAGCTTTACGAGTCTACCTAATATTAATATTAGCTATATTAATAGCTACTCTATACCTATTATATACTCTTCTAGTAGAATACTAATATTAGACTATAATATCAAGCTATTTAATTAATCGGGAATCCTATATCCTAATTAAGTTAAAGGTCTAGTCTACTTAAACCTAGCCTAGTAAGTCCTTAAAGAACCCGCCCTACCGTTTTTCGCTACTTATAAGAGAGCGGCTTATATATATCCTCTAGATAATATAGCTAATATAAGTAATCTTAATAGTATCTAAATCTTATATTATATTAAGACTCTCTATTAAGTACTTATACGGTAGCTAAAAAAATAGCTTATAGGAATATAGCTAAATAGAAAAAGAGCTCTACTACTATTCCTACCTTTATATAAGCGTAGGCTTTAAGACTATTATCTACTTACTATAATATTATATCCCCGTATACCTTAGTAAGGCGGGTAGGTTATAAGGTTATATAAAGAGTATATAGCGTAGATAGAGATTAAATCTAATACTTAGCTACCTTTCCCCTACTCTTATAAAGTTACTAGTTAATATTCTTAAAGCTAGTAGTATATATATCTTAAGGCCTTAAGTAAATCTTTAGATAATAGAAAAAGTTATTATAATAATAAAGAGTAAAGCTTATCTATCTTAGCTCCCTATTAAAGTCTAATTAGGACCGGCATTAAAATAAAAGAGTATTTTTACTATTAATAGAGAGTATAAATTTATTACCTACGGGCTTACTTTAATATTTATAAGCTTATAACTATATTAAGTACTTAAGCTATAGCTTTATAATTAATAGAAAGTCCGTGAAGCTATATAGTTAGGGAAAATGACTCTATATAAGGTACTTTAATATTTAAATTTTATATAAGTACCTTTTATTAAATGATTAACCCGTCTTAGGTTATATAGCTATTTAGGGGCCGTTAGTTAAGATTTAACTTATACTAGCTAGAAAGGATAAATATTAGAATAGGCTATTTATATAAGTCTACGCGTAGTATTATATATTAAGCTTAGTCTATAAAATTACTCTTAATAAGATATACCATTACTAAGAATAGTCTATAAGTTAATATAACTACCCTATTATCCGTCCTCTTTAACCTATAAAGTATAAGATTATAAAGATTATATTAAGATTATAAGAAGGTATTAAAGAATTTAAATAAAGGCCTAATTTTAGGAAATACTAGTTATTAACTTATAATACGCCGGTATATCCTATAAAGGTAGTTAAGTTACCCTTATTATTAATATCTAATATAGCGTATTATTAAAGATATAATAAGAAATTAGTCTAATTCTAATAATATATATCTATAACTCTAGGGGTACTAAGCTAGGGGTAGTTTATACTATAATAGATATTATAGATTTTTCTATAATTCTCGATCTTATATATATTATTAATCTAATATACTTAAGTATTATTAGATACTATTATGATAATAAATAATAGTATAATCCCTACGGGAGATACGGGATAACGAGTTACCGGGTATACTAAGGTTATTACTAAGGTTATTACTAAGCTTATTATTAAGCTTATTACTAAGGTTATTATTAAGGTTATTATTAAGGTTATTACGGTTAAGCTAGAAGTTATAATTATAATAGTTAAAGATTAACTAACTAAGGAAACCTCTCTCTTAAGATTTAACTCTACGTTCTTACTATTTATATAAATTAATAAGATATTATCTAGCTTTATAACTACTTATATTATAATAGTATTATTTATATTAAGGGTAAAGTTAAGACTTAAAGCTAGCTAGCTAGTAAGTAAGATTAGAAAGGACTAGAGTATATTTAAAATATATTACTCGCCAATAGCTAGAGGAGTATAAAGATCTAGAATTTATAATATTATAATAAATAATATAAGGCTAGAAATAGAGGCTAGTAGATATAGATGCGTTATTAAAAGTAGTTACTTAGCCACCTTTAATTATAAAAGCCATTTTAAGACTTCTAAGGGTTAGTTAAAAAAGTCGTTACCGGTATCCTCTCTAAAATTACGGCTAAGACCGGTAACGACTTTTTTAACCGACCCTCATTTAGGCGAATTTAGTACTCGTGGTTTCTTAGTAATAACTACTAAGATTTTTTATATCCGGGACTACCTTAATAAGTTCCTTCTAATACTATACTACTTTATAAGAATACTTAAGGAATTTAGTCTATTATCTAGAGTTTTATCTCTAAATATAATATTAGTTATAATAGAGATATCTATATCCTAGTAATAGTAATACCTAGGTAAACTTTAATATAAGTGCCTTACTAGGAGCTAGGATATAGGAGATAAGGTATTAGCGCTAGGATAAAGTAGTACCCCTTCTAAGGGCGGAGCTCTGCGCACGCAGATTCCCTACTAACCGCGATCCCTCCTATAGTATCGCCGCCATAGTGAATTTTCTATACTACGGTGAATAGAATACGAGGAAAAAAAGTGCTAACTTCTTGGAGGCCATTTACCTGTCTACGTACTAGCCTATTTACTTAATCTCCGTCAGCTTTAAGATTACTCCACGAAGAAAATATATAAATATTCTACCTCTATAAGTATAGAATCGCCGATCTTCCTTAGGTTTAAGATTTACTTAAAACCCTACTCCTTTCTTATAAGCGTTCCCTCTAGGCTGTTAACTAATTTTAAAATCTATTCCTTTTAAGTCTAGGCGGTTATAAATATATAGAAGGTATAATATTATAAGAAATATAATAGTTTATAACTACTATTATTATTATATAAGCTAGCGGGTATCAAATATAAGGTAAACGCTAAGGAGGTTAAATTTATAAGTTCCTATTAATTATAACGGCCGAAGCGTTATAGCGTAGCCCTAGGAGTCTTTTTAAAGGATTATAAAAGGAAGCGAGTTTAGGATACTTATAAAAGTAAATATTATATAAAACGTCTATATTCAGAATATATAAGCTTCAAAGATACTAATAAATATTATTTTAATCTAGGAATATTAACTCTTATAATTAGGAATTCTAGAGTACTTTATATCTTTATACCTCTATATTTAGCTTTTATATATTCTTATACTTAGATCTTATATTTATAATAGGCTCTTAAGGTATAATAGCTAGAAAGATTACTTTCCCTAAAATAATATAAAGCTAAATTACTAATATATCTCTATTAATAATTATAAACGCGCTAGCTTAAAGATTTAAGTCTCTTATAAATTTAATATTAGAAATTAGGTTTAGCCTAGAGATATTTAATTATAATAGTATAATAAACTAGACGTAATTATAATTAACCTTTAAAGGAAAAGATTAGATAGTACTCTACCCTAATACCTTTATAACTAGTATATAATAATATAATATATATAATAATAGTCCTACTTGTTATATTTCCTTTAAAGATATAGAATTAATAAAGCGGTAAGTATTAATCTATCTAGTACTCTAGTAGTAGTATTTAGGTAATACTAGTAATATTATACCTATCTAAATTAGTTAAATTTATACTCCTATTACTAAAAGCGGATATACTATAATATTAAGTTATAAATAATATTTAAGACTATTAAATTAGATATAATATCCTCCTATTCCTTTAAATACTATTCTTATTAACCTTATTCTTATATAATTATATTAACTTTAAGTATAATTTCTTATAAGTACTTAGCGTAGTTATAAGTAGTTAGCGTAAATAACCTTAGGCTTCTAGACCCTAGGCGTATAAGTAAGCTAGTAAATAAGCTAAAAAATCCTACTAAGTAATAACCTTCCTCCCTACTATTTATTAGACGATAAGCTAAGGATCTTACTCTTTAGGAACTTTTCCCTAATAATAACTTTAAGAAATACTTTTATAATAGCGTTATAACCTTATAAATTAATAATATAAGTATTTACTTAGATAATCCTATCTTTTTTATAAAGAGTAGCCTAAGTTAAGGGATACCTTTAATAGTCGAGGATCCTTATATTTATAAGACTAAGTTATTTCCTATTTAGTAGGTTAAGGACTTATTTATATATTATCTCTATAATATCTTATACGCCCGTCTTTTCTATCTATTTACTAATATTATTTATATATTTATAAATAACTTTATAGAGTTTAATAATACCGTCTAACTATTAAAGTTATAGGCTACTACCGGTAGCGCTCTAATTTATTTTAATAAAATATAACTAAGAGTTATTATTATTAGACGCGGAGATAAAGCTAGCCCTAGCCCTACTTATAATATTCTTAAAGTAGATAATCTTTAATAGGGCCTCTATAATAGATCTCTTAAAGACTTCTTCTCTTTAATTAAAGTACTTTACCTAGCTACTAAGTAGATATCTCCCTTAGCACGTTTTTAATAGTTAAAGGAGCTCTTTTAAAGGGAAGTTAATAAGATACGCCTACTTTAATAAAGTCTTAACTATTTATATTCTACTAAATACGCTACTTAGTTTTTTTATATAGCTATAACTTATACTATATCCTTATTAAGTTAGCTATTTAATTTTATCTTAGCGAGCCGGCGGGGTAATAAAGTTAAGCTAGATATTATAAATTATTTCTTAAGATTTCTATAACTTAAAGAGTACTACTAGGTTTTATATAATATACTAATAACTTTTATTACTTTAAATATTATATTAGATATATACCCCTAAAATATATAGTAAGATAGTTTTATACCTTATAAAATTAGATACTAACCTTCTAAACTAACTCCTAGTCTTTAATCTAGAGATCTTATATAATATTTAATATTAGTATCTCTATCTTTAGTCCCTTACTAAGATATATAATAATTAGGATCTTATTTAATAATAGGATACCCTTATTTATAGCTAGCTAGTTAAATACTTTTCTTATATAATTATATCTAGGAAGTTAGCGCTTTAAATATACTAGGAGAAGATAGTAACTCTTAATATTAAGTAGTTATAAATAAAGAGTAATAAAACTTACCTCTTTTATCTTAGATATATACTTAAGAATACTCTATCTTATAAGTACGCTATATATAAGATCTACGTTTAAAATAATAGTATTAAAACCTTAACCTTTAATAGTTAGTATTAGATTAACGCTTATATACTTTATTATATAAAAAAGCTTCTAATAGGGTTAAGGCTACTAACTATTAGGTTACGGCTCTTAAGTATAGATAGCGGAGGAACTCTAAGGGTAATAGTAATAGGATTTATAGATATATTATAAGGCTTTTTAGGAAATACCTAGAGAATCTAAGACTTATTTAATATTATATATAGTATTAATATTAATAGGGCTTATAATTAAGTTCAATTTTTACTTAATTAATATAAGATAGGTAGCCTAATTATATTAATCCTCTTTTTATATTAGCTACTAGTTTTAGAGTATATAAAGATATTTAATACCCTAGCTAAGTAGCTCTTCCCTTAATCTTTAGATTAAACTAGTAATCTTAGCTGTCTCCGCTACCTACTAAGGTTATAGTATTATAATAGATATTATAATATAGATATCTTAGAGGCTTATTTATAAGAAAACCTAGGCTCCTAGGCTTAGCTATTTAACTACGTTTAGAGCCTTATTACTATTAGAGTTAGCGTAACGGTAGCTACTATTAATAAAGGCTTCCTACTCTTATTAATAAATTATAATATTTTAAGTAAGTAGAATAAGAAATATAATATAAAGGGATTATTCTTATTCCTAAAACTACGCTAATTATAGTTAGGGTATAAAATTATCTATTTCATAGAGATAAAAGACGAGCCGTATATTTAGTAAGCGTAAGTCTATCTTATTATATAAATATAGTGGCTTAAATTATTTAAGGGCTAAATAACTTTTATAGCTCTTATATTAGTAAGTATAACTATATTATTATTACTTATAGCTAAATACTAGTAGCTTATACCTACCCGTATATACGTATATAACTAGCCTAGTTTAAGATGGAGGTATAAGCGGATATAATAATCCTATTAAGCTTACGCTCTAGGAGAGTATATATATAAATCCTTTACTCTTTAAACCTAACCTTATAATATCCGTAGGGATAGGTATTAGTAGGAAAGCTAAGTTACTAAGAGCTACTTCTTTCCGTTATATCCTATTTAATAGCTTTATTCCTTAATTATAGCGTACTTATATATTATTATTTAATAGTAAAAGTAACTTTAAAGATATTATAAATAGCTTAGATTATAAGACTTATAAGGACTATATATAACTAAATATTATTTTATTAAGAAATAAACCGGCGATTAATAATACTAGTTAGATAAATAAGTTATACTAACTTATTTATTTAAATTTATAGATAATCTAAGAGTATAAAGAGATCATATACGCCTTACTTATAGCCTCCTTCTACTTTAAGCTAAGTAGCGTCCCTAGCTAACTACTAGGGAATTAAATCTACTACTTTAAGATAATATAATACTACCTTCTAGGTAAAGTTATAATAAAACTCCTTAAGTGAATTTATCCTTCCCGCCTATCCTTTAAAATATATAATAGGGCCTTAGGGTATTATTATAATAAGCGCGATCTCTACTTATTATATTACTAATATTAAAAGTCTATAAAGTTCGCTATCTAAGACCTAGGTTAGCTAATTATTATATATATAGTAAGTATAAGGAGGCTATAATAGAAGCTTAGCGCTTTCCTATAGATAATATATTAGTTTATTAACTAGTAATATCTTAATACTCTATTTAATACGGCCTATTATAAAAGTTTAAACCGCTTATATAAGTCGTATATAGCTATAGTATATTATAAGCTAAAAAGGTAGGCCCCTACTAATAAAGGCTAATATAAGCTATTTAAGAAGCGTTAATTAAACTAGTATTTTATAAGGACTAAAGATTATAAACGTATAACCGATATTAGTAGCTTAAGGTAAGTAAGGAGAATATTTCTTATTAGCGTCGTCTTATTACCTCGTAAGTTAGTAATAAAAACTATTATATACTAGTAACTTAGTAGATAGCCTATTAAAGATCTCTAGAAATTATCTATATTTCTATATATATAACCTATTATAACTATTACTATTAAGGATAGTCTAGTCTTATAAAGGTATACTTATAAAGGAATATAAAGTAATAAGATAGTTTTACTAGTAGCTAATAAAGTAGTAGAGAAAGGTAAATTAATTTTAGTACGTAGTATCTACTAAGTTACTAGTATATATAGTGGTTTTTATTACCGACTTACCTCGGTAGCTTAATTATAGGGTTAAGATCCTTGCTAGACCCCGGAGTTATGCTAGGTATATAGGTACTCCGGGAGGTTAGCCCTATAGGGCTAATAAGGCCGTTACTTTAAGATACCTCCCTACTCTATTTATAGATCTAAATAAACTCCTCCTCTATCTTATAAATATAAGCTACTTAATTTATAATAAATTAATATATTTATAATATAAGTTAAAGCCGGTAGAAGTATATTTTAACTCCCTCTAGCTTATCTAATAAGTAATATAAGTAATAGGAATTCTTATACTCTAAGATCTTTATTAAAGGTTTTAATAAGTAAGGACGCGATTATATTAGATATAGGGTTTACTTTAGAGCTAGACTTAGTTAGCTCTTATAAGGCTTAGTAATATATATTATATATCTAACTTCTTAAAGGTTATACTAGTAAGTTATAATTAATAGTATACTATAAATTAAGGATTATAAACCCTATTATATTACGCCGGTAAAGATAGTAAAGTCCTAGTAAAATATTAAGTTATAAAATAAGTTATATCCTTACTTAAGGGTATTCTTATATACTAGATAAAGTGCGATACCGCTAATATAGTACCCTTATTATTAAGGTATTAGCTTCGTCCTACCTATATATATTTACTCTAAGCGCTATTAGTACTTTAATAACCCTATATATAAAGGCGCTAAGAGGGTAAGTAGGTAGAGCCTAGGTACTAGAAGTAGAGCGGGGTACTAGAAATAGATAGGGAGCCAGAAGTAGAGCGGTGGTACTAGAAGTAAATAGGGAGTTAGAAGTGGCGTAAGGGTACTAGGAAGGGATTTAAAATATATATATACTCTTAAATACCCTCTTATAAAATTATATTCTATATTATATATACTTATCTTATCTTTTAACTCTTAAATATCTAAAGTTATCTCTATAAATATTAATATAATACCTATTAAAGTATTAGTAATATTAAGTTCCTAGAGTTATAAGCTATTTAAATACTTCTATCCTATTAATATATATAAGTCCCTAGGTTATTATATAGACTAGTACTTTAATATAAACTAGGCTACTTAGCTACTTAGTACCCGTATATTTTTTATAATAAAATATAAGCTTATTAGGATAGTACCCCTAACGCTTTATTTTATAATAGTAGCGTAAGCTTTCTTTCCTAATATCTTATAAAATCCTATTAAATCCTCCCGCCGTTAATATATAAGCTATTACGCCCTCTTACTCTACTCTCTCTAAAGTATTTATCAAATAATTAGCCGGAGTAAAATGCGCCGCTAATATAGTATTAAGGGTAACGGCTATAATAATTATATAATCTCCTAGTTCTATAATTACTACGCGCTAGTATAAGAGGATAAGTAGGTAAAAGTATAAGATAAGAATAATAGGTAATATACTACTCTAAAGTAGTAGCCCTTAATGATATATAAGTAGCCGTAGTAATAATAGGATTAAGACCCTAAAAATATAAGTATAAAAAGATAAATTAGGGCGGACTTATTACTAGAATATAATTTATATTTATAAGTTTTTACTAGTATAACTCTATCTATTTAGTATTATATATAATTAAAAGTAAAGTAGAGGGCTAGCTTTAATATATCTAGTATATAGTAAAATTTTATTAAGTTAAAGTAGCCTAGCCTATTATAAAGTCGGTCTAACCTTATTATAAAGGTCTAATCCTAGAAATTAGTAGTCTCTAGAGTAAGTCTAGAGAAGCCTTACGTGTATAAAGTACCTGCCCTTATACCTATATTTACCTTATTATATAATAAGTAAAATAATTTAAATAACCCTAGTAGGGACCTTAGTTAAAAGTATCTAAATTATTTTACTTACCGCGTGCTTATGCCTAAGATTAGGTTTAGCCCGTCCTACTAGTTTCTCGCAGGTGTTTAGGTTCTTTTAGCGAGGATACTACTAGAGATTACTAAGACGCTAATAACTAACTCGTTAGATATAATACTCTACTTTACTATTAGAAAAGCTCGCGGTATAGGGTATAACCGCGATATACCCTCTATAAATTAAGCTAAAAAGATCTTTTATAATAGATAATATTAAAGAACTCATTATTATTAAAGGTATAGCGTACTTTAAGATATAAATTTAGCGTATATCTAGGTTATTACCTAGATTATAAGAATAGTAATTTACCGCCCCTACTTAGCTATATAAATATTAAAGCCTTTAAAATAAGATAGGATAAGAAATAGGTACTTTAGAAGTAGATATTTAAGAAGCGGATATTTAAGAAGTAAATACTAAGTATTTATATTCTTAGGAAGAGACGCTATTATTACTTCTATAAGTTTAATATAATAGAATCTACTAGCATTTAGTAGCTAGATTTATTATACCTAGGTTACCTATTACGCCCGCCCCTTAGGCTTAATATAAGTAGAGGACTAGGACTTATAATAGAACCCGGAAAGACGGACTATCCCTAAAAAAAATAGCTATCTACTTAAGATAAGGAAGTTTAATAAAAAAAAGGAGCTCTATTATTAAAATTAGGTAAAGCGGCGCGAACGGCTTAATAAACTATCTACCTTAAACCCGGAATTCTTTAAAGTACTAGATATAAAAGTATATACGCTAGAGGTATAAGGAATATTATTAGGAAAGCTTACTATTAAAGAGAATTACTTAAAGGGATTAATAGAGACTTTAAGCCTATTAATTATAAACTTTAATAAATAAGTTATAAAGGTAGAGGAAGTAATATAATTTATATAGTATTAAGGATATTAATTAAGCTTTAATCTTAGGATTAAAGAGTAAGGGTAAGGGGAAGGCTATAATAGTATACTTACTAGATAGATAATTTAAATCTCTAGGTAAGATATTATTATAATATTATAAGCGCTAGCTTATTAAGCTTATCTTACCTTAAACGCTTAGTTAAAGTTAGGTACTAAGAGCTAATATAATACCCTACTTTAGATATATTATAAAGTCACTTCTTATATTAAGGTTATATAAGACTATTTAAGGTTTATATAATTTATCTCTTTTATATATAACCCTTATCTAAGATATTATTATTTATAACTCTCTTTCTTATATTACTATTTAATAGTCTAGCGTTATTACCTAATTAGAAAGTAGATACTATAATATATTAGTTAATATAGATTCTTCCTACTAGAAATATAAGGATAATATATAAGCTATAAGCTATAATAGCTTTAAAGTACTCTAAGGGATATAATAACTAAAGAGCTATATTAAATAGATATTATCCCTTACTTATATACTTCTCTATTATAAGCTCTACTAAAGAGGATAGAGAGGGATTAAAAGGATAATTAGAGGGATATTATTCTATTAGAATCTAATTATCTCCTTTATAAAAAATAAATTTAAATTAATCTTAAGGGAGTTTATCCTATTTTATAGCTTACGTTAAAGCTATTACTTATAGTAGAGTTTCTTCTTTAAGTAGACCTTCTTTAAGTAGCTATTCTTTAAGTAAGACCTCGTTTAAGTAAAAACTTAATAAGATTATAAAAGGCGTAAGAGAACCCTATTCCCTAGTACTATTATATATTACTAGCTCCCTAATATTATTTATTAGTTAAGCCTTATAAAGGCCTTATTAGGGTAGACTATCTCTAAGCTAGGCTATATAATTCTACCCTTCGCGTATATCCTCTAGGTTTCTACTATCTTACTCCCTATTATTCTCCGCTTATATATAGTCTTAGTCCTCTTATATTTCCTCTGCGTTTATTTACTCTTAGGGTATATATCCTTTACTATTATAATTACTAAATACCCTATTAAAGTAAGCTAGATAAACTAACTTCCTTATAAAAACGGGTTAGATACTACTCCCTTAGCTTCTATTTATACTATATATATTATTAAGAAAAAGGAAGTCCCTACTCTACTTATAAGCTAGATTATAAGGATATATATATCTTCTCTCCTAGTACTCTCTAGGTCTATTTATAACGTATATAGGCTTTAATAGCCTAGGCTATAACTATATATCTATATAACTAGAATATTTCACCTTTAGATTACTAATCTTAATTAACTTAAATCTAAGCCGCTCTACTAGGTCGGTAAGTTTATATAATATAGATTTATCGGGGTCCTTTATTATCTAGATCTTTCTTTCTATTAGTTTAAGCTCTACCTTTATTAACCCTAGTAATAACTTACGGAGGTATTATATAATATAAAGGAATAATACTTAATAGTATAAAGCTACGCGGTCTCTTATATTACTAGATCTAAATATAAAGACTAACTCTACCTCCTAGATAATATATCTCCCCCTTATTTAAGTTATTTTAAAAAAGCTCCGTGCTATCGCCGCATATAATATTCCCTTAAAAGGTACTATTATTAGATTCTTTATATAATTAGCGTATACTTTAATATACTTAAAGTCTTTAAAGAAAGTCTAAAGGGTAGAGATAAGACCCTCTTATATATATAGCTTCGCCTAGATCTTTATATAATAGTTTATATTAAATACGCCGAAAATTTCCCCCTTTTTTAATTAATAAAATAGGGTTATAGTATCGGATATAGATATACCTAGTACTTTAAGTTCTAACGCCTTTATTATATTATAATCTACCTTCTATATATTACGCTTATTATATTAAAATAAGCCCGCTTAGAATATCCTTATATGGTTAAGGTAGTAAAAGATCTCTTATAACTTAATAGTCTAGTAAGCTCTAAAAGTAGGAGGAATACCCTACTTTATTATACTTTAAACCTATTACGTCTTTAATTACGCCTAGCCGTATCCTATCCCGTTATAAACCTAGAATATCTAATAGTATATTAAAGGCCGTTATAAAGTTATCCCTTTATAGTAGTCTTTTTATCTTATATTACTTATTCTTAGTTAGATAAGCCTACTACCGAGCCGCTACTAGTAGCTTAAGGTAATACTAACGGATCTTATAGTATATTTCACTATTAGGAGGTATCTTCTTATTAGATAATTACTCGGCTAGTAAAGTTCTTAGGTCATTATTTAAATCTAGGGGCATTAGCAAGGGATACTTATTAAGGATTAGCCCGTTATACCGGCTAGGTATAGATCTACGGTCTACTAAGACTAAGGAGGGATTATCTCCCTCCCTACCTAGATATAATAATAACTATAGAGATATTAAAGCCGAAAATTAGAAGGAAATTATAGCTCCGGCTATTTAGTCTACGCGTTATTAAGTAAAAGATTAGAAGAAATCCTAGAAATATTAAGGGCGAGGTCTAACTATTCCTAGTTAATTACGGCGGGTATATAATATCGGCTATCTTATTAAAAGTAACCTTCCCCTTTAAAAATCGATACTAAATTCTTAATAATTAATTTATTAAGTACTTCTAGATTACCTAAGAATCTAATATACTTAAATCTAATTTATACTAAACCTTTATATTTAATATACTTCTCTTATTAAAGGCTTTCTTCTTAGTCTTATACTTAAGTACGCGTATTATAAGCGTATTATTAGATAGCCTATATTATAACCGGCTAGGAGTATTAGTATCAAGGGAATATTAATAAGACTTTACTACTAGTTATAGACTAGTAGTTAAACCCTCGTGAGAGCCGTAATTAGCGACCTAGGACGCTAGAAACAGATACCACCTTAACTACCCTAGGTGATACTCTACTACGCTTTTAATAGAACTAGTAATCTCCGATCCTTAACCGTAGTCTGAATATTCTTCTCCCCCGTAATTTCCTTTCCCTTACTTTACGGCCTTTTTAATTATCTTTATTTAGTATTAACCTTACCTAGTCCCGCGATATAATAATTTCCTATAAGTAGTATATATAAATTAACCTAAACCCTTATAAAACTAACCTACTCTCTTTAGCCGATATACCTCCCGCTAGTAGTAATCTCTTAGTATCTAGAAACGCTTAAATCCTATAGAATAATACTACTAGCTCTATAAATTAAGAACTTATAAAATTTATAAAGCCTAGCGTTAAGTAAGGTACTTAAAGGCTAGAGGCCCTCCTTTTAAATAAACTATATCCTTCCCGTTACTATATTCCTATTAAAGTACTAACTAGGAGGGATAGCGCTAGTAAATTAAATATAAAGAGAAGAAATACTAAAATTTATAGCGCTAAGGTTATATTTATATCTAAGTCTAGGTACTAGAATCTTCTAGCTTTAGTAAGATCTATAACTTAGCTAGATACGCCTTTAAAAGTAAAAGAGGAATCCCCTTAATGTATATACGATAAAGGCTATAATCTTAGAATTAATAGCTTAGTTATAATAGTAAAGAAAAAACGCCCTACTTTTATAATAGCTATTATAAGAGGTTAATCGGCTTTATAAGTAGTCGCGGTTAGAAAGCTCTTAGGCTTAAGTAGAAGTAAAAATCTCTCTAGGCTCCTCCTAATCTAGGGAGAGTATTTTATTAAATATATTAAGGCTTATAAATTCTAAGCTAACCTTTATATTATTCTTAAATATATATTAATCTCCTTAGTCTAAGTTATTATAATACTTATATAACCCTAAGAGACTTACGTAGTAGTAATAGTCGGGTAGGTAAGCCGCTAGCCTATCTAACCTTAGATACTAGAATTAATAGGTATAAGTATTAAGTAGTATTAAATTTCTTAAGTCTAAGAATATAATTTATAGTAATATTACCTATTTAAATATCCTATTAAATAATAATAGTTATATTAAAATTAGTATATAGGAGTACTATATAACTCTATTAGAAGTAGATAGTTTAAGTTATCTAGATATATAAGTAGTAGAAGATATTATAATATAACTATTAGAAAAGTATAGGAAGAGTAATAAGGCTATTAGTATAAATAATCTACGTTATTAATCCTTAATAGCTAAAGGTTTCTTATTAAAGATTAAGTCTACTTTTATAAAGAAGCTTTTATAGGTTAGTTTAATCCTCCTCCTAGATAATAACTACCCTAACTCCTAAAGTATATTTTTCTTAATAATTAGAAGAGTAATAACCTCCTCTTATTGATATCTATTACTTAAGTCTCTTTATATAGATTTTATATAATTAATAAGGTATAATCTTATATAAGAAGTAAATTAGGCCGAATACTTTATATCCTTAGTACTACTTTATATTATAGCGTAGGCGTTAATTAGTTATTATACTAATTAAGAATCTAATTCCTAATATCACCTTAACTACTCCTAGTATAATAGATTACTAGATTATTAACGCGCCGTACTAAAATTATAATAGGGTATTAGAATTAAAGTAGGATACTAGCTATATATCTATATCCGTTACCTCCTCCTTCTAGCTAATTCTAGATCCTAGGTCTATTAGTATTAGGTCTTTCCTAGCCTTCGCTATATATTTAATATTCGTAATTTTATAGCTTTATTATATTACTAGCTTTCCCTATCTCCTTATTATATATTACTACTTAATTATAAAGATTACTTAAATCTATACTATTATCGTTAATAGTGTTTTCCTTACTTTAATAGTTATAAAAGGCTTTCTATTTATCTAGCGAGTTTTATAATTAGTTACTATTAATATATCTAAGTATCTTACCTACCCGTTAATTATTTAATACTATTATATTCTAGGCCTATAGAGTCCTATTAATATATTCCTTTAGCTCTTATATATATTATTTAACGTCTTCTATATTATATTTTATACGGCTTTATTTAAAGAAGTAGGAGATAGGGTAGGAACCCTTTTAATTATTAATATAGCGCCGCTTTTTTTTAGTCTTTACTTAAGCTTCTTAGTTAATCTACTTAGTCTATTACTATCTAGCTACCGGTAGATCTTTAGTTTAGTAGGAGTTATATCTTTTATACTTATTATATTATACCTATTCGCTATTATTAAAGACCCTACTTTTTTTTACGCGTTTCTTAGAACCTATATTTAATTATTATAAGTTATATAGTTATTTTAGTAGATAGGTTATTTATACCCTAATAGGGTATATCTTCTCTTAGCGTCCTAATTATATACTTATTACGCTTTATCTATAAGCTTTTATATAAATTCTTCCTACGTACCTACTAAGCGCTAGCCTTCCTAAGTAGGTATATACTCTAGCGCCGTTTAGGTTCTAAATCTTTTATAAATTAGGTCTATCTCTACGTCTCTACTAGGATCTTTAGCTTTATATCCGTAGTATAAATCTTTACTACTTTATATTAGAATAATATGCTTTAAGGAGACCTCTTATAAGTAGTAATTACTAGAGTTAGCGGCGGGTATAAAATAAGCCTTATAGTTTATAGTAAGTTAAAAGTTAAAGTAGGATAGTATATTAACTTATAGATACTATTAGTTAGTTTTTTATCCTTCTTATAAAGTTATCTATTTATTATAACGTCTTATAAGGAAGGTAAGTAGATAACTCTAGAATTATTAGTTAACCCTTAAAAAGGGCTTACCTCTAAGCTTTAGCGGCTTACTAGAGATAGAAGCGGATCTAATTCCTATCTTATATTATTTATAGGGCCTTATAAGACTAGCGCCCCTCTAGGTAACTTTAAAAGAGTTCTTATAATTACTTTAGGATTTAGAATAGTAGCCTAGTTACCGTATTTATAATAACTTATTTAATGTTATAATAACTTTATAACCCATATATAGCAGATCCGCCTAGTCTAGTAATTAGAAAATATTAGTAAGTATATAGCTTGTTAGTAACGACTTAGTAGCTTATAATAATAGGGGATGGGGTACTAGCGTAAGAATTTTTAAATTAAGCCTTAAAGGAAGATATACTAGATAATAGTTATATATATAATTATAATCCCTATTATAAGATTAATATTTAAGATTAATATTTACTAAAGTCTTTTAGATCTTATAAATCTCTATTTATTATACCTCTAGGTATATTAAGTATAATTCTTTAAATAAAGGCTAATACCGGCGAGTCTCTACTTATAAGGGGTTTATAAATCTAGATAATTTATTAAGAGTAGAAGTCTTAGGAGAGTATAAGCTAGATAAGATACCTCCGCCGATAATAATAGAAAAGAGAGTAGATAATTAGGATACGCTTATTAACGGAGAGCCTAAGCCTAGTAAAACCTTAGGCCTAGTAAAGAAAAGGAAGAAGGGCGGTAAAATACTTATTATAGGTGAGATACCTAATCTAATTAACTAATATAATTAATAGAAATTAAAGTATCTAGATCTTAGGAAATATAAGATAATTTATAAAGGCTTATATAAGGTTATTTAGATAATAAATTAAGTCTATTAAAAATAGATTATTAACTATATTAGGATTAGAATTACCTAAATAAATTCTAGCTATCTTTTAGGGCTATCTTTTTCCATCCCACCGAGCCATATAAGCCCTGGGATTTAGTCCACCCTACTAGCCATGGTCTACCCCGCTAGTAGTATACCCTAAATATAGTCCACTCCACGAGGCATAGTCTACCCCAGAGCACCTATATTTAGTCTACCCCGCCAGCTATAATCCACCCTACTAGTACCCGAATTTAGTCTACTCCACGAGGCATAGTCTACCCTATTAGCTATAGTCCACCCCACGAGCTGTAGTGTAACCTAGATTTAATCTAGCTTGTAGGGTGGACTATAGCTAATGGGGTAGACTATGCCTTATAGGGTGGACTAAATTCGGGGTCTACTACCAGTATAAGGGTCTAAGCTATAGCCTACGCTAGCTCTAGTTTTAGATGCCTTTAATTCCCTCCGCTTTTATAATAGGAGCTAGAATAAAAAAGAGCTAAAAATAGATAAGGATAGGACTCTTAAGAGTAGTAGAAGAATAAGTTAAAAGAAATATTATACTACGTTCTAAATATACCCCTAGCCTTAAATAAAATAAATTAATTAAGTGTTATAAGTATATAGAATAAACCTAGCATATTTTTATAACCTCTAAAATTTAAGCTACCCTAGTAAATACTTAAATACCGGGAGGCGGACCTACTATATACTCCCTACCCTATACTAAGTAAGGGTTTAAAATAATCTATCTTATTTAATAAAAAAGAGGATTCTTTATAAGAAGGAGAAGTAAAGAAACGTAAGATTATAATAGATAGATTAATTCTACTATCTTATCTAGCGAGCTTTCCCTTACTCTACCCTAGGTATCCTTCTACTAGTTATAGTATTTCCTAAGTAGAATTAATAAAAGTATAGGAATTAATTCTTAACTAAGTTAACTAGTCTAAAGTAGTATATAATATAGGAGGAAGAGGAAAGGCTAATATATATTAAGATATCTTTTAAATAATTATATAGACTTATATTAATAACAAATATAATAATAAGGATAGTAATATTAAGAGTAGGATAGAAAGTAATAAGAGTAAGTATAAGAGTAAGGATTATATAGATTATAAGGGTAATAATAAAGAAGATAGTAATAATAAATATTAGGATAATAATAATTATAAGGGGATTAATAATAAAGTTTTAGTCTAGGGGGTAATATAAACTATTTTATTATAAAGAGTATCTACCTAGCTAATAGAAGGCTAACTTCCGTGCTTAGTTACTACTACTATAATTCCTACTATTTATACCTACTAAAACTACGCCTCTTTATACTATTATATTATACCTACCTTACTATTATATAAATAGCTATTAATATAAGAGATATAAGGATATTATACTTTACTTAAATCTAAAATTTATTAGATAAGATCTAGGTTAAACTATTATTATTACCTAACTATAATAGTATTAGCTCTTAAATTACGTTACCCTAGCTAAACCCTATACCTTATAAGAGTTATTATATATACTCCTTTAAATAAGGTTCTAGGTTAATAGAGTATTCGCTTAACCCGTATTTATAGGCCTTATACTCCTAGTCTAAAATAGTATAGAGTTAGAATTTATTACTTCTAGAAGGAAAGCTTATATAGGAGGGCTTTTTACTTACTAAGTTAGTTTATATACTTCTAAAATAGTAATAGATAGGGTAGTAATAATGGAGATAGCTAGGTTAACCCGTCGCTAGTTAATAGGGTTATTATATTTAATAGTAGTTAATAAGATATATAAGACGCCTCCGGCTATATATAAAGGGTAACCTCGCTAGTTACCCTTTACCTTAAAAGGTAATAGTCCCTAAATATCTTTTAAATAGGTAGGAGGCGAGGTATTATCGTACTTAAACTCTATTATAAACCACTTAATTTAGTCTAGATATAAGTCCCTAATATTAAGTAATAAGTAATAATAATAACGTAGAATAGTAGACTCTTATAACTTACCCTTCTTAGATAAAATCTTTTTAAGTAGAGAATTCTTATATTAAAGTATTAAGTCCCTAGAATTATTATAACGTTATTCTAGCTTTTATAGTATATCTTTATAATACTTAACCGCTACCCCTAGCTACTTAATAGTTATTTATAAGTATTTAATTTCTACTATTAACTTTTTCTATTATTCCTTATAATCCTTTATAGATTTCTAAAGGTCTAAATATTAGCTTTTATTACTCGCTTCTAACCTTAGATACCTAGTACTATTAGTATTCCTATATTTCCTTATTTCTAGGTTATAATAAAAAAAGAAATAATATAAGAGGGAGATAGAAGGATTAATAATAGTATAGAGCATTAAAGAAATATTATAAATCCATGCCATTCTTAATAGATTATATTTAAAGGGAGGAGAGATAGTATAAGTAGTAGCTATAACACCCTAACCTAGTGTTACGACCCGTCGTCTTCTAACTAGAAGGCTCCGGGGTCTAGGTGGATCTCGTAGAGAGGAGTATTAAGGACTAAGGTAAATAGGCTTCGTACTAAACTGGTCTAATACAGGTGGAGTATTATATTCAGTGTCTAGGAGATATCTAGGTTAATAATATGAGTTAAGCACGAAGCTCCTATCTAAGGGAAAGATTACGCTTTCTATATAGATACAGGAAAGTCCATGCTCGCGCTGGTCGCCAGTAATCGACCTGTATCGACTAGAGCGATCAGGTCGAGTGATCGCTCGACCCGTTATATCAAGGCATGTTCGACTTTGGTAAGTGCCTATGGCGTCTACTAAGGCTCTACTACTAAGGTTATAACATTACCCCTTATCCCCTAAACCTTTGTCCTAAAGGTTAGATGAATATTTATATCGTCTCGTCCGTAGTAACGCCGTACTAAGCTATCGGATCGAGTGGCTTATAGGGGAGTAATTGTAATAGTGTCGTGTCTGCGATACGTAAGATCTTAAAAGGAGTATTAGGTGTCTTCTCTTTCTCGAAGGTGCGCGGAATATATCCGGCTTAGAAAATAATACGAACCGGCCGTACCTATTATCTACTTCTCTAGTATTAATAAGGCTATGGAGAAGCTTAAACGCGAAGAGATAGAGATAGAGGTAGCGTAGGAGGCCGCTAACGAAATCGCTCGTTAAAAATAGACGAAGCTGAAACGCCTTCGTTAATAAAAGCGTTTCTTAAAAGAGCAGGAATAGCGGATATTTAATAAGGGTCTTAACGATATTAAGGAGTTGGAACGTTTAAAAGAGCTTAAGAAGGCCGGTAAAGTTGAACGGGTACTCGTAGAGTGTCCTACCTTTTTAGAGTTCGAGGGTTCTGGAACTCTCTCGCCTGGAGCTCTCGAGTGGATCGCTCAGGGTGTGTCTGGGTTTAGTAATACTACTAGAGGAGCTCTTGACAGTTCGTAAGATTCGTAACTGGTTCCCAGGTATTTTCTAAGTCCTCGTATCCTTTCTATTTTACTAGGTAACTCTGACCTCGTTATAATAGAATCATTTCGGCTTCGAATTCATTCTCTTCTTCTATCTAGAAGTAGAAGGTTTCTTGTAAAGGTGTGTTAGGGTCTACTAGTTCCAATATCGAGATATAGAATACTAGGTGGATTTTAGCGTCGGGTAGAAGCTGTAATTTATAGTTAACAGGCCCTTTATTTCTAATAACTAAAAATAGTCCGACTTTAATATAGTCCAGTTTCCTACTTAGTCTTATACCTTTTAAATTTTTTATAAGGAGATATGCTTTATCCCCCTTCTTTAGCTAAGGACCCAATTTTCTTTTCTTATTTACTAACTTCTCTATAACAGCGTTAGCCTCGCTAATCGTGTACTATATGTCTTTATACAGGCTTTTTATATCAGAGGTTAATACCAAGGCTTTTTCGGCATCTAGTCCTTGTCGAGGATCTAGGAATAAGTTTGCGTGTCGGCCGTAATTTATAAAAAACGGTGATAGTCTTATTATATCTAACCTTTTATCGTTATATGCTAACTGTGCTATTAGGAGTAATGTAACCTAATTATTTTGCTTTTTATTAACGTAGTATCTAAGGTATACTTCTATTATCTAATTAGTACGTTTAGTCTATCTATCCGTTTAAGGGTAGTAGGCTATTAATATTCGTAGTTTAGTTCTAATTAACGCGACTAAAGTCTTCTAATAGTTTAATATAAAGAGTTTATCTCTATCCGAAGTTATTAATTCCGGTATACTATAATCTCTGATTAGTCTATCTAATAAAATGAATCCAAGCTAACTAGCGTTATAGGATTCCTTATATAGGATTATAATGGCGTACTTGGTAAGTTTATCCACGATAACTATTATTGAATCGTACTTATCATTAGTTACCGGGTTAACTAACCGAGGTAACTTTATAATAAAGTCCATCGTGACGTCTTTCTATAGCGTGTCTAGAACTTCTGTAAACTGAATTTATCCGTACTTGGCGTGTCTTACAGATTTATTCTGCTAGCAGCATATACATTCCTTGATGTATTACTCGACTAACGCTCGCAGGTTTAGTGCGGCGTATACTCTTTAAATAAGTTCCAACGTTTTAGATACTCCTAGATATCCTAGTAGAGGATTATTATAGTGATCCCTAATTACTTCTTCTATTACCCTCGGTGGTAAGTATAGCTTCTGCTTATATAGTAATAGGTCCCGGTTAGGCTGTTCTTTCCTAAGTTATCCGGCTAGGTTATTATTCTTATATACTTCCTTTAAATCGGGAATTATATGTGTCGTGACTCGTATAGTCGTAGCCAGATTCCTTACTAGTACTAACGATCCATCGTCTTCTTATTTTAAGATAGGCTGAGTCGTGATATCTTTTATTTATATATAGTTAGATCGTCTACTTAAAGCGTCTGCTCGTCCATTATCTTTTCCTGGGGTGTACTAAATTTTAAACTTATACTGCCTAAGGAGTTTAGACTATTAAACTTATCGTCGATTTAACTCTTTCGTGGTTATAAAACCTACTAGGTTTTTGTGATCGGTGAAGATAGTAAGTTCCGAATAACTTTCGGCATATACTCTCTAATACTATAAAGAACAGACGACTACTAAAAGCTCCTTGTCGTATATATTATAGTTCTGTTCTGCTAGAGATATCTTACGTGAGTAGTATACTACTGGATACTACTTGCCGTCTTTCTACTAATAGAGGTATACTCCGATTATAAGATCCGAAGCATCTGTTTCGATGTGTACTAGTTCTCCGTTACGAAACGTGTAGAGTACCGGAGGATCTATACAAGCTTGCTTCAGTTCTTTAAATGCTCTTTTCTAGTCAGTATCCTATCGAAATCCCGTGTCCTTTTTGGTAATTTCTGTTAGCGGTAAGGCTTTCTTAGAGTAGCCTTCTATGAAACGTCTGTTAAAGTTGGCGAATCCTAGAAACCCTTATACTAATTTAATATCGTGTGGTGTAGGCCATTCCTATATAGCCTGAATCTTCTTAGGGCTTATACGAACGCCTTTAGTTATTACTATAAACCCTAAGAACTTAACTAAGGTCTTATAAAACTCGCATTTCTCTAGCTTTAGGAGGAGTCTAGCTTATAATAGACATGTTAATATATCCTATATATAAGGGATGTATTCCTTAAGAGTTTTAGAGTAAATTAATATGTCGTCGAGGTATACGATCGCTGTAAGATCTAAATGAGCTCGTATAATATTATTAACTAATGCCTAGCAGGTTACTAGTGCGTTAATAAGACTAAACGGCATGACTAGGTACTCGTAATATCTATATCGAGTCCTGAATACTATTTTCTATTCGTCACCTTCTTTCATTTAAATCAAGTTATACGCTCCTCAAAGATCTAGTTTTATAAAGATCTTTGCTTTAGCTAGCCGGTCCTACAGCTCGCTAATATTTAGTAGCGGGTAATGATTCTTAATCATTATATCGTTTAACTTTCGATAGTCTACGTATAGTCGTAGTAACCCGTCTTTCTTTTTTACGAAGAGTATCGGATATCCTACTAGTAATTTGGATTCTCGAATAAATCCCTTTTTTAGGTTCTTATCAAGGTACCCGCGTAGTATTATAAGTTCCTTTTCGGATAACGTATAAATAGGTCTAAACGTTAGTTCCTTCCCTAGTTTAAGTTCGATCTTATAATCCCAAGGTTAGTGTTTAGGCAGAGCTTTTACTATTATCTCTTTTATAAAGAGGCGTTTCCATCTTTAATACTCTTATAGGATGTTAGGAGTGCTGTTAGTTACTCTAAGAACTCTAACTTATTAACCTGGCGGACCGCTGCCAGTGTCTATTAAGTCGGATCCTTGTGTTTTAAGGTCATCCTTATTCGAAATTAAGGTAATACATGCCTTAACTATTCTTCGGTTCAATTTCTTATCCACCGTCGTCTACTATTAACGTGTAGGTTAGAATCTAGTAATATCGCCAGTTCGCTTAAACTTAAGTACTTTTCTTCTCTAGTTAATTGCTAGGTTATACTTTTCTAACTAAGGCATGCCTAATATGATGTAATAGGTGGCCATCCCTATAATATCGAAGGACATTTCCTTATAGTGTCGTTGAATTATAAATGGTAGCGAGGTTGTCTCCTCGTCTACGCTTCCTTTTAATAGCGTTGACCCGTCGGCTATTCGTAAGTCATATGGATCCTTCTTTCTCCGTGTTAGTAGGCCCACTGACCGTACTAGTGCTTCGGAGATAAAGTTTCTAGATACCCCGGAATCTATTATTATTATAGTCCGCTGACCATCTATTTTAACCGGTACGTTTACATGCATTGCGTAGTTCGTTAAATATAGCTGATATATTTTTAGGGTAAGGACATTAATCTCCTTATACTTCCCCTTAGTACAAGGGATTACTCTTTTCCCGAAAAGGATAGGAATCCGGTAGTTCTTTTTATATATATGTGCTTTCTGTAGTTGTCGTGGAAACAGGCATACTAATTATCTAAGTGGTACTCTGACGTGTACTCGTCATGCTTGAGGTGCTTATAAAGACTGCTATGCCATCTTTAGTTATAGTTTAGAAACCACTTCCTTAATCTTTTAGTTGCTAAATGCTAATAGTAACTTATATTATTATAGCTTGACTAAATCTTTCCATACGTTCGGATCCTAATAGATTTCCCTAAGTTTATCTTCGCTTAATAGTGAACTATATATGTTTCGTCGGCGTAGGCTAACTAGTATATTACTCCGTGCTATAGATATACTAAGTCGTTCCTAAACTCCTTCTATAGAAGTCCTCCTACTACTTTTTCTTAGTAGAACTCTACCCGTTCCTCGAGTTTTATCTGTAGATCTTTTAATGTGGAAGCTCGAGATACTACTCTATCACCTTCTTTCTTAGAAGTCTGGCTGAGGTTTTCCCAGTCGGAATCATCCTCGCTTTCTCGGCTTTATTCGGGTTTTTCCTTCCGAATATAACTACCATTATATTCTTTACTAGAGTCTAATTCCTTAAGTTATTCGTAAATATCCGCTAGCCTTTATTTAATCTTTGCGATGTTTCTCTATTTCTTAGCTATTTCTTCGCGTAATTCTTCTTCTCTGGATTATAGTTCTCTATTAATGGGTGGATTGACGAGGGCTAGTAAATCATCTATAATTGCATCTAGCTCGGTGTCGTCGTACTCCGTTTCTTGTTAATCCCTTGGAGGTTCAGTCTTTCTAACTGGAACTCTTTCTAATATATTCAACTGAGGTCGTTTTACCATGTTTTTTAACCTGTAGTCTTTGGTAATATAGCCCGGTTTACCACAGCCATAGCAATTTATTGCTTTCTTACCCCCTTACTATTTCTTACCTCTAAACGGTTTCTTTTTCTCGGTAAAGTCTAACTCTATTAGCATCGGACCGTAAGGATCGCGTGAGAATCATTTCTTCCTATAACTTCCTCTAGAATAGAGTCCTGTGTAACCGAGTCTAGAAACTCCACCATTATAGCGTAGTTCTATTACTAACTCGTAGATCTAGTCATCGACTCGTGTTAAGGCTCTTATTAATAAGTCTAAGTTATTATAAACGGCTCCGTCTCGTATAAGTTCCTTCTTTACCTAAGGTTTTAATCCTCTCCGATATATTACTATCAGCGCGTTATTATCCCAGTCGGTTCTTATAAAATACTATTAGAACTGTGTTACGTATTTAGATACCGATTTCTTTTATATTAAGTGCCGGATGACTCTTATTACCACGCTTGCTTTATTAGAAGGTCCGAATATCCGTCTTATCTCCTAGCGAAAGAGCGTCAAGCTCTCTATCTATAACTTAATGGAGATATTGTCGTCGTCGTCGGGATCTTCCATATATCGTTTAAGAAATGGGGTAGACCATCTCTAGGCCCGTCCTCTTATATAAGTTATTATAAATAGTGGTTATTTCTTTAGCCTAATAGCGTCTTTATTAAAAGAGAAGTATAGCTGTATTTATACTAACCACTCTTTAAGTTTATCTCGATCGCTATAGTATAAATCCGGTTTAGTAACCTTAATACCTTCTTTAACTTCTGCTGTTACTAACTATCGTGGACCGCGTTCACTTGGGGTGAGGTCCCTTTATCCTGAGGTACTTATCTTGAGGGTACTTAAAGTGTTACGACCCGTCGTCTTCTAACTAGAAGGCTCCGGGGTCTAGGTGGATCTCGTAGAGAGGAGTGTTAAGGACTAAGGTAAATAGGCTTCGTACTAAACTAGTCTAATACAGGTGGAGTATTATATTTAGTGTCTAGGAGATATCTAGGTTAATAACATGAGTTGAGCACGAAGCTCCTATCTAAGGGAAAGATCACGCTTTCTATATAGACATAGGAAAGTCCATGCTCGCGCTAGTCGCTAGTAATCGACCTGTGTTAACTAGAGCGATCAGGTCGAGTAATCGCTCGACCCGTCATATTAAGGCATGTTCGACTTTAGTAAGTGCCTATAGCGTCTGCTAAGGCTCTACTACCAAGGTTGTAACACCTAGTCGCGGGGTTAGGCCCTGCGACTAACGTCGGTGCCAGTGTACTACTACGTAGTCGGCAGGTTAAATACTAGCGTGACAGGGATTATTTTAGTAAGCCCTCTGTAAAATAATCCCTGTCACGCTAGGATTTAACTACCTGAGTACGTAGTACTATAGTATCCGGCATGTTAAATATTAGCGCGACAGGGGTTCTATTAATTAGAACTTAAAATTACTACTAAAAAATGCTAAGATGCTAATATTTAACTACCTTAAGACGTAGTACGTAGCTCCGCGCCGGAGCTAAGCCTTTAGGTCTTACTATAGTGTCTACCGGATTAAATATTAGCGTAATAGGATTATTTTAGTAAGGACTTATATATAAATCCCTATTACGCTAATACTACCTTTTTATAAATAACTTAGTAAGCCTATTTAGTAAAACCCCTTATAATATAGGGGGTACTAATTCGTAGGGCCTAGCCCTATAACTTATTAATAGAGATCTATAATTATAGCTTATAAGCTATTATTAAACTATTTTATAATCTATTCCTATACTTAATTTCCTAGGTTAGACTTTAAATAGCTATTAAGTTATAGATATAAGACGACGCGCCTATATAACCTAAGTTCTACTACCCTTAAAAGTAGATAAAATAGTAAGTAGTTATTTAATCTATTTATACTACCTAGTCCCTTAATATATAAAACTATTTAATACTAAATAAGCTAATAACTATTTATATTAGTACTTATAATACTTAAAGAACAAAGATTATAAGGATATATATATTATAAGGTACGTTTATTACTAATAGATAAGTATTATTAATTATACTTATCCCTACTACTATAAACCTTTTAATAAGAAGTTTATATTAAAGAGGTATTATAAGGAGATTTATAAGTATCTACTTAAAATTAAGATTATAAGTTATTAATAAGTAAAATATTAAGATTACTCTTTAAAGTCCCCTTACTTAAAATATTTAAAGGTTTTAAAGTACCCCCTCTTAGACTATCTTAGTAGAGGATATTATAAACCGTAGTTAGGGTTAATAAGATCTCTTTTAACTTATAAGCTACTATCCTAAAAATAATCTTAGACTTAACTACTAAGGTTATTTTTATAAAGCTTATAAAATAGAGTAAGCTAATTTATAATATCTTTATATATATCTATTGACGTTAACCCTAGATATTACTAAATAGTATACTTAATTATTAAGGCTAGTTAAAACTACTAGAAATAATAATATACTACCGATCTATTTAGAGCTAGGAGCGGCACTTATAACTAATAATATTAGAGTAGCTAGATTAGTTATATTAACCTTTTAATAGAATAGCGCGGTAGTACTTAACGCTAAATAGTTTTAGCCCTTTATAAATAGTAATTTAGATTATACCACTTTATTATATACCTATCCTATATTTATAGGAGGATATTTAGACGGTATATAGTACTAAATTTCCTCCTTACTTAAAGCGGCCTAATATATCGGCGGCCACGTTAATATTTCGCCTAGAGAATTATACTAGAGTTCTATAGCCCTAGCTAGCGTCCTCTAAGACCTAACTAGATACTATCTAGATGCCGCTTAAGACGTGCCCTTTAATAACTACTTAGTAGATATTTAATAGTTAGGAGTCTTTAATACTACGTAGGATTTAAACTATATAATAGATATTTAATAGTCGGGAGTCTTTAATACTATATAGGATTTAAACTAGTAATAGATAGAAAGTTTTAGTCTAATATATAACTTAGATTATAATTAAGGCTAGCTTTCTTATAATCTATATTTAGGAATAGATAGCGTTCTTAATATACCTATAACTAAGCGATTAGCGCTTCTAGATAATATAATAGTATTATAGCCTTTTAACTACGCTATAAAGTAGATTTAGCTACTATCTAGTAAAAGTACTTATAGATTATAGCGTAAAGTTATATTTAGATAAAATAGTATCTCTTTATAATTTTCTCTATCTTAGTAGTTTTAAGCTATTAATATATTAAGAGCTCCCTACCTTTATATACTACTAGTAATTCTAACCGTAGATCTCTAAGTATATACTATATTATAACCTTAAAGATTATTCCTATTTATAGGGCTAAAATAAGACGCCGCGGAATATTATTTTTTAAAAGATAAAGGTAAGGCGAAGCTCTTACTAGAACTACTATATCTAACCTTAGTACTTCTATCCTAGTAGAATACCTAGCTATTCTCTAAGGGTTCCTGCGTATTATAATCCGGATCTAGCGCCGGTAGGTTATTATAATAGCTAAGGGTAATTACCTTAATTATATAGTCTATATTTATTATATCCTAGTTATAAGGTTATATACTAACGTCTTTATAACGGACTAGATAATCTACTTATACTACCTTAATCTTTTTACTTTATATCCCTAAGCGCTTAATAAACGCCTAATTAAGGTCTTATATAGTATATTAGTTAATAAACTATAGCTCTAGTTAGGTAGACGGGCCCTTTTAAATTCCACCTAGGTAGCTTTTATCTACTCTATCTAATCGAGTTTAAAAAGGCTATTTAGCGCCCTCTTCTTAAGCTCCTCTATCCTTATATAATAGATCTATTCCTTTAAACTTTAACGCGTTATATTAGCTGTTAAGGTACTTATTACTTAATAATAAAGGGCTATAACGGTATTAAGTCTACGTCTTAGACTTCAGCGTAGTTTCCCGCTTATAAAGAGGTACCTATTAGTCTTTTCTTATTATAAACGAGCGACGGCTAAGCGGTATAGTAAGAATATTTATAATACTAATTAAATAGCGTAAATAGATAGGTATTATAAGGCGCTTAGTTTCGCTTTTTAGGTATAAGAATTAAGGTTATACTGAGATTAAGTAATTAGTTATATAACTTTAAACCTAATCTAGTAGATAAAAATTAATTATAAGGAGCCCTATAATATACTTTAGGAATTATAGAGGATAAAGTAATAAAGGAGTAGAAGGATTAGAGGTGATATAATAGATGATAATATATTAGATAAAGATAGAGCGTTAGTATACTTCTTACTTATATTTACTAATTCTTCTCAATTAATATATTATAAAGTAGCTATCTAATATTCCTCTACTAATAAGGAGTATTAAATTTAACTACATAAGGCCTAGAAATCCTCTATTATAGTATTAACTAGCCTAGGCTATATATACTACTAAGGGGAATAGGTATTATTATTTCTTATTATTAACTTTACTTACCTTAGTTTATAGGCGTAATTACTCCTTATATCTTAAATTAGTACTTAGTATTTCTTATTAAGATAGGTTTTATAAACTTAAATTAAAGAAGTTTATACCTAGAGATTTTAAGAATACTCTTCCTCTCCTAACCTTATCTTAATAAAACCTTAATTCTAGCCTTTATAATATATTAGCATAAGCGCTCTTAGGCTATATTTAATAATCTACTAGACCTTATTTTACTAACCCTAATAGCCGTTAAAAGGGCTACTTTATACTATCTAGCACGAACAGTATTAGTAGCTTCTATCTTTAAAGATACCTAACTAGAACTTATTAATTCTTATAATAGTTATTTATTATATTATAAATAAAGCTGGTATATAAAGGATAATACTAAAAGTCTTAAGTAAGCGCTAAATTTATAAGGATTAGTAAGGTATTTAGCTTACTTCTAGGGACTTATATACTACTAGGATATGATCTCGTACTCCCTACTAATCTAATAGTTAGTATACCTCCCGTTAGCGCTAACTTAGGACTTTTAGTATTATCCTTAATAATAGATAGTAATTTTATCCTCTTTATTTAGCTAATTACTATTATTATACTTTAAAGACTATTTACGTAATACTTATAATAAGCTAATAATAAGAGTTGATATAAGAGAAGATTTAAGGATTTTAGATAGCTACGCGAATATTCTTAGATGAGAGGTACTAAAATAGGTAAGTTATCTATATAAGCTAATAAGTAATATAAGAAATAATATAAGCTAATAGAGCGTTATAGAGTATATATAAACTGAGCGGGTATATATAGAAACAAAAGTATATAGGATTATCCGGCCTATAAAGCGGGTATACGTCGGGGATAAGATAAAGTGGCTATATTATAAGCTAGTAAGGCTACTTATTTCTCTACTATAATTACTTTACGCATACCCGCTCCGCATATATACCCGCTTAAGATGGCTATACTAGCGTCTTTCCCCTATTATTAAGTAAGGGCTACGATAGATTAGCGATATAATATAGGCTTAATAAGCTTTATACTTATATATAAGGCTACGTTATATAGCTACCTCTTTAATTTACTCTTAGTTACTTTATTACCTTATTTTAGATACTTATTTATAATAGGATACTTTCTTATCTACTTATAAGTATTCCTATAGCTTATACCTAATTTAAACTAAGTTATACTATCTCTAGCCCTTATATTATAAGCCTAAATAACTAGTTAAAGATATTTATAACGTATAATAGCTAGATATCTTAAAAGTAATTACTTATACCTACGAGGTAGGTATTACTATTAAAAATAATATTTTAGATTACCTAGCTTCTAAGATAGCTAGTAAAGTCTTTATAATCTCTAATATTATAGATTATTCGCCAAATACTTTATACGCGTCCCCTTCCCCTATTTACGCTTCCTATATAAATAGTAGAGCTAGAGTAGATACTTTAGCTTTAACTACTTCTAGAATTTCTATAAATACTACTAATAGGGTACCCAACGCGGATAATTAGGTATTAAACGCCTCTTATTAACTAGCCTTCCTATCTCTAATTATAATTACGGAGTCTACGCTTATATATATTAAGGGGAGACTTATACCTCTACTAATCCTCCTTTAACTCTAATCCCGATTAGTTATAAAAGGGGAATACTCTATCCCTATTATCCTTACTATAGCCTAATAGTAGCTAATTCCTATACGAATTTTACTACTAAATCCTAAGTCTACTATTATAAACTATTAGTTATACTTTAAGTTATTAATAAGCTCTTTAAAGAGCGCCTCCTAATAGCGGGGAATATTAACTAAAAATCTATTTATTAACTAGCTTAATTAGGTTTATAGTAATCTCTAGCTCGTCTACTTACGGACTACTAACGTATTAAATATTAATAAATTAAAGTTAAGCCTTTAATAATACTATTTATACTAAAGCTACTATATTCTTACTATATTTCCCTTTATAATAAATCTTTAGGAAATCCTTATTACGCGTGATTATATTAATAGGTTTATTAAATATATTAAAGCTTATACCTACGTTATTAAAGAAACTATCCGCCTAGAGGATCCTATTAAATACCCCTCTAACTTTCTAAGTCCCTTTAAGTCTTACTTAATAGCTTAAGAGTAACTTATTATATAAGCTTTAATTACTTAGCTCGCCTTAGATAGTAATAAGATTACGTCTAATATAGCTACTATCTATTATAATCTAGTAAAACTTTACTAGTATTATAATACTTATAATACTATTATCTTAGAGTTATATACTATAAATTAACCTATATATTTACCTAGATAGTCCTATTATATAGGATTCTCTTAATATCCCACTAATAAGGTAGGGATAATAGAGTATTATAATTAAGATAGTATTATTTATTTATTAATAGTATACGTATTAACGTATATTAGATAGAGCTTAATAGTATAAGGCTCTTATTAAGCTCTACTATAACGGGGCGGATCCTTATATAAGAGTTAGTACTATAATACCTATAGTTACTCTTAGCGTAAATATAGCCTACGCGGCTTATTTATACACTCCTTATTTTAATTATTAGGATAAATTCTAATTAATCTATTTATAACTTAGGTTAAGCTTAAGCCTATTTATAAACCCGTCTAATACCTTCCTCCTTAAGGATTCTACTAAATCTATTAGGTTTTATATATTTTATTATAATATTTACTTATCTATTTTAGCTACTTATATTCTTTATTACCTTCCTTACTTTAATCTATCTAGATTTTAGTTTCCCTTATAAAGTTTTAATATCTTTACTACTAGTTTATTCTTATTAGTAATAGTATAGCTTCTAGTAACCGGTTAACTTAAAACGCTTAGAAACTTACCTACCGTTATATCTAACCTTAGCTCCCCCGCTTCTTATACCGACCTTTTTCTATTCTACTATTATCTCTAATCTTACCCCTCTAGCCTTTCTTAACTTAACTATTAACTTTAACGTTAACTCTCCTACCTAACTTCCTACACCTCTTCTATTATAACGCGCCTTAAATATATATATAGTTTATACTACTAGTATATTATAAAGTATAGATAGATTAAACGGGTATATTAGGCCCGCGGAGCGGGTATATATTAGGGATTAAGGGATAAGATTCTAAATTAGAGAGTGGCTATATTTAAGCTAATATACGCTACCTATAATCTTTATTATAATTACCTTATATATACCTACTCTATATATAATAATTAATAAATAGTAATACCTCTACTTCTTATTAAAATTATATCTTTAATTTACTACCTTATATTAATCTTATATATAATTTAATAATATAATAGGTTATAATTTAAATTAAAAAACCTCTAGTACTAGGCTCTTAAAAGCTCGCTTAATTCTAAAGGGAGGTATTACGGTTATACCCTCTTTACTTATAATTATACCCCTTATATACTTATAATTATACCCCCTTATAACTTCATGCTTTTTAGACCTTCTAGGTAATATAGCCGCTTACCCGCCTTATATACTTTATCTTATACTAAGCTAGGGCGGCCTCTAGCCTTTTCTTATAACCCGTATCTTAAGGTAATTAATCCTTTAATAGCTAAAGATTAGTAAAATATTTAAGCTACTGTCTATACTTATATTAGAGGTAATCCTTAAGATAAGTAATAAATTATTAGTTAATAGAAATTTTTAGTAACTTTCTAGATATAGGCGTTAATAAGGGTTACTTATATATATTAAGGTTTTTATAATATAACCTTATAATAGCCCTTATATAGGTTAGCTACTAAGAGTAAAATAGGGGGCTATAGCGCTAGCTTAAGAACGGCCTCTAATTACCTAGGTTATAATAGCTTATTGACGCTACTATTATTATAAGCTATTCGTGAAACCTTAAGGTAGGAATTATATCTATTATAGAGACTATTATAAATAAAAGTCTCCTAACTAATTTAGTATTACCTTTAGAATATCGCCTTTTATTAGCTCTTTATACCTCTCTATTACCCGTTAGTACCCTCCTAAAATAAACTACTATATATACTAATAACATATTATAAGTAAGCGCTACTACCTTAATATCCTTAAAATATTAATAGCGTTAAATATAACCGCCGGTTTTATAAGTTCTAATAAAGCCTTAGCTAATCTTAATAACGTAATTAGGGTACTTTAAGCGGCTATTAAAGTAGTAGGCGTACTTAAATCTATAATTATAGGCTAGAAATATTTTAAGATTAACGCTACCTTACTTATATTATTAAAGGAAAATAAAGGCTGGCAGACGAAGAAATAGTAGTAGATATATTAAGGAGAGATAAGGGTATAAAGTAAGCGGTGAAAATAACTAAAAGGGTCTTAAGGATAATCTATAAGGGAGGGGCCGGTAATAGATTAGATAAGATTATAAAGAAGGCTAAGGAAAAGATAATATAAAAATTTAGGCGTAATTCAGCGAATATAACGACGGAGACATGGGATTAAAGGTATATATTCATTTCGCTTTTCACAGTATAATTCATCTAGTTTAAATTCTCGGAAGGAGAAGGATAGTTTATAATTTAATATCTAAAACTAAGTATCTTTATATATTATCTTAGAATCTTAAAGCTATCTAGCTAAGAGTAATTAGTCCTTATAATTACTAGACTATTCTAGATTAGAATTAAAACCTTTAATCCTCTTATAGATAGAGTAGTACTTCCCAGCTCTCTATTACTTAGGTAGAGTACTATTAATACCTAATTATACGAGGTACGGTCTAATAGATTTATTTCTCTTAGAGAATAGTATATTATAGGATCTAAGAATTATAAAGCTAGTAGAAAGCTTATTTAGATTCTTCTAGTTTAGCTACGCTTACTAATACGGGCTCTAACTAATAGCTAGTCTACACTAATCTTATTATTATATTCTTAATAACCTAGTAATAAGAGAATATATTAGCTAAAATTATTAATTACTACCTATATTAATAGAGTATATATCTTTATATATAGTAAATATACCTAGGGCGTATATAATAGTAAGACTATCGTAAAGTATAGTAATTATAGTACCCTTATATACGCGTAGGTTATAGTATACCCTAAGCCTAGGCTTATTTACCCTTAGGAATCCGGTAGCCCTGGAGATATTAGCCCTAATTAAAATTATTTATAGATAATTAAAAGACCCTATATATTTAAGGAGTATAACCTCTATTATCTTATAACTATTATAACTAGTACTATATCCTTATAAATTAATTATAAAATAGAATTACTATCTTAATAGAAATCCTTAAAGGCCCCTAAAATAAATCCTTATATTTATAAAGCATACTTGACTAGTAGTTAAAGAGCTTAAAGAAGACGCTAAATCTTTTAGATAGTTATATTTATTAAACTTAATTAGTCCCGTTTATAGGCTTTCTCTTAACCCGTCTCTTCTAAAGCGTATGAGCCTTTATCTCCCTAATAGAGGTTAGAGTATAGAGGAGGTACTAGAGTAAGATAGTTTAAGGCCGATTCTATAGTTTTAGGACTTAATAACTTAGTAGGTAGTTTACTAGTATATTTACTAATTATAAACCTTAATAGATTACTAAGCTCGCGAAAGTATTTTTTTTAGATCCGGCTTATACTACGCTAGATTTTCCTCTTTATATTATCTCCTTTTAAGAATAGCTCTATTATAAGAATTTAATCTTTCCTTAATACTACTACTAAACCTTCCTAGTTATAGTATTTAATTTATAGTTAGATATTACTACTTAATTATCTATCTCTTATTAAAGTGGTATATATCTTACTTCTAATATAAGCTTAATTAAGTATAAGTTTATTAAGAATAAAGGTAGTACGCTACTAGTAGATATTATTAAGATTATATATTTAGGTATTAAGTTCGCGAGTAGCTTATTTATAATTATTTAATTTACCTTAATACTAGCCTAAGTAAAGAATATTCTTATTAACTATATAAGGTATCCCTATATAGTCTTCTAGTAGCTTATATTATAAGAATATTTAAAAAATTAATATATACTTAAATAAATAAGCTATTTTACTAGAGTCTTTATAGATTTACCTCTAGTGATCCTTAATCGCGTCCTTAAGCGCCTAAAGAGTCTCTTTAAACGTAATAATATCTAGGCTTTACTAATTTACTATCTTATAGTAGGTATATATTATAAACTAGATTTACTCTTAAAGGCGAGGTATTAATTTATAAGTAGTAATTAGAACCTATTAATCTATAATTTTATCGGCTATATATTAGTAAAGAGCTTCTTCTATTATAAGTCCCTAAATAAACTTTAGAATATAAACCTAGATAACTTTACTAAGGAATTTACGAGGAAAATATAAATATATATAAAGGTAAGTTAGGAGGTAAGTATATATTTTTTTTTAGGTGCTTATAAGTGCTAATTATAATGTTACGGAACTATATAGAACCTTCTATTAATCTTGGTATTATAGACTCTACCGGATCCGTTCGGGTTATGGACCGGTATACGCTCTTTTTATACTAACTAGTATTAATAGTATAATCACGTAGGGATTTACGCTAAGTATTAGTAATTCCGCGTCGTCTTTTCTTAGAGAGGATTTTTAGGGGCGAAATGGAAGCTCTTAGGCCCTAGGAGGTAGTTTATTAGGGGGTTGACGACGTAATATCGCTAGGAATATTACCTAGCGACGACATATATAGTAATATATTATAAAGATACCTATTAAAGGAATATAGAATAATAATAATATATTATTAAATGGTAGATATCGTTATTTATAGCTAAAATTATTAAATATATAATTACGTATTATTACTAAGCGGATATTATTATAACCCGGTCTAACTATACTATAATCTCTACCTATTTAAATATCCCGTCTTAGCAGATACTAGGAAAATATAGTCTAGTATTTCTAGAAGCTTATTTAACTATATATATAATTTTAATATATAGATAATTAAAAGTTATAGGCGACTAGTATAGTATATATATAAAAGTTAAGCCCCCTACGACGTAGTAATATAGGGGTTATTTTATAGGCGTTTATATCCTAGAACGGCGTACTACGTATTAAGGGAAATAGTTATTAGTATAATAGGGATTCCTTTAGTAAGTCCTCTCTTAAATAATCCCTATTACGCTAATAACTAATTATTTATATATTTATAGAGCTAAGGCTTAGCTTTAGCGCTAGCCTAATCCTAGCGCTTAGAAAATACTATTTTTAATATTTCGGTCGCTAAAATTAATACCCTAATAATTTAGAAGAGCCCGTCTAGCGCCTACTTACTTTTAAAATTATTCTTTTAGTGTGTATAATATAGTATTTATAGCTCTAGGATCTTTATAATAGGCTAGATCCTAGAGTAGATACTAGTTTATTTATATAAGCTCTACTATCTACTCCTCTGTAGTTATTAGGTAGCTCTATTTTAAGGCCCTAAGTAGGTAGGGTAATTACTTATAAGTAGATGTTATACCCCTACTCCTTATAATTATGTTGTTTAGAGTAGATAGCTCCGTTATAAATAGCCCCGTAGATAGTATCCTAAACTAGGTCTATTTATTAAGATCCATGCTTCCTTTAACTATATAAGAAAAATAGCTTATAAATACTTATTATATTCTCCCTACTTATAGGCTAGTAAAGACTAGTAGAGACTTAGAGTATTATAAGTAAGAAGCCGCTTACTTAAAACGTAGGCGATTAAATAATATATAGTACTTTCTACTATTATAACTTTAATATAAATCCTTAAAGATTATACTTTTACTCCCGTAATATAGTATATAGAAACTTATAAGTTAATTAGAGAGATAATAGTAATAAGTATTTATACTAATAAAAATATCTAAGCGTATATAATAATAAATTTATAATAAAGTTAACTTAAACTAAATATAAGAATAATATCTACTAATAGATCTTTAAGTATCTTACTTTTATTAATACTTAAATAGTATTATCTTATTCTCCTTCCCTACTACTCTTAGATATAGATATACTCTTTACGTCGACCTTAAAGTTACGTAGTAGATCTTCTAGTAGAAGTTACTTATATTAGAGATTATCTCTAGTATTTTAAAGTTTACGCTCTAGGCTTATAATCTTAGCTTTAAGGTAGTTAAGTATCCCCTTTATACTATTCTATTTAATCTAGATTATATTAAGGCTTATATTATTATTTAGATCTACCCTTTATAAAACCTTAAGAGTATCTAGAAATCTAATAAAGTCCTAGAAATAGGCGCGCTCTTACTCTAGTAATCTCTTAGTCGCTTTATAATAAGTAGACTTATAACCTAGGGATTATACTATTAGAGCGCGCTCTCTTTTCTCTAACTTTAATACCTCCTACTAAGTTATAAATACTCTTTAATAGTTACTTATAGTTTCTTTTAACCTTATAACCTCTTTACTTTAGGTATTAGAGAATTTTATATAGACTTTATTAGATTAATTAATATAACTAGCTTTAAAGAGATATTAAAGTAATATAAAATTCTTATTTTTAAGGGCTATCTTCTTCTAGTAAAGTTTCTTATAAGAAGCTAGTTTAATACTATATATTTAGTAGATAGCTTAGCTAGGCTATTACTTATATTAGAATTTATCTATTTAAATTATAGAACTTTTTATACTACTTAAGAAAATTAAAATAGTATACTCCTACCTTACGTTACTATAATTAGAGTATAGGTTATAACGGGAATAAGAATCTAGTATATACTTTAAAGGGGCTTAAGTACCTAGATTAATTAAGACTAGGAATAGACGAAGGTTTACTTTATATAATACTTAAATCCTAAAATAGTATATTTCTAATCCTTTAATAACTACTATTCTAATTCTATTAAATCACGTAAGGTACGCTGAAACTATTTAGGTATATAGACTACTATTAATATACCTAAGTTATTATTACGGCGGGTCTTTTTATAATAGAAGGATTTAATTATATAAATAGATTTTTATCCTTATACTTATCTTATATTACCTTAGTATTACTCTATAATTAATATAAGAGATTAGCTAGGAGGTAGATTAATTAGTAACCTTTAATATTAGGTACGCTTTAAGTGCTAGGATCGCGGTATAATATATATAAGTTATTAGCCCTATTATAATAGTTTTATAATATAACTATTCACGTATATAAAGCTTATATTTACTAAGCTATATATAGGGTAGATCCTCTAGGTTATAGTGATATAACTAGTTTATATCTAACGCTCTATTAATAATAGCCTTTTACACTAGAATTTAAGGTACGGTTAGTATTAGGATTTAAAAGGGGATAGTAATATATAGAGTTAGGGATACCCTACCTTATATATATATAGTAATAGATAACCTTTTTAAGGAATAATACCCTAATAATAAATAGATTAACTTTAATAATAGTAACTATGTAATAGGCTATAAAGACCTAACTTTATTCTTATCTCTAGATTATTCTATTAGTTAAAAATTAATCCTAACTAATTAACTTCTCTCTTAGGATCTTTAAGCTAGGATTATATATATAAATTAAATCTCTCCCGCGTATATTTAGTACGCTAACTTATAAGAGATAAGAACTAGTTATAAAGACCTAATACTATTCTTATCTCTAGATAATTCTATTAGTTAAGATAACTTAAAAATTAGTTCTTAGACTAACTAGTTTCTCTCTTAGGATCTTTAAGCCGGAACTACGTATATAAATTAAAGCTCTAATCCTATATATATTTAGTACGCTAACTTATAAGAGACGAGGACTAGCTATAAAGACTTAACGCTATTCTTATCTCTAGATAATTCTATTAGTTAAGATAACTTAGAAATTAGTTCTTAAACTAACTAATTTCTCTCTTAGGATCTTTAAGCCGGAATTATATATATAGATTAAATCTCTACTCTTATATATATTAAGTACGCTAACCTATAAGGTTTACTTAAAGGTTAGAATACTAGCGTTAATATAAGAGATATAAGACTAGAATATATAGAGATTAAGGTATTATATAAAGAGAATATTATAATCTTAATATTACTAATATCTATTTAGAATAGAGGAAAACTCTAGGTATCTTAATAATATTATATAGCGAGTAAGGGGAAATATTAATTTAGTAAAAGATAGATAGTCTAATTACGCTAATATATTATAATATTACGTCCCTATTTTATAATAATATAATTAATATTAAAAGATTTAATAATATAAGTTAATTAGTAATAGGTAGTAAAGATACTTATAACTCTACTCCTAAAGAGATAAGACACTTAAGCTAGGGAGGGAACTTAGATAAAGTTAATAAGAGTAAGGGTATTAGCAGTAAGCGAAGTGGAGGTTAGATACCTAGAGAACTAGACTCTAGCCGCCTTTAATTATAATTAAAGTTATACTTTACTAGAGTTTCCTTTATATAAAATTATAACGGTTCCTAAGAATTTATTCTTTATTCTTTCTACTTACCTTTACGTAGTAAAAGCTAGAAGGTATATAATTTATTACCTTATTAAGGTTAGTAATTTTATATAAATTAATAGAGACGTCTCCTACTATTAAAGGAGATAAAGCCGTTAATTAAAGCTGATATAACCTATTATAAAGACCTCCTAAGATAGATAAATAGGAAAAACCGTCGGTAGTATTAGATTCTAGAGCCCCTCTTTAAAATTATAATAGGATTTAAATACTTATCCTTACATAGGTTAGAAGCTTAAATAATAAGTCACTCTATTAATTTAGAATAGGGTTCTTAGCCTCTACTATACTAGACGTTTCACCGATTACTTGATACCTAGGCGCTTATTAATAATAGTATTTAGTTCTAGACGGGCCTTCTATCTAATCTTAAGTATCCTATTCTAGGGCTATAATAAAAGGAGAGAGTAAAGCTTAGTGTAATCCTATCTAAACCTAATTAACGTCTCTATTAATATTATTTATAGAGTTAATAGACTATTATAATTAGCGCTATAACTATATCTAGAAGATAAGGGTTCTATTCTAAAGAGGAGATAAGAGAGTTATAGGTATATTTAGTTAGAATACTTTAGCTAATAAACCTTTATAGACTAAGATTTACTTAAAGACCTAGATTTTCCTAAAAGTTCACGTAGCTAATATTTCCCTAGTTATAATAAGAAGTAGAGGTACTTATAAAATAACTATTAATAAAATCGCCGTATAGGTTACTATTAGAATTTTTTTTTTGAGATATTAAGCTACTCTTAGCCTTTAAGACCTCGGTAAAGTAATTTAAAACTATAGGTGATACTACCTCCCCCGGGGAGCTACGGTTCCCTAATTATTTACCTAAGATTATCCGCCGTCTTAAGATACCTATTATAATCCCTTTTATTATATATAGATATTCTAATCTTTAAAGGCTTATCCTATTAAATTCCTTAGTATTATTTTAATAGAGAAGCTTATTTATACCTCTTATTTATTTAACTACTTATTAATCTTAACTTAGGTTTCTAAACCTAAAGCTTAATTAGTAAAAGTAGTATTACTCTTTAAACCGCCTTTACCCTCTATACCGTCTTAGGAGTTTATTATATTAGGAGCTACTAGAGCCGTATACCCTTAAGCTATTAGAATAGTAATATAGAGTAGTACCTCTGGGGTATATATTCTATAATTACTAGCGAAGTAGGTTTTAAGTGGTTTTAAGGTAAAGGAAACCTATTACCTTAATATAATTATGGTCTAGATATTTATAGGCCTTTATAAATTAAATATAGATACCTCTAATTTCCGCGCCTCTAATTATAAATATATTTTATTATATACGAGATTAATTAAGGATTAAGTTATAGCTAAATAGCTAGAAGGGTAAAGTAATACTATTAGGACTAGGTAATACTTCTAAACTAGGCTTATACTTTCTAAAGGAAGATATAGATCTAACCTCTAAGTATTTTTAATATATAATATATTAGCTTAAAATTCTACTTAAACTAGAATAGTAATAATATATTAGTATTAATAATAAAGTTTAAATATTCCTTACTTTAATATATTTTATAAAAGCTTTAATACCTAATAGAATAAACTAGATTTACTAAGGGAACACGGATTCGCGGTAAGTAATAGTAGTAACTAATCTTATATATTAATGGTAGGAAGATACGTATTCTTTATACCTATAGTATTCCTAATATATAAACGACTTAGGTATTAGATTTCTTCTTTAAGGTAGTTACCTTAAGGGTACTTTATAAGACGTACTAATATAATAAGAGACTAGGTTACTCTTAAGATTACTTATATTAGCTATATTATTATAAGGATAGGTATAAGTAGCGCCTTTATAAGCTATAAAAACCGGCGGAGTAGGTTTATAAGTAATATTCTAAGCGGCGCTAATATAGATAGGGCCGACTTAATTATTATAAATAATGCCTAGCTACTAAAATAGATTAATATTATAGCCTATTATACCCTTAGAAGAGTAGGTAATAGGTATAAAATAGCTATTGAAATAGCTAATATTAATATTAGGTAGACCTATAAAAATACCTTTAAACTTACTACTTATAGGGTTAGTATTTAGCCTAATATATATCCTTTATACCTACCTAGTTAGAAAAGTAAATTAGGTAGGCGAAGTGTCGGGAAGTAAAGTGGCCGACAGATTCCCTACTAGGGATAGGCTACTAGAATTAGAATTAAAGGAGAGAGATAATTGGGTTCCGTACGTCATATAACCGCCTAATAGGTTTTTTTATTATACTAGCTGAAGCGTTAAGAGAATTCTGTGTATTAAAGAATACTAACGCCGTTATACGTTTTATAGTACTTTAACTATAAGTTAGTCTTTAAATATCTTTAAAAGTATCTAAAAATAGGAGTATTTATAATATTCTATTGATAGCTAAGTACGTAGCCTTTCTTTAATCCTATCCCTTATATCTTCTTTATCTATCCTTTTCTATTATAGCCGTTTATAAGGTTTTTAAACTTAAATTAATCTCTTACTATAGGCCTTAGCTTATAACGGCTACTTTTACTAAGTAGTACCGGCGAAAGGTTTTAAGCTTTAATAAGAAGTTATACTAGTAATAAATATAAGGGTATTAAAGTAGATTCTTATTCTTTACTAGCTAATATATATCTATATCCTTTTTCCTAGATTAAATCTTCCTAATAATAATCTAGAGGTAGTTATATAATTAGGTAACGCTACTTATAATAGGGTATATTCTCCGGTTATACGTGTATAGTAAGGGCTATTCTATAGAAGTTAGCTAATTAAGCCTTAGTGGAAGTAATAAGCGGGTTATAAAAATAAGGAAACTAATTTTATTTAAGAGGCTACTAAAAGTTATAGTAAAGGATAGTAACTTATAGCCTATATATAGTCGTAACTATTATAATACTAGGCTTCTAAGTATATAGAATAAGATTCTTAAAAGGCTATTCTAGCTAAAAAGTTAATAGTTTACTTAGGTATTCAGCTCTATAAGGCTAACCCCCTAGAGCCTCTATTTCTATACTACCTAGTATACTAGGTACGCGCGTAGTAAGATAATTCGGATACTTCTAATAAAGATCCTTAAAAGCGCTATATCCTAATTATAACTTTCTAATTATTAATTTTAAGGCTCCTAACGGAATTAAGAAATTAGATCTATATTCCTTACTTAACCCTACTTTACGCTCGCTGCGTAATAAAACTAAATAACTAAATATTACTTTAAGGGATAGGAGAAAGCTCTCTTACTTATAGAAGGTTAATAGGCTATTAAAAGCTTTAAATAGACGTTTATCTAAGTATTAGCTATAACTCTAGGTATATATTATAGCTTAAATAGAATTTATAACTAATAACTTATTAAAGCTTTACGTATAGAGGATATAGTGGAACTAAAGTAGAAAGAAGTTAATAATAGAGTAAAGGAAGCTAAGGCTTAAGGGAGTAAAAAGTAGAGTATATTATAAGAGCTCGGAAGATTACGCGACTAATATATTATAGAAAGGAAATAGTTAGATCTCCTATAACTTACTTTATATATAATCTAACCGACTTATTAATAAATAATATCCTTACTTAGTAGTGCTAGTACTACGCTTAACTCCTCGCTAGAAAAAGTATAATACGCTTAAGGGCTCTTATTATAAACCTTTCTAGTATTACTCGTTATATCCGCAGCCGTTTTTACTATTAAAGTCTACGTTTTTCTCCTTCTTAAGGATAGACTTAAATAGCTCTAGTAAGCCACTTACCCTTTATCTTTAGAGTTACTAAGTTAGTATAATAGTTAACCTTAAACTTACCTAGTACTTAAAGGATAGCGTACTAGTTAATATCCTTTAGGTACTCTATCCTAGATTCTATATCTATTCTAGTTACCCGATAGAATTACTTTATAATACTCTAGCCTTAATACTTTCTTCTTTCTTTAATATATCTATATACTTCTTATAATCTTTATAACCCTATTAATCGTTATTATACTAATATTTATCCCCTTAAATCTTCGCGGCGGTAATAATACTACGGGTCTAACCTAAGGTCTTGATAGATATAGCTAGGCGAATATTAGCCTTAATTATACTATATTCTACTAGGCCTATTTAGTAATAGCTTTACTTATAATTATATTCATCTATTATACTATATATATAGAATTATTATTCTATATTTATATCTATAATACTTACTTGATATTACTTAAGTATTATATCTTAGAGGCCGCTAATACTATTCTAGTAACTAATGTTCTTAAGGAAGATCTTCTAATATTAGAGGATCTTTATAACGTATTCCCTAATAGAGTATATTCTATATAAATTAATCGAGATCTCTCTACTCTATTAAAGAAGGTTTAGGAGCGGAAAAGGCTTGTTACTACTCTAGAGGCCGCGGAGATTAGCCTTCTTATATTAGTTATAATATCCTTCTATTAATATAAGAGCGGTAAGCTTATATAACCTTAGGAGTTAAATATTAAAAAGCTTAGACTATTATAAAAGCGCTACTTAAAGGAGAAAGATTATAATTATATATACCTTCTAATATACGGGTAGACTTAAATACTTATAATCCCTCTTATTAAAAAGAGGGTTAATACTATCTACTACTACTTAAGAGAGTTAGTAAGATTATATAAGGAAATTAGGGTAGACTAAAGGGAGCTAGCTAAGTTTAATTCTAATAGAAGAGAATTAAGTAAATATCCGCGAATAAGGTTAGCCTTTATATAGTTTAATACTTAATCCGCCGCCTATATAACCTCTTAAACGCTCCTAAAATCTAATCCTTTATATCTATTAGCCTAATACGTCGACGTATCTATAGAGGAAATCTAATAGAGTAGTCTATCTTAATAGTAGTAGAATCGCTATATACGGAATAGGTTAGTATTAATTACTATTACTTTACTTCTTATTACGTAGGCGATACCCGTTACTTTTATAAGATTTCTCTCTTAAATTACTACCCTTATAAACTCCGTATTATAGCTTTAGTAGTTAGCCGGTACTCTAGCGTAGCTAAGTAGAATTATCTAAGGCGTCTTACCGTAGTTAATATTAGTAGTACTAACTATATTACTACTCCTAATCCTGTATATTATCGCGGGATAGTAAGGTCTATTAATAGAGACTATAGTTAAGATATTACTATAGAAGTTTTATTTTAGTTTTCTTTTTATATAAAACTTTCTTATAATATTAATTTCTTCTAGTATTATAGCTATTATATAAGATATTCTTTATAGCCTAGACTTTATACCCGCGTTATTAGCTAGTAATCTCCCTAAGGCGAGTAACTACTTCTTCTCCTATCTTATTTTATAAGGTCTCTTAGTAAATATAAGTACCCTATTATAAGCTGAGGGTCTACTTAACTAGCTTATTCTTACTCCTTAGATAGATTATATACCGAGGTAGAGGTAGAAAAGATAGAGGACTTTATTATAGATTTTATGCGGGACCTTATATCTACTTTATATAAACCTTATATATATTAATAAGATACTTAGATTATTTCTAACGGCTCTACTAATAAATTAGGTTTAACTTACTTAATTATTACCCCCCTTATCCTTATATTTAGTATTATTACCTTCGGCCTATTTTTATTTATATTCCGTTATAACCTACTCTACGTATTAGACTTCCCGTTTAATACTAGAGGTTAACTCTACCTAATAGCTTTAAAGTAACTCTTTATAGGGGTTTATATAATGGAGTTATACCTAATAGGTCTCTTCCTATCTATCCGTGATAATTAGGGTAATCTTACTAGTATTAATTAGGCCGTAATAATAATTATTACTATAATATCGACTATTATCTACTAATAGTTACTAGAAAATATCTTTATCTTGATACTTAAATATCTACCAGCCTTTATAAAGGATAGAGAGGGTTAGAAGGTAACCTTAGAAGAGGGGTACTCCTTATAAGCTGCGCTTAATTATTTATACTATCTAGTATATACTTTCTATAAATAGATAATACCCTTTAAGAAGGTCCCCTAAGATCTCTAAGAAAGTATTAATAAGCTCGCACGGAAAAATATATTAAATTAGCGTAGGTATAAATATAAAGCTACTAACCCTTAAACCCTAATTATCTAGATTCCGAGGGATAATCTTAGAATTAGCGAAGATAAGATTACTTACGCGAGGGACTATATTTTAGGCGTTAGAATTAGTAATAAATTTATAGATCTTAATATAAAAGGGTGATTAGAGATTTTATAAAATATCTCTAACCCTAATAATATCTAATAAATAAGGTTTATAAGTAGTACTTTCTTATTAGCTAGTAGTTATAACTAACCCTCGGAATACCTTAATAGCTACCCCTTTAGTAGAATAATTAAATAGCGTAGGTACTAGTAATTAGGTTAGCTATTCTATACTTTATAGACTTTATTATACTTACTCTACCTTAAAAATATAGTATAAAATCTTAGCTACTATCCTGCTTATACTTAAGTTTATACCTATCTAATAGAGTAGTCTATTAATCCGTCTACCCTTTCTTGATAATCCTCTATATATAATAGAATAACTTACCTTCTCTTTAGCTTTCTCCTAATTATTATAGTAGGATAATAGTATTAGTACTAATAGATTATACTAATAATAAGTATAGGATAGTAATTACTTCTAGATATAGCTATTAATAGGGTTTTAATTATAAATACTAGGTGTTTAGCGTCTATTATAAATACTACTATATATTTAGACCCTAAATTAATAAGATATTAACCTTTAATCTACTAAAATATTTAAAGACCTTTAAATTACTATAAATTAAATACTATTAACTAGTATATTAATATTTATAATAGATTCTTAAATTTATAAGGTAGGATCTTCTGGGATATCCTTAGAAAGACTACTAAGCTTCTATTAAGTTTAAAATTTCTCTTAGGAATTTACTAGAGGAATTTAACCCTAGAAAGAATAATATTATAAATTGTAAGATTATTAATATCCTTTATACTAAGATTCGCTGGCTTTCTAGAAGAGGCTGAGTAACGGACTAAGACTTCTACCTAGCGACGGCTCCTTTGTAGCTAAGTACGCCTAATATAATTTTACGAGACTATAAAGTAGGGCTAGTCTCCCTATTTACCTGATCTATAAATCCGTTAAAAAAAATTAATACTATTACTAGTAATTAAGTAAATATAGATAGTAATAGTTCTTTAATAGTAGGACCTATAACTTTAGCCCTAGAGGTTTCGTAAGGTACTTTAATGGTAGCTCCTTTAGTATTTCTCTAAGAGGATATGTAAAATACCTCCTTATATATATTAATTAACGGAAGCGAGATAGGCTATAATAAATTATTATTAGAGGGAAACCCGCTAGGTAATTCCTACTAAGAAAATTGGCTTCGGCGCTAGCTAATACCTAAAGACGTTACGGATCTTATTAAGTATAAGTTATAAGAGATTACTAGTATTATTAATAAGGCTTATTAAATTATTATATTTATAGGCGCCGGAATTAGTATAAATTACGGAATACTTATAAGTTTCGATCTTTACCTTTAGCCAGCGTTAGGTAATAATTATCTAGGACTTTTAGTCTAAAACTAGCCTTTATAAGATAAATAGAGCGCTCTTTAAGAGAAATATACTTAATAATAAAGAGAGGAGAAAGGATTTATATAAATACCTAATTAATATAAGGAATAAGGTAAAATTAGAAGATCTAGTTTAAACGGATATATATTGATTTCTCTAAATCCTTTAAAGATACGGAAAGCTCTAAAGATATTATACGTAAAATCTCGATAGATTAGAGGTAAGGGTAGGCTTAAATATTAATATTAAATCTAAGGATTATAACGCGGTCTAGTTATATAATAACCTTAACTCCTTCTAGTACTCTTATTATAGGTATCTTATAAGCTAGGATAGTATACGTAAGATAGCTCTTACTTTTAGAGAGCTTATATTATACCCTAAATACGCGTTAAGAGTAGAAGAATAGTAGAGAAGGGGAGGAAGAATAAATATTTATATTAGATAATTATAACCTAATATTATTCTTTTCTAAGATATTAATAATCCTTATAATAAGATAAAAGCGAGATTTATTAATAAAGACGTAAAATTAAGGCCTAATATTCTACTAGTCGTTAGTATATTATTAGTAATTAAGGGTCTAAGGTATGAATTAAAGAGTAAGCTAATTCCCGCGGTCCGTTAAAATAGTAGAAAGGTTATATATATTAATAATAATCCTCCTCTAAGGGTATTCTCTAAGCCTATAATTAATTATATATTTAAGATAGATTATAATTAATAGGTGCGAGACCTTACTGTACGCGAACCTTCCTTATAAAAAGATAAGGCGGGATAAGGTTCCTGGCGACTCCCTTATAGCTTTAACTTTTAGCGGAAAGCCTAGACTATTAGCGAAGTTATTTAAGAAGCTAAGTCTAAGATAATCTCCGTTAATAATTATTCTAATATCTAATTTTATACTAGTACTAAGGAAGAAGTAAGGGAAGACTTAAGTCGCTTCCTCCCTTTAAGGTGGCTTTTAACGTCCCTACTTATATATATCTTATTACTTTTTAGGTAGGGTATAAGTACTATAATCTTATATAGTAAGTATACTAATTTTAATATTAATAACTTTTAGAAGGGATAGGTAATACTAGATAGGCCCGTATAGCTAGTTAGATAAAAATATACACGCGTAATAATTCCGTATAACCCTAGTAATTACTAGATCCTAATTATAATAGATATTCCGATCTAAATAATAAGCTATTATAGCTTATTACCTAGTTATAATCTAGATAATTATTATAAATTTATAGAGGCGTAAATAAAATATATTAATAAGAAACTTAATTAAGACTATTCTATATAGAAGCCTCCTATTAAAGGTATAAGTACTCTTACCGGCTTTATAAGTCTATTAGCTAACGACTTAATAGTATTTATATTAATAGACTAACGGCTCGGATTATAGGATATACCTCTTAAAGAATATAAGGCGCCTTAGCTAGGATAAGGTTATTAATAGAGTACTAATTAAGGTAGAAAGCTTAAGGGTCTTTTATACTAAGCTAATACTAGTGAGGTCTCTTTATAAGGCTAGTAAGTATATTATATTAATAAGCGTACTATTTCTAGAAACCTTAAGGTTATAATAAGTTAATACTCTACCTCGCTCCTACGCGTTTAACCCTAACCCTACCTAAGTAAAATAAAGAAAACTATAGATTAAAGAGGTTAAGGCCTAAGTATCTAATATTAATAAAAGTGGCTTAGACTAAAATAAAGATAATACTTAATAATTAGATCTCGCTAGTATAAAGGCTAGCGTCTTAACCCTCTTTAAGTTATCCCCTTTATACCCCTAGATAAAGTACCTAGAGCACTTCACGAATTACTATATCTAAAGATATAAGGTACTAATAGGATATAACTAAGCCTTTTATCTACTTTAAATAGTAGCGGCGTTTAATTATCCTAAATATTTCGTAGCTCTTAAGGGAGCCGTAGCTTATTATTATATATTAGTACTAGAGGTTATAAAGGCTCTACTTAACTTATTAAGTCACTTATATATAATAGGGCTCTAGATAGAATATCTTAGATTAATTAATATTATCCTTTAATAGTTTATACGCGCTTATTTTACCTTACTAATTAATAAAGGGGCGGACCTTTTCTAAGATTAATCTAGGTAGAGGGAATTTTAAAGTAAATATATACTTACTAAATCTATTAAAGTAATAGTTATTAGGATCTATCTAAGAATAATAGGATAGGACTCTTCTATTAATCCTATTAAAAGGTCCGTATTTCTAGATATTTAGCGTAATCTAAGGAGGTAGAGATAGGAAGGGACTATCTAGTCTTTAATTTAAACCCGATTTTCCTCTCTTACTATCCTCGCTCTAGTGCCGTATTATATTTGGATACTACCCGCTCTTTAAAGTATTTTAGGATCTTGATAAGTTTTAATTATAAGTTATAACCGGTACCTATTAATTTATATTAGCTTTTAAACCGAGATCCCCCGCGACGCCTAGGTTCTATTTATTAATACTCTAGCTAAGCTTTACCCGTACCTTTAGAGTTATATATTAAAATTAGTACGCCTCTTTAATATTCTCTCTAGCCCTATCTATTTAAAAACCCGCTAATTTAAGATAGAACTAGCTACTAATAATAAGATTTAGAATACCGCTCCTAATTTAACGCTAATAGTAAATACTTTTAACTACTCTAATAATAGTAACGCCGACTTACTCTCTTAATTAGAAGGTTATTTAGCTTATAATTATAATTATAATAAGGATTATAACTATATCTATCTTCCTGCCTAGTACTTAGGAGTAGGAATTAGATTATAATTATAAGTAGAATACTATTTACTATAAGAAGGCGGTAATTTTTACCTAAGATACTTTTAGTTTACCGTGGCCCTAGGTTTAGGGTTACTATTTTAGAGTTATACCTATATTAGATAATTAGATTTACTATATTATAAGAGATATCTCCTTAAGATTAGGTAATAATACCTACTTATAACTATTTAGATGTCTATATAATTCTATTATTTATCTATTAGTCTCTCTACTCTAGTCTTACCACCTTTTCCTACTTTACTTAGCACTCTCTCTAGTTCTAACTTCTTACTTCAACTAGCGGAATCTATAATTAGTAATATTTATAGCTAGAGGTATATAGAAATAGTAGTCTCTAGGAATAGTAGTATACTTAATTAGTACCTTAGGACTAGAAGCTTTTATAATATATCTACTTATCTATAATAATAGTACTAGAGCTATTAATTAATAATTATAGTAAAGCTAACTTAAAGAATTTATACCTTATTATTATTTTCTAATATAAGCTATATAATAAACGGCTCTACTAGCCTTTTAAAAGCTTATTAAGTAGATAGTTATACCCTAAGCTCTTAACCCTATATATTAATAAGCCTTCTTAATTATTACTACTTAATATTACTCTTATAAATATATCTAACCGGAAAATAATTTTTATAATAGCTCCTAAATTAAATAAAAGCGCTCCTTTATATACTTTAGAGAGTTCTTTTTATAGGTTAAATTAGTATATAATTACTCTAGAAATTTTAATTAGCTCCTAGATTATTATAATTTAAGTATTAGAGATATTAGTCGGGATATATTAATAAATAAGGATTAGTATTAAAGGGCTAGGAAATTATTCTTTATCTACGCACGTTAATAGTACTTTATATCCTATTAATGATTTTAAGTTACCCTAATAGTATATATGAGCGCCCTTTATAAAAGTTCTAAATAAATAGGATAAAGGAGGCGTATAAGAGTATATATAAAATAGTATTATTAGAGTATCTACTTCTAGCCTTATATTAAAATATCTACCGATTTAATAATATATATACGACTTCTAATAGAAACTAGGAGTACTCTAGAAATAGCCCTAAGCGGGTATTAAAAATAGCTTTCTTAAAGATCTAGGGTACCTTATATAGGATTAATACCTAAAAGAGATATTAGTAGATAATATTATATAGAGAGTAATAGGGTTAGTTATAATAATTAATCTATCTAAGAAACTCTATATTATATCTATATTTTAGTAGACTTAGTATTCTCTCTTATATAAAAGTGGTATTATTAAATAGCGCTTTATCCTAACTAATCTATTAATTATAATATTACTACGCTAGGAAGATAAAAATATTATTTAGTTATAAAATATATTATAAGAGCTTTCTATCTCTAGTTAAGAAACCTTCGCTTATACTATTATATAACTTATAACGAAGATCTATATAACTAAAAATAAGGATATTCTATTCTCTTATATTTATACTATTCTAGAAGTATTTATTCTTTACTTAATTATAACGTTAGACTTTAACTAGATACGTAATAGCCGCGCTATATATATAGGGAGATAAACTAAAATTATATTAGAGACTACCTTCTCTATTAGTTAAGTGCCTTTTCTTCTAGATCCTAATTTAAGTAAGGATTATCTTTAATTTACTAAGTTATAGGCTAAGATAGCACGCCGAGAATACTATTACTCTAAGATTATTAGAAAAATCATTAGATTAGCTAATATAATACCACTAGATCTCCTATTTATAACTTATAATCACGAAAATTACTTCTACTAGCTTAACGCCAGTATATTTATTAAGAAACTTAGACTTATAGGGTACTATTAGATTATTATAACTTTCTACCTTACTATAAAGTATATAGTATACGACCCTCCCCTAAGATACGCTAATAAATAAGCTTAGTAGGCTATTAGAATGATATAAGCTGGGATTAGTAGGACTTAATCTATTAAAATAGTAATTATTAATATTATATTAGGTCCGTCTATAGTACTTTATCCGATATTATTATTAGGGTATACAGCGACTCTCTAGTACTAGATATTATTATTTATACCCTATATCCCTTTTTAGATACCCTTAATCGAGCGCTTATATATAGCTCCCTCCTAATCTTTTTAGATATACTCTATATAATCCACTTTGGAGGTCTCCTTTTACCTCTAAACCTATTAATTTATCCTTGTCTAAAAAACTAATTTTCCTTAAAACTAATAGTTAGGTATTATACGTGGTTATAGATAGGATCGGCAGGATCTAGTATCTTATTTATCCTCGCTATTAATCTATATAAAATAGCTAAATAGTGGATTTTTAACTAGGATAGCGTAATTAAAGTTAAAAGAGGTATAAAGCTAGTAAACGCTCTTATTTTCTTTTCTCTCTATACTTATGTAGTGACTTTACTATTGCAGGGTATTGGCCTATATGGGTTAGTAAGTCGCAGGACAAGACAATAGAAATGTACCCCCCGCTCACCTGGACGTCGCGCGGGTGTTGCCGCTTTTAGCTATCCTGGTGATTTCAGTCCAAGTGAGACCGGAGTAGTGTGAACCCGGGTTACATTCGAGCATTAATTGTCCGGAGTTTCGACTCTGCGCCCACCAACAAGGCGATGCATTGCTGATGCTCTTGCTTCTTAGTATCGTCACCATCCTTCAAGTTATTCTCGCAACACCAGCGTGCATTTCCTAAAGGCGTCTCCCCAATAGAATCGCCGATTTCCACCCTCGCGCCTCTATCTAGAAGGAAACTGACCGTCTTCGAGTCCCCATTCCTGGCAGCATAATGCAGCGCAGTCCCAAGTCCCAGCATCTCAAAATTCTCCCAAGTTTCTGGATGATCCTCCCATTTTCTAGCATTGATTTCCGCACCTTGGTCGAGTAGGTATTTCATGACCTCCACCCGACCCTCTTGCCGGGATTCGGCAATGGTTTGGAGCGTGTTCAGTGATTTTGCACCGTGGGCGAAGAGAGTCTTGATAGCAGAGAGGGGGGCAGAACTGACTGCAAACATGATCGGGGTATGTGCTATCCTTGGCGGAGTAGCATTAGGATCGGCTCCATGGGCTAAAAACCAGGATAGTAAGATTTCGTCGGTGCAAATGTAACTGGGAGAGCTCAGTCAGCATGCATCGAAGGAAGTGATGTATATGTGGGATATTCAGCAAGTGACAGCTTACGCAAGAGCGGGAGGCTTTGAGACACCCACTGGCGTGTTAATGTTCCATCCATGGTCCAGGAAAGCTTGGAAATTATCAATAGAGCCGGCTTGGATAGCCGATGAAATGGCGTCCTCATCTATCGCGACACCACAATCAAGTAAATAGGAAACAATGACGGTCTTTTGCTGCTCTATGGCTTCATAGAGAGTCACATAAAAGGGCCATAGTTGTACTGTATGAGATGATGTGGCTCGAGTTAATGTGGCTGGCACATCGCTGGGCTGAACAGGCCATGCATTCAAGATTTCGTTGATCGTCACTTGCTGGTCTGTCTTTACAGCTTCCTTGAGCAATGAGGTAATCTCCTCCCGGCTTCTATTGTTGTGCGAGACTGACGTGGTCATACTGGTAAATTTCCTTAGAATTACACCAGAATATTCGGGGGCTCGTTGCTCATAAGATTACAGTGGCGGAATCCAGCCCAGAACTGACGTGCGCAGGTTTCAAGGAACGGTGCAAGAAGGTGTTCAGCACAGTGATGAGGTGTGAAGATGTGCGCTGCTGGCTGAAGTGAGGCTCAGATGAAGGTGAAAGAAACCGGACTCCTGCGCGCGATCGAACTCCCAGCCTCATCGCCCCCACTAAGGCTGTGTCGGGCTATGTCAGCCTCGATGAAAACAGCGTAAGCTCAACAACCAGCTGACCCATCCTGCAGGATCCGATCTCCTGTCTGCCCTACGTGCTGATCCAACGGTAACATGAAACATACCTTCGGCACGGTACGGGGATCTCTATGGACGAACCCTAACCAATATCTGACCTAGAAGTGTGCTGTACCTCCACCTTATTGCGTGCGTAATATCTCTCTTTTGGAAGAGGCACTCTCAATAGGGCAAGTGTAATTTCAAAGCTTAGCCTCGTGGGAATCCCACCGGTCTTTGGGCTGAATCGAGAGCCCCTCTCATGCACCGAACCTGAAACAGTGATGCGAAGGATTCGTTCCATATTTCAAGGACCATAACGAAATGTCGCAACATATTCACCTATTCTAGACTGGCTTTGCTCAGGCCAGACTAATCATCTTCTTACTCGACACGGGGACGTTGTCGTGTTTTTGATTGCCACGAACATGGAAGTGGCTGGGCTACGTTAAGTATTCAAATCGCTTCAATGTAAGTGCAAAGTCCGCGGGATGAGGTATGAGGTCGGTCAGTGACAGATATCACTGTTCGCGCGGCGTTCACGCGGTATGTTACCAGGCCAGAAGGATTGCTAGCAAAGCCACCACCAAAAGAACCTCAACGACTTCGCCTTGCTCCTCAGATCATAATCATGGCACCTTGTGGCGCTGCGCTGCATCGCTGTCTACGGAAACTCCCGACGTTTGTTTGTTCCTGATTGTTCGAAAACCGACCGACCTGCAGACTGAAACCAGGGCTAGGCTGCATTCAAACTTGAATATGCTAATATAAATCAACGAGTGCATTACTTGCCACGTAGCAATGATCCTCGAAGCGTATAAGCCGTCGATATAACACCACCTCCTTGACGCCAGGTGCTGCAATGAGCGATTTTCAACTAGATCGATAGGTCTATATGACATCACTGCTTGTTGTTCAGGCAGTGCTGAGAACTAAGGATGTAGAGATTGGTTTGATGTTTCTCCTTGATATGTCTACGATGAGCTTTAGGATTGTGGCAAGCAGAGCCAAAGCCGCAATCCTAGCGCTTGGAGAAAACCGCAGAACCCTTGAGCAGTGCAGGGCATTGATCCGACAGCGTTCGCGAACGTGATAGTCATTACTAAATTGCTACCGTGCGGTAGGATGGCTCCACAAACCTGAAACTTCTTTGAACAATCTATCTAGGCAATACTCGAGGCTGATAAGGCAAAGTCTTGGAGAAAACCGCAGAATCCTTGAGCAGTGCAGAGCATTGATCCGACAGCGTTCGCGAACGTGATAGTCATTACTGAATTGCTCCCGTGCGGTAGGATGGCTCCACAGACCTGAAACTTCCTTGAACAATCCATCTAGGCAGTACTCGAGGCTGATGAGGCAAAGTCTTGGAGAAAACCGCAGAATCCTTGAGCAGTGCAGAGTATTGATCCGACAGCGTTCGTGAACGTGATAGTTATTACTGAATTGCTCCCGTGCGGTAGGATGGCTCCACAGACCTGAAACTTCCTTGAACAATCTATCTAGGCAGTACTCGAGGCTGATAAGGCAAAGCCTGTGTGTATGATGCCTTTTCGTGTTGCCACCAACAGCAATAGGATTGTCACAAGCAAATCGACCATTTGATTTATAGACGAGGTATGTCTGCCCCAAGTGCTTAGTATCCAAGCCATTCAGACGAACACAACATTCTGTTAAGTCCAAGAAGAGCTCCACCGCCGGTTCAACATCCTACGCGAGATCATTTTACTCCTTTTGAGCTACCATGCTGTCTATCAAATATCTGCTCCTGTCCCTGGCCTTGAGCCGTTACCTACCGACTCTATGTCTGGGGGGCGCGATTCCCTCTGACGAGTAAGAAAAAACTTACCAACCACTAAAGAAGAAACTGCTCACACTCTTTAGAGTCCTTGCGAGAAGCCTACAGGAAGATCCCGACGAAGCAAACATCGACCTCACCGACGGTGCAATAGACGATTTCCTAAACGGCAACACTAAAATGCGCGCTCGGTCCTCCTCCGACGACGATGAAGCGTCCGATACCCTCTTAGCAACCAGAGCCAATCACATCCCCATCGAATATATCCTAGCAGGCGGCAAAAAAAATGTCGGCGCCTTCAACAAAGCAATGCAGAAATACGAGGACGGCAACAAACAATGTTCAGCGGCCAAACACCACGCCAAGCTCAAGCTCCTCAAGACTCGAGCCCCAGGCGATCCGCCCTCCGCATTGCTCAAAGCCGTTATCGGCACCGCTGTAGCTGACATGGGAGCAGAGATCTGGCACCAATTCACCGCGGACGCTAAAATTGTTGGTACAGATGGCGTCTGTGGATGTACGGCGGTCGCTATCGTGGGCACCACCGGTGCTATCGTCGCTCATATAACTCCCAATACGAAGAAAGCTCAAGAACAATTCCATCGGTTGAAAGCACTGTTTGATGACAACTTAAAGGGGAAGCCGCTGCTCAGAGCGCTAATGTATTATCCCGATAGCGTGACTGGCGGCACAAAGAAATTCCAGGATGCGTAAGTAAATTTCGGAGTTTTGCTTTCCCCCCTTCTAGAAAAAATAGTCCCAAATTCTGTTCGTTCGAAAGGAGTAGTGCTGATTCTGAGAACTTCTGCAGTATTGCCGCGTTCACGAAACATATTATTGGGCATGATGTCCAGCAGTATAGTTATAGTGAGGCAGTTAATAAGCAGGATGCGTATAAGTGGGGAACTGTGGCAGTGCTGAAGGATGCGGGGCCTCCGAAGGTGTTTTTGAATGATGTTGAGGTTTGATGGGTTGAGCGATGGTGCGAGGAGTTGGATAAAGGAGGGGGGGGGGATGGGTTCAAGGGGAGGTCTGGAATGAGTTCAAGTCGAGTAAAATTCTGCATTTGATACAGAAGGAAGTCATTGGAGTATGCCTGGGGGATTGGGTCAAATACGAAGAAGATCACACATTCTGAACAGGAGGGGAGTTAGTGAAATCTACCTAGATTGATGAACGTCAAGCATGAGTGGTGGATCAGCTTGGTCCGCAAACTTACTCTTATCTTTCTATACGTTATAGGCTCAATCATACGATTTTGACTTATTATTCTGCGAAAGTTTGTGTATGAATAGAGGAGAAGGCGGCTTCGAAAAGTGCAAGGTTTCTCCCATTATTCTAAATTAAGACGTCAGGCATCGAAAGAAGAGGCAATATTAATGTTTACAAGGCAAAAAGTAATGTGGCACAGTGATTAGGCAGCAGCTCACCAAGGATCACCCTAGAATCGCGTGAGGCTCACCCGTATCGCGCGGCTTTAGGGCGGCGCGCACCTAGGCCGGGAGAGGGGTGACTTCGGGGTACATTTCTGTTGTCTTGGCGTGACCAAGACAGTAATTACAACCCAGACGGCGTACTTTACTGCCAGTCAGGGATACTTAGATATCACACCGACGCCCCTCGAGTCCCCCAACGGTCTACCTACGACTACTAAGCATATTAGTATCGCCACTACTACGGCAAGAAGCAGTATATCGGACTCCCCTACTACGCTACCTAGTGGGGAAACGGCTAATAGCTGCACTTAATCCTTCCCATACAGCGGCGATATTACGATATACGACCCCTCCGTAGGGGACAACGCATATAGAGGTCCGGTGTATTAGCTATTAGACAGTGTGCTCGCTGTTACGTACGGGATAATAGGGACTCTAAGTAGCGGAATAGAGAAAAACCCGTTATATAACCGCTACGTAGAAATCGAGAATCCAGTTAATAGAAGAATAGCACGAGGGATGGTTATAGATAAGTATATAGGTTATATAAGTGGTTATATTTCCAGCATTAACGTTAATTTAAGATATAAAGCTAAATTTCCTATAGTAAATAAGTACTAGTATTAATCTTTCTATAAATCTCCTTAAGTAGCTAGTTAAAGACGTTAACGTAGGCCGTATTTATAATATTAAGTGGTAGTAGGCTTAGATAAGCTTATATAGATAATAAGAATATAAGGCGGGCTAAGCATATTAATTTATTTCTTTTTAGAATAGCTAGCAGGTTAACTGGATATAGTTCGCTTAATTAGGCCGCGACTATTCACCTAAATTAGTCAAGGTATCTAAGTAGAATCAACGATATAATAAGCAAAAATCTAAGAGTAATAAGGTCCCTCTAAATATTAAGAGTGTCTAAGTAATCCTTTTTATTACGACGTGTTCCCGATAATAGGACGATAATATAGGGGAGTAGTATTTACTACTTTACTTCTAAAAACGTATAATAGAAAGCGACATCTGCGATATATTAGATACGGCCTAACGGGCTTACTTTAGTAACCGTGGCCCCTATTAAGATCTTATAAATTATATACCCTAAGATAATTCGTGTTAGGCTTGATAAGGAAAATCAGAAGTAAACCCTATTAAACTATTTACGTTCCCTATTATCGCTGCTACTATTACTATTTAGATTTCTACTATATCTACTAATCCCGTCTATAGCTTTTTTATTAGTATATAAGCGGTAGTGCCATCTATTAACGTATCACTTAGCCATTTAATATTATATGCCTAAAACCTATTAAGCCGTTAATACTTACCTTTTCCCACGGGTTTTCGCCCTTCCTATACCTATAGTACTTGAAGTGCTATATAGTCGTCGCTCTCTTTAGTTACCGCTCGGCGCTTTAGCCCATTCACTCCACCAGTTTACGTATTCTTATATACTTTATCCTTCTACTTAGCCTCCTAGGCTCTATATACTTACCTATAGCCTTAGATTATATTATTATATACTCCACTATTATATACTCTACCCTTAGGTACCCCGTCCTCTTCCATTCGGTGCTCTTATTGCCCGATAATCTCGTTTACTCTATTCTCTTAGGCCTTAGCCTTATATAATCTATCCTCCTAGGCTTCCTCCTTTTACCTATCCTCTTAGACCTGCTCGTGCGTTCTATCTACTTCTGGTCTATAATCTTATAGTAGGCTATTTTCATATATATCTTAATTAGCATACACTCCTCTATACTCAAGCTCTAAGGGAGGTGACGATTTAAGATCTACTAGCTTATCTTAAACCTATCTTTATAGCTCCCTTATATCTTACTCCTCTAGCTCCTAGGCTGTCTTTAACGCATCCTACTTACCTTCTAATCCGTTTTACTCTACGCTCTTTTACTCTCATTTCTACTTTAACTTATCCCTTTTCAACTTTCTTTGGCGTTCCTCTACTTTACTTAGCTCACTTTTATCTACTATAAGCTTTCACCGTTATTTACTTTATCTTATTTCTTAATTCTTAAGATTATTCGCGTACTCCGCGAGCTTTTTCCGCTATTCCTCTTAGCTTTAATTCTAATTTATTAGCTTAATTTCTTCCGTTATAAAAGCTTAACGTTATTTTTCTCGCCCTTACTCTTATTCTCTAAGGGTATTAGCCTCTACCGTAAGCTTTTATTATTATTCCTTTTATCTTACGTCTTAATTCTTAAGATCTTTTACGTACTCCGCGAGCTTTTTTCGCTATTCTTCTTAGCTTTAATTCCAATTTATTAAATTAATTTCTTCCGTTATAAGAGCTTAACGTTATTTTTCTCGCCCTTACTCTTATTCTCTAAGGGTATTAGCCTCCACAGTAAGCTTTTAATACATCTGTACTTACTATTACTCCTACTCTTTTAGTATACTTACGTCCGAGATAAGCTTTTATCTTCAGCGCTCTTATTCTTACTCTTACTTCTTAAGCGTGCTTACATCGTATAAGAGCTTTTAACTTCTTTATTCTTATTCTTACTCTTGCTTCTCAAGCGTACTTACATCATATAAGAGCTTTTAACTTCTTTATTCTTATTCTTACTCTTGCTCTTACTCTTTAAGTGTGCCTACGTACCATATAAGCTTCCGCCGGCACTCTTACTCTTACCTCTTAAGCGTACTAACGTCGGATAAGAGCTTCTGTCGTCGCTATTCTTATTCTTATTCTTGCTCTTTCTCTACGTTTATATCCCTCGTAAGCTTCTACCAGTACTTTTCGTGTTCTTACTCCTATTTTTTAAGCGTACTTATATCAGATAAGAGCTTTCATCATTACTATTCTTATCTTTACTCTTATTCCCTAAGTGCGCTTAGGTCCTAGAGAAGATTCTACTAGTAATCTTCCTATTCTTATATTTACTATTTAGCCGTACTAAACTCGGATAAGAATTTTAGTCGTTACTATTCTTATAGGATGGTTTCTTATATAAGAACATCTTTAGTTTGTAATAAAGTTCTTTATTCCTCCTCCTCCCTTTCTTATATTACTATGTCCTCTGTTTATCTGCGTCTATCTTCTCCTACGTCAACATCTATAGGCTTAGGCTCTCGACTTTATGTTAGCGAATAAGCTAACAGAGGTATACTAGAAGCCGTATATACTGCTCCTCCTATTATAGGAGTAAGGTACTATAGTAGACTAGCATAATTTATTCTAACAACGTGGCTTAGCATACTATAGAAGTTAAGATACATAGATCTTAGTCGAAAGTAGGACGTAATCCCCTTAGATTATTCATCCCTATTATTAAGTAAATAGGATATAAATAGGAATTTACGGTCGTCTTTATAACTTTAGATATTAGGTATCCTGCATCTCTATTCTTATATTACACTAGGCCTAGCTATAACAAGGATAGGCCTATTGTTTTCGATTAGCGCATATAAGTCTATAGAATTCGGATACTACTCTAAGGCCGTTATATCAGATGACTTAAAGCCTAACTGATTGGCAAGGTCAGCTATCTCGCGCAGCTTCATTATGTCTATAATAGCCGTTAGTCTTGCCAGTAGATTCTTACCGCTAGGCCTCTTAGGGATTTCACGGTAGTAACGCATAGTAAAGGCCTGCAGTTGCCGATATCCCAGGTCTATTCAATACGCTAGATTAGCTGGCACGGGCATAGATATAGCCTCCGTTTCTTACACTAAAGCCGAGCCTATATCCTGATTCACACTAGTATAGATCTCTTTTAGAGCCCCGGATACTATGTCTTAAGGGCCTAGGCGTATTACCCACTTTAAGCAATTGGCCCAGGCTTCAAGTAACTTAATATCCTTAAAGAAGCCGCATAGTGAAGGTACTAGACCCTTGAAGGATTATAGTCTAATCTAGATCCCTTTATATTCCCGTTAGTTAAAGGTGTAGAAGACTACTCCGCCTAGTACTTTCCTATATAGGATCTAAGCGTCTACTATGGAAGCCTATAGTGCTATAAGCTCTAATGCTTTCACCGTGACTTAATCTACCCTTTCTATTACGCTCTTATCTTATTATAGTAGATAGGACTAAAAGTCTTTAACGTAACGAAGATAGCGTAGAATTTCCTGTTAATTAATTAGTATACGGAAGCGACCTAAGGAGCGTATTTACCTCGTCGTATCTCGTTGTAAATATCTTATATAGTATATTAATCCGCATTCCCTTTAAAAGCGCAGGTATCTCTAAAAGAGAATTAAAGGTAGCGGTTATATCCTTATACCGGAGAAGTTGTTTTAGATTTATGGCTCTATATAATAAAAGACGGGTCTACTATTATATTTCTAAGCTGGACTGCTTTAGGAAGTAGTACTCGCGTATCTTATAATACGCCTTACTATTAGAGGGCTATCCTTTATTTATATACTCTTCAGCTAGGGCTGTTCTTAACTCGCTACTAATATCTATTAGTCGGGTTAGTATATATCGACAAAAGAATAATTAATAATACCCGTAAGGTAGAGATCTATCGTCCACCACTTATCTAGTGCTAAGAGAGTATATTTTACCGCCTGAATACGGTGTCGTCCGTGCAAATATTCAAGTCGGTAGCCGGGCTAAAAGCCTAATTCCGGAAACTCATTTTACGCATTTATTAGTAATACGCTAGCTAAAATCCCGGAAATTCATAATATAAAATTAAGATATTACTTATTAATAATAGCAGGAATATAATTCCGTATATTAAGCCGATGATAGTCTTTTTAAAAACGTGATTATAGATCTTAAACGTGTTTAATATCAAGCTATATATCCCTAAAATATAGCCACTTAAGTTTAACACGAGCTGTTCCCTTATATTTAACACTTTTTTCTTTTTTAAGGGTCGACTCCTTTTCGAGTGACTGCGGCATATTTAAAATAAGCTAATACCTAAAAGACGAGAAGGGAGTAGGTTACCCTATCTTATACCTAACTATTAGAAGGGGATCTAAAATGCGCTGCTATAATCCTGGGAAAGATCTCCCAAGCTTATTCTCTTAGAAGCTCTAATTAGCCGGGCTATCACCTAGCTGAACCTAGCCCGAATTAAATTCTCCTAGTAGATGTTACCTAGGAGAGCTTGGGTTACCAGGTGGCTAAGGTATTACAGCCACCCACCTTGCGTTACTATAAGAGGATTCTCCTAGGGGATATTACCTAGGAGCTCCAGATATAGAATTGGAGGCGCTAGAACTAGAGTAGGGTACTAGAATTAGAGCATAATGTAACCTAGACGCTAGACGACGGGATATTAGATAGGTAGGCAGAGATAGTAGTAGTAATTTTAGTAGTTATTCTCCGCTAAGGCGACGATAGCGTTCCCTACTATATACTATATATACGTTTATTTAGTTACTATAGTTACCTACTAAGAATAGTTACAGAGTTTAGGCTCGGCCCGCGCTACTTAGGTAGGACTTGCTAAGCCTAGTTGCCTAAACTCAGCTTTTTAAACTAATCCTGTAGTTTAGTAACGTTAATATCATTTATACAAATGCGTAATATCGCCATTCAATATCACTCTTACTACGCTAAACTACCCTAGATTAGGCTAGTTAGATAGCTTTAAAGAGCTCGGCGAGGAAGATATTGAAAAACTTACTATAATCCTCCGGGGTATATTAGCTGCCATTTCTACGGAGCTAAATTACTAGCGTAACCCTTAGACGGATTAATCACTTAAATATTATAAGATACAGCTTTAGGAAAATACCTAATAAATCAACGGGTAAGGATTAACTAAAGCGTATAAGGGCTATTTATATAGCCTGTAGTTATCTATAGCGCAAGGATCCGCCTGAGAACGCGAGGAAAGCTAACTAAGTAAGGCTAGGAGGCAATATCTCTAGCTTATCTTAAACGTTATAGGCTAGCCTTATGTCCTTTTAGTCCTCTACGCCCTAGGTAAATATAAAGTGGAGCGTATTAGTGAAGAATACCGCGTATAACTTCTTAGATATATTACCTAGTACTAGAAGTTACTCTTCTATCATAAGCTTAAGGATAGGACTATTTAATTCCGACCTTAAGAAAACCGTATAAAGCTTATTCTGATAGTATTATGCGTACTAAAATATTATAGATACTAAAGTCGATCTTCTACTTACGCGAGGCTCCAAGAAATAGAAGGGATAAGAAAGTATAAATAGCACTATAAATTTTAAAGCAAAAGCCTAACGAAGCGTAAATTTCGTAGATGTGACGGATAAGCGCGTAATGTTAGAAGACTTTTCGCCCTCCGCTTTTAGGCGCAGTAATCCAGTGATCATTTTAAAGACGCAGTCAGAGCCTTAGAAGCCGGTGGCGGCTCTCCCCTAGCTATTAGAGAGATTCTACGATCTACCGTATAATATCAACTTAACTCTACTAAATAAAAGTATCGGGGTTACTAGAAAATATAATTATGGCGGCGAATTCCATACTAAACCTGCCACTAATCTAAGTATAACAAACATCCAGTCAACTAATTCCCAGGACACTAAGACACTCCATATAATACGAGACTATAGAATAAGCGATATAATATATAGTAAGTCCTAATAATAGATACCCTAGTATAGATTCACAGCTAACATCTATAGTAGGGGATGGTAAGGTTAAGGACAAGGACCGCTATATTAAACCGCCATTTAATCCATAGTACACCCTAGGTATCTTTACGATAAATCCTAACGAATTAAACAGCACTCTTTACTTTAACTAGTAGCTAGCTCCGCTATTTATAAATCCTATGACTACGCTTAATAACGTAGTATCTAGACTAGAGGAACGCAGTATAGAAGCGGCTAGCATCCTACAGGTAGAGCTTAAATTAAGGGATACATAGACCCTTCTAAGACTATTATACTTTTTAGACGGGGTAAGTATTCTAGAGTTCATGCTAATACGTATAAAAGAACCTTAAAAAGTCTAGAGTCCTTTAAGGGAAATTTAAGAGGTGCCTGTAACCGAAGTCGGTTTAAATAGTAATATACTTTCACTTATCTCGGATAAAAATAAGATTAATGGAGCTATCAAGCGACTTAAGGTAGCTAGGTTTATTACCTCGGAACCTAGAGCCTATGAATATCGGACTCTACACATCGACTTAGTAATATAGTTACACCTAGCTTAATCCTTCGATAATATACTAATATAGAGGTACTAAGCTTTAATACTTATATATTATACCTTCCCAATAAACTTATACGTTAAACTACTGTAAGTTATTAAGCCTAACCCTTGAAAGTTAAATTCTTATTATTATTTAATAGATATAGATCCTTAGGAACGCTGTAAATACACTAAGTTTAATATATCACGAACTACTACCCTTAGCTTAGGACACTTCTCTCTTCCCGTATGAAATATAAAGTCGCTAAAGTCCTTTTAGCGGCCTCCTATTTCCTAGACGTTCCGTGGAAGATTAAAGCGCTTAAGGCTATTAAAGCTATTACGGTAGACGAGCTAGTAGACTACTTATATACATAGTTAGAACTACAAGTAAGTAATCTAGCTAGTCTAGAAATTAGAAATGAAATTAATAAATTAGCCATTTAATCCGTGGCACGTAGTTAGATTAACGTAAGGTCTAACGCTCTTTATAGATAATTAATCCTGTCCTACGCGGCAGATAAAATTTAATAGAATAAGCTACGCCACGCGCGCTCTATACTAGATTAATTTTCTCTAGTAAATAGCGACTATCCCTTAATAATAGAGCGACTCGTCCTTAAGAAAATAAAAGTTACAATCGGGAGGATAGATCGCTACTAGGGTAATTTTAAGCAGGTATAAGAGCGTTTAACACCTCTACTAGATAAGGATAAGGATGCTTAATTAGATAGAGTGGCTAGTTGTAGTCGTATCTCTTATCTTGCTTGTATACTCTGCGAGTTAGGCCAACCACTTAAAGTACAAAGACTTCTTAAAGAGGAACTTAAAACTATAGAGGATTTAGGATTATAAAATATCTCTAGTAGCCGGTCCCTAAGGCTTTCACTTATAAAGGCGCTTTTATAGCAAGACTTACTTAAAGAAGCGGAAGGTATATATACCTTAAGCTTAAAGAAGTTATCAAAGATTACCCTAATCCGAATTTCGTGGTTAGTATAGAAAAATTGCGTCTTTAAATAAGATGGGTAAGGATTTTATATTATAAGTCTTCTTAGTTAGACGCTTTAACTAAATAGGAAAAAGCGCTAAGAGCTTCAGAGGATTATAATTAGAAGGCGGGCTTTTATAAGATAGTCATTCGCTATTCAATTAGTTATATAAAGTCTAAACTTGGTGAACGGGAGAATTCTAAGTCTTATATTAAGAAAGCGGATGAGCTTTATAAGCGCGAGGGCCGCTAGTATTAGTTAACCGGCCTTAGAACCTACTAGCTTGACTTTATATGGCTTTCGTTAGACTATAGGCCCGATATCCTATAAATCTAGCTTAAACTTATACCGTACCTTTAAAGACTAAGACCATGTCTAATTTTTCTACTATCGTCTTTAACCCTTCCGAGCCACTAATCAAAGAATCTTACTAAGAGCTCTCGGATTCTAAGGTAAAAAGAACGCCGCTAATAAGGTGAAAGCCTCCTATAACTAAAGTCTGTATTCCTTGCCTTCTAAGTTCCCTAGCTAGCTTAACGGCTTCTTTAATAGTTAGCGCGATGGCGACGTGGCACTTTAAGTCAAGGGTCTGCTAGAGAGCACTGTAATGCTTCTAAGTATGGAGAGAATGCATAGTAACAGGATCGCTGTTACGGTTTACGAAATCTATAGGAAAGATTAGCGAAGCTTACTAGAGGAGGTCCTAGTATTAACTATACCAGGCCGCTTAGTAGCCTTTTCACTCAATTAGTTTGTGTAAAATATAGTATGCTGAATCGATATATCACCTTAGAGCGCGTAAAAAAGACTCTTTAATAGAATATCCCCGTCTTACTATAATTATTAATTAAAAATAAGGATATAAGCGACCGATAACCGAGTTCTAGATATCCTTAATTAGATACCTTTAAGTTCGTAAACTATATAAATAAGTCTACCTTTTTATAGTTTCCGCGTACCATCGACTAGTAATAATAAGGCTATCTTTAGTATGTACTCCGTCTATATACTACTTACAAGGCCCTTCTATAAGTAATTAGCATCGTCCCGGTAAACTTACATTTTTTAAACCCCGGAGCACTTCCTCTAAATAGTCTACGCATATCTCTCTAGTATCCTAGTTTATAAAGCTATTTACTAGAGCAACTGCTAAAGCAGTATTATTCCTCTATATACTTACAGGAAACTTAATGTCTAATAATTCGGAACGGCTTTCGATAAAGGTAAGGTAGACACCTTTCTCCTCTACTCGACGGCGTAGAATATTCTCCGTAAGGGGTTACTAAGGAATAGAAAATACGGGATATCCAGTTTTAAATATCCTAGATTTATACTAGGCGATCTCTTTAATAGTTACCCCGTCTTCTTAACCGTCTTTTACCTTAAGTGTGAAATATGTAGGGCATATTTAACGAGGGACTCTCAGGGTTTTTTTATAGTTAATTCCAAGGCCAGTGATTCTAGTAACGAGTGGCGTTTCAATGATATTCGTGGCATTATTCTCCCTACTAACTCCCGCCTTATAAATGGCCACAGTAACATCCTCCTTTAAGAAGATATTAAAGGATATAAGAGTTAAAAAGTAGAAGTATCCTAGCCTATTATTAGGATTAAGTGTGTCTCTAAGGGCGATCTTATCCTAACTTTCGAAGAAGTATCTAGTAAAGCACTCTTCTAATATAGGCTCTGAATTTATCTGGATTCTTTCCCGGATATATTTTATATAGGGCGAGGTATAGAGTTTAACCTTAGCCGGGTAGCTAGTCTTAATACGGTATTCCCTAAGAATAGAGTCGATAAAGGTATAAGTACCGCCTTTACCTTTCGTCCCTGCGATATATATAACGCTTAAATATTTAAGATCGGCTAACTAGGATATCTTAGTCAGCCTCTATTTCCTTAGAATACTACTGACTAATTACCGAGTATCTAATTCTCTTAAGCCATCTTCTTAATTCCTCTACTCTATTTCTAGTTAACTTACGTCCCGTCCGTTAATTCTCCTTTAAGGTTATAAAACCTATTTATAGACGATTAAGGCGTTCTATCGCGTCCTATTTAATCTTAGTAGGGTAGAGAAGTCTCATAGAGTCCGCGAACCTTATAGCTTCGATTTACACTCCACGTTCTAAGAGATTAAGAGGATATAAAGTTTTTCCTTAGAAATAGACGGCTTATCCGAGGTTTAGCGAGACTTAAAGATCGCTTTATGCCCTGCATTAAAATAGGGATATTTAATATCTCTAAGTTAATGGCTAGTATTCCAATCTAAGGCAAGGACTAATATAAATTTAGCTTAGCGGCTTAGCTAAGGAAAACTTCTCTAATCCCTCCCGCTACTACTCCTCCCTATATACTAAAATTAGCGTCTTAGTAGTTCTTAATCATAAAATCTCTCTCCTAATCAATTAATATAGTACATTGGCTGCTCTATAAAGATATCGAGCTAGAGATTCTCTAGATCCTTTAGGACTATTAAACTGGGGCCCAGAATGCTTAGTCGCCTATTCTAGGTATTACTTTAGTTCGATTATAATAGAGCTTACTAGGGCTGGAATAACTTTCGCCCCGTATCTTAGCCGCACGCTTATAAGCCAACGCAGTTAATCGACTTAGGTATAATCTATAGTTAATAATAAGTTTCTATTATATACTAAGAGCCGCCTTATAACTCTTTTAAGTATTTACTTTAAGCTTAAGCGTAATCTATATATAGATGCTCTTAAGCCGTAATAGCTATATTCTTAATCTGCGTTACACCCTTATCTTATAATCGCGTTTATTAAATCCTCTGCGAATAAATAATAAATATACTACCTTATCTAGAATAACGACTACGCTAGATATAGATACCTTATCAGAGTCTATAGATATTATACTCTTACTAGACCTATCGGAAAATCATATCCTTATAAGTAAGTCACGAGATAATAGCGCATCTACTCTAACTCGCGCTGGCTATTAATATAGACGATATCTAGAGATACCCTAAGCTGCATGGAGTATAAAAACTCCTAATCGCTATATAGCTTTCTAAGACACTATGGCGTTATAGTAAGTAATAATCCACCCATTATTTCGTTAACGTCCTGATTCTAGCAAAGCAGGTGATGTTAGTGCTCTGGATAATTAAATTATAAGGTACGGGGGGATAACCTCGTCTTATAAGGAGCTGCCTCACCGGCTTAAGATATCGAAGAAATATTAACTAATAACGCCGTTAGAACGAGTGATAGAGCTTATAAAGATAAATAGCTTTTTATTATAGGAGTTAGTATATTATAAGGACACACGCGCGGCTAAGATAAGGTTTTAAGAGAAAGTGTCTAAGCTCTATAGAGATATAGAAGGCGTCTTAGTAGACTTCGATCGTGTACTAGAGGAGAGGTCGAAGGCTCGAGCAGATGCAGAATCGATTCTATTAAACTACTAGGGCATTAACCTAGGGGATAGGAATTTAGAAGATAGTATATTTTAGTATTTCTAACTACGAAAGGGATAATATATCGACCTTTAAAGAGTTAAATTCTACCCGTACTTATATATTATTAAGGCTGACTACTAATAACTCTAGAGGAAATTCTAGACCATTCGCTTAGCTATAGTCTAAGAGTACCTAGTCTTACTAGGTGATAAAATAAACTAATAGTAGATTATCGCCTTAGTAGAGAATAACTACTAAAATAAACGTCTAAAGGTCTTAAATATAATATATTGTCGTTAATCATAATATTTAGCAGGGGGACGGTAAAAGGGCTACCCCAGCTAGTTCGGATACTATATTTAACACCCTTTTTGCCGGATAATTAACTCCGCTTCTCTATAACCCTGTAGTATAGTAGGTTATAGATCCTTCTTATATCTAATATAATATGTCGCTTAGCCTAGCGCTTTATTATATATATACTTCCCCTATTTCTTAAATAACAGATATAGGATTATCTACTTACGACGACTCTAGGACTAGCTCCTAGGCTTATACCTTTTCCTTACTATCTCACTCCGTTTCCTTTTTATAGTAGAGGCGATTAGCATACGAATATTAATCTCGCTATTAGATTAAGAAAGGGTTAAGAAGAACCTATAATACTATATATATTTGATTTACCGCGGGTGATTAGTAGTATTACCGTAAGGGTATATATCCTTCTACGGACCCTAAATAGGTAAGTATTAGTTCAAGCTCACTTATATTAAGAGCTAAGGACCTTGCACTTATATAAACCCTTATAACTATTTATCCCCGTAAACCGTCCGTTTAGGGCCTTCTACGGCTGCGATAGTAGAGAATATTATCATCTTTATAAGAGCTAACCACAGCTGCGAGACCTACTGCTATATCTAGTATAATTCTCTACAGGACGTACTTTTAGATTATATTTAGAAGAACGCTTTATTAGCTCTCCTTTTAGGCGCTTATAGGGATAGCTAGAATCGTAGCCTATATCCTGTAAAAGTTCGTCGGCCGATATATTAGATTCTTGTACGTCCCTCTCGATGGTAGTATAAGTAGAAGAGTCTAAATTAGATACTTCTTTAGGTATATCTGTTAACTTACTATTTATAGCTGTTATAAGTTTATTACGTTTTACTTTTACCTAGTCCCTAGTATTCCTGAAAGCGCCGGCCCCTTACTAAAATTACTTATAGGAGCTAGTTAAATCCCACCCTCTAAGCTAGGTTATGTAATATTCTCGCGAGACCTTAGGACCCCTTAATAGAATTAGATGACTCGTATAGAACTTAAGATTACTATTATAGTAGGTCGAAGTGAGGTTATACGCTTTATTATTATAGATTATACAAGAATCCTAAGCTATAAATAACTGAAACTTGTGAATACTACGTGCACTAACTATACCGTCGTAATAGGCTTATTATTTAGCTATAGCTCCATTTCCATCTAGACCCTTAACTTTAGTAAAGAGGTTAGGAAGAGTAGGGGCCTGCTATTATATTAATGGTGTAATATATACTCCTAGCTCTTCGCGGATCCGTAGGTCTATTTATTAAGGACGTACTCCGTTATAGAAGTCAGGCTTCGCGTTAATAAAGTTACCTTTTATTAGTAGCTCGAGGTTTCTAAAGGTAAGATTCTTTACTAATAGGATTCGGGTAGAACCCTAAATAAATGGAAATATATTAGCTATTATAGCGTCCTCGTTTAAAGTATATAAATCAATTTGCTTGAAAGTGTGGAATTCCTTATCGGAGAACTGAGATAGTGAAAGGGATAGCCTCAGCTATCCTAACCGGTAGAGAATTTCGTCCTTATTATTTAGTCGCGGAGGATCTCAACTATCTAGAAAATTATAATTATCTAGATAGATGCCGTTATTAATAAGATTTTACTTAAAATTAGAGTCGTAGGGGGAAATCTTCCTTATCTTTAAGGCTATAGTCTTTACGGTAGAGTTACCTAAGGTATTACTAGACTTAGATTAGGTCCTTAAATAAGACCGATTCAACGGTATAACGTGGGTAAGTTTCGGTATAAAGGAATCTGTATACTAAAATATAATTAGTAATGATCTCGACATCTTAAGGGCTAAACTCACCCCTTCTAAGTCACGAAGATCGGGACCTCTGTGTCTAGTAAAGCGCTTTAATTACTATAAGATAATTAAAGGACCCGGTACGTCTCCTAGATTTAGATTACGTGTAATAGTATTCCTGATAGGGCCAGCCCTCCGTGTATTTCATTAATTAAGTTTAAATAAAGCGCGATAGGTAAGCCACACCTTTAAAAGTAAATCCCAATTTACTATATTCGTCACGTGTTATAATTAATAACTACTCTTAGACTTTTAGTGGGGTAGGTACAGTATAGCAGCTATTAAGTATTCTTCTTCAACCGTACCTCTTCGACGCTTTTAGATATATAATAGCTGACCTTTAGGCGTAATAGTAGTTATCTAGTATAGCACGTTATAAATATAGGTGGTAAATCTTCTATATATAAAGGCGAGACTGCTAATAGCGCGTAAGTAAGCTAAAGCGTGAGTCGAGCTGAATATTAAAGGTAAAGCATTAGTCGTTATTATCTACTAAGGGGCTATTAAGGTTTCTTCTAATATACTCCGATGCCCTATTAAGCGCGCGGCTAGATGATATCAAATTTAATAGTATTATAGCGTATTAATTCTCAACATCTTAGTATTTACGTTATACTCCTTACTAAAGAGCCTACTAGGTAGTAATAGCTACCTTTATATCTAATATAAGTCGCTTATAGTAATCCTAATATAAATTAAGGAGATACTTAACTATTAGCTTTATCTAACCGAATAAATATTAGGAGAAAGAAGGGTAAGAAGTATCTCTATATTACCACTAATCTTAGAGGGGGGCACGCTTTTAAGTAGGCCGATACTAACTTAACATTCGGTGTATATAGAGTATTAGTAGGCTAGAAGAATTAAAGCGGTAATTAGTTATAAGATACCCTTAGCTTAACGCTTACCTCGTAATCCCTTCTCCTTCTAGTTTTATAGTAATTTAGGGGCATTAAGATAACCTCCATCTACCTAGGACTATTTCTATTAAATAAGGTACTACTTATAAGGCCTCCCGCGCCCTTACTTTACGTTCCTTTTATTAATAATCTTTCCTTCCTAACTCTACCGCTTGTAGATAACTGCTATTCAAGCTCGCAGGCGTCGATCTAATTAATAGCCCGGAAGTTCCCTTATACTATCATCGGTTATATCTCCCTTAAGATTAATTAAATAGGAAGGAGCCGGTCTTAAGTCTAAAATATAGTGGGGTTTATAGCTACTAATATCCGACTCGTCCCCTATCTCTATTTCCTTATTAGAAAATAGTGGAGAGGAAAAGCGGCGACGCTTAGTATAATAGTTTACTAAAGACTTCTCCTTAACAGGATATAAAGGCCTTTTCTTCGTGGAACGTAGCGGAGGCGTTTAGCTCTCATCCCTCTCGCCGATATCTTCCGTTTTATCTGCCTCTTCGCCCGCTTCCGCCTCTTAACGGTCCTATTAATCTTCTCTATCCTTACTAGCGGAGGGGCTAGGTATAGTATCTATATAATCTCCGTCTTAAGACTCGTACGCCCAGTTAGCGGGTATTAACGAGAGGTCTTTAAGGTACGGAGGGGTATTAAAGGTAGAATATATATTTTCCTTATAGAGGCTGGAGTATCTAGGTTAATATAATCTCTATTAGTATTAAGATCATCACGTAAGGTAAATTAGGTCCTACCTATCTCCTAAGCTCCCTACCAAGCTTAATTAGGTGTCGGGCGTATTTAATTCCTTAATCTATCTGTTAATAGTCGAGTAGTCGCTATTATAGCCGCTGCTATTACTACTACCGCCAGCTTCTTACTTAGCGAAATAGACATCTTCGCATTCCAATTAGTCGTTATTTAATACTATTAGCTTATCTATAAGTAGACTATTAGCCTCCGTTTCAGCGCTAAGTAGAGTTAATAGACCTACCCATTTTTTCACTTCATCTTAATTCAAGAGTATTAACCCCGCTATAGTCCCCCTTAATTATATATTCTAAAAGTCCCTTTTAATATTAACTACTCAAGCCCGCTCGTCTAGACTTTCTCGTCTCCCTAGTAGTAAGTATATCCTTAACGGATAGGAGGTTATTATCGTCTTCGCTAATATTATAATTAAGGTCGCCGGTGTTATAGAGTCCGTTAAAAGTATCTAAATTATTAGTAACTATTTTCTTAAAGCATAATTAAAACTTTACCTCCGACGTCTACTTTAGTATCCTTAGGATCTCGTGCTAATTTATAGAAAGGACTAGGATATTCTCTTAGCGGGCAATTGGTTATATCTATAAACTCGATAGCATCGTCGCCCCGCAGGATACTCCATCTATCACTTCGTCTAAGAGCCTTAGGTTCCTCCTCTCTAATAACGGGGGAGCCACTAGCATTTAACGCCTTAGGCACTCTCTCGTAAGGCAAGCTTACCTTAGTCGGTGGTTAATAAAATTAAATAGAATTTAAATCAGTTAAAGCCATTATATAACTTAGTCGTAAAGTTATCCTAGAAGAAGAATAGATAGATAGATAATTTAGATAAGAGTCTAAGGTAGAAATCTAAAGCAAATAGAGGCGGTGAGATAAGGTTCTTATATATTTCTAAATCGTGACTATAGGGTTATTACCTAGCTTCTCTAACGCACTAACTACCTTACTCGTACTACCTCTACTTTCCCCTAAAACTATCGATCGCTAATCCCTAGCTATTAGTACTTAACCGCCCTACGCTAAGCGTATGTAAACCCTAACTATTTATCTTATATCTAACGGCACGGCTAGCGTAGCTCTTAGCTATTAGAGCCTTATATTTAATCTACGTCTAACGCAGGCTAAGTATTCACTACGCCCTTAGAGATAATTATCCGTTAAGTCTTATTAGCTACTATAACCTAGCTCTTTAAGCTGAGACTTCTATAATAGATTAGTGGCACGGCGCCCTCTACTATACCTACCTTTAAGCGAGATCGAGATCCTATAGCCACGTTACTAGATTAATGCTATTACGGCATCTATATTAATATAGGTAGGTAGATATATAAAGACCGCTAGCGATCGAGCTGAGGCTAATACTCCTTAAAATTAATTCGCTAGCTTCAGCTTACGGCCGGTACTTAGCTTCGCGCTTAGCCCCTAGGTACTAGGTTATTAGATTACCGCCAAGGTGCTATTTATATTAACGTAGCTAGTTAGACACGTGGAAAGCCTAAGTAATTATAGTAAGTCATTTTCTTTATTAGTCGTATACTAGCCGTCCCCTAGTTCTACTATCACTTCACCTAGGGATCCTTACCGTAAGCTGAAGCTCTCTAGCACTATTATAGTAGAGTTAAAGGTTAGTTAAGCGATAATAAAACGGTGCTTAGCGAAGGAACGTAAAGATATAAGGGTCTATAATAGAGTCGAGCGTATAGAGGCTTTCAGCTCACCCTAGAATAGAACCTTCTCCGTTTAAGCTGAGCTGCGGTAGTAGTATAGAGATACGAGATAGTAAATAAGAGGGCACGCCTCTACTACTCGCTCTAAGCCGTAGATAGGAGTAGGCTAGTTAGGGAGGGGCGAGGGAGTAATTAAGGGCTAGTAATCTATATGAAGGCGGTTAAGAAAATGCCTTATATAAGGTTAAGGTATAGTAATTAGCGATAGCTAGCAGGAGGGGGCGCGAATCCACGTAGGAGTAAGGGTATTAAAAGGAAAGATAGAGGGAGATAGGAAAATAGTAAGGGACGGACGGTCTTTATACCTAGATAAAGCGGCGGGGAGACCGAGGCCCGCCACGTTACCTAATAGGGCGGCGCTAAACCCTATTAGTAGGCGGCTTAGCTGGAAGTAGGAAAGGGCGGCCATTTTACCGGGACTTATATTATTTAATATAATTAATTTAGGTTTAATTTATATCTACTAACTATTAAGATTATATAAGTAGTATTTATCCTAGTCCTTAATATAATATATATTAGGGAGTTAATAGCTAATTAATATTCCTTTTAAAAGGTATTAAAGGTTATATAATATTCTTTAAATACTTATAACTTATTTATATCTATTAGAGTTAATATAAAATATAATTCTTATATATTAAAGTCCCTAAATATAATCCCTAATATACTATCTAGACTTTATATAACTATAAATAAGAGTAAAATAGCTAATTTATTAGATAGAATTCTTAATATTCTCCTTATATCCCTTAATAGTCTTCTTTATAATATTAAAGATTTTAATAGTATTACTATCTATTATATAATAAATATAAAGATAATAAAGGATTTTAAATCTTAATTATAAATAGGCTATTAGAATAATAAAAGATCCTTAATATATTAAAGCCTCCTATAAATAGTAATCTAAATATAAAATATAGTAAAGCTAGGATATTATTTATTCTTAGAGATAGGCTTATATTTTATATTAATAGTAAGAAAAGGTAATAATTATATATTCCTCCTATTATAAAGATAGAGTTAATTAAATAAGCTTATAATTTTTTTAATTATAATAGTTATTATAAATATTATCTAACTTTTTTATATAATATATATTTAATATCTTATTAGAAACCTTTAAGTCTATATAAGCTACTACCCTTAATATTAACTTAATTATATAAGAAGATACCTATTATATAATGAGTACATATTTATATTAACCCTACTTATACTATTTTATATAATTATAATAGATTCTATAATTACCCTACCTACTATAATATTAGATATAAATTACCTATTAATAATTATTTATAAGTTCTTAAAAAAGATCCTTTTTATATTAGGTATTAATACTTAGAAGGCTCTTTAATAGGCCTAAATTATAATTTTATCTTTACTATTATATAACTAAGGAATTCTACGTAGTATTATTAATAATTAAAATCCTTAATTTATATCTAAATTTTTATAAGAAGTCTTTAAATATCTTAATATTAAACTTTTTATATTTATAACCTATTATCTATAAATTAATAGATAGAGTAAGTATATTAATTAAGTTATAAAGATTATTATATAATTCTACCTTACCTACTATTTAAATATTTAGAATTAATAGGATTATATACTCCTATATATCTAAGCTAATATTAATAACTCCCTTATTATTATAAGATATACTTCTAATAAGCTCTATTATAATTTTAGGGTAAATAATAGTATAAATATACTAGTAATTAATAATATCTTTATAAAAGCCTTTAATAGCTTATAACTTACCTATTAAAAATAAGTAAAAGATATTATAACACTTAATAATATAATAATATAATCTTGATATAATAGTAAATATAAAAGTTTATAATTTAAAGAAAATAAGAAAATAAGAAAATCTTTCTTTATTTATATAAAGGATGTAAAATCTTTAGTATTATTAATAGGAAACTCTTATAATAATATGTTAATCCTTTTAAAACTTTATAAAAAGTAGGATTATTTACCTATTAACTTAAGCTACCCCTTATAATATATATATAACCGGTAGTATTAATAGTATAACTTAAGCTAAAAATAGAAAGTATTAATTTATATAATAGGACTTTTAATAATAGGCTACTATTTATTACTATTAAAGACGGTACTATTTATAGGGATAAATATAAAATTAAGAGATTACTAGATAAAAGATATTTAAGGAGAAAGACTTAGTACTTAATTAAATAAGTTAAGGTAGTTATAATAATAAATATAATTCTTAATATAACCTAGTAGATCTATCTAAGGCTAGTAATTTAATAAAGGTATATAAGGATAGATAAGTATTATTACTAATTATAGCTAGCTAAATTAATAAATAAGGTTATTTAAATTTTTTTAATTTTACTAGTATATTAATATAGAATTTACTCTACTTTATATATTTTACTTAATAATAGTAGAGTAGCTTCTACCTCCTCCCTAATACTTTATTATTCTTAATAGCCTAAATAGCTTTCTTAATTAATTAATTTATATAGATTAAAAGAGTCTTTATTAATAAGATAAAAAGGCTTATAATTATAAATAATATAAAAGGTTAGAAATAAAGCTTAAGAAGCCTTATACCCTAAAAATAGAGGAGAGTAACGCGCTCTTAAAAATATAAAGTAATATAAATAATAGCTTAAATCCTATTATAAGTTAACTTAATTATAATTAGATAATATTTAAAAGGAATATAATAGCTACGTTAATAATAGAATCAATATAAAATAAATATAATAGCTTAATATTAAATATACTCTAATATCTTTAAAAGAGAGATAAGAATATTTATAATAAAAAGTAATTATTAAAATCCTAATATTATATAAAGGCTATTAATATATTTTTATTAATAAGTAAAATAGAGCTTCTTTATAAAGGTAATATAATTTTAATACTTGATAATAAAGTAATTAAAAAAATTAAAGCTTTATTATAATAACTCTTATATTAATTACTATATAAAAATAAATGAGAGCTTATTAAATAAAAGTTTTACTAGAAATTAATAAAATAAGATATTTATAATTATATATAAAAGTATTTAACTTATTAATTAATAATGTTATATAAATATACTATTAGAATATATTACTATTATTATTAAGACCTTTAAGACCTTTTTAAGGAATTATAATAAATTTTATTATAAATCTCCCTTTAAGTAAATAAAAGGGTAGTATTTATAATATAATTCTAATAATTATAAACTATTATATTAAGGTAGCTAGGTATTAACTTATTATAAAAATAGTAAATATTATTAATATTATTAACCTATTATACTATAAAATCTTCTTAAAATCTAGTTAATTATAAAGGACTATTAATAATTAAAGGGTAATATTTATAAATAGCTTTTAAGTAGTTATATATTAATATATTAATATAAAAAGAAAGCTAAATACTACTTTCTACTCTTAAATAAATAGTTAAAGAGAGAGATAAAATAGTATACTTAATATTATAATCTAAGAAGTCTAAGTATAATAAATAAAGCTTACTTACTTACTAGGCCTTAATTAGAATAAGTAGGGTAAATATAAGACTACTTAATACTACTTACTTAAGTAGCTTAAAATAAATAGAAGTAATTTAGAACTATTATAAAAATCTTATATTTATATAAATAGTTATACCTTTTTAAATAAATAATAGCTTTATATTTAATTTATATTATCTCTTTAATATAATTAATTAACTATTAGATACTTAAATAATTAAAGTTTTTAATTTAATTTAATAAAGCCTCCCTTACCTTATTATTATAACTTATAACTCTAGGAGGTTATTAAAGATTAAGGGGTTAATCTTATAAAAGGGAGTATTAAAGAGAAGGTAAATAAGTTTTATATTAAACTAATCTAGTATAAAATTATATTTAATATCTAGGAGATTAATTTAATAGATAATATAAGTTAAATATAAAGTTCTTATTTAAAGGGAAAGTAATACTATTTATATAAATATAAAAAAAAAATATTTATACTAATTACCTCTAATTAACTTATATTAATTAAAGTAACTTTATTAAGTAATTATTATACTTATTATATTTATCTTATATTAATTAAAGTAATTATAGTAAGTAATTACTCTATTTATTATATTAAGGTATATTTAACTTTAATAAGTACTTATAATATCTATTAAAGCTTATAAATTAAGGGTATAATATTACTCCTCCTTCTTTAAACCTTTATTTTAAAGGTTAAATAAGTATCTTATTTATAATAATATTATACTAAGTTATTAGATTAAATTACTTATAAGAGAGTAATTATAATAGTATTATATTTATAATATATAAAGTCTTAAAAAGAGTATTAAATATCTTCTCTTTTATAAAGATACGTAGAATATATTTAGCTTAAAAAGTAATATAAACTAGTTATACCTATTATTTATTTCTTTAGTATTAATAAGGTTATAAAGAAGCTTAAACATAAAAAAGTAAAAATAGAGGTAGCTTAAAAAGTTATTAATAAAATTATTTATTAAAAGTAAATAAAATTAAAATATCTTTATTAATAAAAGTATTTTTTAAAAAAAATAGGAATAATAGATATTTAATAAGGGTCTCAATAATATTAAAGAGTTAGAATATTTAGAAGAACTTAAGAAGGTTAGTAAAGTTAAGAAAGTACTTACTATTTATCTTACTTTTTTAGATTTTAAGGGTTCTAGGACTCTCTTACTTAAAGCTCTTAAGTAGATTACTTAGGGTATATTTAAATTTAATAATATTATTATAGGAGCTCTTAATAGTTTATAAGATTTATAATTAATTCTTAAATATTTTTTAAGTCTTTATATCCTTTTTATTTTATTAGGTAACTTTATCCTCTTTATAATAGAATCTTTTTAGCTTTAAATTTATTCTCTCTTTTTATTTTAAAATAAAAGGTTTTTTATAAGGGTATATTAAGGTCTACCTATTCTAATATAAAGATATAAAATACTAGGTAGATTTTAATATTTAATAAAAGTTATAACTTATAATTAATAAATCCTTTTTCTCTAATTATTAAAAATAGTTTAGCTTTAATATAATTTAATTTCTTACTTAGTCTTATACTTCTTAGATTCTTTATAAGAAGGTATACTTTATCCCCCTTCTTTAATTAAGAGTTATTTTTTCTTTTCTTATTAGCTATCCCTTTTATAAAAGAATTCCTCTTATAAATTTATTATTATATATCTTTATATAAACTTTTTATATTTAATATCAATATTAATACTTTCTTATTATTTAGTCTTTACTTTAGATCTAGGAATAGGTTTATATATCTTTTATAATTTATAAAGAATAGGGATAGTATAATAATATTAGATCTTTTAATATTATATATTAATTATATTATTAAGAGTAGTAAAACCTAATTATTTTACCTTTTATTAATATAATATCTTAGATATACTTTTATTATTTAATTTATATATTTAATTTATATATTTATTTATATATTTATAAGTAATATATTATTAATATTCTAAATCTAGTTTTAATTAAAGTAATTAAAGTCTTTTATAAGCTAAAGTAAAGAGCTTATCTCTATTTAAAGTTATTAATTCTAGTATATTATAATCTCTAATAAATTTATCTAATAAAATAAATCCTAGTTAACTAATATTATAAGTCTCTTTATATAAAATTACAATAGTATATTTAATAAGTTTATTTATAATTATTATTATTAAATTATAATTATTATTTATTACTAAGTTAATTAATTAAGGTAGTTTTATAATAAAGTTTATTATATTTAGAACTTTAATAAACTAAATTTATTTATACTTAATATATCTTATAAACTTATTTTACTAGTAATATATATACTCTTTAATATACTATTTAATTTTTACTTATAAGTTAGGTATAATATATAGTCTTTATATAAATTCTAAGGTTTTAAATACTCTTAAATATCTTAGTAAAGGATTATAATAATAATCTCTAATTACTCCTTTAACTACCTTTAATAGTAGGTATAGCTTTTATTTATATAATAATAGTTCTTAGTTAGATTACTATTTTTTAAGCTTATTAGTTAAGGTATCTTTAATATATACTTCTTTAATATCTAGGATTATATATATTATAACTTATATAATTATTACTAGGTTTTTAGTTAATACTAATAATCTATTAACTTCTAATTTTAAAATAGGTTAACTAATAATATCTTTTATTTATATATAATTAAAATATTTACTTAAAGTATCTACTTATCTATTATCTTTATTTAAGGTATATTAAATCTTAAATTTATATTATCTAAGAAGCTTAGCTTATCTAACTTATTATTAATTTAACTCTTTTATTATTATAAATTTAACTAGATTTTTATAATTAATAAAGATAGTAAGTTTTAAATAACTCTTAATATATACTCTTTAATATTATAAGGAATATATAATAGCTAATAATTCTTTATTATATATATTATAATTCTATTTTATAGCTATTATTTTTTATAAGTAGTATGCTATTAAATACTATTTATTACTACTCTATTAATATAAATAGGCTCTAATTATAAGGTTTAAAGTATCTATCTTAATATATACTAGCTCTCTATTTTTAAATATATAAAGTACTAGTAGATTTATATATACTTATTTTAACTTAATAAATACCTTCTTTTAATTAGTATCCTAGTAAAATCCTATATCTTTTTTAATAATTTTAGTTAATAGTAAGGCCTTCTTTAAGTAGCCTTTTATAAAATATCTATTAAAGTTAGTAAATCCTAAGAATCCTTATATTAATTTAATATTATATAATATAAGCTATTCCTATATAGCCTATATCTTTTTAGGCCTTATATAAATACCTTAAGTTATTACTATAAACCTTAAAACCTTATTAAAGTCTTATAAAACTTATACTTTTTTAATTTTAAAAGAAGTCCTACTTATAATAGGTATATAAATATATCTTATATATATAAGATATATTCTTTTAAAGTCTTAAAGTAAATTAATATATTATTAAGGTATATAATTATTATTTAATCTAAATATACTTATATAATATTATTAACTAGTACTTAGTAGGTTACTAGTATATTAATAAGATTAAATAGTATAATTAAGTACTTATAATATCTATATTAAGTTTTAAATATTATTTTCTATTTATTACCTTCTTTTATTTAAATTAGGTTATATACTCCCTTAAAATTTAACTTTATAAAGATCTTTATTTTAACTAGCTAGTCTTATAACTTATTAATATTAAGTAGTAGGTAATAATTTTTTATTATTATATTATTTAACTTTTAAAAGTCTATATATAGTTATAATAATCTATCTTTCTTTTTTATAAAGAGTATTAAATATCCTACTAGTAATTTAGATTTTTAAATAAATCCCCTTTTAAAGTTTTTATTTAAGTACTTATAAAGTATTATAAGTTCCTTTTTAAATAATATATAAATAGGTCTAAATATTAGTTCCTTCTTTAATTTAAGTTTAATCTTATAATCTTAAGGTTAATATTTAGGTAGAGCTTTTATTATTATTTCTTTTATAAAGAGGCGTTTCTATCTTTAATACTCTTATAAGATATTAAGAGTACTATTAATTATTTTAAGAATTTTAACTTATTAACCTTATAAATTTTTATTTATATTTATTAAGTTAGATCCTTATTCTTTAAGGCTATCCTTATTTAAAATTGAGGTAATATATACTTTAACTATTTTTTAGTTTAATTTCTTATATACTATTATACTCTATTAATATATAGGGTAGAATCTAGTAATATTATTAATTTACTTAAATTTAAATACTTTTCTTCTTTAATTAATTATTAGGTTATACTTTTTTAATTAAAGTATACCTAGAATAATATAATAAGTAGCTATTTTAATTATATTAAAGGATATTTCCTTATAATAATATTAAATTATAAATAGTAGTAAGGTTATCTCCTTAATTATACTTCTTATTAATAAGCTTAACCTATTAGCTATTTATAATTTATGTAAATCCTTCTTCTTTTATATTAATAGGCCTATTAACTATATTAATACTTTTAAGATAAAGTTCTCTAATACTCTAAAATTTATTATTACTATAATTCTTTAATTATCTATTCTAACTAGTATATTTATATATATTATATACTCTATTAAGTATAATTATTATATTTTAGGAATTTGGATACTAATCTCTTTATACTTCCCCTTAATATAAGGGATTACTTTTTTTTAAATTAAGGAGGAATCTAGTAATTTTCTTTTATTATATATATTTTTTATATTTTTTATAAAAGTATATATACTATTTTAATAAATAATATTCTCTAGTATCTTTATTATACTTAAAATACTTATAAAGGTTATTATACTATTTTTAATTATAATTTAAAAACTACTTATAACTTCTATTTATTATTAAGTATTAATTATAACTTAAACTATTATAAGCTATTTATACTATTATATATATATATATATATATTAACTATTTTAATTAAGTTTTCTTTTACTTAGTAATAGTATAAGTAGTATTTATTTATATAAGCTATCTAGTATATTACTTTATATTATAGATATTATAAGTTATTTTAGAATTCCTTTTATAGGAGTTTATTTAATATTTTTTCTTAGTAAAATATTATTCTTTCTTTAAGTTTTATTTATAGATCTTTTACTATAGAGGTATAAGATTTTGTAAAAATCTTTTCCTTACTCTTTTTAAGTTTATAATTAAGGGTTTTTAATTTAAATTATTATTTTCTCAACCTTACTTAAGATTATTCTTTTAAATCTAATTATTATTATTATTATTATTATTAGAACCTAGCTCTTTTTTTAAGATTTATATAAGTCTACCTTTAATTTATTTAATATTTCTCTATTATTTTTTTAGTAATCTCTTCGCGTAATTTTTCTTCTTTAATTTAAAGTTCTTTAATATTTTTATCTATTAGCTAATTAATAAATACTAGTAAATCTTTAATAATTATATTTAATTCTTTATTATTATACTCTACCTCTACTTAATCCCTTAGAGGTTTAGTTATCTTAATTAGTACTCTTTTTAATATATTTAATTATAATTATTTAATTATATTTTTTAACTTATAATCCTTAGTAATATAACTTAGTTTATTATAATTATAATATTTTATTACTTTTTAATCCCCTTATTATTTCTTACCCCTAAATTTTCTTTTCTTTTAAGTAAAGTCTAATTTTATTAATATAAATTTATAAGGATTATATTAAATATATTATTTATAATATCCTTTAAAATAAATCTTAGCTTATTTAAGTCTAGTAATATTACTATTGTAATATAATTTTATTATAAGCTTATAAAGTTAATTATTAATCTTTATTATAACTTTAATAAGTATATTTAGAGTATTATATATTACTTTATCTTATATAAATTCTTTTTTAATATTATCCTTTAATCCTTTTTAATATATTATTATAAGTATATTATTATCCTAGGTAGTTTAAGTAAAGTATTATTAAGATTAAGTTAAATACTCTAATATTAACTTCTTTTATATTAAGTATTAAATAACTTATATAATTATACTTTCTTTATTAAAGGGTTTAAATATCTATTTTATTTTAATATAAAAGTAAGTAAAACTCTTTCTTTATACTTTAATAATAATATTATTACTATTATTAAGGCCTTTTATATATTATTTAAAATATAAGGTAGACTACTCTTAAACCTATCTTTATATATAAGTTATTATAAATAGTAGTTACTTACTTGATTTAATAATATCCTAGTTAAAAGAGAAGTATAATTATATTTATACTAACTACCTTACTCTTTTAACTTATTTTAATCATTATAATATAAGTTTATTTTAATAATCTTTATACTATCCTTAGCTTTAGCTATTATTAATTATTATAAATTATATTTACTTAAGGTAGGGTGCTATTATTAATTATTATAAATTATATTTACTTAAGGTAGGGTTCCTTTCTCTTAAGATACTTATTTTAAAGGTACTTAAAGTATTATAACTTATAACTCTAGGAGGTTATTAAAGATTAAGGAGTTAATCTTATAAAGGGGAGTATTAAGGAGAAGGTAAATAAACTTTATATTAAACTAGTCTAATATAAAATGATATTTAATATCTAGGAGATTAATTTAATAAATAATATAAATTAAATGTAAAGTTCTTATTTAAAGGGAAAGTAATTTATTTATATAAATATAAGAAAGTTTATATTTATACTAATTACCTCTAATTAACCTATATTAATTAGAGTAACTTTATTAAGTAATTACCGCGCTTATTATAATTATCCTATATTAACTAGAGTAATTATAGTAAGTAATTACCCTATTTATTATATTAAGGTATATTTAACTTTAATAAGTACTTATAATATCTATTAAGGCTTATATATTAAGGGTATAATATTTATCTTTAATACCCCTTTTTATTAAATACTAACTTAGTTAACTTAAAGCTATCCTCTTAGAAGGTAGGCGTAGGGAGAACTTTAATACTTAAATAGTATTTATACTACTATTCTACCTAAAGATAAAATAATTAAGTAGAGTTACTTTATTTAATAGAGTTTATATATAATTATATATAATATATTAATATTAAATTACTTTTATATAAGGCGCTTTATAATTATTTACTTAAATTAAATATAAAACTCTTAGAGCTGTTATTAAGAGAGGTCCTATTAATATAAAAATAGTTTAAATTACTTTAAAAATAAAGGAAAGGTTTAATATAATACTTATATTAAATTAATATAAGTAATTAATATATTATTATAATATTATTTAAAGCTATTTAAAGTCTTTAAATATATTAATAATTTAGTATATAAGTTATAATTACTTATTACCTTTTATATATATAATATCTTTTATATCTTATTTATAAAGTTATATAAAGATAATAATAAGAGTATTATAAAAGTTATATAAATAGAGCTTATAAATTATAAAGATAAATAAGAAGTTAAGATAATTTAATTATAAAATCTCTTATAATAAACCTTAATATTAAGTAAAGTAAAAGGATTAATCTTATAATTATAATTATTATTATAATAATAATAATATTAGGTAAATATAACTAACTTAGATAGCTATATTTAGCCTTAGGCTTAAAGATATAAGGAAGATAAGCCTTTATTATTAAAATATATTAAAACAGGATATAATTAGTTAGACTAGCCGCGTATTAGACGCGCGCTAATACCCGTCTTAATATCTTATATATTCTATCTCTCTCTACTTATATAGCTAGTAATATAGGTAATAACTATTACTATTCTACCTATTTTAATAGGTTATAAGCCTAGGCGTAGGGTACTTATTTATTTATTTACCCTACGACTACTATTAATACTATCCCTTATAGATTACCTCTATATTAATACTACGTACTACCGCGAAAAGAGGGCTAGGGAAGCTACTAATAGAGATTTCTACTAAGACGCTAAAACCGGCTAAAATCCCCTCTAACTTAAATAATAATAACCCCTTAGTAGTAGTATATAGTAGTTCGCTAATTATATAAATAATAATTATTCCTTATATACGCTAACTACCTTAGTAATAGTTATTTATACCTATTACCTAGCTAATACCGTAGATAATATATAGTATTCTTATAAAAGGGGGCTAGGAAGATAGAGAAGGCTAGGAATTCTTACTAACCTCCTTATAAATTAGCTATATCTATCCCTTCTTCCCTAGACTCTTCTCTCCCTCCTTACTATTCTAATTACCTTATACTAGAACTTAAGAAATCTAAATAAGACATTTATTAATAGTTAATTAAAATTTACTTTAAAGGTCTTCTAGCTAACCTTTAAGTAAACTACTACTTCCTTGATTTTTTATATCTCTACTAAGATATTAGCTATAAAATTAACTAAGAGGTAGCTACTACTATTAACTATTAGGGAATACTATTAAATAATACCTCCTTTATACCTTTATTAATACTAGAACTTTATCCTTAAAACTAATTACTATTATTTTTAATAAAAGGCCTTAGAGTATTAGGTAAAAGTATTATCTTTAGCCTTACTACTAGATTAAAACTACCCTTTATATATTTATAATTATTAATATTAGTATTAACTTAATTTCTAATACTAAACTTATATAATCTAGATATTAATACTAAAGATATACCTCCTATTAATATTAGAGTAGAGATTAGAGGGGGTAGTAACTACCCCCTTATACTTATTTTTATAATAGAATCTAGCCGTAACTAGCTATTATACTTTTATAATATATAGTCTTATATTATACTTAATAGCCTTAAAGCTATTATTAAAATAGACTATATTATCTTTATAATTTAAAATCTTTAAGAAATTTAAGATAATAAATAATAAGGCTTATAAGGTAATAAAGGTATATTATAATATTAATACTTATAATATAATTAAGGATAAGACTATCCTTTTAATAGCTTAAAAGATCCTTAAAAACTTTTATAAGCCTTAAAGTACTAGTATCTTTAATAAGATTATTTATAACTTTAATACCCTCTTTTATATTAATTATAAAGATATTAGTAATTATATAAGTAAATTTAAAACTATTAATTTTAATTTAATTAACCTAGGATATAAGCTCCCTTATATCTTTATTATTAATATCTACCTCTAATATCTTAGTATAAAGTTTAATACCTTTTAAAGTATATTTATTTAGATATATATTATTACTATTAAAGAAGGTATTATAACTATTTTATTTAATAAACTTATATTAGTTATAATAAATAAAGAAGCTTACTAAAACTTTATAAAGTCTTTTATTATAGTTATAATTATAGCTACTACTTACCTATTATACTAGGCTAGGTTAAATATATAATAGAGTAAGAAGTATTATAACTACTATAATTATTTAAGTTATATAAAGTTTAAATATTAGATTAAGTACTCTAAGCTAATAAAGGCCTTCTTTAAGACTATTAAAGTAGATAAAAGCTAAAATTAAGGGGGTTATAATTAAGGGGGTAGTAATATTAAAGGTAAGTATACCTATATATTTATAGAGTTAGAAGACCTAGTTATTAGCTTTATAATTATATTAGGTATAACTAGCCTTACTACTATTATTCTCCTAGATATAGTATATAACTAATATATTATTAATAATTAAAATATCCTTAAAGAATATAAGGTAATTCCTAAGTCCCCTATTTATAAGATTAGCTAGGCCGGTCTTTATATAATAGGGTATGATACTATAGTTATCCCTTATAAGATTAGTAAGGAAATTAAGGTAAAAGTATATATACCTTATTAATATATTTTATATCTTAGATACCTAATTAAATCTAATTTTAATATCTTAGTTACTCTATTTTAAAGCTAAAGTCTCTTTTAACTTATAAGAGTATATTATTACTTATAAAGGTTATATCTTTATATATACCTAGTATAATAATATCTTTTACCTTAATATTTTAAATTATCTAACCCTTACCTTTATAACCCTAGTAATTATATTATAATTTCTTTTAAAGTTAAAAGTATATATATTTATAGCCTTTTAAGTCTCCCTATCTATTAGCCTCTAATATACCCGTATAAGTTATTTAAGCTAATAGAACTTAAAATAGCTAATAAATATATCTAGTAAAATTAACCTTAATAAAATTATTTTTAAAGATTATATATATAATATCTATATAAAGACTTATATAATAAGGGCTTTATATAACTATCCTATTATCCTAGGAAAGTACTTATATAAGTATATTAATAGTAATTTAATAGGCCCTTATAAAGTTTATAAGGGGATTAATATAACTTATAATAACTCTTAATTTTTTAATATAATATTATATAACTATATTAAAGAATTAGATATTACTCTACTTAAGGTTAAAAGTAAATTCCTCCTAGCCTTTAAAGCCTTTAAGGTAAACTAGGAGTATCTTATATAATATATATAATACTATTATATTAATAATAAAAGGGAATTTAACTTTATAACCTTTATAAAGTACCGCTAGGCTAATAATATTATCTAGGAGAGTATAATATAAAATACTCCCTAGGTTAATAGATTTATAAAGTATCTTAATAAGACCTTAATAAATAAGGCTTATATTATACTAGTAGATAATAGAATAGATTATAAATATTAGCCTAAATTTATTTAAGTAGCTAACTACCTTTAAAATAGGTCCCTTAAGTCTAGTATTAAGATAATACCTTATAAGAAGTTTAATAGTTATTAACCTAACCTCTCCTATTTATAAGTCTTTAGCTCTTAAGCCTTTTATTATACTAATAGGACTACTACTAAAATTAGTTACTTTAAAGCCTATTCCTATTTAAGCTAATTTATTAATTATAATAGTAAGGCTATCTACTATTTTATTAATAATAAAACTAGGAAGCTTACTTAATTATTTAATATCTACTTTATTAAGAAGGTCTTTATAAGCTATATTAAATTAAAAGTTAAAAGGTATATATTTATAAACCTCCCTTACTACTCTAAGTAAGTAGCTAGTAATATAAGGGGGTAATCTCCCTTTAAAAGTAAAGTATTATTAATTTATATTAAAGATATACTACTAATTTATATTAAAGATATAATAGCTAAGGATAAATCCTACCTTAAGACCTTATTAAATATCTAGCTTAAATTAAATTAGGCCTATCTAGTAATATTTTATTAAGATATTAATAAGCTCCTAGTATTAACTAGGATTCTATTTAGTTACCTTAAATTTAAAATACCTCCTAATAAACCGCGTAATAACTCTTTAGATCTATTAATAATATTTACCTTCTTAATAATAATTAAAGGTATAAAGCCCTTTAACCTTAAATTATATAAGGAAGCTATAATAAATAATATTAAGAAGGACTAGGAAGTAGTATTATAAGATAAATTTAACTCCCTTATATAAATAATATATAAGTATTTAGATAACTACCTCTAGGTTAGAAGGTACTTTAGGGGAAGTAAATATTTAAGTTAAAAAGGGGGCCTTATAATAAAGTTCTATTATAAAGTATACTAGGTAGTTAGAGGCTCTAAATAATAGGAAGGGATTAATTATAATAAGACCTTTACTTTAATAGTAAAGTTAATAAGTTATAAAGCTATCTTTATATTAATTATATCCCTTAATTAAAAACTAGATTAAATAAATATTAAAATAGCCTTTCTTTATAAAAATATTAAGGAAGATATTTATATTAAATAACTTAAAGGCTTTATAATTAAGGGTAAGGAATACTTTATTTATATCTTAAAGAAGGTACTTTATAACTTAAAATAATTTACTTAATAGTAAGCTAAATTAGAACGTATATCTAAGGAAGGTACAAGCTAAGATAGATAACTAGATTCAGGCGCTCTACTATATTACCGGCTTTATAGAAGGCGCGATTCTACCGGTTAATAGGCTTATATATATAGTAGTAGTAAGGCTTATAATAATATTCGCGGCGCTAATATAATATAACTTAAAGAATACCCCTAGGGTAGTAAAGAAGTATATAAAGACCCTAATAATAATCTAGAATAAAGGACTACGTAAAGTACTAGGGGCGTATAAGGCTACCCTAATTCTAGTCCTTAAAGTAGAGGCGGGAATCCTATTAGTAAGAGACTTCCTTAATAAGGCCCTATTATAAAGTAAGATCCTTTAAGGGATATATAAGATAGTCCTAAGAGGGAACGCGAAGATTAAGTCTTAGTTATAACTAAAAAGGGGTAGGAGGCTACGCCCTCCGCTACCCCTATTAGCTAAGAAGGAGTCTTAGGCGAAGCGGTCGTTAAACGGGGTACTTAATAACCTAACGTTATAGAAAAGGATACTAACCTAATAGGAAGGCCGGTAGTAGGGCCGGTAGCGCCACTACTAGCGGGGATTAGAGGGCTAAAATATAAGCCTAATATAGAAGGGTGACCTAGTAGGGGGGAGATAGGACCTTTATAAGGGCCTAAAGAAGCCGGAGAGCTCTATAATAGTCTAGTTATATACGGATAAGATTAGGTTTAACTACTTCTTATTTATTAAGAAGGTTCCTAGGATCCTAAGTCCTAGCTACCCGTACGGGGTAGTAAGGTAGACTAGTAAACACGTCATACTATTCTATCCTAACTATTATACTAGTAGGAGTTAGATATTACTAGAGGCTAGGTCGGAAGATTATAATACTATTCTCTTATTACTAATAGGGATAAGGGCGGTAGTAAGGTAGTTAACTAGGTCAGGCGCCCTCTACTAGTTTATACTAGTAAAAGAGATATTAGTAAGAACTAATAGAGAGGAAGGGCTCCGCCCTAATTAAAGAGAAGAGAATATAGTTAATAAAACCTTAGTATTATAAATAGTAGACCCGACCCCTTAATATACCGCCCCGATAGTAGGCCTATTAGGGGGGGGGAGGGAAGGAGCCGAATAATAGTAT
>JAABUV010000107.1_pt1 | contig 118954 bp, 102 predicted proteins | sample 5559971 | NCBI WGS metagenome assembly JAABUV01 (sample SAMN10711881, study PRJNA513362) | rock metagenome | isolation source: Antarctica rocks | place: Antarctica: Victoria Land, Knobhead nord | collected 2015-12-19 | reverse complement strand
ATAGTAGTTATAATAAAATTAGATATATCTATTTTAATCTAAATTTTCTTATTAGGATTAAAATATATTAAAATAGGTATAATTATAAAGGTATAATATAGATTATAAAATACCTTCTCTTTACTAGCGCCTTATATAAATAGTCTTAACTTCTTCCTATCCTTACTACCTTTTAAAAGGCTAGTTAAGGGGGATACTATTTATAAATAGTAGTATATAAAATACTAGTAGAAGTTTATAAATCTTAAGAATACTTAGACTTCCTAATATATAGTTAATACTAGCTAGTCTTAAATAGTAAATACCTTATAACTATCTATTAATATACTATTAATACTTATAATAAACTTAAGGAATTCTACTAAATTAGTATAAAATTTATATTTCTTTTATTTTATATAAAGTTAAAACTTTTATAACTACTTAAGTACCTAGTAGATATATTACTTATAGCTTAAGATATCTTTTAAATAAATTAAAATATTATTAAGGTATATTATATAAGTAATATCTACTAGGCCCGCTAAAGCTCTATTAATATAGGCTTAAAATATAACTAGGGTATTTACTAACTTAAATAGTATAACTATATATTTAAAATAGTTATATTATATATAAAATACTATCTTCTACTTATTACCCTTATAAATATAAATCTTATAATAAGTATCCCTAAGATCTAACTTAATAAATATCTTTATACCTTATAAGTAATTAAGTATTTTACTAATTAAAGGGAGAGGATAATAGTTCTTTACTATTACCTTATTTAACCTATAATAGTTAATATATAATTATAAGCTACTATCCTTCTTTAATATAAATAAAATAGGAGCCCTTATAAGACTAATAGACTCTTATATCTAACCCTTTAACTTAGTATTATCTAAGTAGATATATAGAGTTTCTAACTCCTTTTATAATAAATTATAAATAGGCTTATAAAGAGGCTTATAGCTATTTATATTAATAGCGTAGTCCCTAGACTTAAATAGGGGTAGTTATCCTACCTCCTTATTTAAAAAGATATTTAAAAAGTTATAAAGACTTTTAAGTAGCTCTAGTACTTTACTATTAGAGCTCTAAGTTTCCGCCTAGAATAACCTAGTATAAATAATAGTATAAATTACTAATTTACCTTTAAGGGTATTTATAAATACTTATAACTCTAGGATAGATATACTAGTAAAGTCTAATAGAAATTACTACTTTCAACTTCCTAGATCTACTTATACCCTAGCTTCTAATAAGGTAGGTATACTAAGAATAATTAATAACCCCTTCTTCTTAATTATATAAAATATACTAGTATATTAACCTAGCTATCCCTAGCTATTAATAAGATAGTACTCTACCTAATATATATTATAATAATAGACTAACTAACTATTTATCTATTTAGGAATTAATAGCTAATAGCCCTCTAGGGGTTTTAGGTTATATTACTTAATAAAGCTTTAGGAGATAATATTAATCTTTACTTCTATATCTATTAAAAAGTCTATATAGTCTTATATACCTTATATATTAATAGAACTACTAATATTAATATTATAAATTAATAATAAACCCCTTTTAATAAGTAAGCGCCCTAGTATTAAGGTCTTAATAGAGGCGCGCTTCCTTTTTTCAATTTAATAGTCCCTTTTCTAATAGTATTAATAGATATTATATTTAAATTCCTAGGTATCCTAGGCTTATAATAGTCTTTATTATAGTACCCCTTCTTCTTATAAATAAAATATATTTACCCTTCCTTAGTATCTAGTAACTTACTATAACTACTAGTAGGTTAAATACTTCCTACTTTTATAAAAGGATTAATACCTCTATCTTAACTTCCTTCCTTCTTCTAACCTTTATTCTACCTATTAGAATAATCCCCTTTTTTTAGTAATATAATTATTACCTACTATTATTCTAGTATAATACTACTAGTTATTCTCTAACTAAGTAGCGAGGGTAATTAGGCTTTCTTTAATTATAAGGAGGTCTTAATAGTTTATAAGGGCCTTTTCTAGATCTAGGCGTAACTTTATAAAGAAGTTAATCTACTAATATTCTTCTAGAAAAGGAGGGATTTATAATTTAATCCTACTTAAATAAATATTAGAACTCTATACTAATTAGTTAGGGTTTTATTATATATCTAAGTATAACTATATATTATAAAGCTAGTAGTTTACTAGGTCCTTAATAAGGTTTAGTAAGTACTAAGTAAAGTACTCTTAAGTAACTACTCTCCCTAATAATAACTTTTTATAATAATCTTATAACTTAGTAGGTTTACCTTCTAAGAATTATATAACCTAGGTAACCTTTATAAACTTAGTTAGGAATTTATTAAGTATTAATTAGAAGATAATATTTATAATATAATACTATTTCTTATATTTATATATGTTCTTCCCCTTATAAAAGGGTAAGTTCTTAAGCTTTAAATAGCTCCTAAGGTATTAATTACTAGGTTCTTTTAACTAGCCTCTAGTAGACTAACTTAATATAAAACTACTAAAGATAGACTTTACCCTATGGTTTAATATACCTTATATATTAGTACCCTAATTTAAAGGGTAGTCCTTTATTAAACCTAGTCCTAACCCTTATTATATCCCGCCTAATAATCTACTAGTAATTTATTATAGATCTAGTAAGGCCCTATCTACTTCTACTTATAGCTAAGCTACCCTTTCTTAAATACCTTAAAGTTTTCTTTCCTTTATTAACCACTCTTCTTTAATTTTAATAGTAGTAATAAGTTTATTAAGTATAATTATACTAGTAAGGGTTTTATTAGAAATTTTATTATTAGGTATATTATTTATTACTTTAATATCTCCTATATTAGACTCTAGTATTATATTAATTTTATTATATTAAACTTCTAATATATCTTTATTTTATTTAGTATTAGATATCTTCGCGTTATTATACTATTATAATTTAAACTATCCCCCTTTAAAGGTAGAGAGATTAGAACTATTAGGAACTAGACTAAAAGGCTAGTTCCTAAGGGCTAGAATAGATAGTATAAACTACTAGTAAGTAGGTAGTATTATAAAGGTAGACTTAATACTTTAATAACTTTATAGTTATAAAAGAACTAATCTCTACCTTCTAAGGAGGTAAAGGGAGGACTATTTAAATACCCTATAAGGAAGCTACCTAGCCTCTTAGATATCTAGATAAAAGGATATCCATCAGATAATAAGAAGCTAAACTAGTACCGCTAGCATATTACTAGTAAGCTACTATTATACTAACTAGATATATTAAGATATCCTAATATTAAATCGCGTAATTATAAGGTATATAAGCCGGTAGCGCCCTAGTATTCTTAATTAAAAAGATATCTTAAAATTCTTAAAATTCTAAAGGGAGCTTAATTTTAGGTAGTAGGCTTTTATTACCTACTTCTAAGTATATTATAATAAATATAATACTATTAAGCTACTCCTCTAGGCCTTTAATAGTACTAAAGTACTCCTTTATATTACTTTTCTTAATAGGGAATTACTAGTTCTATATAAGCTAATCTACTTAGGGATATTATTCTTCTAATTATAAATACCTAAGGTAGAAGTTATAGTTAAGGTTTACTACTATATAAAAGGCGCTCTTATAATATTATATAATACTTATAGAGTTAATAAGTTTAATTTACCTTATATAAGGTATTACTAGAGCTAGGATCTATTTCCTATTTCTATTCCTTTACTAGGCGTATATTAATATAGTTAGTATCTACTCTAGAGTTAATTAATATAGTAAACTCTCTTTATAATTACTTATACTCTACTTATATTATAATAATAAGTTATTATATCTACTTTTTCCCTTATATTATAATAGTAGATATAATTATAGTACTTAGGGGTTTTTTAAATTTAAGCCTTTTTTAGCTAGCTTATTACTAGGTATAGGCTTATTAGTTATAGTATTTATAATTATTAATTTTACGCTCTAATAATCCTTTATTATATATCCCTTCTTTTAGTAATTATAATATTTAATAGTAGAAAGGTTAGGCTTAGGCCTTTATAAAAGGTATAATAATAAGCTAATAACGCCCCTCCCTTTTTATTTTATATATAGGCTATTATCTCTTTACCTTTAGAAATTTCCTCTTCCTCTTTATAGATATTAACCTTTAATAGGAGTATTATCCCTTTAATTTTTATATATAAGTACTATTATATAAGGTTCTAATTAAGTTACTAACGCGATAAAGGTATCTCTTATCTTAAAAATATTAAGTTATATTATAAGATTTTTATAAAGATCCTTATATAACTTATTTAATAAGTTATTATAAAGTATATACTCTATTAATAGCTTAAGCTACCTTTCTAACTTAGTAAGGTAATTTATAAAGTTTATAATCTTTTAATATTCCTTTTACTTAGCTTCTAAGTACTACTTACTAGTTATGAATATTAATTCTAAGGATCCTTTATTTAATTTATTAAAAAACTATTAAAGTATACCTAGGACTACTTATCCTTTAATATATCCTTTATATACTTACGCTATATAGCCTTAAGGTCTAGGGCTATATAATATAACGCGTATTAGATCTTTATAAAGTTATTTAAAAAATAGGTTATACTTATTTTAATTATATTAATTATATTATTAAACTATTCTTAATATTCTTATATTAACTTCCCGTTATATATATATAAATCCTACGGCCTAAATATATAGGTTTTATATTAAGGATGCTTTAATTCTAATTCTTTAATTAATAATAAATAATATAAATAACCTACTTAGGTAGTATTATTAATATATATTTCCCTCTTTAACTCTTATAAGTATTATCTTAACTCTTATATCTACTCCCTCTTTAAGACTTCTTCTTTAAGTTCTTTTATCCTTTATAATAGTACTTCTTAGGTATTAAGTAGCGGGGACTTAATTTATACGCCTAGTAGCTACCCTTATATAGTTAGTTATAATCGCGATATATCTATTATTAATTTATTAACTAAATCTTAAGACTTACTTTTTATATAAGCTTAATCTCTTATATTAGGGCGGGTTACTTATAGTAGTTAACTAACCTTTTTACCTTATACTTATAATTACCCTTCTCTACTTATCTTACTAATAGTCGGGCTACTACCCCTAAGTAGGGTAGAGTAATTAGAATATAAGGGTACTATGTAGTAATATAGCTATTAAGTACTATAAATAGTACGTATACGCTTATATATAGAACTCTCTATTCTTATTAATAGTAAGACTAATCGCTACCCTTCCCTTTAAGGGGAATTCCCTCCTCTATATACTATAGGTAAAGGGGTAGCGTAGTACTACTACGTACTATAAACGCCACGTCGATAGTAGTACCGTATTCCTATCTAGTTCTTATAATTTTAATAATAATAAAAAGGGCCTTTAATTATATATACCCTTTATACTAGAAAAGGAAGTTTTCTAGCTAGCTTATAATAAAATAGGTTATCTAGGGTATACTTATACTTATAAGCGCCTTACTAATAGCCTCTATATTTATAATATAGCTACTAAACTTTATAAGTTTATTTACTATTACCTATATTATTAACTTAATTAAATCTTAAGGTATAGACCTTATAGTTTATTATAGCCTATCCTTTTACTTATAAGACCCTTCTATACTATTATAATTAACTTTATCCTCGTACTTCCTATCTTACTACTAGATTAATACGAATCTATTATATTTATAATAGATAAATTTTCTAAAGTAGTTAGCTTTATCCTAGGGAAGACTACCTAAATTAGTAAGGAATATATAATAAGGCTATTAGACTAATTAGCTAAACTAAACTAGAGAATACCTAGATTAATTATTTCTAACTAGGATAGGAAATTTATAGGATAAATCTAGAAGTAAACCTTCTAAAGCCTTAAGGTTAGCTTACTCTACTTAATAGCCTAGTATCCTTATATAAATAGTATATTAGAAAGGTCTAATTAGATAGTAGAAGTAGCTCTCTACTACTACCTTACTACCCTAGAAGACTCTAGGTAATAGCCTAGTATTTTAGCTAGGATATCCTCTACCTTAAATAATTTAACTAAATATAGTACTACGAACCGAATACTAACTTAAATTATATATAGGTTTTAGATATAAGAGGCCCTAGATTTATTATATATTAATAACCTATCTATTAAAGGCTTTAATAATATTAAGGACCTTATTACTTATATATAGCTAGGATATCCTATCTCTATAAATAAACGTTATCCTTCTTATATTAATACTAAGGATGTAATTATATTTATAGCCCTTAAAATAAAGGAGTATTATAATACTACGTACGCCCCTATATTCTTTAAAATAGGTAATATAGTTAACCTACACCTTTACTAAGGATATAAGCTTCTAGTAGTTATATTAAGGAAAATTAGCTAATATTTAGCTAGGCCTTTTAGAATTAAGGAATATATAAGTTAATTAGTATATTAACTAGATCTACTAACTAATATAAAGATTTATAATATTATATTAATAGCCTACCTTAAGCCTACTACTAACTCTAATAATAACTTATATTAATAATAATATCTAGCTATTCCCCTTATTATTAATTAGTAGAATAAGTAGGAAATAGAGAGGCTTATCTAAAAGTAAAAGATTTATTAGGGTCGTAGTTAGTTAACCTAGTTCCTAATTAGGTAGAAGAATTACGGCCCTAAAGAAGATTAGTAAATATTAGAAAAGGAGCTATTACAGAATACTTTAGTATTAGTAAATAAATATAACAATAATTTTAGTAAGGAGTCTAGGATTTAGCCTTAAATATTATTAGCGTTTCTATATAACTATTAGGATAATAGCTTTATTTATTAATAATATTTATTACAGTCCTACTACTTTACTACTTGTAGAAGCCTTCCGCGGCCTAGCTATACTAGGCCTAGCGCTTTAGCTTATAAGTAGGATTCCTGTACTTAGAGAATATATCTTTCTACTACATCTTAATACCTTCGTAATAGAATAGGTAGATAAGTAGTAATTCCTAATAATAATACCACTTATAATAATAGTATAAATAGTACTATCTAAGGAATATATAAGATAGATAGATATAATAATAATACCGCCTAATATAATTCTAATAATAATAGTACTAATTCTAAGAAAGGTATATTTATTAAATACTAAGTAGGTAGTATAAATATTAGCTATAATATTTAATAAACCTTTTCTATAAATATTATATAAATTATAATATCTAGTTTATATACCCTAATAAATAATTAGAAAACTAAGTATACTTTTAATATTATAAAGGTATAGATAGTAGCTTATAATAATTAGAGGTATTATAATAAGCTCTAGGACTAATATATAAGCGCGCTAGTTATATATATATAATATATGTATTTTTATAATATACAGGCTCCCTAGATTACTAATATAGATAACTTATAAGTATAATATATTTTATTACCTTACTACCTAAACTAGAATAACTTATATCCTAGTAAGGTACTTGTACTAGTAAGGTTTACCTAGGTATTATAACTACTAGAATATAGATATCTTTATTATTTATATCTTACTAGTATAGTTAATATTATACCTAGGAAGTAAGTTATAGGTTATAAAGACTAGCTTTCCTTAAGTATTTATATTAAAGAGGATTATTTATAAAGGGATTTATATTTATATTTATATTTTATACTCTACTATCTAGCTACTTAGAGCTAACAAGGGCGTTCTAACTTTAGGAGGAAATTATAAACTACAGGAAAAAACCTCTCTTACCTACCCTATTTATTATAACTCTTCTAGGCCTCTAAATATTATATACTATCCTCTCCCTTACACTTTAAACTATCCTTATATTAGATCCTAATATTTATATACTCCTCTCTCTTACTAGGGCCGCGCCCCTTTCTCTACTCTTAATAGGTTTATACTCCCTTAACTACCCTCTTACCCTTCCCTATATAGTTTAACTAATACTAGTAAGTACGCTTAGCCCTCCTACTAGTCTACTACTACCTTAGCTACTCCTCTCTTATACTATCTAGTATTAAGGTATCCTTTTCTATTTAACTCGTAATACTAGGTTACTATAACTACTAGTCTAGTAGAAGGCTTATAATACTCCTATTAAGAATTACTATATATCTTTTCTATAATATATAGGAGGGAGCTATTAGAGTTATTAAGGGGAAGTATAAATATACTTTACTACCACTATTATATTACTATTTCCTAGTACTAGGCTATATAATAATCTACTTATAAAAGAAAGTAGATTATATTAAAATCCCGCTAGTTATACCTATAATTATAGGGTTACTACTCCTACTCTTATACGTAGTTATAGTCCTCCTAGCTAGGGGGGGTAGCCCTAGCCTATTATTCCGACTTTTCTACTTAGTATAATACCTTCTATCTCTTAACTTAAAGTCTCCTACACGTAGAGCTAGCACTACTAGTAGGAACTAAGGTAGGTACTATTATATATATTAAGGGCGCGCTCGCCGCGCGTATAAAAGCTCTATATAAGGGGCTCTACTATTATATAATATCTTAGTCTTATTCTAACTACATTTAAACTAGAGACCTCTTAGCTCTATTAATAAGTAATAGGTTCGTAGCTAGTACTATATATAAGTAGATCTTATTACTAGCTATTTATAAAGGGATATATTATAGTAATCCTATATTTAATATTCTTTATAGTTATTACTAAGAAACTACGAGTACTAAATTTACTAGAATCTAAGATAAGGTACGTAAAGAGTATAAAGGTTTAGGTAGGTATTCCTTAATATAAGTCTAGGTATATAGCTAGTAAGATACGTATAATAGATATATATTATACCTATAATACTTCTATAATAGAAAGTAACTATAACTATATATAACTAAGTAGAATTTACCTAGGTTATAGCTATTTTAGTTATAATAAACTAATAATATCTATATAGATTAAAGTAGGGTCTAACTTTACTCCTCTAGTAGGATAATAGCTACCTTAAAATCCCGTGACAAGGCTAGTTTTCATAGGATCTAGGTATTTAAACTTAGTTGAAGGTAAGTCTACGATGGAGATAATTGAATTCTTGCTATATTATTTATATTACCAAAAGGGTTTGAAAATGTATTGGTGGTTGAGTGGTACAATTAGCGTTTGCCATATGCTAGGCCCGGGTTCGATTCCCGGCCGATACAATTAATGTTTTTTGCTCTCTTTTTGCCAGGGCCTTAGTAGGCGCAGTAATTCCGAGGTCGCCCCGAATTAGCGCACTACGCATGTTTGTTTGTTTACTTACCCATTACTCTTTCCTATGAACGGGGGTAAGAGGGCTGGAGGGGTAGCGCACTGACCCGGTGCCGAGAGTCGCTACCTACGCCCCGGAGTCCTGAGCAACAATTGGAGGCTTACCAGTCCCGAGGGTAGCAGGATCTGACACGCCGAGATGACTGCCTGAGTGCAAGGCCAAAGGCGAAAACAAGCATTTGGAGAAGATGGTTGAATCCAGCTACGTCGGCAGGCGTCGCTACCCGACGACTATCTAAGGTAAGACCGCCTACGGCCACGCAGGCGCCCTGTAGGGGTAGTCGCTGCAGCCATGCTCTGAGGCTTTGCTAGCAGGCGTTCGTGACATTAGGATACCTTGCAACATGATTCTCTTTCCTACTCATGACTGTTGTTGTTGTTGTTGTTGTTGTTGTCGTTGTTCTTGTTCTTGAGTAGCTTCAAGTTCTCGAAAGTCTTTTGCTGATTTGGAATACGATTCCCGAGGCTTCGCTTTCTCTTTCTTTACACCTGCCGCATCGGGTTCTTTCGCTCGTTTTTCCCGTCTCTTCCTATTGCTCTCCTCTCCATGTCGTCGACAGTAGTTCTTCTGCCACTCGATCTTTGAATTCCTTGCGTCGATGTCAAGGCCATCATAATTGGCCCTGACATGCTCATTGCGTTTATTACGTGACTCTTCGCATCTCTGGAATGCGAGCTGCCATGGTTCTGTTGCTGGTTCTGACTCAACGCCTCCCTCGTACTTGGTCTTGTTGGTAGTATCATCAAGAGATTTCTCGATTGCTCTGAATCTAGCAATTCGCCGAAACGAAATTGAAGCTTCTTGCCTCCATTCTGGGAGGTTCCACCCCGGACGGGCTGAAACATTGTTAGCATAAAAGACGGCTGTATCTCTAAAGAAGGCAAGAATCTTACCAGTGTGGAAGACAGTTCGAAGAAGTTCGTAAACACTTTCTGGACTGCGTCCGTCTATTTCTGAAATCTCTTGTGAAATCGCTTCCATTGTGATTCGTGATACCCAAGGCGACCTCTTGTCTCTACCGATGTGGCCAGGATCCTTGATCTCGAAGACTTTCATACCCAGGTTTTTGGCAATATCGTGTGATCCACTCGAAAACGCAGCACATGCTTCGAATTGAATCTTGAAGATTTCCTCAGCAATATGTGTTTCCAAACGAGTCGCCCAAAATAGGTATGGTGCTTCCCTGTGCGAAAGTTTAAGACATCCTTGGTATGCACGATCTACACTGCTTATCAGTCAGGTCTCATAGATACTAATTACTACTAACCCCTAGATTTTGTGTTACGACATTCTTTTCGTGAGAAAAGGAATATTGCTGTCGGAAAGAGCTTTCGTATCGCAATAGTAAAGGCGTCCCCAAACGAAATCTGATTTGCCAGAGATTGAGGGACATCCTTTAGTCTCCAACTGTCCTCGCGATATTGTGGGCAAAAGCCTAGCACTAAAAGGCATTTTTGTCCTTCTTTTTCCCTGAATTGAGGTATGGCGTCGTGTACCCATGGCCCTGTTTTCGGTATCTTTTCAAGAATATACTCCAAAGAACGATGCACAATGACATGCTCGCACAATTTCTTTAGGTATGTGACAGGATATGGTTTCTGCTTGCTCAAAAAGACATCGAATGGTGTTGGTAGAGTCCAATCTCGTTCAAATTGTCCTTGAAACCGTATTTTCAGCTACAAATCGATTGATATCAGCAGACTGTGCTTGAATTTAATTATAATTACACTGACCGATTTTCCTTTCAGAAGCCTATCATTTGTTTTTGGAGAGCCTGAAACAATCTTGTTCCTATCGGCCTCGTTGTTAGAGTCTTCATGTTCTTTATCTATAGATTATTCGACTTCGTTAGCAATTGCAGCTGCATCTCGATTTTTAAAGGCATCTTGAAAGTCTTCACCCGCTGAACCAGATCTCTACACACCTTCATTGGGGAGGCTCATCTCTTCAAGACCTCCATTTGTGACTATCTCTCCTTCCAATAGATCTGCAGCTGTCTCACAAGCTCCGTGGGGAATTCTTCTGTAATACATGGTACAAATTAAGGTCACGGTCCACCAAAGACAGTTAGACCTTATCTGTCTGTGAGTGCTCGGCGTGGTAAATCTTGGTACCTCGGGGCTAAATGTGTTGTTACAGAGTGACGTGCTTCACTTCGGCAGAGCTAGACACGGCAAGTGTCGGGGATGATAAAGAGTTGTGGAAGCAGGTAAGATGTGTTCAATCTACCTGAGAGATTGGAGCTTCTTCAATAGCTGAGGGGTCACACATCTCTTCAACAATTTATCCTGTGTGATGTGTTAAACAAATGGGTTTTCTACATAAGGACCAATCATCATTCAGAGAGGTGTTATGGAACTTACATGATTCAACAGATGATGATGGATCTAGGTATTGTGTAGCCAGGTTTCTACGAATATCCGTTGGCTGAGAGGCCGTCAAGAAGTGAAAAAATTCTCCTCTAAGCCAGCCGTCCCCTATGATGAAATGTATGATACTTATAAGTCATCTATACGTGATTTAGGTGTAGTATAATAGTATTATAATAACTAATAGATAGATATAGCTATATAGAATAGAATAATTAGGGCGGTAGTACGCGTACACCCTATCCTAGCCCGCGTACACCCCGTTCCGGTACGCGTACACCTCCCCCCATTTGGCCTAGCGGTCGGCTGGCGGGAGCGTTCCGAATGGTTAACCAAGCTTACCCGAGAAATATCTAAGTGGTACGGCGGAAAGTCATCCGCTCCTTAGCGCTCCGTAGTGCTACTGTACCGTCCTAACGGTAACGACTACTTAACGTAATTAGATATAGATTATACTAGTAGTATACGCATCTTAATAAGGAGTCTAGTAGTCTAGGAACCCCTAAAATCTATCTATTAGTAGGGAAGTTATAGGTAAAAGTATAATAGAGCTTGCTAGTAGGCTACTAGGCTAAATTAGAGGAGGTATACACGTACTAGGATAGAGTATACGCGGACTTAGATAAGGTATACGCGTACCGCCGCCTAATAATTATTATAAGAAATCTCTACTAGTCTACTAAGGCTAACTAACTAGTCCTAATTAGTAACTACTAAGGTTAACTTAGCCTGAATTCTAATACCCTATCCTATTCGTATACTAATAAAAATCCGAGTAACCAGCCCTTCCTCTTTCTATAGTATATTATTTCGAAGTAGGTATTTAATTAGCTTTACCTTTATTATTATAATAGCTATTATAGCTATACTTCTATCTAAGGGAAGGGAAGAGCGTGCTATAATTAGAAGTTAGGTCGTTTTAGCTTGTTAGAAGCTTTTCTTTTCTTTTCTTTTTAGCTAAGGCGAATTTTTTACACTTATAAGAACGTAATAGTAGCTAAAGAGTAGGAAGTAGCTGAGGTAGAGTATAGGGGAGTAGAGAGGGAGTATAAGGGAGTAATAAGTAGTGGAGAGTAGCGAGGGAGTATAAGAGAGTAGAGAGGGAGTATAAGAGAGTAGAGAGGAAGTATATTAATGAAATAGGTGTTAGTAGGAGAGTAAAGTAGTAGCACCTTAGTTAGCTAGTAGTTACGTGTTAGCCTAGGTTTAGGGAAGTTACATAATAATACCGCTATAAAGAAGTAAAAGCGACGCCTATATTATAATATTATTAAAGCCCTTAATAATAATAAAACTAATAGGTTAACTAATTATTATACTTACTTACTATTATAATTACTATTATTAGGGACCTAATATAAACCTAAATAGTAATAATATTATTAGTATAAATAGAATATTAACTATAGTATTCTAGCTATATAGAATAAATCTAGTATATATAAGTACTAAGCCTAAATAGCGCTAAACCCTATTAGGCTACTCCTAGCTAATATATACTAGAACTATAATACTACCCCCTCCTCTAAATAGCAGCGTTTATAATACGCTTAAACTATTCCTTCCATCTTTAAAGCTAGCTAATAGCTATATTAAGCGATAATAGTATCTAGTATATTAATAGGATATATCGTTATAGAATAGTTACTACCTAAGATAGGTTAGTAAATAGTTACTAACGTAGTCTTAGCGCTTTTTAGAAAAACTCTTTAAGGTTTTAACTTATAAAATAGAGTTATTTAAATATATATTTAGGTCTTATAATAAATATTATATAATATCGTATTGTCTTTATATCTCGTAGCTCCTATAAACGTATAGAGCTATTTACTAGAAAATCTATAAAAGAAAAAGAAAAATCTATATTCCTATTAATAATATTTTATTATTATTATCCTTACCCCCGTAAATGTCGTTATTATAAGAGATTCTAGGGATAACTTAGATAGCTAAGTTATCCGTTAATCCTACTATTATTCTCTAAGCTCTTCTCCTCTATCTAGCTCTTAATTTCTCTATTATAGCTCTATATTTATTATAAGGGTTTTCTTATATATTATATAGTAGATATTATATAAATAGCGTAGACGTGTATTATTAGTCTTAAGTTACTAGAGCGACAGTCTAGTCTCTTAATCTAAGTCGTTAGCTTAGAAGTCCGTTATTATATTAAAAAAGTCAACTTTTCTTGAAAAATCCCTTATAGCTAGTTAATTAGTATATAGGTAGGTAGGCTAGTAGTAGGTCCGGCGATTAGTAGGTAGGTAGGTAGGTAGGGTAGGCTAGTAGTAGGTCTAGCGTTTAGTAGGTAGGTAGGCTAGTAGTAGGTCTAGCGGTAGGTAGGTAGGCTAAAGTAGGTTTAGCGGTAGGTAGGTAGGCTAGTAGTAGGTCTAGCAGTTAGTAGGTAGGTAGGCTAGTAGTAGGTCTAGTAGTTAGTAGGCTAAGGTAGGTTTAGCAGTTAGTAGGTAGGTAGGCTAGTAGTAGGTCTAGCGATAGGTAGGTAGGCTAGTAGTAGGTCTAGCGGTAAGGTAGTAAGCTTACAGTTATAAAAGCAAGCTTACTACTAATAAGGATAGTTAATATTATATTAGAGATCTAATATAGACCTAAATAGTAATAATATCGTTAGTATAAATAGAATATTAACTATAGTATTCTAGTTATATAGAACGAATCTAGTATATATAGATACTAAGCCTAAATAGTACTAAACCCTATTAGGCTACACCTAGCTAATATATACTAGAACTGTAATAACTATATATTTATATACTATTTATATTAGAGTAATACCTAAATAGGCTTAGCGTCTATCCTTTCTATATAAGTAGATTTCTTATATATAGAGAATATATCTTTTACCTACTATTTATATTTAAATATAATAAATAGTAGTACTACCTTCTAGCCTCTACTAGGTACTATTAATTATTCTAGTATATCGAGATTATCTACTAGCGGTACTAGTACTAGCTCCTTAAGTACTAGCGGTATTAGTACTAGCTCCCTAAGTACTAGTCCTCCCCCCCTAAAGCCTTCCGTAGCGATATTAGTCTATTAGCTATAATAGTAGGCCTATTAGTTTATAAGCTATTAATAAGACGTCTATTAACTATAAGTACTAGCTTTATAAGTACTACTAGCTATATTAGTACTAGCTCCTAGAGTACTAGGTCCCTTTATTTAGCCTTCTATACTATACTATCCCTAGTCTATTTATTACCTGACTAGGCTATTATAGAAGCCTTTAAGAGTATTAGATATATCCTTTATAATATTATTTAACCTATTAGTAAATAGGAGCCTTCTTCTTTATTACCCTACTATTATCTAATAGTATTAGAATTAACGACTTAGAAGGAGAAGTAGGCCTTCCTATAAACTCTATTTAGTAATAGTAAGCCTATTAGATATTATAGATAAGATGTTAATAAGGTCCTTATTACCTTTAGAAATACTATACCCCTTAGTAATTATAGTTAGGTACTATCTAAGAATTCTTAGTTACCGCTCCTTCTATTTATTTAGAGAAAATAGCCTAGGTAATATGTAAGAATCCCTATTACAGTTTTTAATAATATTAGTAAAAGTCTCTACTATATTAAAAATCCCTTGTCTAAATAATAAAGACGCTCTAGGCTTTTTAGATATATAACGTACTAAAATATCTAATATAATAGCCTAGGTTATAAAGATCTTTAATAAGACTTAGGTAGCTTATTATATCTTCTAGCTTAAAGATATTAGCTATTTTAGTCCTAATCTATAAGTAGATAATAAGAATATCTATTATAATATATTTAACTTTACTAATTATCTACGCTTTAAGGCTAATAGTATAGATATAGATATTATAAGATAGAATATTAACGCTTACTTACTTAGTACTATAAAAGACTAATATAATAATAAACTAGACTACTTAAGTAAATCTAGTTTATAATATACTTTAAATATTATTATTAAATAGTATTACTTACTTAAAGAATATTTCTATAACTTATTAAGACCCTTATTACCTACGAATATAAAGCTATAGCTATTTAACCTAAATAAGTTTATTAGAATATTAAATACCTAGTAAGACTATACTATTCCTATTATAGACACGCTATCCTTATATACCTATAATAAGGTCCTTAGTACGCTCTTACTAGCTAAGACTACTTAGCCTATTAGAGTTACTATTAATGAAGAAATACCCTTAATTCCCTCTACTAGTAATAGCGGAAAATCCTATTCATTAATTATTTCAGACGTTAGCCGGCTAACATCTATCTAGGTTATTAACAAGGTACTATAGAAGCCTTCCGCAAATACCCTATTAACAAGGACCTTAATAGCGACTAATAGTCCTACTATACCTCCCACTATCCTATACGTTATATCGATCCATGTTACTATAAGTAACGGGGATCTACGTCCTATAGCTATTAGCAACTATACGCAATCAGACAAATGGCGTGATAAACCCCCTAGGCGACATGGTAACTTACCCTCTTATCTATCATCTACTAAACAAGGTCTTTCATACCCCCGTCAGGGCCACCTATACACCAGACCCAATGCGTAGCTGATGGGAATTAGGGGTTGCTAATGCATACATTTCTATTCAGCATTGCTTGCGGCATGCATTTGGCTACCGGACGACGTCTGTAGGACGTCTGATTAGTTAGGAAGCATGACACATTCATGACTAATAATAGTATATGCCATCGGGGCGATGGCTTTTATTTTGTTGTTGGCATTTGTTGCGATTGCTATGCATTTGCATGCTATTTGCATTGGAGCGATACCTAAATAGGCTTAGCGTCCGTCCTTTCTATATAGGTGGATTTCTTACATATAGAGAATGCATCTTTTACCTACTATTTATATTCAAATGTAATACTTACTATATACTATATATTATAAAGATTAGTTATATTATATTATATATTATATTTATAATATAACTTTTCTACTTAACTAGATATTAAACCTTCTAGTTAGATAAGTATTTACTAATAATTACCTCTATTTTATAATTATCCAATTTATTTATAAGGGTATTAGTTTTATTTAGTGATGTGACATGTTTAGCCACATCCTTTACAAGAAGACGCTGCGAAAATTGACTGTGGGTTTCACTCAGTTCGATCTGCTCTTTCTCAGATGAGTATCGCAGATGCTACAGTAATCTTCTGCTAGATAGTCGCTTCACTGATATAAGTATACATGAACGATTTAATACTAATTCATCATCTTCGTATTCGATGAATGTCGTTGCACCGATCAGGTTGGTCAAACGCTGGATATCGATATCAAGGTCTACATCAGGGCATTTCTAGCTGACTTCAACGAGCTCATCACTACAGTGTTTTTATACATGGCATATCAATAAGATTCGAGACTTTCCTTACTTAGACTTTCAAGGTCTCTCGACTGAATTGACACTAAAGAGCGCGTGAGAATTTATGAGTTCAAATCGCCACGGACACATTCAGAGCAAGCCACCTCATCGATAGAAGCATGCCTCAGCGCAGCAGTCAGCCCTGAAAATATCTCTATCAAGACGGTTAACATCTCCGAAGGATCACCTGCTCGGATTGAGACATTCTCTTTAGGCCCTAAACCAGCGACTATATTCGAATCCTCAATAATTGTTCCTAAACACGAGGTTACTAATTATCACAAGAGAAAGAGAGGTCTATGAGGCTCACTTACCGGACATAGGGAACCCTGCCGACTCTCTCACGGTATGCCGCCGTGGTCCTCTTAGCATTGAAATTTACGAAAGGATCGCGAATTCAAAGCCGCCCCATCTGCTGGTGATGCACTTGATACACGTTGCAGCTTGAACGACATCAGAAACGTCAATCAGGATCAACATTCGATCTAGGGGCTGTGTTCGCTCAAAACTCGTAGGCATGAAATTGACGATCTCCCATTCAATCTTGGTGTCCGATATGACGAAGTCAAGGCTGTGATTAGCAAGCTCCATCAAGACTGTAGCATGCACGGTTAGTAGGGAGAAAGAGGGAATGCCAACATGATCATGTCGAGATTGTTCATTGTAAGGGGGTGGAGGGTCATGCGAATTCTGTGAAACAGGCCCTCTCGGGACGAGGATAGCGAGAACAATGTTCTCAACGATCTATTAAACTTCGATTTTCGAAAATAACGTTGATTTCTTTATAACCTTCTTGTTTGTGTTTTTTTCTTTGACTAAACTCGTTAAACATTTTTTGACAAAAAAAAATTGTTCAAATACGTGTTTTACGCGAAAATCGAAGTTCTCGCGAGCGATTAATTAATTATAAGAGGTATTACGGTTACACCCCCTTTGCCTATAATTACACCCCCTAACTGCCTATAATTATACCCCCTAACTACTTAAAGTTATACCCCCCCGTATTAGGTTAGATTAGTTATTACTAGGGTAACCCCCCTTATAACGCGACTTTATAACTTAATATTTTAAGTTACTTATTATACCCCTACTCCCTTATATTAACTAATAATATACCCTTTAGATATAAAGTAAGTACGCTTATAATAGGAGCTTAGATAGAAGTAAGGGCTAACTTATTAGTACTAGAGTAGAGGTCTATACTAGGAATATTAGGAGTAAGAGAAGGTCTAGTAGTAATACTAAGGGGACGCGGTAGGGGCTAGGGCCTTCTACCTTACTAGTACAGTAATAACGTACTTTATAGCCTAAGTAGCCTATTCCCTAGCCTAAGCTATCTACCCCTACGCTTATAAAGGGTGCCCTACCTGCGCTTATAAAGACTTATACTAGCCTTACACTTAGCTAAAGCGACTATTAGGCCTATAATAGAGCTAGTAGGATATAGACTAGCCCCTATACTATAGGTAAGGAACTAAGTAGGATATAGAGGTATATATAATATTAACGCGTAGTAGCTAGATATAAGAGAAAGTATATATATTTAATAGGGGGCTTAGTAGTAGTATCTCTATCTAAGACTACGCCTAGGGGATATTACTATTATTAGATATTAACTAATTAGAATACGCGCTAGTTATAAAGGTTCTAATTATAAAGACTATAATAATAGAATATTTTAAGTCTATTAGATTTTATAAATAATTAATCTAGTTTAAAGAAAATTATATTAGAGATATTATTAAAGTTTTAGTAGTAGGATCTCTATAAGATATTACCCTAGTAACGACTAATCTAATCTAATACGGGGGGGTGTAACTATAGGTAGTTAGGGGGTATAATTATAGGTAAAGGGGGTGTAACCGTAATATCTCCCTTAATTATTACATGAGATTTTTATAAAAAAGAGTTATTTACTTATATAATCGTAGAAGTAAATTCATTCTCGATCACGATCATGTTAAGCCCTAAGGTCACTAGTCAAGCCTTAAGGGTCCTGTTGCGTTCAATGGATAACTGTAGATCGTAACATATACTGTCGTTTCATTGAGATTCTAGTCTACGTCTATTAGCCAATCCATCAGATCTTACAGCTCTGTAGTACTATGCCAAACATTACTTCCATCGGGGACATGATCTAGAAAGGGGACAATTCATAAGGGCATTTTAAGTAAAATGGCTTGAAAAGTTGTCCACAGGCAATTTGCTGGCCCTTCACTCCCCCTCTCAGCTCGACTTCTATTTGACGATTGATGTGGACTCTATCTGTCCATCGTCTCAGGCATCTGCCTCTGCCGCGGTCAGTCCCTCGCTCTCATGGACTTCAATGCTGTGTTCAGATGCGAAATGTCCATCGGCCTCGCTGCCAAGGGTGTGCGCTCTTCTTTCCCAGGTAACTTATTGGGTCCATCTCGACCGAGAGAGAGCAAACGAGGTGGCTGGAACGTAGAAATCTAGCGTTCATGGCTAGAACTTGGGGCGATTAGCAACCCATCTTTGAATTCTCCTAGCGCATTGCCGTATTTCTTCTATTCCAGCCTTGATGAAATCTTCTGCCAGGTCTTCAATATCTTGCAGCTTATCGTAGTCGGCAAGACCGATGGAACCGAGCTTTGTCGTCTCTTGAAATCTTGAATATACCTCTTTGAGATGTGGGTAATCTCTCTGGAATTCTTTGTGCCGCACTTCCGTATCTGTCACGTGGCTAACAAGGCCCTTTGCGACATGGACGAGGCCACCACTCGGATTGACCAACTTGGATAACCCACAGTCGATGCTGACGATGGCATCAAATCTGTGACCTTCATCTGGTCGAATTGCTTCCTTGACGACCTCTAGAATGGGGTTGTTGCTATGCATGCCGCCATCAAAGTACTTTCGGCGATTAATGGTGATTGGTGGGAAATACAGAGGGGCAGCTGATGTAGCCCGAGCAGCCTGCCATATGGTGCAAAACGGGCCTCCAGCACCGGCGGATACAGCATAGCTTCTGAGGCGATCGCAGCCATGTCCACCTTCTACAAGAGCACAGACAAAACAACGAGAGTTATTGTTGTTGGTAGTTGCCAGCGGCGCGTCTTCTATCTTTATGCCCTGTTCCTTGAGTTGTTCCTCCTCAGACTTGCTGATATGCTGTTTAACGATTTTTTGAATGTTACTCTCGAGCCTTTCTCCAGAGAACCAAGCCTTGCCGCGAATGGCATCGAGAGCCATCTTCCCAGGGAATCTTAATTTGGGTTTCTTGAAGACCTGTGACGAAAGACTTTTGTAAACTTCTTTACAGTCATGGACATCCATCCTTAGTCGTCCCAACATAAGGGCCAATAGGCCCCCGGTACTCGTACCACAGATCAAGTCGAAATAGTTACAAGGCTTCAAGGCGTCCTCCTTGTCAGGCGCATCAATTTTGCGAACCTCTTCCATAAGTTTTTCAAGGACGATAATAGAGAAGAGCCCTCTCACTCATCCGCCATCTAGAGCTAGCACTCTCGATCTCGACCCAATTGCAAGCCTTCCGTTGCTCGTATTCTTGTTCATTACCCTCCATTCTCTACATTTCTGAAAGAGCCAATCAAACGAACATAGAACACGCTTCAATTGACCATCCTCGGAGCCGGAAAACTTGCAGAGACCCTCATGAGTTGCTTCCAAAGACTGTGTCCGTGCATGTCGGAGAGTGGCATTCTCTTGATTAACAACCATGGCTTTCTGAATCAGTCAGCAGACGCTATAGGGGCGAATCATGTCAAATACCTTGAAAGGTCTGAAGCTACGAGTCGGCTTCGTCTCGAAGAAACAAACTGCGGGAATTTCAGCCCCTCCCTTTGACTCCCAGTCATCGTTTATGATGGGCGCCTTTCGAACCATGTTCGATGGAAGAGCTTCTAGGGATCGCCTATCTACTCTCCGTAACGTCCGATTGGCTAATTTGTGTCCTCGTTGGACGTCTTCTGAGTAATTTCCATGGTGGAGTGTGCCAAAGAACATGAACCCCATGATGGAGTCATGTAGCTGACGGGCTTCTACATCATGCTTTCGGGAGGATGCAGCCCAGAGAGCTTTGGCTACTGATCCCCAAATGCTGTACGCCAAGATGATAATGGGGGTACGTGTGCGCTTGCTCGAGGCTCGCTCGTTAGTAAGATCCCATAACGTAGTTTCCACAGGATCTCCTGCGGCGTTGCAGACACTGTAGGAGAGAATGCGAGCCTGTGGACATTGGCGACGTAGGGATTCGGCAAGCCAAAATTATCCGCCTTTTCCTTCCCATGGAGCTCTCCAGTATCTCCCCTCGCCACTTATCACAACGATACTGAGTTTCGATTAGGCCGGGTCGAAGCGTATGTCGCTGACTTACTCTATCGGTGGCGCCTCGAGATCTGAGGGTTCGGCAATGACATGTAGCCGCTGACCGCCCTTAGTCGTCTGTGCAGCATGATTGAGCGTCGTTGTCTGGACATGGTCAGACCTCCCAAATGCGACGTCATTCTCGTTTGCTTCGCAGTCAAGTTTGGCCATACGTCAATGTAGCTTGGGTAAATCAGCCGTTTGAGGATGGAGCTGGTGATGAAGAATTTCAGACTCTCAGAGGACGCGAGTGTGAGTGATGGAACGAGGCTATTAAATACTCGATGATGACCCCTCCCACAGCCTGGCGGCTGAGGTAGGGGGAGTAGTCGGCATTGTTGCAGTCCGGCCAGACCCAATGTGGCGCTTGGTTAGGCTGTTGCAGTGCTTGTGTACAGAGGAGTAGAGAAGGTAGCCACCAAGAGCTACATACGTTACTCTTCACCAAGGCTGTTTACCAAGAGGTGTAAATTTCCCTGCAGGCTGCAGCCACTCAAGAGCCGAAAGAAAAAGGATTCATTTGCTACCAGCGCTTACGGAGGAAGTGCACTCGAATGATTGTTGGCAATCGTTCACCCAGCAAGTGCTTGACTACCACGTTACACATTCGTCAACTGCTTCGCCAGTTGACGAATGCTTCCCTCGTGAATATTTCCCAGGCTCCCTACCTCAATGTCTGGCTGTGTAGGAGTGTAGAAGGTGAAAGTTATCCGGAGTTATCCCAAATATTGCCGGATTCTCATAGAATAATCACCCTCTTATGCAGCATACTGGGTTATGCATCAGACTTGACGCAACCATAAGGTAGAATATCTTTCGCAATTCTCACTTATCTCGATTGATATATATATATTATATACACCCCGAACTTAGGATTTCCAATTGCCGTTTTCGATCAGGAAAGGGAGCAAGGCCGCTTTAGAGGGAGCAGCGAGGGAGCAAGGGGGAGTATTAAGGGAGCAGGGGGGAGCAGCGAGGGAGCAGGGGGAGTATTAAGGGAGCAGGGGGAGCGTATTTTAGGGTAGTATAAAGGCGCAGCAACGGGAGCCTGAAATGGCCCTATTGACATCGGCTTAAGCTGCCCTTGTTGTTTCTCAGCTCCGCCTGCTGCCTACTACGTAGACATCGCCACTCCCTATCGAACTGTACGTAGTACCTTCGGTAGCGGGCAAACTCCTCCGCCGGTGCCAAGATGACAAAAATCCGCCCCGAGCGCACCCCTCTCCAGGACTGGGGTGAGCGCCGCTTTACCGTCGCGCGACACGGGTGTGGTACGAGGTGCTGCCTGGTGATGGATTGCTGCCTGCCGGTCGGGACATCAGCTGGCAGACGTCCAGAGGGCGAAATAAAGCGGCGGCGAGGTCTAACGTACGCTTTGCGGACGTCCTGGAGTTTTTCCAGCCTCTTGCCTTTCAACATCGATACCATTTTTCCGCAGATCGGCTTTGCCTTCTATTCATCTCGCCGTCTCCTCCTCTTCTTCGGCAACCTAATCCATCCGCGCGTGTACATTCGACCGCTCGTCGATAAAAAGTTGGTATGCCTACTCCTCCTTCGGCGTGTCAAGTGATCTAAGTTAAAGGATTCTCTCGTATTTAGGAAAATAGTCCTTACGATCCTATCTACAGTTTTCCATCTCCTACGCTTTTGCTATGTGCAACGGATGACAACCCGTAGAATGCGCCGCGGAGACTTGATCAAACGCTGAGGCGTTGCTAGCAGAAAACCTCACCGCCGGCCATCCACCTTTTCTCTGTTCGAGCGAATAGTTCATTTATGTTGGACACTGGCGTGTTTCAACAGATTGTTGATCGGATGAGGCAGAGCGTGGTGGTAAATTTTGTCATGTGACACGAAGTCAAGTAAGATTCACTGCTAGGAGATGCAGCCCGGTCGAAAGAGCAGAGATTGCCAGAAGCATTGGACGATTTGATCTGCCGAGAACTGCGGGAAAGAAGGTGATCGACATATGAGCGATTCTCAATATGGGAAAGCTTCTGCGAATGATGTTAAAGGACGGTACAGCTGAAGACTCTTGAAGATGCTGTTGCAGTAATTATGGTGAAGGTCATAGCAACTAATGAAGTGCACGGGTGGGGCTCCCGGTAAGATCATATTTGAAGAGCTGTGCTTTAATATCACATACACTACTTCAAAGTGGGAAAGGAGCCTTGTATCTGCTCCTCCAGCACTCTAAATTACTGGATCTCGAAGATCAAGAAGCACTGACGAGGCCGACTCCAGAGACAGCTTGACTGCGCAACACGTGTGAACGACGGGAATGATAAAGTTGAACCGCCTCCTGTCTATACATGACTGCCCACTTCCGATGTTGATCCCGGGGAGCAAGCTTTCAAAACACTGCTGCACGATGGTCGGAACTGATGGCGTCCTAGGCAAAGTATCTGACCCAAGCACAAGGCGGCTCTGGGCCAGACATGGAAAATTCTGCCACGCGATTCGTCGAATACATATTACAGCGGCACTTAAAAGAGCAGGAGGACAGGTAATGGCCAACCTTGCTCTGGGGCAAGGACATTCAAATCCGGGAGCCAACCAAGAGCTTGGTCAGATTCATTCGCCGGACCGAACCGCTCGTAAAGAGCGCACTCAGCGCCCAGCCGTACGCGCAGCTGGCATGGTGCGGCGTCTCCATGCTTCCACGGTAATTCAGGCGTTCGCTTCGATACCGAGCTGACATCTATCAACGTAGCTCCTCGCGAGCGGGACTCTGCAGATCGAAGCTATGCTCGATGGCTTCATTTCCATCAGTAATGGCCAACTGGCAGACTTTCAAGGAGAACCGTCCTCGTTCGGTTCTTGTACAAAATGATGGACATCTCACCACGCCCTTGATCAAGCTTCACGCACATATTATCGGATACCAAGCCCGCGCGATATGCCACCTGTCCAGAACTCAGCTTTCCCGCGCCTGCGCCAACGTGACCAGTGCGACGGACTGGAATGGGATGACTCAGGAGATCGAACGTTCCAGCGAGCAGTCCAGCGGACTGATCCGTTTCTCGGATGCGGGAAATGTTAGGAAAGGCTGAAAAGCTCAAATGCGATAAAGGAAGGATCAAAAGGCAACGCAATTGCTGCGTAACCTCACATTAGATTATCAAAGCGAGAAAGACGAGGTTCTTCGGAAAAAACAAGATACGTGCGGGCAGGTCTTCGATGACGACGGTCAAGCAAGTGGCGGACAAGTGACTGGATGTGAGTCACGCTCGGACACGCCGCTCGTCGTTGCTCGTACTAGACGATGGCTAGGAACGTCGGAATGAAGGACGTGCCTCCCTCGCCGTCGGCGGCTCGAAAGCCGGTTTGCAGGAGACGACACAGCGTTCTGCGCTTTCCGATTCAAAACACTCGATCCTGTGGAAGAGGGCGATTATCCGGTGAGACGACTCGCCGCGGTCGGCCTCAAGAGCTCAGTGGTCGTCCTGATCGCCCTCAAGGCTCTGGGGCCGGAGATCGGTTGCTTCGTGAAGCTCGAAAGCGGTCTAGACGTATGCATTGACGCCCACACCCAGGTCGACTTTCCCGGCACAGTGGAGGACTGGGAATGTTCCTTGAAATTGGACACGAGGACGGTGGTGGAGGTGACTCACGTCACCTCGCTACCTCTCCGTGATCGCACCTCACCGTCGCATGGTCTCCGTGAGGATGACAAAGGACGGGATTCGCCACCCCTACCGCACGCGATTGCTATCCTCTCGAACAACGGATCTCTTCGAGGGTTCGGGAGCTCTGTGGGTGGTGTAACAGGACTTCTGCGACCGCGGACGGATTCATGAAATCGCTGCCAAAATTCACAGGAGCTCAAATAAATCATATGCCCCAGCATTCACCAGCTCGACAAACTCACTGAAGAGCAAGATCATTCCTCTCAAAAATCTGCTGTGAATGGGGGCTGTCTTCGAAAAAAAAATTGACGTCGGGAACCTTGCTATCGTGTTTATTCCCACCTCAGGCGATATTTTCACTGCACACAGGTAATTCATCCTTCAATGGAAACTTCTTTTCAAAGGACTGCATTACCTGGTGATAAGACTGAGGGTTTGATAAGATGCGATTTCCCGTGTTTTTTCATTTACTCTCTTACAGCTCGATCCTGTTTGTACGAGCCATGGCTCTGGGCAGTCATCAACTCTTGTCGAGTGATCTGGAATTTTTTGAAAGGAAAGGCGAAAACCCATTGAAGACATCATCAAATTTCCGAATACTAAGCAAGATCAGCCGTACTGGCTAAACGCTTCGTGTCTGAACATCTTTCATTTCACGAATTTCTTCCCGTATTTACTTAAACGCCCCCTTTCTTGCGGAAATTCTGGAAACATTCTTCATGCCATTTGTACTTCTTTGCTTCATTGTCTATAATCCTATATAATTGTTTACGTACCATTCTTCAGTGTGGCATCGATCCGTGTTATTTAAGTTCTTGTCGTCAAAGACCGCTATATTATTACCGTAAATTTCCTTATGCTTTGTCGAAAGTATGTAATCCTGATTGGGTATGGTGAAAAGCAAGCCAATTAGGTGCACTCGGTGATCAATCAATTGGACGATAGACAGTTGATTGGTCAAGCTATCTATAGCTAAATCTGCATACTAGAAAAGATAACTGAGCAGGATATATGCAGGTATATATACCCGCAAACTGCCAATCCAATCCTAATCCCAATCCTGATCCCAATCCAATATGGATAAGCCATACAAGCCATAAGCCATATCCAAAGCCATATATCAAGCCACATATCAAGCAATAAGCTCGGTGTGGTAAAAGTGAAAATAGGGTTCCAACCCTATGTCCGCACATAGCTGCCAAGCCTAATGCCAAGCCAAGCCATGAAAGCGAATATCCAACATGCTTTACCTATCTTATCTACACTAACTTGACTTTCCAAAACCGCCCTTATTTAATAACCTTTTTGAAAAATGTTTTTGAAGTACCCTTCCGTTTGTGAGCAGTCTTTATAACTATTGTTCTTTGACCTTTAGCTTTACTAGCCCGGTCATTCCGTTTGAAAAGCTTTTCATTCTCTTCGAATAAAATCGAGCCGAAATATTACCATTTTCGGCTGAATCTGGCACTGAAGCATGTTTTTCACTTTTCTACTTCGCAAAATCTTTGGGCAAGTAGCCGCTTCATTAAAAGGGATCTGGGATCTTAACCCTCACTTAAACATGATATAAGCTCCTTCAATGATATGAATCAGCATATAGGTTTCGTTCTGCAAATAAGGTGTAATTTGGTCATATTGGCCGTCTTTTTGCAAATAAAATGCCTCAACTCCTATTACTCAGCATATTGATAAATATATATATAGATAAAAAACCGTGTCGCAAATTTTAACGCGTTATGCAAGCATTATGGTTGCACTCGATGCTACAATAGAGCGCCGTCTTGCCAGTTTCATTCAGGACGTGGGCCTAAGCTTGGACCAAGCAAAGACGGCGATATCGATTCGAGAAAAAGCGATAAGCCAATAAGGATTTCGAAAGGGCTAATACGGCTTCCCAAGAAGTTGCACGCTCTCGGGTCAGTGAGACATCATGATGATGAAACTATTGCAGTCACTGAACCTGCAAGATGAATGCGCGGACTTGGTGTTTTTGAGCGTGCCCAACAATACCAACGAGTTCCAACAGGCTGTCTCTTTCATTCTGTCATCTCATTTTCAGCTCTCATCTCTCACTCTCTTCATCATTTTGCTAATCCACAAGAACTTTCTCCTGAACATCGTCACCTCAATTCGCTTCTTGTCAATGATAGTTACCTTGGCTTTGCATATCAGCCACAATAATAGCTCGCTTGCTGTGCATTTCTTTAAGATCAAAATCTTTAACGGAAGGCGAAGCTTATGAGTGAGACAGCAAATCAAGCCCGTATATGTTTCGCTGGCTGTCCTGGACAATGTAAAGGCTCCGCTGTGCCTATCTCTAACGGTAGCTGTTTCACCCAGTGCGATCAGGCGGGGACCGAAGTTTGTCATTACTTGTTTGACGAAGGGGTCCACACCATGGTGGCCATCGTCATCCTCTTCCGCTCCGTTGTGAATCTTCTCTTTCTCGTCAATATCATCTCTGCGGCTTATGTTTTTGACCTTCTGATCCGGACCCATGTCTTTAGTCTTGTCGTCGACTTCATCGCCAATCTTGTTGCCCGGTGTCGCGACATCATCTTCACGACCTTCATGGGTCATAGCGTAGAGAGTTACATTCTTCCAACAATCGGTCCAGTATTCAATCGCCTTAAGAGCCTCCGGGTGTTCTGGTTTGACGTTCTTGGCGATGAGATAGAACGAACCCCTAGCTTTATGGCCGGACAGAGGTTTGAAGATTTCGATATTGGAGAATTGGTCGAAGGCTCGTATTGTCAAGATGGTATGCCACTTGAAAATTATGTGCATTAACACCACTATCGAGCCGCCGAATTTGACGTGGCGGAGTGCGATCAAGAGCTGGCTGCATGATAGTCGAGCGGCCTCGCCCCTTTGACGGTAGTCTGGCATATCCTTGCAATGGTTTCGAAGTACTTGTTCCTTCCCTAACGGGAGGGAAACAGTGGGGTTTCTTGTCTTCATGGTAAAGAGGTCAAGACGAGGAAGGAGCTTTCAAAATAAAGGTCGTCTAGATAATAGTCGTCGTAGAATCCTGTAGTTGTAAACCAGTCGTCAGCGTTCGAAAATGCCTCCATCGGAGCTTTACCACCAAGCCATCGAAAAGGGGAAAGCTGCTGTCGCCGACTTGGATAAATTTCGCGAAGACCCGTCAACTCCAACCTCACTCGAGCCTGCCTATGACATCGAGCATGATACCCTCCGGAGATTCAAGCCAGGGATGATGGAGAAAGTCCTAGCCCATTACGGCATCGCCTTCTCCCACGTTGAGTATATCGAAGCAGTCCCACGAGCCAACACGCATAGAGACGCCATATACATCAATTGGTTCGACCCGACCAATGGCGTCGTCATCGCCAACCTCAATAACAAGGACAAAGACAAGGCCGCACCCGAGGACAAGACATTTCCGTCAGAGATACTTTGGCGAAGCTGGGTCAAAGTAGCGAAGAAAAATTCAGTCCCGCTCTCCAAGCTACGGGTCGTCGTTCGCTATTTTATAATAAACGAAGCCTCGAAAGCCGTGATCAAAGATACGTGGGCGTACTCCGACTTCACGCGCGATGAAAATTTTCACCGCGAGCTGACGGACACGGACCCGGGGTTTTTCGCGGTGCTTGGGAGTATTAATGGTTACAGTACCATGAGGATGTTGAGGGACCACCGCCAAGCCGTCGGCTTCAGGACAGTGGAACGAGTCCTCCTGTTGAAGACAGAGGACGGAGAAATTCCTAAGGACGAACAAGCCCCAACATTTATGATGCTCCTGTCAAGCCCACGGGCCATGGAGGCAGGGGAAGGGACCCCACAACAGTAGGCGTTGCTGTGTCCTGCAACGCCTACTCCGAGGTGCTGAGCGGGCGACCGACCCCGTCTCAGCATCACACGGTGAGCATCCTGATGAGCTGCCTTGCTGTCTGAGCCATTCTCGAGGGCACAAACACTGCAAAACCGCAAGGGCGAAGAGACTCTGCGTACGCGGACACCCGGCGGCCTGAAACAGACCGGGGGTTAGCGGTTATCCTTAAGCAGTTGCCTGTGGACAGAATGAGTTCCCCGAACAGCAAAGGGTAGCGGACACACTACCTCACCATCTTTCTCGGAGGCAAAATCCGACCCTGCACCTCCAAGCGGTGCCTCTGGGCGCCACTCATCATCAATCATGAGTGGTGGCAGAGCAGGGCGGTAAAAAAAAAAGTTCGAAAGGGGGGATCAGCTGCGAACGAAGAGCAAAATCAAAGCAAACAAACACGCAGACGAAGCATTCGGAGAACTTCATCAATACACAACATGCTTTCTCCATCATGTCGAAAACGCTTCAAGTTTCATGACCACTACAAAGGCGGCTTCATACCTGACGACCTACATGAAAATTCATTCGAGGACACCAATAATTCATCAAGTTGTTGGACTCGTCTCTGAACTCCTAATCGATCACCACAAGAACATCAAAGGCTCACCCGCGGCAATAATTCTCGCTGCACTCGTCGCACGCATCAGTTCGTCAAAATTGGGACGAGTGGAACGCGGACTGAGTCACCCTAGGCGGTTATCTACGCTGTCATTGCCGGAACGCGATCCCCACGCGAGCGGCAAATCCTTGTATGAGTGTCCCCACTCCCAACACGCCTCGGACGCGATCATCTGATTGGATCAGACCCTCTCCTGGGTGACAAAACTCTTGCTAGTCTTTCCATCCCTGAGGAATCCACTGCGAGCAGTCACCGCTACCGAAGGGAAAATGCCCATTAAGTACTTGCCTGGCTCAGGGAACGAAGCCCACAAAGCAGTCATCAGTAAAGCGGAGTGCCTGCGAGAAGATGACGGCGAAGCCCAAAAAGTGTCAAAGAACAATCGATATTCCTTTTCCACTTTTTCTGTTGCCCGGGAGGCACTCAACCCAGCATCCCAGTACCACTTGACGCCTTGTGCGTTCAAAACTTGCTCATCTGTGATTAGTCATCAACCAGCCTAAAACCTCAACACAGAAAAGTAGGAGTCGGTCTGCTTTTCCATTCAGTCTTCCTTGTTTCCCTTAGATCAAACCAACTCTCTTCTCAAACTCTGTCCGACCACCTGACGTACCTGCGGGACGATACCTGAAAGCAAGTGTCGGTATACCCTATAGCTAGGTTATACCGATAGGTTGCTTATATGAATCCCTATCACCCGCCCTGAGCAGCCTGATTCAGGTTGCTTCTTTGGGTAGGTAATGTTGGGATTGTCTTGTTTCTATCTATTGGAGTTATGGTGTTATAGCTAGAAAGGGGCGCCAAGCTGAATCACGTGACTCCGCAAATTACGGAGCGCGGAATTATTCCGACAGCAAGGAACACAAAATACCTTACAAGTCGGACGTGCTCAAATCGGTTTAGAGCATTCGCTAAAAAAGGGACAAAAGTTTTTAAAGATTGGTGACCATTCGATCTTCTAAGCCGGCCTGCAATCATTTCTTTGTCCCAATACACGCAATACCATCCGAGTTGGGATAGGAAAATCATCCATGGAAGACGCTACCATCATGGCCTCCTCGGATGATCACTCGGAGGATTCCTCAGAAGCATCCCCGGCGATGTCCCCAGCGGCTTTGACAGCCGCCTCCACAGCGCCCTCGGAAGACACTCGCCTCGCCCCCCTCTTTGGCAATGTCAACTATAATCCCGCTCCCTGGAGGAATTTTGTGACCCCAGAACCGATATCGGACGAGCTTCGAGAAAAGGTCCGTATGGATCTACGCAAGGAATGGTACTCCTCACGGCTTTGCCCTTACTTTCGGAGGATGACGCAAGCCAATTGGGTATTATTCGATCACTGTAGAATTGTCCTGGATAGCGAACTTGGCGAGATTGATACTCAGCATAAGGCGCAACTGTTCTGCAACAAACCATCTGGATTCTACTGGTCTCGGGACCTTCTCGAAGCTGGAACCCCCAGTTGGAGGACGAATCCGCCCAACACGATCTTCGCCAGCATTTTTGGCGAGTGGCATAGGCTGTACGATAATCAACCCAACCTCGACTTTGGCCACTTTGTCGCCAACCCGATCCGGATCACTGAAGGAGGTCCAGACACGATTCGAGGTATAATCAAAGCCCATATCTCCCTCTGTGCAAAAGCTGAAGGGATCATCTGCGGCGAAATTCATCGGCCTGGCAGTGATGTAAACTCAGCGCCTCCTGCCGGAGACTTCAGCATACATCCTCTTTATCCAGCCCTGGTCTTGATCTGCGACAGGGACGAGCTCTCCGAGGTTTACTTAGACTATAAGAGACCGGACGGATACGTACGACTACGCGACTTCATGCATTTGCAAAGCCTCATAATCGCTCGCACGGGATGGGAACACATGCTGAGTCAGCCCATCTCCTTCGAAAGTTTACAGAGCAAGGCTCTCCCCTTAGATCGAGCCGATTTTGACGGTAGAGCAAATGTCGACGTCATTCGCGTGCCTCTTCCAGATGCCATCCGCTTCGTTGTCGATTTGGAAAAACGGGAAGACGCATTCATTTTCCAAAAATCTGGGTCGAAAAAAAATCCTGTGCCTTTTAGGGTCAGTCTCGATCAGTGTCTGCATCACCATTGTTCTGAGGTATTTCGTCCTAAAGGTGGCTGCTGCGGTGACCAGCAGCAGTGGGCAGACCAGCACATCGCCGCGGGTGAGGAGCATGGCTACAAGCATTGCTTACACCTGGTCGAGGCGCTCCGACGGGTCCAAGCGGAGATGAAGAATGAAACCTATACAACCCTAGCACCTATGTGGTTTAAGGCAAAAATGGTCGACTACGAAGGTGAACTAGGCGCACAGTTTTAAGATCGTCGAAGCCCTTACACAGCCGGACACCACGGCTTCAAGACGATCAGATTCCTTTCTTCGATACGACTGCCAGCTACAGGTCCGAAGCGCAACAGAATCTCAAGACAATGCAATTACCATGCCGTTAGTTCCCGATTGTGAGGGATGGACTGCCAAATTCAATATGAGAATTTGAAAAGCTTCACATGCCTTCCTGAATGGCAGGTCATGCATCAATTGACGCAACTTCCGAGGAACGCAACCCTCTGACTGATGCAAATGTCAACAAATCCCAAAACTACCACCATGAACAGCGAAAATAGGTCAGATGGAGAACACTGTCCTTGGGAGGATGACCGTCCAGACATCTTAAGAGGCAAGTACATCTGCAAACTTTTGTATGCTCGATTTGAGAAATTTCAGGAGCTACAGGAATTTCAGAAGGAGGTGAGCTTTTTCAAACCGGGTGAAAGCGCTGGGACTGGCGTTCATGAACTCTCATTACAGGGTTGAGCCATGCCGTTAGGAAATCAGCACTTCCGCAGTCAGCGAAACAGAGGGGGAATCAAGTTGAGATCTCTTTCGACACGATGAAACAAATCGGGCATGAAATGCAAGACGCCCTAGATGTGGTGCGCCAAAATGAAGTTGAAGAACGCATCCTCGACTTTCGTATGGGACCCGGTGGTTTTAGCGCTTCCGCAATAGAACACAATGCAGGATGTGTATCTGTGCTAGGTGCGACCTTACTGGAACAGGCTGGAGCTCACCCATTGTTTGTCGAAGACCATGCGGCTATTCAGGTGTGTCGGGGGACATTACTACATGTGTGACCATCAAATCATGGCTGCTTGGGCTTCGTTCCGCTCCCAGAAAATTCATAAGCGGTATTGTGCCGAAGGTGTTATTCTGAAAGGGTGACTACGGTCCGACGCTCCACAGAAAAAGCAGAAGGCGGGGTGGACACCGTCATTAAGTCCAGCGCGATTGCAACCACTGCTACCCGTATCTTATATAGCTCCTTGGGCTTCGTTCCGCTCCTCGAAGATTTATGAGCGGCATTATACCTAGAGTGTCAATTTAAAGGGGGGATTATGGTCCAGCGCTCTGCAGGAAAAGGAAAAAGCGGCCGGGCCAGCACCATTGAGCCCAGCGAGATCCAACCACCTCTAATCTTATTACACACGGCTCTTTGGGCTTCGTTCCGCTCTGTAGGGTTAGTAAGTAGCATTATGCCCAAGGTGTTATTGTGTGGGGAGGCGATAGACCAGCGCTCTGCAGAGAACGGAGAAGGCGGGTGGGCCACTGTCACTGAGCCCAACGAAATCCCAACCACCTGCAAAACATAGAAATTAGACACCCATATACCAAAGAAGAGAAAAGATCTCTATCCCTCCAAAACCTCCTCGACGCCTTGCTCTATTGCAAAATGAAGTGCCTGTTCCTCTCGGCTTCCTACTTATTCAAGCATTCGGTTGTATATGTCATTCATGTTTACTTGCTTCACGCAATAGGATACCTGTCTGCTGTCATCCATCTATGTACAGCCCGCCAGGGAAAACGATGATCGATATGCGTGGGAGCAGGAAAGAAAGCGACAGGCAAGACCCGGGAATTCAGATAAGTTGGGGCATGGCCCAGACTCGAAGAGGAGAGGAATACAGCAACCAACCCCACCGTCTCCCGCTTCTCTCACGCCGTCTATTGCTTTTATCCTCAAACCTTCAGAGGACCAAAGCCGATCCGGGCCCAATCAGTCAGATTCTAGAAAAAGCCGCAGAAGAGCACCTCCTTTCAGAAGCCTTAGGAGACGTTCCAAGGGCATTATCGGACCACGCCGTAACATGATCCACCAAACTGTTACGGCTCGTCTAGAGATGATCACAGGTGAGAGACGCTCAGAAGAGAACTGCCTCAAGGTAGGATTTGGTCAATAGACTACGCTTGGTATCTAGAAAAAAGGACAAAGGAGAAAAGAAAGAGCTGGGGAGCTCCAGGACCCAAATACCCCTGGCGCTAGCCTAGTGCCGTGCGCCCTACTCCAGAAAGGGAAAGCATCCATATGTCCCGCCAAGCCAACCATATGCCAAGCATCTATGTGTCCAGCCAAGGTGTTGAAGACCCCTAGATCAGGATCGTAACAGATATAAGATAATAACGTACACAATAGCGGATTTAGTACAGGTAGTTAGAAGTGAAGGGGAAGCGTAGGAGCGAAAGAGTAAGAGGGTAAGAGGGCAAGAGCAGAAGATAATATAGCGGGCGGTCGGTGGAGCTATAACCGGCTCCTCTCCGATCAGTATCCAAAACGAGCTGAACGGACGCTCTCGTTTACACTTATAAGACAGCATGACCAGCTCGAGAGAAGGAAGTGGCTGAGGGGGAGCACAGGGGAGCATCGAGGGAGCACGGGGGAGCAATAAGGGAGCAGAGGGGAGCAGAGGGCGAGCACACCGACGAAACGGGTCTTAGCGGGGGAGTAAAGGGGCGGCACCTTAGTCAGCGACCGATCATGTGTTAGCCTGGGTTCGGGGAAACTATATATAGATATATCTATGTGACTTATGCTCACGCAAAGTCCTAAAACGCAAGTCACAATCAGACACGATGTTTTCCACACTGGTATTACGCGGCATTCGTTAAAATGCATGGGCGCATAGAAGGGTTCACCTGGTAACCGTCCATACCTAGTAACCGTCCACGCTGATTATATCTACAACCAGACACTTTGATGACTTACTTTTGCTCATAAATCTGTAGTATATAGTAGACCGGTCAGTTCTTGTCGCAAGTATTTGTTAAGAACTCAGCCTGATGAGAATTTATAGCATCTCGTGTTTTGGACCCTGTAAGGCCCTAGAGCAACAGCCCGGAGTGACAGAATGGAAAACTCCGGGCGGCTCTAAGGTATTAGCGTGGACGGTTACTAGGTGTGGACGGTTACCAGGTGAACCCTTCTAATGCTTGCGACCAGTCTTACTCATCGAGATTGGGTAGGTACAGTTTTGACCATGCCTTGCCATGCCTACGTTGTTGTGATATAGGACTAGTCAGAGCTACTTTTGTCCAACCCGAACAACGATCCTTGGCGATATCTGGCACTAAGGTTGGTCGCCTTTGATTGGCTAAGAGCTCGACACTCACTCTGTCATAGGAGACGAAGAATGTACAGAGCATTCATCACCAACAACATCCCCAGTCTAAATTCATGGGCAGACATGCATTCTTTCGAGGCACCGACGTCAACTCGAGAGCCCCTCTGATCCTCGCACAGACTTCGCCACCACTCATATCATGGGTCTAGGGATTCTAGAGCCCTTACAGTCTGACCATGTACCTGGTATGCTATGTTGGCAGCAATTTTATGACGATGCTGACTGCTCTGCAGGCACGTCGTTTGTCTACGATGACGCTAGCCGGCCTGGTGAGGATGGACAGCTCGACTCTCGTTTGAAATATGATCGCACGGGGCCTGTACCGATCATTCTGGTCCCCCAGCCAAGTGACGACCCCAACGATCCACTGGTAATGAGATTCCCTATCGTACATGATAGCTACTAATCGGGTGCAGAATTGGCCTCTATGGAAGCGCGACTCGATCCTCATCATTCTCTCCATCATTTCCGTCATAGCTTCGACTTTGAGTCCCCTTTTGGCCGCAAATACTGTGACACTGTCATTGCTCTTCGATAGGGATTTCACACAGATGGCTTTGGCGACCGGGTATCATCTACTAGGTGTCGGATTGGCAGGTTTCCTGTTTGTAGCCAGTGCCAGGGTGTGGGGGAAAAGACATCTTTATCTGCTTGGCACAATAGTCATAATCATATCCAGCGCATGGGGTGGCGCTACGAAGCACAATTACAGGAGTCTGCTATGGGCGAGAATATTCCAAGGGATAGGATTGGCTCCTTTTGAAGCTCTGGTCAATGCCAGCGTCGGCGACCTCTATTTCGTCCACGAACGCGGCAAGCGTATGGCCCTTTCCAATCTCGCCCTTTTCGGCGGAGCTTTCTTCACTCCGATCCTGGTAGGCAAAATTACACATACAATTGGCTGGCCATGGTCATTCTACTTTATTGCCATCTTCTGCGGCATCATGCTACCGTTCGTGTTCTTTTTCGTTCCGGAGACGGCATTCCGGCGGGACGACTCATTCAACACCGATATCAGAGGTGAACAGACCCAGCAGCATGGGCCACAGATCAATGCTAGTAAGAAGGGTGGGGCCGGATCCAAGGTGGGTCTTCTGAACGGCAGCAGCGCAGTATCAAGTATTCCTACATCGTTCGAGGAACAACCCGGAGATGTTTTGGAAAACAAGCCCTCGATGGCGATCCCAAGGAAAACAACTTTCGTCCGAACGTTGCTTCCCTTCAATGGCCGCAAGACAAATGAGTCCTTCTTCAAGCTCGTCCTTCGGCCCTTCCCGCTCTTCCTGCATCCTGCGGTATTGTGGGCCTGCCTAATTCAGGGGACGCTCATCGGTTGGACCGTCATGATTGGTGTCGTTCTGGCGGCGATCTTCCTCGGGCCCCCACTCTGGTTCGATGAAGTTCAAACAGGCTATATGTATACAGGGCCCTTCGTAGGAGCAGTATTAGGATTCTTGTTGGCCGGCGTACTCTCGGACTGGAGCGCCAAATTCATGACCAGGAAGAACAAAGGCGTTTTCGAGCCGGAATTTCGTATCGTGCTTGTTATAGCACAGCTTATCTTTGGTTGCGCAGGACTCTACGGATTCGGTATCACGGCTCACGACGTCAATCGGTATGGATGGTTCTGGCCGGACTTCTTCTTTGCACTCGAAGTGATGGGCATGGTGCTCGGAGCCGTGGCGAGTGCACTATATATAGTTGACGCGCACCGTGAGTTTGTCATTCGTGTCGTGTCGCACGCTAGCGCTGACGTACTCACTTATCAACAGGAGATATTGCCGTCGAAGCATTCACATGTCTTCTCATATTCAAGAACGTTTTCAGCTTTGGGCTCACTTTCGGAGCGTACCAATGGTTGGTAGCTGCGGGTATACTCAAGGTATTTTATATCATCGCAAGCGTGCAGATCGGCATCTGCTTATTAAGTATTCCAATATGTAAGTTCCCACGATCTTCGCTCCGTCCTTCGTACAAGAGCTTTGGTTTGACCGTGTTTCAGATGTCCTAGGCAAGAGAAACAGGGCCCTGTTTAGCCGACACGACTTGTTGAAAAAGACTCATCTATGGTAACGATCCTTCGCAGCTTCCTTTTTGGCTTTTTTTTTGGCGTTCTGGATCATATACCCTTGGAGTCCGCGAATCAACATCTAGCGATGAAAAACAATCGATAAGTGAAGTGCCGAGTACCGACGGCCAGCGATAATGTCACAGGATCATCCCTCTGATACTGTCCTTTTCCAATAAGCGAGCGTCGCAAGCCTTTCGTACCACCTACCCATGCTGAGCAAACCCCTTCCCTAACAGTATTGCACGCCTCAACCCCAATCAGCAATGACGCCAAAAAAAAAATTCCCTTACGAACCATCCCTCCCTCCTGCCCCACACCCACCAAACCCCCATTCATCCACCACCCCCTACCCCGCATACCCACACTCCTCCCTCCTCCCCCCACACCTTAATCTAACAACTATCAAATCGTCAACAAAATCCGCTAGACCCCGAACCTCCCTGTATATGCCATACCACCAGCGCATATCGGCTAAACACCTTCGCCATCCCATAGAAACGAAAGTGTTGGATTTTGATAGTACGGTGCGCAATTCAGTACGAGAAATGGCTGTGAGTAGTTGGTTGTGAGTGGTTTGTGATTAGTAATTGAGTTGGTGGGATGGGATGGGATGGGAGGGCATAGGATACAAAGGCGAATGGGTATGTGAGCAGTGCTTTGCAGGCTCGACGACCGATATTGGGGATTCAGATATGCTGCCTTTGTTGTCCGTGTAGAGTGAAGTGGCGAGTAAAGTTACCATTGTGCAATGATACATGGTGGAGACTGAGAATGGGAATGGAAAAGAGGGGGATATTGTAGGATGGAAATGATATAGAATGGATTCTTTCTGCGCGGCGAGATTGTAACTGGAATACTGGGGCTGTTGTTGCGGTGAAGAGATGGGTTTCGAGCTGATGATACTTCACATTTGGACAAATGGGAAATACTTAGTAGAGAACGACCATGAAGTTTTGAAAACTCGTCTTCTGCGCGAAAAGGAAAGCGGAGACTGTGGGAAGAGATCGTGTTCACTTCAAACGACCGATAGGGTAGAGACAGGTTTGCATTGGAGCGCTACCTTATTAGAACATCAAGATCTCCGTGAGGATTCAAAGTAGTTCTCGAGGCTCGACCAACGCTTCGGTAGAAAAGAGATGGAATATAAAACGGAAGGGGGTGTTCTGCAATTCAGCCGATTAAGCTGACCAGAATGGCTCTCCTGCTCTCTATCGTTGCGCGCATAGCATAATGAACATTCCGTAACATCGATCGCTGGACTCAAAAAGTAAAACCATGTGTAGCTATCTCAAGACTCTGCAAAGTACCTTTACTGCTACCGGCGATGACCTCGGCCAACGCCAAAAGACAGCAGACGAGCACTCGTCGAGATCTTTAGGTCTCGGAAGGACGAGCGGGCTCAGGGGCAGGCTCGGCGGTTTCGGTCGCCTCGCCCTTTGGCTCTGCGGGCTTCTCACCTTCCTTTGGCGCCTCGCCGCTCGGGGCAGCCTCGGCATCACCACCGTCCGAGGAGGTCCAGAGGGTGAGGTTATCGCGTAGGAGCTGCATGATGAGGGTGCTATCGCGGTAAGACTCCTCGGAAAGTGAATCAAGCTCGGCAATCGCGTCATCAAACGCTTGCTTGGCCAAATGGCAAGCACGGTCGGGCGAGTTCAAGATCTCGTAGTAGAATACGGAGAAGTTGAGGGCAAGACCAAGACGGATAGGGTGGGTGGGGGTGAGCTCAGTTTGGGCAACGTCGGTTGCGTTCTAAGTATACGTCAGTGTATGAGATAAAGCGTGTGGAACACGCGCTCTCGAACCTTGTAGGCCTCATGGGCAGCGGTCGCCGCGACCTTACGCTTTTCACCCGAAGCGAATTCGGCGAGATAGCGGTGGTAGTCTCCCTTCCTGGAGATTCAACAGCGTCAGCAGGCCGTATGGCTGTAAGGCGGTCGCTCATCTTTCAAACATCCATCTCACATACATCTTATGGTAGAACACTTTCGACTCGCCTGACTCGGCCTTTGGGATGAGAGACTCATCCAACACATCCAACACATCCTGGCAGACCCTCTCTAGCTCGGTTTCAATCTTTTGACGGTAATCGCGGATAGTGCCGACATGCTTGTCTGATCCCTTGGATTCCTCTTTTTGCTCAATCGATGAAATGATGCGCCAGGAAGCACGTCGGGTCCCAACCACGTTTTTGTAGGCAACGGAGAGAAGATTCCGCTCATCAACGGTGAGTTCGCCACCAATCTATACTCTATTTCAACACGGTATCTTGTAATATATTCCTCAGGTTATCCTTCGGTTCAATGATGTAGTACCTTTGCGACTTCCTACGCGGTGTTAGCTTGGATATACGGATATTCCCAATATCACTGACCTTCATGTATGTGACCATCTCTGAAGGAAGTGAATATCAGCACGTGCCTTGAGATGTTAAAGAGCGGAACCCCGACTACGTACCATCATAACGTTCGGCCTGCTCGCACAGCCTCGCGAGGAACGTCTTGCTGTGAGAGATTTAGTAGGGTGTTGTATCACGCAGACCCATGGAATGGATACCTTTCGCGCTAGTTTGGGTAAGAAGTCGAGATTAGCATAATTCTGGTAATGGCTGGATACAAGAGTAGGTCATAAGAACATTGATGTGTGACTGATAGGCGCGTCGCTAACTTACCTCGCTCGTCATGGTGGATTGAGTGGATGTGGGTAGGATGTAATTCCGGTAGATTGGTTATGCGAAGATTGGATAGAAATTTCTTCGTTGGTGAGGTGGATGGTATGAGAGATGTCGACTCGCAAGCCGCCTGTCATGCAATGGAAATTGGGAGACTCCCAGGCTCCTCTAAGCGCCTCGCTAGCAGCCCTACGACTTGGCGCAAACAACACATAAACGGCTTGATTAAAGTAAAATACGTATATCGCAAATCTTCAGCTGGTCGCTTGCCATCATGCTGAATCAAAGTGATGTCTCAAAGTAACGATTGACCATGGCATCCTTTACTCCAGGTATATCAATCCAAATTGTTGACGTTATACGTACTTCGAGGTATGTACGAGTAATCCGGGCGCAAGTCCCAACGTCATGGTTGTGTTGATGCTGCTTCGGATGAAGCAGACTGGCCGTTGCGCAAGAGCGGCACAGCGACTACCTGCTGGTGAGGAGGTTCACCGCTTTCTATGATACTTTACCTATATCTGAAGGAGGACTTCAAGATTCACCCAATGCCGCCACTGTTGGCCAGTTCGACGAAGGACTGCTTGATACTTGGCTCTAGGCTTCAGATTAGGACCCCGGCGCTTGATCGTTGTACTCGATAGGATCCCATCAAAATCGAATTGAGAGCAGTATGCATCGTGGCATCCGCGCATCCAAGCTGTCGAGGACCCTGAGTTGAGGCTCTTGGCTAGCGGCGGAATTATATCGTTGCCAAGACCGCTTAGATGTACCGCGATCTGTCCTTTTGAATAAAGTAAATGACTGTTGACGCTGTTTCCCAGTGTTCTCTCGAAGACCGGCTTTTCCAAAAGCTTCCTGAGGGTCGGCAGAGTCTGAGCTTCCATACGCTTAGCTGACAGTATGGATTCCCTGTTTCTGTCCTCTGTTGAAGAGGCTCTGGAGCACTTCAAGGTGAGAGAGCATCAAGGTCTTTCTGCTGAACAAGTCGAGAAAGCAACCGAGATCTATGGGCGAAACGGTACGGTACATCGCCACATCAATGTTTGTAAGGTCTTGGGCTGACATGACCGCGTCAGTCATACCTGAGGATCCTGCAACACCGCTATGGAAGCTTGTGCTCGAACAATTCAAGGACCAACTCGTCATCATACTGCTTGGATCTGCCGCAATATCATTTGTGCTTGCATTGTTCGAAGACGGCGAGGGATGGACAGCATTCGTCGACCCGGCAGTCGTCAGTATCCTTTAATCGAGATTGAAGTGACCTGCGCTGATATCTGAACAGATTCTGACCATTCTCATACTAAATGCTGTCGTTGGAGTTTCTCAAGAGAGTAGCGCGGAAAAGGCGATTGCCGCGCTACAGGAGTACTCCGCCAACGAAGCCAAGGTTGTTCGCGATGGTGCTGTGAAACGCATGAAGGCGGACGATCTCGTCCCTGGAGATGTGATCAGTGTGACTGTTGGAGATCGGATACCGGCCGACTGCAGGCTGCTATCGATCCAGAGTAACAGCTTCCGCGTTGATCAAGCGATCCTTACTGGCGAGAGCGAGAGCGTCAGCAAAGAGACTAGGGCCATCAAAGATTCAAGGGCTGTGAAGCAGGATCAAGTCAATACCCTTTTTTCCGGTACCACGGTGGTAACGGGGACTGCATCTGCTTTGGTTGTTTTGACGGGAGCTTCAACAGCAATTGGTGATATTCATGAGAGCATCACTTCTCAAATATCAGAGCCTACTCCTCTGAAAGAGAAGCTGAATGAGTTTGGAGATCAGCTCGCAAAGGTCATCACCGTCATTTGCGTTGTTGTTTGGCTCATCAATATCCAGCACTTCAACGATCCTTCACATGGAAGCTGGGCAAAAGGCGCCATATACTACCTCAAAATCGCGGTATCTCTTGGAGTAGCAGCAATCCCGGAGGGTCTAGCTGTTGTCATTACGACCTGTTTGGCTCTGGGGACTCGAAAGATGGCAGCCAAGAATGCGGTCGTCCGGAGCCTACCGTCTGTTGAGACTCTTGGGAGTTGCAGCGTCATCTGCTCCGACAAGACCGGTACTTTGACAACGAACCAGATGAGCGTCAACAAAATGGTGTACCTGAATGCATCTGGATCTGGCCTAGAAGAAATCGACGTTCAAGGGACTACGTTCGCCCCCGAAGGTGGGATACTTTTTCAGGGCGAATACATGAATGATCTAGCAGCCAAATCCGCCATAGTCTTGAAAATGACCGAAGTTGCCGCGTTGTGTAACGAGTCCCAGCTGTCTTTCGATGCCAAGAACGGTACGTTCAGCAGGGTCGGCGAGCCAACCGAAGGCGCACTCCGCGTTCTGGTAGAGAAGGTAGGCAGCCCAGAACCAGCGTTCAACCAGTCCATTAGAATACTTCCTCCCCATGAGAGATTACATAACGCAAGCAAGTATTACGAGAAAGAGAACCCGCTACTCGCAACTTACGAATTTTCCAGAGATAGGAAGAGTATGTCAGTGCTCGTTGGCGAGGGCAAGCAACAGCGCCTACTTGTCAAAGGAGCTCCGGAGTCACTGATCGAACGGTGCTCCCACGCCTTGCTAGGTTCTGACGGAAAGCGAGTCCCGCTAGACAAGAAGCTGGCCAACATTATTTCCCAAGAAGTCATCCACTATGGAAATAGGGGTCTTCGTGTCATTGCCCTTGCCAGCATCGATGATATGAGCTCCAATGCCTTGACGGGTTCTGCCAAAACAACAGAGGAGTACAGTCGCTTGGAGACGAACATGACCCTCATCGGTCTCGTCGGAATGCTTGATCCGCCCCGGCCAGAGGTCGCGGATGCCATTCACAAATGCAGAGAAGCGGGCATACGAGTCGTAGTTATTACCGGAGATAATCAAAATACAGCGGAAAGTATATGCCGTCAGATTGGCGTCTTCGGCCAAGACGAAGACCTCGCAGGGAAGAGCTACACTGGTAGAGAATTCGACGCATTGGATGAGGACGCGAAGCTCAGGGTTGCCAAGACAGCGTCACTTTTCTCGAGGACAGAACCCACGCACAAGTCCCAGCTGGTGGACTTGCTCCAGTCAGCAGGGGAGGTGGTTGCGATGACCGGAGACGGTGTCAATGACGCTCCAGCCCTCAAGAAATCCGACATTGGCGTTGCCATGGGCTCAGGTACTGATGTAGCCAAGCTCGCGGCAGACATGATTCTTGCCGACAACAACTTCGCCACCATCGAAAGCGCGGTCGAGGAAGGCAGATCGATATACAACAACACTCAGCAGTTCATTCGGTACCTTATCTCCTCCAACATCGGAGAAGTCGTATCCATCTTCCTCACAGCAGCGGCGGGTATGCCCGAGGCACTGATCCCAGTGCAGTTGCTTTGGGTAAACCTGGTCACCGACGGTCTTCCGGCAACGGCATTATCTTTCAATCCTCCAGATCACGACGTAATGAGAAGACCGCCCAGAGGCCGCGACGAGCCTTTGATCAGCGGATGGCTGTTCCTCAGATATATGATCATTGGTGTCTACGTGGGTGGAGCGACAGTATTTGGGTATGCGTGGTGGTTCATGTTCTACTCCCAAGGGCCCCAGATCTCCTTCTGGCAATTGGTGAGCCATCATACACTCCAGATCATGAAGACTACTAATCATGTCATCAAGTCGCATTTCCACCAATGCAGTTCTCAATTCTCGGAAATCGGCTGCGAGATGTTCACCAACGACAGCGCAAAGGCTGCCTCGACCATTTCCCTCTCAATGTAAGTCTTTCTCTCCTTCCCAAAGAAACGAAAATGGGTCTCTATTGACTAAAAGTCATCAGCTTGGTCGTCATCGAGATGCTCAACGCCATGAACGCCCTCTCATCCAGTGAATCACTCCTCACGCTCCCGCTATGGGAGAACATGGTCCTGGTCTACGCCATCACGTTGTCCATGGTCCTCCACTTCGCACTGCTCTACACGCCCTTCCTCCAATCACTGTTCTCCATCGTACCGCTGAACTGGACCGAATGGCAGGCCGTGCTCCTGATCAGTATACCCGTTATGTAAGTGAAGCTCCGCCCCCCTATTCTATCCAATCCTATCCAATCCTATCCAATCCATACCATTTAGTTCCATTCCACAACCATATCTAACACATCCCCCCCAGCTTCATCGATGAGATCCTCAAGATCGTCGAGCGAAAACTATACCTCCCACAACCTATCGCGTTTCGACCGAAGACGGAATAGAATTTAGAATAGCGTTTGCAACTAGACCTTGCTAAAGTACCAGAGCTGTTGAGAGTTTTCTTTTTTTTTGCCCCCGTTCGAAATGTATCAATATTAGACGCATTGAATATACTGCGTGGTTGGATGGCTAAGATTTTTCCAAAATACAAAGTTTGGAACTTGCAGTGTCGGTGGTGATGAGTTGTGGTGATTAGAATTCGATCGAGTAGAGGTCGCAATCCCAGCCACCAAAGCCTCTACAGATTTTACATACAACATACTCGCGTCTCGCTCCTGTCCACCAAACAGTGACGATCCTGTTCCACCAACCAGCCAGCGAGCCATCAACATCATCAATCACCCTATCGAGCAAACATTCGGAACGTCAGCCTTCGTTGGAAAGAAATATACTTCTAATCATTTCGATTCCTATCTATTGGCGCTGCTGCTTCAACGGTGGAGATCTGTATTTTTTGCCCCAGCAGCTGCCTTCATTTAAATCTAGTTCTGGGTGGGCCAACGCGGTGCTTGTACCCCCTTGCACAATTTACGTCACTAGAATTATCCGAACTAGATGCCTTCGGAACGCGAACCAACGCAGGCATCTATTACCAATGATCTATCCAGGACGCTCAATGATGAGGACGCTAGCAGGCCCCAATCTCACGCCATGAGTTGCTCCATGCAACATTCGACTCTATATCGGTACCACAACGCCTCGCTCTGCATTCCTTTCCAGGTGAACTCTTCAGAAATTGGTCGTGGGCGTGTGCCTCCCGCCTAGCCCACCACCGTACCCATTCCCATCCATCATCTGTGCCCCATCCCCCGCCTCCCGCTGCCGCATATCCTCCATATTAGTGCTCACCTGTGCCTCCCTCCCCGCCGGCACCAGATCCACAAAGAAAGTGAAGACGTAAAACGCAAAAACGAGCGCGATGATCCACTCAAAGACCGCCGCTACATTCTTGTTCCCGCTGAAACTCGTCGCGGCAAAAATGACCGCCAGGATAACCTCCGCGATTATGAAGGCAAGCTTGGCCCAGAACGAGAGGCGCAGGATGCGATGTTGGCGGAAGTGCACGCCGAGGCGTTGGTATTCGGCGCAGATGAAGGTGGCGCTGAGGACGTAGCCGGCGATGAAGAGGAGGAGGTAGCCGTCGTGCGCGCGGGGATGGTGTAGGGTGTCGTAGATGGAGAGGAGGATGAGGCCGCAGGTGCCTGCGATGGCGAAGATGACTGCAAGGGTTTGTATCAGTGGAAAATTCTGCCATTGGAGGTTCATGATTGGCCCAGGGCAACATACTCGAGAGGACGCTGAGTACTTTCTCGGCCACGCCTAGATTCTTGGCCAACCGTCCTGCATGTCTAAGCCATCTTTCCGACACGAGCGAGAGGTCGAGGAAGACGGTCGTGACGACGCAGCCGGCGATGAAGAGGGGTTTGAGGCCTTGAGCTCCGACGTCGGAGATGTATGCTATCGTTTGGTGGGCGCCCATGGAGGCGTATCGGGGGTGTCCTTCCAGTAACCAAATGATCAACATTGCGAGGAGCATGCCTTCTTTCGATGTTAGAGATGGGGTACCTAGTTAGAGACGGAGGGATTGACCAAGCCAGGTGAATGCGCTGATGAGTGGGAGCACCCAAACCACGGCATACTTGAAAGGCGCGAGGACATTCATTGCGGTCTACGCAGCTGAGACAATAGGTGTGGGGAGGCCCAAACGGTTGCCTAAGTGCATTGGAGCAGGTCTCACCCCAGATTTAGGACGTCTCAAAGGGGTGAAAGTATCAAGGAAGAGCTCGACGAGCGAGGTGAGCTGCCGTGGTGGCGTACACTATATGAGTGGGTTTGAAGTTTTATCTGATTTGCAATAAAATACGGTTGTGAAGAGATCCGAATCGAAGCCTAATTACGTCAATATGCATTTGTATGAGCAACGTCACTTCCGGATTTAGCGGCCTAGATACCTACCTTATCCGCCAAGCGGAAAATATCAACTTACCAAATACCTAAATAAGGGTAGCTTGCCACTTCTTTGTACCATAACACGATGACTGAATATGAGAGTCCAACATGTAAGCCGGTGTATAGACTGGTCCGTCGACCGATCATTTCCAACAGCTCCCTATGCCCATGTGAGAGGCGCAAGGAATCCATCCTGTGGAATCAGGTCCGGTAAGAGCTGAAAGGCGAGATCTCTGGCAAGCAAGGTAAGGCGAGAGAAGTTGTCCGGTGAGATGAGCCCAATGCATGGCTTCCGTCATATTACACGTGGGAAAACATGCAATATCTGGGTATCGCAACACATAGACAATAATCCTCATCGTCATTTCAACCGCTTGAGGTCGCGTCAATCATCACTTGGTCGTTCGTATCACGTCGGCTTTCAGCGGCTGTAGCCCCGAGATGTCGTGTCATCTCGAATTCCGCTTCTTCCCTCTTTTGCCCAGGTTGCCGGCGGAAAAGGCAGTCCCAAAGATCTTCTTTGGCTACCACCTCGCCCCCAGCCGAGCCTTTGGTGAGTAGAGTAGCTAACGGTGTCTGTTCCAATTCGAGCGTGTTGGCGGCTTCGATCCTTTGTTCAAGATCATTGTCGTCCTTGATGGTTTCCCTTACAGCTGCCTGACCCATAAGTGCTAGTCTTCTGTTCGCGGAAATGTCGTATATCGATTTCTCCACGGTGTTCTCTACGAGATACATCCAACTGCAATCGTTCTCGTCAGCATGCCCACCCCTGAGAGCAACTTTTACTTTGGTGAAAGATTGTGAGAGGAGATATTCCCAATACATGTCATCTAACTCAGAGCCATGATTGGATTGGGTAAGGACAATCACGAAGGGTTACTCACACAGTCGTTGGTTGGTGCTGTCCGATCCGATGAACGCGTGCAATAGCCCTATACAAGATTTAGGGTCAGCAGTGCTTTGTAAGACGAGATCTGACCATGCACAAAGCACTCAGTAATTCCAGATTCAAGTGGATGATGACCCAAGAGTATGGCTACCGTAGCACCTAGAAGCAACATCCTCGACCAACAACTCTTGGTCCAATGTTTGCCTCATGTCCAATCAGTCCCAAGTGAAATCAGACTAGTCCAGCTCCAAGACTGCGACGTATTTCGAAAGGAGATCAACTACTACAAAGTAAAGATTTCTAGAATACGATCTGCTGCCCCAAGCTTTGGACGAACAATGGAGATGAGAACCTGCAAATACGTACTGCAACTCAATCGCTGTGTTGATGAGTGGTTCGCATAAGAAAACGTGCGTGGCGTTGACCAAATTCAATCCAGAAGAATGCGCCTTTGCATGGAGGAAGAAACACTCCATGCTTGGGTCATATTTGAACTTCTGTATCCCGTCCTTTCGGTCGATGCCCGTAAAGCCAATCTTGAACTGACCAAATGCCCTTGCGAGAACGTCCAAGAAATCCCTGTACTGTGAGAAGACGATACTCTTCGCGGCTGGATCATGCTCTCGAATCCACAGTACGTGTCTGGCGAGGGTGTCGATCTTAGTACCGAATGAACCATCTAAGTCGATGTTCTTAATTTGATTCAGGATGGTGTCGCGGACGCTGGAATAAATAGTAGTTTCTTCTGGATCTTTTGCAACAAGGGTATGCTTTTCTATCCCTGCAGAATGTTCCTCCCCCTCCTCTTCCATGGTCAGCTCTTGTGGCTTGTAACTGCGTATTCGTTAGCGTGGCAACAGAGAGCGACAGGCTTGCAATCTGAGAACTATATGGAAGCTGACACTAAGAGAACCAAGGCTGCGGCCTCGCCTACTTAACAAGGTTGAGACAGGTACCTACGTGATCTGGTGGAAGTCATTTCGCTGTAGATGTTTTTTGCAGGTTGGGCAGTTTCGGTGAGTATTCCACCATAACCTGAAGCATTCAGCGCAGTATGAATGGCCGCAAGATGTCAATAGGCCTATTTCAAATGGTTGCTGACATATGATGCACATCCTCTGGCTTTCGACGTTTGTGGCTTCGTCCCGCAGATGTATCAGGTAACGCCCCCTAGACTTCAGAGTTGCTATGCGGGCTCGTGAGTGGTGTTCAGCCGCTTTTCTTTCATGCAAAGCAACACCACGACGAGCTTCGTCCATATCTTCCTCGAAAGGAGCTACTGTATCTGAAATGTGTTGTAGTTGCCTGTAATATTGAAGTCGCAGATTCATTACATCTTTAAACAGTTCGATCTCTCGTTCTAGACCTGCCACAGACTGTGCGGGACTTTGTTATTAGCATGGATCCTGCGCACAGATACATAGTGAGTCAAGACATGTATCTGGGGCTAGGCATAGGAGCATATGCCCGATGGACATGGTTTATCTCCAAGTCTAGAACCAAGCAATAGTAATTGAAGTCAAGTAGACGCACCTTGGTCTGCTCTGTCGACATCCTGTGCAGTTTTTCGAGTGCACCGTTCACGATGAGTATTTCTGCAGCTGCTCGAGAATTGCCTTTTTCCGTAGCACTTCTGAGTGCAGTCTTGAATTCACGAATCTCTGTGATGAGACTTCTTACCGAGCCTGATCCATTTCGGGGTAAGAGGCCATTGCGAATAGTGAGGAGTCGTATCAGTAGCTCAGGCGAATGGCCCTGTCCTTCCTGGGCCTGCTTGAAGGCCACGTTCATCTCGTGTTTGATTAACTCATTTTGCTGGCCAGTTATCATATCATGACGATCCGCGATAAGAGCCCTTAAGGCGTCTACGTAAACGTATACTTCGTCCTGTTGTTTGGTCGAGATCTCATACTCGTCTCCTTTGAGATCAGTCTGCTCCTCGTCAACAAGAGGCATCAGAAGGAGGTTCGCGGTCTTTTCTCGCCACTCTCCAAGCCGCTTTGCTTGACTTTGCATTACGTCAATTAAGCCATTAAGCCGGTCAACGTAAGCTCGGGATTCGATCCTATAAGATACCTCAAGATTAGCAACGTATTCGGCCTAGCGCCCATTTGGCAAATAACAGCACATATTTGAAAACTACGTGAGGCGTCTTCGCTCAAGAAACATCGAGTGTGATAAATAAAATGGGAGCAAGCGGTGAACGAGACATACCCGGCTTGGTCCTCCAGAGGCGGCATCCTCGGCACCATCACCGCATTCCGCTGCTTGATCTTATTGATGAGAGCGTCAGCCTTGTTCCGAGCCTCTTGTAGAAGTTCCTTTCGAAGAATCTTTGCCCTCTCGTACGTAGTTTCTTCTTTTCTTTCAAGCTCATCAAAATCGTCTGATCGGGGACCTGTTCGCTTCTCGTCTGTCTTGATTTGGTAATATGCATTAGCAATGAAGAAAGTGCACATGTGTTCGATTTCAACCGCGACACGCAAACGTTGTCGATGTGGTCCAGTCCGTACCGTGGCCGTGCCCTCATCATCGATCTCTTCGATCGAGACAAGTTCCCCACTCAGACCCAACCGATCAATCTCGGCCTCTAATTGATTTCTGCATTCTTGTACCACCACTTTAGCTTGCTCAAGCGTTTGCAACCAGATTTCCAATGCCTTTTCGCTTAATTCAGCATGCTCCAATATCTGCCCTCTGCGAAGCTGAGATAGTAAAAGTACCCGCTCTTCCGACCGAGCCGCAGTCTCGTTTTGCTCGATCATGACCTCGAGTACTTCGCTTACTGTACGCAATGGGCCTCTTCTGTTGCCCAAAGCTTTCCGGTTTTTCGCTCCAACTTCAGGATGCAAACACGTCTGCCGAAGTCTGGTCAGCCATATCCGCATCTTCTCAATCATGACGAAGGATCCGGGATCCCAATCTTCCGATAGTGGGCCTCCGTCCATATTCAAGCCACAATCATCGCTCATTTGTTTGAAGAGTGTAGAGTAATGTTGCTCTTCGATTGGAGTGAATGGAACTGTAATTACAACCCGCTTTTGAGGCGGAAGTTGGATCTCGCCTTTGATCTGATCTTTGGTGTGACGTAAAGCCAACGTGCGGAAAATCTGCTTGAAGATGTGCCTGTGATGGGTAACAAGGCGATCCCATGTTTTTGGCGGAAGGTCGCAGTATGGTTTATATTGCAGGAAGTCGAGGAGTCCAAACAGGTCTCTCGCATCTTTCTTCACAGGGGTACCGCTGACACACCAGCCAATCTCCCTCGGTATCAGCTTGGCAACTTTGGCAGCATTGCTTACACCACTTTCAACCAATTGAGCCTCGTCTAGCACGACCCGCCACCATACGGTCTGTGTTAGTGGTGACAGTCTCTTCTCATATCTCTTCTCGTGGCGCAGGTTTCGGTCAGGTGTCTCAGCGTAATGGATTTCTTTAGCAAGGACATTGTAGGTTGTAAGAACTACATGATGTGTCATACACTTAGATAGTAGCTCTGTGTGATTGCTTTTCCCTCCTTCGACCCTAAGCCCTTCATAGATCAGAACATAAAGACTAGGTGCGAGAGTCTGCAGCTCGCTCTTCCACTGTTGTAAGATCGCTGGTGGTGTTATTATAAGCGTTGCAGAAGACCGTGGTAGACGCTCTTGCTCTACAGCTCTCTCGGACGGATCACTTTTGTGAAGGCACATCAACGCGATCAACTCGACCGTTTTGCCCAGTCCCATCTCTTCTGCCAGTATGCCCCCTTTCAGGTCAGGGCACAGGTCGGAAGGCATATGCTCGTTCGAAGTGACCAAGCCTAGGAACTGGCTGACGAAACATTTGACCCCATTTGCATCTGTGGTCTGCACAAATCCGTGCGAACGCTCAATCATCGGCTCGTCAGCGTTTCCCACACCTTCCCTTCGCAGAAGCCACTGCGTGGCTCTCTTCTGAAAAGGATACAATTTGCACTGCAATTGATCAATTGCGGGTAGATCGTTGGACTCATCCCCAGCAATCGGCACATGAACGCTGTCGTAGAAGTCTCGTGGTGACCAAGGCTCCACTACTGCTGGAGGGACTTCGGGTGCACAGACTCTGAATATATCGTCGCGACCGATACCTATGCTACCAGACAGATCCTTCGCGTTTGGCACTAGTATCCTAATACTAAGTTGGACTATATCCACCGGAATCCCTTGGTACAATTTCCCATTCTCTGCGTCATCATTGTAGTCTAGGGACTTGGACATCGTGCAGCTGGTCCGAACAAGAGTCTTCCAATGATGACCACCAGGACTGACAACAATCCTTAGAACCTCCAAGGTTCGGGAATCCACTCTTGAGCGCACGACAGTATCGAGGAGAGCGTCTCCATTCTCAGCCGTTATCCGGCACATATACTCCCCCTCATTTTCCTCCGAGAAGCATTCGAGCACTGCAATGCGCTCGCTCTTGGACTCATCTCGCGGTTTGGGGAGCGATGACAGATGAGACTTGCTTCGGCTTTTATTAAAGGCCTGTCATTGCATCAGCTCCAGACTTCTCAAGTCAACTACGGAGTCATTATACTAAGCAAATATCTACTCTCGCGAGTGTCAAGTGTTCATCCCAAACACTTGATGGTACGGTCTTCTTTGCTGCATTGCCACAAGTAACCTTCCTTCGCTTCCTTGGTTGCTCCAGACTAAGTTCTGACTCCGGTTCTAGGTCTGATCCTTTGGGGCCTAACGGCGACGGTCCAGAGAGGAAAGTGATGAGCGCCTCGGACGCTTGCTCTTTGTATGAATTAGCATCCCAGCGACGTAACAGCTGAGCGTCAGATAGGAGAAGACTAACCATCCACGCGTAGCTGGATGCTAGAATTATGCATGGCCACCACTGCAGTTCGAAACGAGCGGTGGCATCAGCTGAGAGTCATAATGAAAGCAGTGGACAATCAGAAAGTCAAAGGGCGTGAATTGTATCGAGACCTCTTATCGATCAATAGCCGGCGCTAGTGATGTTAGTCCGCTGCTATGTTGTAGGCACCGATCATCTAGCGCTGGGCGACAGGCTGCAGATAAGGGGCTATTACCTATAACAATAATGAGGGGATAGCCGGTGTAAGTACCAGAACTCAGAGAGAGGTCTCATACCAAAATAGCAGAGTCGTTCGATCTTGAGCCACTGAGTTTCGCTAAAAAAAAGGATTCATTGCATTAATTTACATCAAGAGAACAAAACATGCCAGGGGAATAGTACGCGTAAGACCCAATTCAACAGATCCAAAATCGTAGTATCAAGAGGTGTACGCCCGCGTTGAACGAAAGTCAGGTCTGCGTGCCTCCCCGCTCTCACCCAAGGACGAAGTATTCATCTGCCCTTTGCCCCAAAACATTCTTGGCCTTCACAGATCCTCCAAGAACTTTGAGTCTCTTGCCGGGCTACCACTCGCCCGATCCTTTCCTGCCACTATACTCTTGTCCGGGGGACTGAGCTTCTCACTATCGAATTCGTCCCTGGCTTCCTCAAATTCATCACCGCCACCTGAAGTACTGCTTTCGCCCTTCCCATGGCCTGAAGCCAACGGTGGATCCAACTGTTCCCCTGCAACAAGGGTGGGGTCAACAGGCTTAACGCCTTTCAGCTCATTGTTCAAGGAACCGCGTTGATTGAGAGGCTCGCGCTCTCGTGGGACGGCGCTTCGACCCCGAGTATCTTCGTCGCTACTCAATGAGCTGATGGAGGCGGAGGAACCTGACCCGCGCTGGATCCCGCCCACAGCCTTAGTGTGGCGCAGAGGCGAGGCGCTGTAGAGGTCGTCCTCGTTCGGGCTGATCACTGGGCTCATTTTCGGACCGGTGGTTGTGGTGGCGGTTGTGTCTTTGCCGGCCATAGCAACATCACGCATTGAAGAGCCGGCGTGATCGGAGCTGGGATTCGTAGCTTCTGGGGCGCCGGTAAGAGTAACACCGCCAACGAAGCCCTTTTCTTTGTTGTCTGTCGCCGCAGGTGTACTTTCAGGATTGATAGACTTGCTTGCACGGCGGGAGAATTTGGTCTTCAGCCATGATGAGACCCCTTTACCCTCCTTCGGTTTTGAGGAGGTGGGTGAGCCGCTGACTGTAGTCTCAGTAGATGGTGCAGGTACAGTCGCTGCAGTATTGGAGGCTGCTACTTTGGTAGCAATTGGAGCGTCGTACTTGGTCGTCGTGGCGGGTTCAATTGTTGCCGGAATTGGTAGGGCCTCTACCACTGCCGCTCCTGTGACCGTCTCAGCTTTGATAACAGGCGCCTCTTCCACGTTTGCAGTCGCCACTACGATCTCTTCTGTCTCAGGTTCTAGAGCTGGGTCTAAAGGAATCTCGTCATCAACAGGGGCGGAGAATACTCTGCGAGCAATTGCGTCAGCATCGCCACTGATACCCTGCTCTGCTACACGTATCTCGCTCTCTGCTGTGACCATACGTTCGAGCTCGGGTTCCTCTGTGTTGGTTGGAACTAGATTCGCCTGACTGGCTGTGATCTCATCCATTTGAGACATTGGTATGAATGTCGGATCAAGCCTCTCATCGTCCACTGGTAGATCCTTGGCTTTGGGCTCCTCTGGGGTGGCCTTTGGTAGCATTTCTGTGGGAGCCATCGAGGCGACAGGAGCAACAGGACCCATGACTGGCGGTTCTGCCGTTGCGAATACGGGCTCGGCAACGTTTTCTTCCTTGGGGATTTCCACAGAGACAGGCACAGGCACCTTGGACGCTACCTTCTCATCTCTAATCCTTTGCTTCTCTGCATCACGAAGTCGCCTCTCTTCCAGTTTCCTAGTCCTTTCTTCATCCTTCTTGGCCCTGGCTGCTCGCTTCTCTTCTTCTATTTACGTTCAGCTTAAGTCAGGTTTGATATTGAAATTAATTTACCTTTGAAACGTCTCCAATCCTCTTTAGTCTTTTGATCGCGTAGCCTCTGATCTTCTTGCTTGTCTACAGCAAGCCTTTCACGCTCAAGCTGTTGCTGCCGAAGCTCTTCGTCTCTTGCTCGGTGCTTCTCGGCAGCCGCCGTAACCTCGTCGAGCGTAGGCTGCACTCTGGCAGCAGCAATGGCGTCTATCTCTGACTGATCCATGTATCTGCCTCCGCCTATGTTCACTTTACCATGATTGACCATGCGTGTTGAGCTTTCGGCCTGAGCCTTAGCTTTTGCTTTTGCTTCCCACTCTGCAGTCATTGCGGGTGAAACTTTACCAGTCTCGTTAAAGACTTTCTCGTCTTGAGCTGTCATGCTAGCTCTAACGTTTCTTTGAGCAGCGGCCATCAGCAAATCTCTGTCTGTTTGGCGTTTCTTGTTGTCGACTTGAGCTAATTTGTCGGAGAATAGAGACATTTGGTTACGGATCTGCCTCGAGCGTTCCTCATCATCTGCTCCAGCTTGTCCATCACTGGACGCTGGTCTTCGTGTGCGACCCCGTATTGATAGCCTGTGAGCTTGTGGCGAGGCTTGTGTACCATAATAAGTCCTATAGGCTGCGTGCTCATCGTGAAGCTTTGCAAGGCGCTCAGCTGCCAGCCTTTGTGCTGCCTGTTGAAGGTTAGCATATTGCGGGGGAGCCCGTTCCTCTGACATGGCCGAGGCGGGGCGGTTTTGAGCATGAGTAGCGCCATAGCGACTGTCAGCTCGACTCTGGTCGGCAGCGGCTTCTTCGATTGCTCGCTGTTGGATGTTGTACATCTGCCGTGCCATTGCGACTGCCGAGGCGCGTAAGCCAGCTTCTCTATTTTTCTCTTCTACCTCGGGAGCAACGGGTGGGTTAGAGGTGTACATCTCACGTGAGAGATTCGTAATCGCCGCGCTATGAATCTTCCCCGCATTTATGGGGATGCCAGTTGGAATTGTAGCCACCGCAGGAGGCTGGCCTCTTCTAGAGACAGAAGTTGCAGCTTTTAGCGCATTTGCAGCGGAATTTTTGGAATCGGGGTACAAGGCCGGTGTCTTCACAGGAGTGGATCCGGCTCGTTTTCTACCGCTAGCCATTGATTGAGTCGCTGCCATCATCGCTCTCTTCCCACCTTCTTCGGTGTGACCATAGTCCAGCTGGGGGCTCAATCCTTTCATCCTCATTGCTTGACCTGCTGCGGAGTTGCCAGCGTCAGTCGGCGACGGTCGCCAGATTTTGACATCGCCTCCCTCCTTCGCAGCAAGTAGCGCTGCCTTAGAGGCACCTGCGCTCAGTTCTTCATGCCACAAAGGGGCCATCTTGTAATCCTTAGCTAGCAATGCTGCTTTGTTGGCGGCCGGTATATCTCCCGGCTTCCAGTACTCGAAGGTCTTCTTATTCTTGTTCGCCAGGGTCGCGGCATCTCCGGCTGAGGAAACAGGGTCTGCAACACCAACGACTGGAAATGCTGGTAGGTCCCGAGGCTCCGCATGCTTTAACGATGTTGCAGCCCCTACATAGACTGTAAGTTGAGACTCATGAAACCAAACGTGAAGTATCCCTACCAGCCGATGATAGCTTGTTGTGTTCATCTAGCGGATATTGAATGTTCCCACTGGGCTTCGTCACTGACTTGTTGTCTTTGCCTTTAGTCACGTATAGAGCAGCTGTAGCAGCTTTTGAAAGTCAGCTTCTGTGCCTAATACTGCGCGCGACGTCGCATGGTCACTTCCTACCCTGATCTTCCAGCTTCTGAGATCTGGTTGCCATGGTGAACGGTTGTCTTGAGACCCAGAATGCCACCACTAGTATATATCCAGCGTGAGGTCTTCGACCAAGCGACCAAACTGATCGTGACAGACGGTTTTCGGGTTTCGGTTTGGTAGTAAACAGATCGGTTGTTTATGAATGCAGCTGAAGTGAACGCATTGCCCAGATTTCCCTAGCGTCATTTGGGGGCTGATGACGTTTTGGCGCATAGGGCCGTGACTTTAGTTTGTCTTACTACTCTATGTAGAGAAGAATAAGTAGGAAAGCTACCAAGAAGCAACGATTGCACAGTCTATCTGGACACAGCTACCTTCTGTTAGCTTAATGTCCCATGTACGTTCAGCTTCCCCACCTAAGTTCAGGAATCGTGGTGCAACTTTGATCGCTATGGGTGCAGAACTTGAGTAGATCACAACATTCATTGAGGATGCGATTCACCTTTGGAGCAACTTCATACATATCTACCTACATCAAAACCTGACCTTGCAACGTGGAATGGCTCCCTCCCTCATCGACAACGTTCCCTCAACTTCACTCCCAACAATCCTTAACTTTCGCGACATAGGCCAGACCATTAATACCCTCCAAGGCTCCAATCTCCTCCGCACAGGTCTCATATATCGTAGTGCACAGATTGACGATGCCTCATCCTCAGACCGCTCAGCCCTGACCTCTCAATATAAAATAAGAAGCATAATTGACTTACGTTCCACTACCGAACATATCGACCAAGCAAAGAAACGCGATGCCAATGCCGAGATCAACGCGTCGGCAGTTGTCCCCAAGAGCGAGGAAAAAGCCGCGGACGTGGTGAAGATCCCTGGGATCAACTATCATGAAATCAACCTCAATGGAGGAGCGTTTGCACGAGCATTGCTCTGGAAACTACGGTGGTCAAGTCTGACGAAGTTGGTGTATCTGATGGCGATCGGATACAGGAATGAGGCTGTAAGTATCCTGGGTACCGAGGTCATGGCACCGAGGGGATTGATTGGGCTGGGAATGGAGACTCTGGATCACAGTCTCACCGAATTGCATCGCATTTTCTTGCTTTTCGCAGATGCGGCGAATTATCCAATTATTATACACTGCACGCAGGGCAAGGATCGGACAGGGCTTGTGGTTATGTTATTGCTGCTTCTATTAGATGTTGCTATCGAACCGATCAATGCGGATTATCGGGCTAGTGAAAGGGAACTCGAGAGCGAGAGAGAGGCAAGGATGAAGGAGATTACGGCGATCGGATTGAACGAGGAATTTGCAGGATGTCCGAAGGGCTTCGTGGAGGAGATGGTAAGACACATTAATGGGAAGTACGGTGATTTAAGTGCTTATTTGAAGGGAAAGGTTGGCTTGAATCCAGAATTGCAGGACAGAATCAGGACAATTTTGAAAATAGATAGCGGTGACAGGAGTAACTTTACTACCGATTGAGACATGCTATTCTATCAGAAATCTTGCCCAGAGACTCTGCAAGCCATAAACCCACCAGACTCCAAGCCAGCTCATCGGCCAGCTCTCCTCGGTCTTTCCCTAGCTGAACTCTCGGGACGCATGTTGACGCTGTAGCCTTGTCCATATGGGACTACGTCAACTCGCACACCGTCACCGTCATCATCGTCACTCAACGGGCCGCCGTCGCTGTCACTCTCGTTGGGCGTCGCTTGACCAGAGTGCTCTTTCCGAAGCGAAGATGGCTCGGTCAAGCGCACTTGAGGTTCGCCCCTGATTCGCGAGTACTGCACATCTGGCTGAGGGCTCGAGACTATCCTGCGTCCCTGGCTATATTGCGGTGGAATTTGAGGAAGTGGAGGTGAGTATGTCTGGTACTGGTACGGATCGTACGCGTGTGCGGAGACAGAAGAGGAAGAACGAGGCCGCGGCAGCCAATTCGGATCGTCAGGGAGACGGCGTGCTAAATTGGGTGAAGGAGGCGTAGAAAGTGGTTGAGGAGTCTCACGGCTGACAGAGTAACGCTTTTTGCTGCGTAAAGGAGGCGAAGGTTGAGCTAAGCTATGAGAGCTTGCTGACCTCGAACCAGAGCGTGGCGACCTTCCCGCGGCTGCTGTTGTAGGCGGATATTGGCCCAAGGGTGAAAAGCCTACGACGCCTTGGCCAGGTACAAGTACTCCGGGTGGAGTGGCTCTCCTAGAATTGGATGTGCTCTCACCGTTGTGGCCTGAGAAGTAGCCTTTACTTTGCCTTCTACCATATTTTGACTCTTTCGATACAGGGCTAGACTGGCCACTGCTTCGACGTCGGCCATTTCCACTTAGATCTGATGCAGAGCCTTTTCTCCTCACTTGATCTTTGGTGGCCCGATCTTTCTGTCTTCTGCGTTCCAGAGCATCCAACTCCGGCTGCGTTAACTTGACATTTGTTTTTCCAAGCATCTGAGCGCGCCGTATGCGTTCTAATGCTTTTTGCACCAATAGCTCTTCTTTATCCCTCAAGGCAAGCTGCAATTCTCCACCATCCTCTGAGTCTCCATAGTCTTCCGATGATTCCGAGGGATCTGAATATTCATACTTATGCCGGCGACGACCCAGATCTTCTCCTGTGAACCGCAATTCATCACTAATGGATGTTCCGTCTAAACCAATGCCTTGACCATCATCTTCATCGCTATCTATTTCTTCAAATCGTCTATCTTCTTCCCGTTGCTGTGCCTGCCTGCCACTCCCGCTCCTTCCCTTTCCCTGACGAGCCCCTGATGGTCTTCCCCATAAGGGCGAATCTTTTGGAGTTCGCGGCCGACCACCTAGACCGCCTCCTCGGAAAAAGCTGCATCGATCGGCTTGTCCATAAAGGAAGCGTGACCGAGAGTAGTCACACCAACGGCTCCGACTAGCCACAGTGCTGTTGAAATGGGGGATGCCCAAATGAAAAGCGGAATCCCAATGATGAACAGCCCAGTGTATAGCTGGGATGTTGTGGCACGTGTAAATCCAAGTTCAAGGTCTCGTCCATCGAGTTTCTTGATTCCAAACAGTCCAACGCCCATAAAGATCATGTCGAATAGGAGAGCGAAATTTGTAAGAAGACTGTAGACCGTGAGCATCAACGCTACGGCGAAGTAATTGCTGGAGAAATAGGACAGGTTGTAGTTGACCCTGCTTTGGACTTCGCCGAAGTTGCCAGGCTTCGACAGGCGTTTGAGATCCAAGAACTCGGAGATGGGTTTGAGGTTGGCAAATCTGGTGCCTATGGACTGGGATCGCACACCTTCGAAGCGAGATCCGAGGTTGAGACGAGAAGTCAGAGCTTCAATGGGGATATTGATTCGAGACATCCTTTGAACGTGATACTATTTTGCCTGATCGGTTTGGCTCGTTCTAATTGGTATTAGCAACCGAGTCTTTGAGGTGCAAAGCTTAGTATACCACGTAGTAATTCCGGGTCGAGGTAAGACAACGAGAGTAGGGTTTCCAGTCAATGAGGGTGATTTGAGGAAATTGTTTCTTGTCAGGGAAGTTGTTGCCTATGCCAGGCGGCCAGCAATGTTGCAGATTATTTGTACCCGTTCTCCACAAAAAGGAGACAGGCTAATTCGGGGAAACGTTGCAGCTTCGACTTCTTACGAGAACCTCACCGACTCTATTGCCGGTCTCACACATCCTGCTTACAACGGCACTCCGGTCTCATGAACGAAAGGAGAAACGAAAAGTGCAAGTCTAGAAGATCTTTATAGACTTTGCTGGCGGAGTTCTTCGCATCAAGTTTCCCCCACCTGCACACTTCCTTGATTGGAACCACGATCGCGGCGGCCGTCGGATCCTGGGACACTAGAGGAAAAAGTTCTATAAACTCCTCAAAAGCTTTAGGCACACATGCATTGCACTGTCTTACAATGAAAACGTCGCTCTTTTTCCTGTTCTTCAGCGGTCTATTAGCATTGATTGCCGGATTTACGCCAGAAGACCACGAGATCTTCCGACTCAGAGACGAGATAGAGGCTAATGAGGGTCCCGAAGTAACGTTCTATGGTGTGCCCCAAATATTGTATCTAGTAAAGCCTCGGCTGACCCCCGCTGGTGCTGCAGACTTCATAGGTGTGAAATCCAGCGCATCGCAGGACGACATCCTTAAAGCCTTCCGAAAGAAATCCAGGGTATTACATCCCGACAAGGCAAAGCAATCCTTCATTGCTTCGAGAGCGAGAGCGACATCTCAGCCTCTGTTCGGTCTCAAGAACAAGAAACCTGGTGTGCACGTTAATAAGGCGCCCTCGGAGAACGAGATCCAGGCGGCCGTAAAGGCAGCCAGTGATAGATATGCTCGACTTGGTGTTATTGCAGAAATCCTGAAGGGAGGGGGCCGTGAACGATACGACCATTTCTTGAGCAATGGCTTTCCAAAATGGCGAGGAACAGGGTACTACTATGCCCGGTTCCGCCCTGGTCTCGGTATGGTGCTTGTGGGCTTGTTTACCTTCGGTGGAGGTTTAGTACACTACGGAGCAATGTACATGAGCTGGCAGAGGCAGAAAGACTTCATTGAGCGATACGTCCGCAACGCTAGGCGAAGCGCGTGGGGCGATGATTCTGGGATTAGTGGCATACCAGGCGTTGATCGAGCCATGACCGGAGCTTCGGCTGCATCACCTTCCACGCCCGCTCAAGCATCTGGGGCCGCGTTTCTCAACCGGCGGCAGAAACGAGATGAAGAAAAACAAGCGAAGAAGGATGCAAAGAATCCGAAGAAGAGCAAAGTACTTCAGCGCGGTGGGGTGGATACCCCACCCGAGTCAGAACCTTCCGAACCTCTTTCTGGACCGCAAGGGGCCAAGAAGAAGGTTCAAGCCGAGAATGGGAAGTGGCTCGTCGTTGACTCCGTTGGCAATGTATTCATGGAAGAGGACGATGAACATGGCGTTAAGGGAGAGTTTTTACTAGATCCCGAGTCACTACCCAAGCCTACTTTTCGAGATACAGTGCTGTATAAATTACCGGCATGGACATTTTCTACACTAAAAGATCGCCTCACTGGGGCACAAGTCATTCATGAGGAGGCCGAGCTGGCAGATCCAGACGTCACTAACGGCGGCCTGGACAACGAACATACCGAAGCTAAATTAGGGAAAGAAAATGGCAATCCACGGAAAAATCGCAGAAAAATTGAAAAGGCTTCATGATGAGTCGCTTGAAGCATTGCGCTATAAAATATTGTACAATATACCAGTCAACAAGACTTTCGTCCCAAAGGCAGCTCGTCACTGTCGCTGCTTGCTTCAATATTCTCATGACGAAAGGCGTCTCATTCCCGCGAAAGTCTTCCAAGGGGATTCCCACACTCGCTTTAATCACTATCAAAAAAGGATGACCGTATAAATATTCGTGATGGCCATAGATTTGACATGGGTATATGAAAGACATTTTTTACTACTAAACCTCAGTCTCCCCAGTTCGCATCGAATTCATCTGGCGCTCCCCTTCATGAATCTAGCCCAATCCCAATCAGCTCGTCCACAATTTCTGGCCCCCTATTACAGAAACTGCTGCGCGATCTTCATCAACCCCTGAATCCCTCCAGCACCCCCAAGCCCACTTCCACCCATCCCCGCATGATCCCTTCCCCCACCCATCATATTCTCCAAGCCCCTCGGCAACCTGATCCCAAACTTCGCTAATACCCCAGCCAGCGCTCCGCCCGTCAGCAACGGTAATATCATCATCAATAACTTCATGGGATGCCGCCGCGCATAGTCCATCAATTGCCGTAGATACAGCCTGATCTTCGAGACCATGCCATTGATGTAGCCTGCACGCGATCGGGCGCGGCTGGAGCTCCCGCGGGAGGTGGTGGTGTAGTGGTAGCTTTTGCTGCTTGAGGAGGGTTGGTGCTGGGAGCGGGCGTTGGAGTCGTGATGGGAGTAGGAGGATGAGCGGTGGGGGGAGCGTGGGGGGTTGGGGTTGAACCAGGACATTTGGGGTTGGAGAATAGAGTAAGCCCTGCTTGTTAAGCTGAAGCTCGAAGATATTCAAGAGGCGAACCACACGCGCTACCCCTATTGTCGTAAATCTGCTCGTTTCCTGAAATCTTATCAGCCCCGGCACCCGCGCAACGCGGTTTTTAATATATATACTACTAATTACTATATACCTATCTAAGACGCCTTATATAGTTCCTAAATAGGGAATAGTAAAGCTAGAAAGTCAGCGTATTATTTATAAGAAGCTATTTTATAAACTAAAGGTTAAATCTATTATTATAGCTAAGAAAGCTACTAAAAAGATTAAAGACGCTTCTACTAAGACTACTCTTAATAGTTAGCTACTTTAATAGATATAAAAGGCCCTAACTATTATTATAATACTTAAAAAGTAACATTAAAATATATTATAACCCCTAGTCTTTATAAGGTTAATAGGGATCTATAGCCTAGTAGATCTTATAAAGACTAATTACAAAGCAATCGCAATAAATGCTAACAACAAAATAAAAGCCATCGCCCCGATAGCATGCGCTATAATTAGTCATGAATTTGTCATGATACCTGACTAATTAGAACGTCCTGTGGACGTCGTCCGGTAGCAATAAGGCCTACAGCAAGCAATGCTGAATAGAAATGCAGATATTCCAGCAACCCGACATTCCTATAGCAGCCACGTATTAGGTCTGGTGCGTAGGTGGGGTATCAAGGACCTTGTTTAGTAGATAATGGATGTGAGGGTGACTGTCGCCGTGTCGTGTCGTCATGGCGGGAGGTTCTTTTCACGCCATTTGTCTGACTGCGTATAGTTAGTAAACAAAGCACGTGGATCCCCGTGGCCTATAGCGACATGAATGAGTGGAGCCGTAAGACCAATAGCCGTTATTAAGGTCCCTGTTGGTAGAGGCTTTGCGGAAGGCTTCTGCAGGATAATCGCTATCGAGGTCCTTGTTAGTGGCTTTGCGGAAGGCTTCTGCAAGGCCTTGTTGATGATGGATATTGGACCGTAAGCAGTTGATGAGTCTGATAGGGAGTTTTCGCTATCAATCGTGAGGGGAATCAACGACAGTTATTCTTGGATGGTGACTCTAGTAGGCTGAGTGGTCTCAGTTGGTAAGGGCGTACCAAGGACCTTGGTTTCTTGAAGCGTAGGAGTAGCAGTCATTGGACGTGAAACGAGACAGCTAGAACGGATACGACGGTGCAACTAGTAATTTGATTTAAAAGTAGTAGCACAGATCTGACACGTGTACGTTTTCTGGCTGTTCTTGTCATTCTTCTCATATTATGTAGTAGGGTGACAGATATCGTTATTGAATAAGGGTAGCGTGAATGACTGAGGGAACGGATTCTCGTTGCTGACATTCAATGTTCTGATGAACTCATTCAGGTCGAATAGCTGTGGCCGTGGCTCTATAGGCGTAGGTAATAAGGACCTTGATGAGTCATGGAAACGTTCTTCCAATAACTTACACCACTTAATGATACCATTCGGGGCGTGTCGTAGACCGGATCTACTTAAACGATCTAGTTTATTGTCGTACCAGTCTTTTGCGGTACCGAGCAAGCAAGCGTTAATATTCTGTCTTATAACGTCCGCGTCTATGCTGTTGGCCTTGAAACGTAGACGATCGGTGAAGCTGAATATGTTATAATAGACATTCTCGTCATTCGCCTGTGGACCATGACTGAAATAGCCCACGTCTTCAGGCTGGAAGATACGACGAGCTGCCTGAGTCTGATTAAAGATCTTCATGGCCTGGGCCATGATGTTGGACATTTCGGTGCGTTGTACGTCTGAAAAGCCTGGAGCGTCCATATTGTCGTAGATGAGGGATTTTTGACGTGGTAGGGATTTTTGCCTATTGATTGGGCTGCTTTCTCCGGATAATGGAAGGAGCGGTGAAGAAGAATTCTCAGACAGTGCCTGACTGTCTGACTGCTGAGGGGTGTAGTATTTACGAAGGTAACAAGGACCTTGTTGATGTCATGTAGGCAGCGTATGAGAGGGACAGGCCTGCTGTTGACTTGATGTGGGGGCGGTTTCTAAGATGATAGCTGGGGGTAATAGATAACGCTCCTGTTCGCTGACGAATTAAATAGTATCGTGATGGATATATCTAATGCTCTTGAAGGCGTCTGTGAAGGCCTGGTCGGGTAACGAATAGACTGGGGATGGTGTAGTGCGGAAGGCTGAATGAGGACCTGGTGCTGATATAGCTGGTGGTGCTCATAGAGCTGGTGCTTAAGGCTGGTAAGAAGGACCTTATTGACGTCTTGCTGAAAGCTTGTAATTGACTAACAGGCCTACTGTCGTAGCTGATGGACTATGTCGCTGCGGAAGGCTTTGTGGGAGGACTGGTGCTTAGGGAGCTGGTGCTGATACCCCTGGTGCTTAAGGAGCTGGTGCTGGTACCGCTGGTAGACGATCTCGACATACTAGAATAATTAATGATGCCTAGTAGAGGCCAGAAGGTGGTGCTACCATTTGTTACGTTGGAACATGAATAGTAGGTAAAAGATGCATTCTCTATGTGTAAGAAATCCGCCTCTATAGAAAGGACGGACGCTAAGCCTATTTGGGTAATGCCGCAAGGTATAAATATTATGTAATTGCAAACCAAAATCGCAATATTACTATTAGGACGATAGCTTTATTTATTATAAGTATTTACTATATGTATTTACTTATTATCGCTATTATTAGCTAGCGCGCCTTCCTTGTAAAAGGCTTCTACACCCTACGTACTTAGGTAGAATTCCTGTATATAGAGAAATTATCTTCTTTCTACATTAATACCTCTAATTAGCTTAGGACTCCGGGGCGTAGGTAGCAACTCTTAGTACCCGGTCATAGTAGAGAGTAATAGGTAAGGAAACAAGCAAAGATGCATAGTGCGCCAATTCGGGGTGAATTTCTGCACCCACTGGGGCCCTGGCGAAAAGAGAGCAAAAAGATTATTTGTATCGGCCGGGAATCGAACCCGGGCCTAGTATATGGCAAACACTAATTGTACCACTCAACCACCGATACATTAATAATTATAATTATATTTGAAGACATAAATTATACAGCAGAAAATACAACTATCTCCTTCGCAGACTCACCTCCAACCAAGGTCAAATACCTAGATCCTGCGAAAACTAGCCTTGTTGCGCGATTTTAAGGCAGCCATTATCCTACTGGAGGAGTAAAGTCAGACCCTACTTTGATTCATATAGAATACTGTGTGTTCGAATCCCTCGCCGTCGCAACTGCTGTTCTTGCCACCTGTCTCCAATACGTGGAAGCTTGGCGAGGCTGTTGGAGAAGACCTTGGCTCTCAAGAAGAGACGGAAGATACAAAGGGCTCGACTACGTATCCTACGTGCTTCGCTTTTTAGAAGCACCTACGAATTTTACGGACGAATATCATGCGGCTCCTCCGATCGGTGACACAGTACTGCTTCAATATGCGAATACCTACCGCTCCCAGATTCGCCATCCTTTTCGCATGGTACAATGGACCCCACGGTTCGGGTCGGCCCCGGTGAATGCTAGAGATGGAGGCCTCGAGGTTACTGGCAAAGGTGGATAGAGAGCGTACGCCTGAGAAGGGGACGTTGGATACGTTGTATGCCAACAGGGCAAAACGAGATTTGGGCGCCAGAAGGACAACGCCCATATAGAAGTCAAACAGAGCGTAAACGGAAGGCCTCAGCCTTTGGCCGTACGCATTGGAATCAACACGATGAAATTCGTACCGCTATTAAAGAGGTAATTTAGGGAACAGAACCAAGGGTAATAAGCGGAGGCAGATATATAATATTAAACTCGTATAAGTGGCCTACTAAAGTCGGCTTCTTATAGTAAGAAATCATCCATCTATCTATCTACCATGAGCGCCTAGGCCGTCCTTCAGAATTTCTAATATCTTATGCGCAGCCTCCTCAGGCTTGACATTCTCGATGTCCAGCTGATGTTCCCAGACGTCCGGATCTTTATAGCCATTTTCCGTGAAAGAATAAACAAAGTGGTTTTGTCGGACATCTCTCAAAACGTTGACGTCCGACAACCTGGATTTCGAACTTGATGACCTGCCAAGGAGTCTCCTGATATTCTCTTCTGGGCTGCACTTTAAAATGAACACCCCAGATGGTCGCCCGCCTCCCTTAGCGCTCTCGAAATGCTCTTTGAGATCTATTTCACGGGTTTCAAGCGTCTCCTGATAGTAGGTAGTAATGATAGTACGTTGCTGCAGGGCTGGTTTGTTGGCAATACTATCTAGAATAGGAGTTCGCTATAAAGGAAGTGTATCAGCTAAAGAGCAACATCTTCATTGTACAAGTTGGACGCTTAAAAGTGCTTTTCGCAAATTACGATATCCAGTCTCTTCGAGGAGTGCGGCCTGGAATCAAATCTCTGTCAATTTACATTAGCACGACAACTTCATGCCATGTGCTTATATGCCCCAGTGAGAGGGTTTTTGTTACCGTAAAGCAGAAGCTACTGATGACTTGCCCACCCCAGGGTAGCCATTCAATATGATCAAGGGTGCCGGACCCATCTTGAGAAGTCATTCAATATGATCAAGGGTGCCGGACCCATCTTGAGAAGTGTACAGCGTCTTCACGGATCGCGTTTTCTAAGAGCAATTAATCGAACGCTTCCTCACACCGCGGATAGCGCTTCGCGTCGCAACATATGGGCCATGCCATGTGCTACGAGCTGGCTGCCGAGGTGTGAAAGTTACAATATGGCGGACGACGTTGAGACCCATGGACCCTTTGTCGCTTGCCGCAAGCGTTATCACCGTCGCTACAGTCGCCACTCAACCTTGGAATGCTTTCTTGAAACTGCGCGGGCTCCACAAGGCGATCCCTGGAAGACTTCATGCCCTTAACAACGAGGTCGTGGACATCGAGTTGGTTTTACACCAAGTAGCCGTCGTCATTCGAAAACGCGAGGGTCTGCATGCGAGGGAACGCGAGCAAGGGGACCTAGAGCACCTTCTGGTGCAAGCGCAAACCAGGTTGGGTGAGCTAAGAGCCATCGTCGATCGTCTCTACGAGAGCTGCGTCAAAGGGGAAGTCTTCTGTTTTTCGTGGTTATATATGGCAAAAGGAACACGAGAGATTGCAAGGTCTGCAGAACAAGATCAACTCTGTCAAGTGCAGTCTCAACATAATCCTAGGTACCTCTCGCTCGTACGGTAATTTGACCTTTTGAACCTAGAAGTTAGGGTGAGTACCTCTGCTAAATATTGAGATAAAACACCAGACGAGATATGGTGCGTCTTCAAGTCGACGTCAAAAATATATCCGCCGTTGCCGCCCAACCTTCCTACGGCCATTACCACCCTTCGAAATGAATTGCTCCAACAATCTGATCTCCACCACCTGGTCGACCAAAAAGTTGGCAGGATAGTCGAGTTGCTTGAAAGTCAATCAAGTCAACTGCAACGTGGTCACGCAAGCCAATTAGGCCCATTTTATCGGATACCGCCAAAGCGATCCCAGCGCAGCCTGGTAGCAATTACTAAGAAGAAGCCTCCGGAGACTGCGAAGGCGGAGGGTTTCGCTGTGAAGGTTTTTCAATACGCCTCCGATTGTCGGCCTAGGTGTCCTTATTCATGTCACGATCACCAGAAATCTACCTCGCCTACCTTCTTAGATCGCGTGCTTGGGAAGATGTTTATCGGTTATACTTGTCTACCATTATTCAGTCCAAGTTGTAGCAGCCTATAGTGCCAGAAAGACCAAATTCCTTGCGTGAGCCTCGAGTATTAGTTTCCTCTGGATTTCTTCTGGTCTTAGATAGTAACCGTCCAGGCTAGGTTTCCATAAAGCTTTGGGCCTCAGTTCCAGTTGAGGACCCTAAGAAAAGTTCCCGACTCTGCAGCATGCGTCAATTTCGCGTTGGAAGGAAATATCAAAGCATTGAAGGACCTTTTGTTCGTGGTCTCGCGTCACCCCAGGACGTTAGTAGTACCAGAGGCTTTTCACTTCTTCGCGTAGGTGCAACTCCCTTGTCCTAAATAAAGACTCACCAAGCATTCACGCAGTGGGCTCTAGTTCTAATGCCAACGCAGCAGCTCCAACAGCGGCGACTTACAGACGCAATGTTGCTTTAGCAAGTCTGCCACAATGCCTCAATAAGTACAATCCATTCGATATTACGGAGATTGTTCGTGAGTTTAGGTGTAAAATTAAAGAAAGTTAGAATCGCGCGCTAAAAAACCAGAAGATCCTATCGAACACGTTTATAATATAAACTGGGGATTGTAGATGGGCCTTCTCGAGCCAACAGTGTAAAAAGGCTACAAGGATAATTCTGACTTCTTGAAATGTAGGATTTCAAGTGTAGTTTCTTGTTGCAGCTGCCACGTTGGCTACGCGGAACCATTTGATCCTGCTGCTCGTTCCGGCCACACGCATGCCTAGGTGCGCAATGATGTGAGGGAATAATGCTGCCTACATAGGTACCTTATCGTCGTGCGCCGCACACACTGTTTCCTTAATCTACAAATATCTATCCGCTTGGTACTCCATAAATATTCCATCAACTGTGTGTCAGATCGTCTACCATTCGTACGAAGCCTGCCGACTCGATCTTCCGTAAAACCTGGCTAGTTCTACCCAAATTATCAGTAGCTAGAGCTCCGTCGTGACTCCACGCAGATGTCGAATTCTGGAGTCGAAGCTAAGTGTAGCTCAATATACCTCCCTGCCCCCGAGGAATCCGCGAAGAAACTCGAGCCTCCTAGCATCGGTACTGCTAAGCATGGTGATGATGAAAAAGCAATTCAGCAAGAGAAGATTCGAGAAATTGAGAGCAATGGGGTGTCATACGACGCAGAGGGGTTGCCCATGTTCCGTGACCCACAGGACCGTGCGAACCCTCTCATCTGGTCGTATACCTATCGTATGTCGATCGTAGCGCTGATATCTCTCATGACCACCATCGAGTACGTACGCCCGGAATAGCTAAGTCCTTCCTCACCCTCTGCCCCCTCCTCACCATCGGAAGGTTTCGTCCCTTTTCCTTACGATTTCTATCCACAGCGTCTTTGCTACGATCATGTTTCTGCCCGCCGTGCCGGCACTGCTGCACGACTTTGGTTCTAACGACTACACATACTCGATCATCTTGGTTTCAATCTGGGAGATCGGGGAAGGCCTGGGGCCCTTCTACATTGCGCCTCTCTCCGAGATCTATGGCCGGCTGCCGATATACTACAGCACGAACATCCTATTCATCGTGTTCGCTGTGGCCAGTGCCCTCAGCACAAGTCTAGGTATGCTCGTCGCATTCCGCCTTCTGAACGGCCTTGTGTGTTCCTCTCTCACGCTGGGGCCAGCTATTGTAGGCGATATGTTCAAGCAGGAAGAGAGAGGCAGTGCGATGGCTTTGCTATATATTGGACCATTAGTGGGCCCTGTTACGGCCCCTATCATCGGCGGCTTTCTGGCTAAAGCGAAGGGGTGGAGGTGGACTTTCTGGCTCATTGCAATAGCGGTCGCCGCTGTTCAGATTCCCACATTTCTCTGTATGAGGGAGACGTATAGGCCTCAAATCCTTCGGAAGAGAATCGTCGAGCTTCAACAGCGTAACCATGACGCCCACTCCAAGCGAGGAGTCTTCAAGCGCGCTATCATCCGGCCAATTCGATTCCTTTTGTTCTCGCCCGTAGTGTCTAGTCTATCGTTCTTTACTGCTGTGGGTTATGGATTGCAATATCTAGTTATGACTACACTCGCCCATTTATTCCAAACCAGCTACGGGTTCAGTGAGTCCTCGACCGGGCTGACTTATCTCGGACTTGGTGAGATATCCTCAAACCTTTGATTTCTTCTGTCAGCTGCTGATGGACTTGAAGCCATAGGAATGGTTTTAGGCGTCGTCCTCTGTGGCTTTGTCTCTGATCGATACATCAAATCCAAAGGCAATTCCGCACAACCTGAGCATCGCCTACCGCTCGCGATCCTAGGCAGCGCCGTTATTCCCATTGGCTTCTTTCTCTACGGCTGGACTGCGCAGTACAAAGTCTTGTACATAGCCCCCCTGCTCGGCACGTCTTTGATAGGATTTGGTTTGATGACGACCGTCATTCCAGTTGAGAACTACCTTGTCGATGCGTATACACTCCATGGCGCTTCAGCGGTGGCTGCTACGACGCCGTTGAAGAGTTTCTCGGGAGCAGTGTTGCCTTTGGCGGCGCCGGCGCTGTATGCTCGTTTGGGCCTGGGCTGGGGAAACTCTTTACTAGGATTCATAGCACTGGCTATTATTCCATTGCCGATACTTTTAATGAGATATGGGAAATGGGCTCGCGATCGCTGGCAGGTTGAAGTTTGAGGTGATCTCGGATCCTTTTAACTTATGTACTGAGCGCTATCCTGAGATTGATTCAGATTGAGAATAGGGCTCAGAATGATGGCAACCTTTGATCTGCCAGGAGCATCATTCAATTCTCTAGGAATGCTACCTGAACTCCGTTCCGACTCTGCATTGTTACTCTGAGATCTTCAACAAAAGCCAATTGCTTATCCTTGTTCACTATTCTTGGAAATTCTTGGAGAAACCGGGTGAGGATATAGCCGCATTGCAACGTCACCATTTGTTGTGCGGGACAGATCCTAGGTCCTCCAGAGAACGCGAGATATTTCCATTTCGCCGTTAGATACGGATCTTCCCATCTCTCCGGCTTGAATTTGTCAGCGTCGGTGCCCCAAACATCGCAGTCTCTTTGGAGAGCATAGTAGTTCAATTCGACCTCCATTCCTTCCTGAAAGAAAATCGGAGATCTCCCATCATCACCGCCTCCCCGTGGAAGAACGCAATTTTTGATGCATCTACGTAGGAGGCGTGGTTGAGGTGGATGAAGTCTAAGGCCTGAACTTTATAAGTTTGTAAGAACATTTCCATGTGATTTGTCCACTCACCCTCGTTGATCACATATTCCATGTAGGTCATAGACTTGACTCGCTCCGCCGTAATAGGCTCCTCGACTGCGATAGCTTCGAGGTATAGCCTATCCCAGACACGCGGGTGACGCACAAGATGGAAGAAAATGTTACTGAGACCGATCGCCGTGGAATCGTAAGCAGGTAGAAAAACATTGAGCAGCTGGAACTTCAGCTCGCTGCGATTTCTGACGACTTCGCTTAATTCACCGAGCAGATTGTACGTTTTCGATTTCCGGTTTTCACTGCTGGAACATTCGTGCGCCGCGGACACATCGTCTATGAAACCGTCGACAATCTTGTGGACTTCTTTGCATGCTGCATCGAAGACCTTCTCCTGGCATAGTAAGAAACGAAAGCGTCCAAAGAATAGGCTCATCCCGATGCCGCGTAACGCGGTCTCGAAGGCTTCGATAAGGCGGCTGCTTGGCCCTATGCCTTTGGTACCATCGCTGAGGATGTTGCACGATTGTCCAAAGATGAATTCTGTAGATACATCCAGAAACTATGGAGCCAGATTAGCCGTCGTTGTTTTCTCTACCCTTGATCGTTTTGAACTGCAGTGTTAGCCTATAGTAGAACAAACTCACCAGTCGTTTGAACAGCAACTGCAAATCAACCGTCGATCCAGTCCGCGGTATCCACTTCAGAGCCTTGGTCACATGCTCTCCGAGAGAGGTCAGATCCGAAATGAACGCCCGACCAAAGATGGGCGTTGCCAAGTTCCGCGAATACCGCCACCGCTGACCGTCGGTCGAGAACATCCCATTCCCCATCACCGGCTTGATCGCGTCTCCTCTCACAGGCTCTACGGCGAAACATTCGAAATTGGTGGAAAGGATGGCTTGGACGTTCTCACAGTCCATAGTGTGAAGGACCGCCCGATTCCAGCTGTGCGCGATGTAATTCTTGCCGTGGACGCCGAAAAGCCGTTGGTCGAGGGCCAAAGACTCGTTTTTTTGGATGCCGCGCATCAGGCGCAAGGAGAGATCGAGGCCGAAAAAAGGGTCCAAGTGAGGATATCGTCGGGGGCGAGCACAACCGTATTTCTTGGATGCCTGGTTGAAGGTATACTCGTTATAGATGAGGCGTGCTATCAACCATCCAAGTACCGCAGCGGCAGCAACGTAAGGGATGAGAGCCATCTTACTACTTGTTGTCGGGTTTCGCAAAGTTGAAATTGGACATAGACCTACGGGAATCCCATTCCCAGATGACGAAGCACCGGCGCGATGACAATTCAATCAATGCAGGACGAGATCCAATCGTGTGGTTCTGCTAGGACAGATACTTGGTACTGGCGAAGCAAGGGAAAACGGAAAGTGTGGAGGGTGAAGTCTCAAACCCACCACTTTCCACAGGTCGCCAAATCCCGCAGATTACGTACGAAATAATTACTGCCTGTTTGAACGTCATATATGGACCATACATGGCCTTGCATGTGTGTCATTGATCTTCAGACGCACGATGAGGACTCCATTAACAACAGCAAAAAAAACGTCCGCGTCCTGGGCGAGTAACCAGATCGAAACGAAAGGATGGGTAGGTATGTCTATCAAGTTGAGCTCATTCTAGTCTCACCGCATTCAACTAGGCAGCTTCGCGAACAGCGAAAGCAGGGTATCTCATCTACTCTATGTACGATACAGGAATGAGAGAGCATCTCGATCAAAACCTCTCCTCTTCCGATGTTTATCTTCCTGTCTTCTCCGCGCTTGAATAAATTTCTTCTTCGCTTGGCCACACAATTCCATCATCTCCATGATCATCGAAGCCAAATTGCTCCGCAAGGGGTGGTATAGGCCCATAAATCAATTCATACTGAGCCTGCCGAATTTGCTGATCAGCTTGAGTATGCGCAACGTGAGACCAAGGAAAGAGGGAAGAAAAAAGAGACGCCGTAAAGCAAAGGGTACATCCGCTAGATCCGCCGTTGATCACTCAACTTCCTGATCGAAGCTTTTCGAGTGACGAAGCAATTCCGACGCGTCATGAATGATTACTTACCGAGTTCTTCGTGGCGTAGTCTCTGAGCATGTTCCACGCACGGCACTTGTGCAACTGTCCATCGCCAGAGGTCTCCCCCGCCCAGATGGGGAGGTCGTCGACGTGGCAAAGAATCGACTGTAGCAGCTCGCCGAAACAGTGATTCACATGACTGAGCGTTTCCTCGTCGTCTCGGCGACCCGTGTCCAACGCGGCCCAGAAGCTTGAGCGGATCGACTTCTGTTGGAGTGTCTGTCAGTCTCTTTGTCCGCTCAACCAACAAGTTTTAGGCTGGCGAGGATACAATTAAAAGCCAAGATTTACAAGACAATGCAGCTGATGATATGCCTCAAGCATGTATACTCCCTTCGAGGGGTCGCTAGGCAATGATATTGATAAAGGCCAATTTTTGATAGCCGCCTGCTTGTGATTTATGGCGATGAAACCGTGAGAGGGCGTGATGGCGTCCCAATATGAAGTGTCGCGAGTATGATTCTGGGAGCCGTAACGGGTCCACCAGTGAAACGCGTGCCGGGTCTCTAATAATGGTTCAAGGATCGGAAAATCATTGATAGCGGTGGCCTTTTGAGGAGTCAAAATGTGATTTCGATGTGCGGAAGTAAATATATAGGTCATTGTCAAAATGTTAGTAATAGCAAGAAAAACCGTGAGAATCGCATGCTTGCAAAGACAGAGAACATATCGTCGATCCTCAGAGACTTGATCGTCTCGGTTTCGGTCTCTGTCTTCGCTGATAGAAAAATCAGAGCTCCTTTCCGAAGATAGGAATGGTTTTTCCATTGCGACTGTTTATGCGAGGACAAAAATTGGCAAGCCTAAGATAGATCCAGAGTGCACGAGTGAAATGCTTCCAGAGTAAAAGTCTACTTTACAGAGAGCTGTACTAACAAGGCGAATGGCTTTGTGCGTGGAAGCCCCTGTGGTACCTCAGGATCTACACCATCGGTGGCATGGATGGAATACACGGCACACATAGATGCACAAACATATCATGACGTCCCATGCTGTCAATTATGGATGCACATACTTAGTTCTCTTCCTCAAGTCTACTCATGTAGGCGGATGCTTTTGGCTGCGCTCTCTCAGCTCTCCGTTCGACACGGAAGGTCTGGCTTATGCGTCTGGCGTCACGGAACGTAAGTCGCTGTACACGCGTACCTTATCTTGCAGGTTTAGCTGAGAGACGGGAACTGTCGGCTCATGGTACTGACCTTATCTTTGGATTCTTAATACGGTTGAGACAGATGATAATCAAGCAATCAATTCATAGACCGAGACCTTTGATGTCATCGTCCCCCACGGTCAGGAGCCCGCTCTGGATTGCTACCCGCCGCAAGGAAGGGAGAGTACCCAGAGTACCGTTCGATCCTGAGGCTGTGGGAAAACTCAGCTGTGGCCTCGTCAGCTCGCATTGATTGCCTGTTGCAGAAGGTGTCACAGCAGTCCTCCGACCATGGCAAACTCATTGGTGGGATGCCCCCATCGACTCCAAGGTAGATCCCGAAGCTGATCTTTACTGCTACGGGGAATGCTGCTCATCCAAGGCTCGCTTGTGGTGATTGGCCTTCTCTGTGCAGAGTGGTGTGGTGCAAAGTGGGGTTGACATACGCATTTGCGGCACGGGCGGTTCGCATTCCCCGCCCGTTGTTCGCGGTTAAATATCATAAGATAATGGGTTCGATTCCTATTGGCGCTGAAGAATGTAGCCAAGGCGGATGCGCTTGCAAAACTGCATGAGAAGTGCAGATCACTTAAGATGACGCGAAATCCACGAGGGGCGTGCATGTCGACAATAACAGTCAGAACGGCTGGATTTTATGCGAGAACCATCACGAGGCTGTTGGCAATCACAGGAGAAGAGATGGATGTCCGACGTCACCAAAAGCCTTAACCCCGAAGACGCGTCTCTTCGAGCAGTAAGACTTGGAGACATATCTTGCCGTCTGTAGCTGCTAAGCTCCGTGGATAGGGTCCAAACATTCCGCAGTTGTTTCATTCTTTTCCGCTGTGACTGGATTTGAGAATGGATCAAACTCCGCAAGGATATCGTCCACTATTAGGTAGCATTGAAAGCGACGAAGAAAAGGAGCAGTATTCCAATCACCATTTACTAGTACCAAGGGTTTATGGCTTTGCTATACTGTTTACAGCATTTGTACTCGTCGTCTCCCTCTCGTTCAACTTCCTGCTTGCTGCCAAGTTGTTGGATCTTGCAAATTCACCCAAGAACTACGTTAATACAGATGGTCGGAGCCGGACAGAATCTCAAGTTGTCGACGGACGGACAAGATACGGTCAGCATACCTTCAGCTATCGCAGAATAAGTATTGATAAGTGAAGCTGGCCTGACACGAGATATCGCCGTGCCTTGGACCTGGCATGGGCCTTTCTTCCAACACAACGAGACTCGTATATTTGAGAAATGGCTAGAAGTGGATAGCTCCGATGGAATTGTCGCTCTCACAGATACCTACGTCCAGGAAAAAGGACTGCCTGCGTCGCAAAGATTTCCATGGGATGCTGCAAAAGGTGTATATCTCGTGAATGCCTTCCATAATCTCCATTGTCTGGTAAGTCATCATAGACTGTCCCGACCTTTGAGTTGAGACGACGACAGGCTGACACTAATGACAGAAGGTGCTTGCTACCACGTTAATGAATTATCGACTGAAGCAGCCGCAAACCGAGGATTTCGAGCATGCTCTTCATTGTCTCGATGCCCTGCGCCAAGATGTTGTCTGTGACGCTGATGATACTCCACGGTGGACAGGGTTCGCTGAAATGGTGTCAGGCCCCGGTCAGTTTAGGCAATGCAAAGAGTGGGGGCGACTCCAGGCTTGGGCACGTCAGAATAACGCTTGTCATCGGCATATCAAGCTCAAAGAAGGAGAAGAGGCTATCGAAATGTACAAGTATTGTCCTGAAGGGTCTCCCTACACTGAACAAGTAAAAGAATATTTTGGAGACCCGGGCTCGGAATAGCGTCAAGAATGTATCATCTACCCCAAATCTAATTTTCCAGATTTACTCTTTAGGAGAGACATCAACATTTTATGAAGGAAACGTATCATTCGCAACCCAGAACATTTCGTACCCCATAATATCACTCCCCTCTTGTGTGGACTTCACAATATCTAGATACAAACGAAGGATGACCGTCTGAATACGTCACATAAGATCCCACATCAAGAACATCTCCTACAACAACGCAGGCTGTAATCACATCCAAAGAAAAACCAGCCTTCACAATAGATCAACCTGGCTATCCGTCTCGGCGTAAGAAACCTCAGCCCTGGGTTGTCTTGCCGTCCCACACCGACCTCAATAGGAACCGAGTACCACAGGCTTCTTATCCGCGATCGGATTGGCTTCAGCATGCGTAATTCTGCTATCGATTGGGTTATTGCTTGCTTCAATTCCTCGACCCTCGTCTTATGATATTAGCTGCATAATACAAGAAGAGCTGGAATGAATAGTACTTGGAAGAGGTACAGCCATGCAAAGCGACAAGCAGGTGAATAAAGCGACGAGAAGATAGTTGTAAATCATCGTGAAGTGCAGCGTCTTGGTTGATCTAGCGGAGGTCCTAATAACGGCGTTTACGAAAAGTGTCGGGTGAAAGTCGATGGCTGATCTTTGAAAGGGAACAACCCACGAGGCTCTATCAATTAACAGAAAAGTAGAGATCGAGGCTGCTCCGATAGCTCGAGCGCTAAAAGGAGACATCATACTCTGCCTCATCCGGGGCAGCTGCCGACATAACGTCAGTAATTACCTTGTGATGGTGTCCTCCATGCCGTCTATGATGCATAAGCAGGCTACCACGCCTTCTCACTGCTCCTCTTTTGCGCTCCAATGACATTTCTCTTGATCACATCCTCTCAGTGAAACACAGGATTTGCCTGAATTAGGAGTAGATCATTTTAATGCACGCCCAATGAATCTAGCACCACACCTACTCCAATGCATGTCCGGTCACTAGAAAATGCAAGTAGGGATTCGAAGTAGCTTCCTGCAATGTCAAGTGGGGTATTTCAGCCAGGTTGCCTGCCCCCACTCAAAGTAACGCACCTTGACTTGATTTCGCTGTGTGTCTGTGGCACAGCACGGCCAACAGTATGTTGGAAGCCCTTTATGTTCATTTCAGACAAGTCAATTCACGATGATCCTCTTAGGCATAGTGCCATGCGCTGATATTTCTGGTTTATATCCGTTCGGCCCAGCCTTCGATGACATTATTAGATCATTGAAGCACTAATATTAAAACTTTCTCTCTACCTTTTTCCGATTACCACGCTTGTCATGGCAACATCGGTAGGGAGTAAATACCGTGGTCCTTGGTTCTCCTACCCCACCAGGAACGAGCTTGTCGCCGCTGCCACCGTTCTACCAGCTTTGGCATGCGTCGCCGTCGTGTTGAGGTTCACCGTACGGGCACAACAAAAAGCCGGGATTCGTGTCGATGATTGGCTGACTCTTCCTGCTGCTGTCAGTATCCTCATAGCTAGCCTTCTTGCACCAGCTAAACAGCGTTCTCAAGGTTCATTTCCTGGGCATGTGCATTGCTATCCTCATAGGTATGGAGCTAGGTGCTGGGCGCCCGTATCTTATAGCGTCCTGATGCTATGATCAGGAATCGCAGACCGCTCGGTAGGCTATCCGTCGCCGCCGGAAAACAATTTGTCGCCAGGCCTAGCAACACCGAACGAGGTGTCAATTGCGAAGGCAAGTCGAACGAAAGTCACATAAGCAGGGTTGAATTTAATTCGTTCATACAGATATACTGGGCCTTTTCACTTATGATGGTCGTTGCATATGGGTGCATTAAATTGTCCTTGATTTTCTTCTATCGTCGCCTCTTCATCATCAATCGCGGTACGTTTTTCGACATGGTAACGAGGATTGCGATCGTATTCGTCATTCTCTGGACGATTGGATTCTTATTCACCGAGCTTTTCGAATGCGGTTCCCATTTTGACGCTATTTGGGGAAATGTTCTCAAGAATGCCAAATACTGTCCTGGCTTTTTGAAGAATGCTTTAGCACTCTTCATCACCGATTTCGCCACGGATGTCATGATTCTGGCCATGCCGATTCCTGTCGTAAGAGCGCATCCCCTAAGAGCATCTACGCAAAGTTTCGCAACACGGATACTAACGGAAACGCTAGATTTGGCGACTCCATATGTCATTCGTGCGCAAGCTCTCTGTCACTGCAATCTTGGGATTAGCAGCCATGTAAGTAAACCTTCCAGATTCCACTTTACGGTCTGTCCCGTGATCCTGATGATTTGCTCCTACAGGGCCCTAGCAGCATCAGCAACGCGCGTAGGCATCTTCTCAGAAATCACAATCCGAGGCTTCGATCCTTACGAAGACATTAATCGTGAGCCACCATCCTCCTCTTTCCCACCTCATTCCTTTTCTCTTCCCTCGCCCTGCTTCAATACCCCTGACCACATCCCACTGACTCACTCTCGCTCCCCTCAGTCGGCACATCCGCCAACATCTACTGGTCTACTATTGAAGCCGGCCTCTCAACCATTGGACTCTGCCTTCCAACCCTCAAACCACTCTTCTCACGAAAATCCATGGATTCTCTAGTGCGGAGCGTGCGCAGCGTCATCTCTTTGAACTCGATCTCGTCGCAAACGCATCGCGAACCCCGGGATAGCGATGCGAACAATTACAGCGAGATAGAAGGAACGCCGCTGAAAGCTCCGGGCGCCGCAGCGCATCTGCAAGACTTTGGAGAAGATCGGACTTTTGGTAGGGGGGTTGAGGCATATGCTCTGCATCAGCGGACAGAGCCGTGGACCGATACTGAGTCAGGAGTGATTCATGTGGAGAACACGGTTTCACAGAAGACAGATGACATAGTCTGAGCTGAGCGGACATTGACGAGACTCTTCGGCTTCGAAGTGTTTCCAGATTTATTCGACTGAGTACGGCTCTTCCTTTAAAGCTTTGCGGATATTCGAATTAAATACCAATAGAAACTGTTCATATATCGGTCCCAAATTGTTGAAATGTTCGTACAAGACAGCTTCCTTCATATTAATTTCGTGCCCGAACAGCTTCGTGTCACAGCTAACGCCTCTCCCATTGTAGCCTGCAGACAGAAAGCCTCAGCTGCAAGCAAGAGCGAGCTGGAGGTGCGTAAGCTTCGCTGTGGGGGTCTGTACTTGTAGATTCAGGAAGAGTGGTCTGGGGGAGGGCGGGGGATGGGAAGAAAGGGGGAATATGCCGCCTCGACGGTTACCTCGTTGTTGGAAGACTCATTTCTACTGCAATGTTCGCGTTGGGCGTGTCCGATGGAACAATCATGGAGGCGCCTGCAGCAAGGGTGCACGTCGCGCTGGACGAAGAGGATCAACAGCTGGAGAGCGGTCGTCAGAGGTGGTAAAACCCGCGAGAGAAAGATGGACGAGGTCCTCGTATTTTAAATATTCACAGAGGTCAGGCGACCACGAGAAGCGATCCCTCTTCGGCGCACGCCTCTGGAAAAGTTGGGGGTGAACGGTCCCCCACTAACGGTGTCCGACACCACAGACAGGTTCGCGCCGGCCTCAGTCATGTTCGAAGTTGAAAGCGATGCAAAGCCTGACCTCACACTGGTCCACAGCTCGCTAGGTTTTCCGGTAGGGACGACGGGTAACGAAAGCCTCCATTCAGTTATTGTAGAAGCCATTTCAGACTCCCATCTGCTGCACCTTTGCACTACCTTAGGGTGCTCCCTCGCGCTCCCTCGGTGCTCCCCCGTGCTCCCTTGATGCTCCCTTGATGCTCCCCCGGTGCTCCCTCTAAAGCGGCCTTGCTTCCTTTCCTGATCGAAAATGGTAATCTCCAATCCTAAGTTCAGAGTATATATAATCTATATATATATCTGTGCATCTTCTAAGGTGCCTTGCTTGGCGTGAAGGCCCAAGCTCACTTTAACTCCTGGATAGGCTGAAGCCATCTTGACCAACAGTGACCGTGCTTCTGACTCCTCATCTTGAATCTCGATAAACGCCGTGAATAACGAAGTGTTTTCTCCGATGATCGAATGAAAACGTGGAAGTAGTTCCTCGGCCAAATGCAGGAACGCAGCTAAGAGTCCGAGCATAGTCTAAATTCTACCTTAATTCGTGTTTGAGGAAAGTCTAAACGAATGTAGTTATGATCTTCATCTAGCAGGGACGAAAGACGAGACCTTGACAGCCCTTTGGCCTCTTCACGTAATAGGGGAACTCCCCATCAACAAGTTGCTTGCATCGCTATATTCTTTTCCTATTCTCTTCATCTAACTATTAATCACAACGACATTCAGCAATATGAAGTCAGTTCAGATCGTTCTCCTTGCATTCGCTGCCATCGGCGCTGCCCAGTTACAAAATCTACCAAGCTGCGCAGTAAGTCTCGAGGACGAACGTGTAACGCGACTACTCTACTGACACAAGTAACAGAAACCATGCGCTAGCTCCCTACCTGCCAATTGTAACCTCGGTGTGAAGTGTATTTGCTCCGATCAGTCCTTCATCACCGGCATATCTTGCTGCATAAAGAACGCTTGTCCTCCGGCCGACCAGCAAAGTGGGTCGTCTATCACGAGAAGAGTCGAAAGCCACCCTGACATATGCGCGCAGAAACCCTCCAGGTTGCTGTCCAATTCTGTGATACGTGGGTCTCCGTGGGCTTCAGGTCATAAAGTCCAAATGCTGATGTAGTTGTCAGTGTCCAGGTAACCCTACCGTCAGCAGCGGCTTGCCCTGCTTCGGCAGGTCCTTCGGGTGCGAGCAGTATTGCGTCTTCATCAGCAGCCACGATGATGGCTTCCAGTGCCAGCTCTGGCGGCCAGAGTACTGCATCAAGCGCTATGTCGAACGCTGCTACGAAATCCTCTACTGGTAAGACTCAGCCTTTCTTTGGCGCAGAAACCTACTCTTTACCAGATCCAATATCTCATTCACTACAATGTGATCATAGCTAACACGCCGCTCCAGGGTCTACGTCAGCAACATCGACTGCCACGAGCTCTACATCTGCCGTAGCAGCCACAGGAGGCGCCCAAGTTCTTGGCTCAAACATTGGCGCTGTCGGTGCAGCTGTGGCTGCCCTTGTTCTACTATAATTCCAAACTATTGGCGTATTTGAGGGGTCCTATTTATATAAAGCATGGGTTCTAGCACGGGTATAATAATCTGCCCTGTGTCTTGTTGCGTAATCCTAGGCTCTTTGCAGCGCCTCTGTGGGATGACACAATGGATATTATTCAACAGTTCAATCTGGATATCCGAACTTTGAGAGCCTCACCGCCCAGATGATCCTCAAAACTTACCCTATGATATACAATTCCCCCATGTTTTAATTCCAATTCAGGCAAGACTGGAATGTGATCGGACAGCTTGTAATCGTGTATCTTCCCCGATCGGATTGAGGGATCCACTGTCAACAACGAGGGCTGACAGTCCAGAAAGAAGTAATTACATCCACTGCGTGTTTCTTATTCTTTCATTAATACCGTCGTACTTCCCCTTAGACTGCTACATCCGGCATCCATGGCGCAAAGATTGGCGAAACTCACCAGAGGCTGGTGGACCAACACAGCTTTTATTGATATCTTGTGTATCAGGATACAGTCTTTTGTCATGGCTTTTGTGGAGAAATCTCCATGGAGATTCGACTTCTACCATTGGCTATCATCTTTGCTTATCGATCCTGAAAATGGAAAACCCCTATTCGCAATTATGTGGAAGGTTTGACTGTCTTTGCCCGTGGTTCTCTCTTCTTGGCCTCCCTTGGCTCAACGCCAGAAGTCCACATTTGATACACACAAAACATCTGTGTATTCTCGGCAGTAGATAGGAACGAAAACCACGTGTACCGAGTATTCGTCTTTCCGACAGTTGTAGCTTTCAAACGAGAAGATAGGCGGCGATGTGGAATTCAAATGAGTGTTCACCAGATAGGCAGTTCATAATCGTTTCAAGACGGGCAAAAGGAAGATCGCCCATTCACAGAAACACTGATTTTTTTGAATCAGGATGAAGTGCGCAATGATCAGGAATCTATCAGCAGGAGAAGTTTGCAGCATCTTCTTTGGCGGCCGTCCGTTCATAAGGACCTTTGATATCGAACAATAGCGGCACGCTATTTTGATAAAAAGCTCGGACGCTGCCGTGGAGAAATGGAGCCAATCACAGCGCATGATATCACCTTATCTCGTCCAAGCCGCTAAAGGCCCCATCTTTGCCGAGGCGTTCCAGAACTTTTGGTACATTTGAAGCTCATATCTCGAGAGAACCATGGGTTCATCTCAGGAGCTCAAGCATTTAGATACACATATGATTCAGCTACGAACTCTACACGGATTTTGTTTCCCGCTCTCCTATACATATAAGTGTGCAGAAGATCGCAGAATGTTCTATCCATCAGCTCTCTGCGACCCTCACCACCACCTTCACCGATAGTCTCGAGAACTACCCAACCCTACCTTATTTGACATCAACTCCTCCAGTCTATATATATATATCTAGAAGAGTGCCGCATCTTGCCCAGTTCGCATAGGTACTTGTATAGTCGGCGACTCTTCAGCGCATTCGATTCCCTTCGCACGTTGCCTATCTTGGATATCTTAGGACACCACACTCCGGCAGCGGTCAAATCGGCCATATGGCGAAGGAATCGTATCAGATAGCGACCGAGGCCTCGTCTCCCGAGTCGGGCTCTGTTGAGCTGAACTCTCTCGGCACCGCCGGCACCGCCAAGTACGATGACACCCCGGTCCCAAAACGGAGTTACGCCCACCGTATAATCGATAGCTTCAGGAGGGATCCCCACGCAAGAGCCACGCCGAGAGGTGTCGTTGGCGCCGACGGCAATGTCTTCGATTCGGAGGCGGCTGCGCAGGCCACGGCAGACTCTCCTCTTCACAGGAAGCTCAAGGGCCGACATTTGCAGATGATTGCCATTGGTGGCTCGATTGGTATGCCTTCCTGCTGCATCGGGTATCGACGATACTCACACACATATAGGCACGGGTCTGTTCGTCGCCTCAGGGAAATCCCTATCAAACGGTGGTCCGGCATCAGTCCTCATCGCATACAGCATGATAGGCATCATGCTGTTCTGCACAGTCCAAGCTCTCGGTGAAATGGCGGTCGTGTTCCCTGTCGCAGGATCCTTCTCCGCCTACTCGACACGCTTCTTGGACCCTGCCTGGGGGTTCGCGATGGGCTGGAACTACGCCATGCAATGGCTTGTTGTTCTGCCCCTTGAAATCGTCGCCGCAGCAATCACCGTCAACTACTGGGACTCCCACATATCTCCAGCTGCCTGGGTCGCCATCTTCTTCTCGATCATTGTCAGCATCAACATGTTCGGCGTCAAAGGGTACGGAGAGGCCGAGTTCATCTTCTCTTCCATCAAAGTTGTAGCGGTGATCGGCTTCATCTTCCTAGGCGTAATCCTTGACATCGGTGGCGGACCAAATGGAGGCTACATCGGCGGAAAATACTGGCACAGTCCTGGCGCATTCAACAATGGCTTCAAAGGGCTCTGCTCCGTCTTTGTCACCGCTGCCTTTGCTTTCGCCGGCACAGAGCTCGTAGGCCTTGCAGCCGCCGAGACGGCCAACCCCCGGAAATCCCTCCCCACAGCGGTCAAGCAAGTCTTCTGGCGAATCGCCCTATTCTACGTCGTATCGCTCACCCTCGTCGGCCTGCTAATCCCCTACAACGATCCCCGTCTCATCGGCTCTTCAGCCTCGGACGCCAAAGCCTCGCCCTTCGTCATCGCGATCCAGAACGCAAGCATCACCGGCCTCCCCTCCATCATGAACGTCGTCATCATGATCGCCGTCCTATCCGTCGGCAACTCTTCCGTCTACGGCTCCTCACGCACTCTCGCTGCCTTGGCCGATCAAGGCCAGGCACCCAAGATATTCGCCTACATCGACCAGCAAGGACGTCCTCTGGTAGCCATCATCTTCGCCTCCTCGTTGGGCTTCCTGGCCTTCCTCGCAGCGTCCAACAAGGAAGAAGAGGCCTTTGTCTGGATGCAAGCGCTGAGCGGCCTCTCCTCGATCTTCACCTGGGGATCCATCTGCCTCGCCCACATCCGCTTCCGACGCGCGTGGAAGAAGCAAGGCCGGACCCTCGACGAACTGGCCTTCCGATCCCAAGCCGGTGTCTTTGGCAGCTGGCTCGGCTTCCTCTTCAACGTCCTCATCCTCGTCGCACAGTTCTGGACCGGCATCGCTCCCATACCTGCCTCCGACGGCACCCGCATCGTAGGAGCGGGGCCGCTGACCAAGAACTTCTTCGAGGCCTATCTGGCCGCTCCCGTCGTTCTCGGCTCCTACATTGCGTACAAGCTGTGGTTCAAGACGCCGATCATGCGGTCGATGGATATGGATCTGAGGACCGGAGCGCGGGAGTTGGATCTGCAGGAGCTGCTGGTGGAGGAGGTGGTGGAGAGGGCGTCGTGGCCGAAGTGGAAGAAGGCGTACAAACTCCTTTGTTAGGCTTTGGTGGTGTCAGCTTGCGGCTTCGGTATCCTGTACTTCACTTCGATGTTGGGACTGCGGATGGGACGTTGGAGAAACAAACGGTTCGGTCTATGGAATCTAATGGATAACGATGATGAGTCACGGACAACGAAGGAGGAACTGGTGTTTCGGTTTTACGGATCTGGATTTTTCAAGCAATATACCCATGGGGCTTCGTGGTGACGGGTGTTTGGGATGTAGCAATAGGTAGCAAGCAATTGCATTGAACGTCTACGCTTTCTATAGTCTAGAAATGCAGTGGGACGTTCTTGCCATCATAGATACCTTACCCTCAGAGGAAATGGCCCAGCGCCTTCCATTTCACTTATCTATCTTATAGCAGGGTCTGATCATCTCACTACCTCACAATCTCACTAGAATACAAACGTACATATGCACCACATCCAACACCATCCCCATCCAACACCATAAAACCACCACCACCAACAAACCTTCTCTGCTCTTCAGATGTAGACACTCATTCCCAATAAAACATTGGATATGTCTAAAGTAGCTCGTAGCATCAGCGCCTGTAATAGAGTTATGCTATCTGACTGTGGTGGTTTTGGTAGGGGGCTGGAGGGGATTGGAGAGGAGGCTGGAGGGGATGGGGTGTGGGGGATGGGGGATGGGGGATGGGGGATGGGGGATGGGGGAGGGAGGGTTGAGAGGTTGGAGGATGAAGGGTATCATTTGACGAAAAGGTAAAAGTGTAGGAGGAGTCGTAACTTTACCGAGTAACAAGGTTGAGTATTGATTCTTTGGTCCATAGCAGTACATAGCAAGGTGAATACTTGCAAACCTCTGAACAGACAACGGACTTTGCAGAACAGATCAGTAAGTACCTTACTAAATTCTGTGTATCTATCGACATGCTACTTCTTCAAAGCAGCTAGGATCAACTTTTTGTACCCACCAACCGCTGACAGGAGCTCGCCGCCAGCAAGATGCTCATGGTCCGAGTGAGCCACTAGTATACTCCCAGGACCGTAGAGATATCTCTTGTGGTTCCCTCTCAGGTTGGGTATGTCAGTGCCGTAGTTCACGGTGACGGTATCGAATCCGTCAACGTCGCTGTCGATATACACGGGTCCATAGCTACCACCGTGGAATTCAACCGTCAGGTTATCGGGATCTACCTTCCTCACCGCTTCCAGTATCTGCTCTTTGACGGTTTCGGGATCTCCGTCTGCGATGCGTATTCCAATCTTCGCTGATGCCGTCTCCGCTATCACGTTGGCCGCGACACCGCCTTGGATTTCTCCGATATTGAGCGTGCTGTTGCCGTATTTTGCAGAACTAGGAAGCTTCAATTGCTGCAGCGCAGCCAGTGCGGCAATTAGTACGTGGTTCGCGTTGGCTCCTAGCCATGGGTACCCGCTATGTCCAGCCTTGCCGTGGGCTGTTACGGTAAAGATCAGTATCCCCTTGTGGCCACTCGCGAGCTTCAATTCTGTAGGTTCGCCGAATATCACCGTCTCCCATTCCATGTTGAGGTCGTTCACAGATATCATGCCATCCCCACCCGTTTCTTCACCTACGACGAAGAGTAGAGAGACGTCATCTCGTGACACCGCCTCAGATGCAAGCAGCTCATGCAATGCTTGGGATTGGGTGGCGACGCAGGCTTTTGCGTCGACGCTACCTCGACCCCATAGCTGGTCATTCTCTCGTAGATCGTAGCCGTAAAATGGAGGCACAGTATCTATGTGCGATGTGAGGAGGATTCGGGTCTGTCGCTTGGACCCTGGGTAGGCCAGCAGGTTGAACCTTCTATGCTCAACTATCGACCGAGCTTCTGCGTTGTGTAGACCAATACTCTCTGGGCCAATGAATTGTTTCTCCACTGTAAAGTTATGATCTTTGAGGTAGGATTCCAAAAACACTCCTATGTCGTGCTCGTTGCCTGATATTGACTCGATGTTCACCAGGTTCTTGTGTAGCAAATACAAATCGCTCTGGCCCACCTCTGTGTCTCCATGCCCAAGAGGCTGCTCGAGGCCAGAGTTAGGGTCATATTCGAGCTTGTGAGAGTAGACAACTGCAGCGATGGCTAGAACGCACTGAACCAGCCACTGAGTAGTCGGCATACTGCGTAGTACGCCATACGATACGGAGTGAAAGGAATAATTGTGGGGAGGATGGCATATCAGCCACCGCTAAGCACGATGGCGCTATAGCGGTCGCCGGTCGGAGGCTGGCGTGCAGGTGGGTACGGTGGGCACTGGGGCCAGACATCGTATCAAGCCCGAGGAATCCCTGCAGGACATCTGGTGGGTGGGGGCGGTAGGCTTGAAGAGGACAGGCGCTTCCAGGGGCCGGCCAACTTCAATAACATCATCTTCTCCATCTCACCCCGATCTGTTCAGTGCACCTTTACGTCGTTAGAAACTCCCTTTTGTCTACACATCACATTCGTTTAGATACCTTGATGAGCGCAGAGTGAAACCTTTTGATCCGAGAATTCGCCCTCCCGCGCCCTGTCGATCAGTCTTCGGCTATTCCTAGAAACACGAAGCGTCTTACGAACCAGACTCCCAACAGTCTATCACCGCAACCAGCATTGCATTGCAATTTCTTCCCATCAATACATCCAGGAGTCTATCAACCATAGGCATCCTTTCAATTCGTCTCATTGGCGGCTTGCGCCATACCAGTCATACAATCGATAAGCAGACATTTCGAGAGGAAGAGAAAGAAGACGTCGGATTTTTGGGAGCATTCAAAACAATCGCAAGGCATTCGAGACATAGTACTTCACAAAAGGACTTGAAGTAATCGGGTGTTCATCACTGGTTGTATGCATTACTGCACGCAGCTGTCCGCCCGATGACGAGAACCTGCCACTCTCCTTAATTACCTTTTATCAATTCGAACCGTCTATATGCCGATCAAGCTTCCCAAGAACTTTCAGAGAAGAAAATCGTCCACCAATCCCCTCGAAGAGCGTCCCAACCCTCCAGAACCTTCGTTTCGGGTCTTCGAGCGCCCGGAAGGGACCAATTCATTCGATGGAGGATATACTATCAAACGTATGAGCCAAGGGCGACCATTGAGTGCAGGACATTCAAGACCCGACAACCATCGCTCTGGTGACGGTAGACCTGATATCAAATATAGCAATCGGTGAGCCGCAAGGTGCAGCTTGAAGAAGCTAGTTTGCTAAACATCTCTAGTGGCAGTGGAGGCACTCATGATTCGGCTTCGAGCGGAGGCCATAACGATAATTCTTCATCGTCCGCACGATTTAGTTCAACGTCGACCTTACCTTCGTCAACGGACATGCCATTAGATGAGAATCCCTGTTCTAGCTCAAATGGTCCCTATAACTTGCCTGCTCCCCCAATACCCGAGACGCATCATTCAGCACTGAAGGCAGCCGGAAGAGCCTTTTCTTTCGGCAGGAAGAAGGTGGAGTCGACTACGGGGCCATCTCAGCCGCCCCAAGCGGCTCTCGACCATGCACAATCAGAACCGTACGCTAATTATATACGCCCAAGAGCTATGACTGAAAGTAGTTATGCTAGCGGAAGCACGGCAACACCACCTAAGCTCCTAGATTCAGGCTTCGACTTGGATGATGGCTTTGGTAGCATGTTTGAAAGCTTCGGGAAGAGAGAGAGTCCATTGCTGAAAGAACCGCCAATACTTGGAGAGGTGAACACTCATAGTCCTGTAAGTAGGCCTTATCTGGTATACTGTTCTTGCTTCGCTAACAACCGGTAGGAAAACATGTCACCTGCCGGCACCAGAATGCTTACGAAATCTTACTTTGGTGAGCGTCACTTCACACCTCCACCAAATCTCGATCGGTCTCGCGAAGCGCAAGAATCACCGCGCTCCTGGGTTAGTGATGATTCACATGATGGTCTGATGGGTACGAGTATACAAAGAGTCGCGAACACTTTGGCCTACTACAATAATACATCTGCCACGTCCGCGACGGAGCCCGGAGAACGCTTATCAAAATCGAAGACTGTACCTTTACCTGAACCTACTAGTCCTTCATACCAAACTCGACAGCAGCGACCGCCGTCCATGACTGGAGGGGCCCTCCGAAGGAGCAGCGTCTATACTTCACGTAAAGAGACTTCAAGGAGCTTGGACCCACAACTCGATGACGACGCTAGATTGGTTATGGAATCTCTGAGCGCAAGTCAGAGGCTTAACCGTCGTTCTGGATTGTCTGATCGATATGGAGAAGAAGCAAACAGCTCCCCTACGTCGTTGATACCAAATTCTCTTCATTCGCCATCCCCGTACACGTCTTCGGATCCAACAAAGTCGACAACGCCAGTCAGAAGGCAGCATTCCCCAGCGCCACTCTTCGACAGTAGCGATCAGGAATTTTCTGCTACTACATGGCGGCAAGACTCAACCGAAACTACACCTCGTGCCAGAAAGAGTGAGCTCGCGTCGCAGGAGGAACGCTCGATGTTTGATGCATCTCCTCCATTATCTGAAAGATCAGCCCCAACACTTCTTCCGAAGGCTCAACCTGCCCCAAGGCCAGACACGCAGAATAAGGTCATGACGCCTGCGCAATTCGAGAAGTATAAGGAGGAGCAGGAGTCGAGACTGAACCAATATTCCCATAGGGACGAGTCAGATGAGGAAGGCGATGATTACGAAGACGACGACGAGATAGAGCGGAACAGACAACTTGCTCGGGAAAGACGGAAACAGGAAGCTCATCTTGCAGTCTATCGACAGCAGATGATGAAAGTGACAGGAGATCAGCCCTCTGATCTGCCCACTGTACGGCCTGCCATGGATAGATTGAGCATGAGTGCTCCAAACCTTGCTCATCGATCGGATACGCCGACATTCAGTTTCGACAAGCCCACCGGGCCCGGTAAGAACAGTGATGATGAGGACGAGGATGTTCCACTCGGAGTCCTAGCGGCCCACGGCTTCCCTTCTAAGAATAGGCCGCCGACTACCTTAAGCTCGCATGTAAAGTACAAGAGCGAATCATATCCACCGCCGCCAATGTCTACAAGTGGTACATCCGTCGCTGGTGGGACTCGACCACTACCACCTTTCGCGAAGAAATTGCCGCAAGATCCCTACTATGGCGCAAGCCTTGTGAATCTTTCAAATCGTGAGTCGCTCGCGTTTGGTCAAGGTGGTCCAGCATCTGTCGCCGGTAGCACTCGTCCGAGTGCGGCTCCGGGAGGTCTTGTTGGGGTCATCGCTGGCGAAGAGCGAGCAAGAGCTGCACGAAGAGGAAGCCCTAATGCTCAAGGCAATTATGGCTCTCCATTGCCCCAAGGGATGCAAATGGGAATGCCGCCTGTCATGCCACCTACGATGTCGGTGGGGGAGCAAGCTACTGTACAGATGTCGGAGCAGATGAATCAGATGATGCAGATGCAGATGCAATGGATGCAGCAGATGCAACAAATGATGGCCGGGGGAATGCAAGGAACGCCATTGGGTCAGCAGCCTCCGTTCATGACTCCTCCGCAGCAACAGCAGATGATGATGAACGCCGGTATGCTTGCGCCACCAAATCAAGCGCAAAGGCCTATCTCAGCACCAGGCCCTCCTGTGGGTCTACAACAGGCGCAGCAACGTGCAATGAGCATGTTGAACCCAACCTCGGCTCCCACGTGGCAGACGCAAGGAGACAACAGGATGTCGCAAGCTTCCAGTATGATGAGTGGAGCCCTTAATGCGCCTGGATCTGGCTACACACCATCCATAGCACCCTCCGAGCGTAGCAATGTTGGACTGCCAGGACGCTACAGACCTATCTCCATCGCGCCTATTGATGAGCATGGACCCAGAGCGAGCTCTAGGTTATCTACCTTCTCTAACGGGACCCTGTTACCCGATGCATCGGGTAGGCATAGCAGGATGTCCACGTCCGGCGACCGCCAAAGCAAGCTCTCGTTACGACCTGTTCTTGAGACGCCACCCAAGAAGGCCGGAAGTGATGATGACGACGAAGAGGGGTGGGAAGAGATGAAGCAGAGGCGCGAGCAGAAGAAGAGTACGTGGAGGATGAAGAGGCAGAGAGATGACAATACTGGTTTGGATGTTTACGACTACCCGGCGGGAGCTTGAGTATTGTGGATAACTATCTGTGGGGAAAATTTGGGAAAGGTATTAAGTTCTGGCATTGGACAGTAAAGGACAAAAGGGATGTTTTGCATATGATACCTGGGTAATGAAGGGATCCGGAGTTCTGCAATGGTTACGATCTTTTCTCATCATTTGACTTTGTATTCATCTGCACCTGTCTAAAGCGGCCGTTATAATTAAATACTCATTTATAGTCCGAGAGATCTGCTTGGGAAGATTGCCTGAACCTTAGCTGAGTACGCAGAGAATTCAGCATGAGCAGACCATACTCGATATTACTTGTTTGTTTCCAAGAGTCATCGTACCGTGACCACTAATCACAAACTACGAAAGCTAAGTTGAATAGTTTATACTATCCCCAAAGCAGCTTAGTCCTCCCCATATCGGGTCTAGTACCCTCCTTCTCCACCTTCCGCCTTTCTAGTTTCCCGTAGAAGATTGGAGAAGATTCGCGCACTTCGAGACATCGCCACCGCTTTCGAAATCTGGAGTAGTAAGCAATGATGAGCAATGGGACATGTGTCTGGTGCTTTCTGGAAGGGTTGTGGGCGGGGGGTATATATAGTTGAAGTGCACAGGGTAGACTATTCATTATTGTAAGAAAGAAAAACAATCATTCAAGCAATCGATAGTAACTTCTCCACATATCAAAAAGCAGCCTTCACAATCTCATACACATCTCGCATCACCACCACCACCACTACTACTAAAACACACAATGCAGCCCTGCGCCCGCATCTCATCCCGCTGCGTCGTCCCACGCATCTACAAACCAGCACCAACACGCTCCGTCTTCACCACCCCCTTCTTCCCCCACTTCAGCAACCACCCCCTAACATCCGACCTCGCGCCCCTCTTCCGCCTCCTCGACACCGTCACAAACGACCTCGTGCCCTCATCATCGTCATCAGCAGCACCAACAACAACAACAACGACAAGACATCTCGCAGCCCCGCGCACCTTCACGCCCCGCTTCGACGTCCGCGAGGTGGACGCCTCGTATGAGCTGAAAGGGGAATTACCGGGGATCGAGCAGCGCGATCTGGAGATCGAGTTTGTGGATGAGCGGACGCTGGTTATTCGTGGGAAGACGGCTGTGGAATCCACCACCACCACCGCTACTTCTGATGAGGCGGTGACGGCTGTTGTTGCTGACGAGGAGACTGCTGCCGCCAGTGATGACAGCGCGAGTGAGAAGTCGGTGAACTATCGGAAGCCTTCGGTGGCGGATGATGAGTATGTTGATGTTGGCGCCGAGAGCGCTAAGGCGCCATCTTCGCCGGCGACCGCCGATGTGGCACCATCCGCCGTGGAGACTAAGAAAGCTGAGCCGGCGCCGAACTCGAGATATTGGATCAGCGAGCGCGCGGTTGGGGAATTTGAGCGGCGATTCAGCTTTCCAGGGAAAGTGGATCAGGATGCCGTGAAGGCCAGTTTGAGAAATGGGATCTTGAGTATTGTGGTTCCTAAGGTTGTTGCTCGGGAGGCGAGGAGGATTACTATTGAGTAGATCATTAAGGGGGATTCTGTCAAGATAAGGGAGTTGTGATGGGGAGATTATGCAAATTTATAATGTTGGGAATGCATAGCGCTGGTGTTTCCAAGGCTGACGAGACATGGGTATGGAGTCGGGCTTCTTGTGTATCTTAATGAAATCTGATTGAGTCTTAATTGGATTGATCTTAATGAACGTGGAGCTCCAGACACAGAACTCTTTGATGAACGAGTACCATTCAGACAATAATAGAGAGTCAGAATAGATGGGAAAGTCCTAAACGATAATCAATCAAAATTGCCGTCACACCCTATCATTAGCCTTTTCTAACTTAACTCATTGAAATTGAACAATCACGGAAGCATTATTGAACAGCGGCTGTCGAGCCTAAGCTTGGATAAAGGCCATTCGAACATGCGAGCAGACGCTAATATATCTTGATTGCATGAAGCTTCACATTGCGCTGGAGTCTGGGGACTTCACTCGGATTGTTGAAGGCATCATATACTTGACTCTGGCTAACAGGTGCGTTAGGATGTCTGCGTCGATAGTAGTTGTCTTGAGTTGCGGAGAAAATGTGTGGGATGGTGGACAGATGATGCTGATACACTGGGATTGGGTATCTGTTGATAGTGAAGTGAGGTTAAGGAAGGGGGAAAGGAAGGTTTGTACAGAGAAAGAGAAATTGGGGTGTGGGCCTATTCTGGTTCTTTCCTTTCCGCTTTCTTTTTCATTTTCTTTTTTTGGCTGTGGACGACCGAAGGCTGAAGGCGGGGTATATAACTGTGCTTATGTTGGGTATGGTATGTCACCTCAGCTTTGGTATATCTTCGGGGCTCATTCGATTTCACCCCTGCTACACCGTAATCCACTTGTCCACTTCTTAGTCGTCGTTGTCATTACCGTATCGTTTCCACCGATATTATCCGGCGGAAGCGTACTTTATTAGTTCATTGCCCCGAGGCTTCACGCTAAAGATAGTACACTCCTTCCCACTGGCTTACCGCAGCCCTCCATTTTTCCATCAGGACTGGCGCATTTGAGTCAACAGCCTCATGGAATCATGCTGCTGGCGTAACCAAAGTACTACTTGTAGCCACAATTGCGGGGATGGTGGATAACTTGTAGGAATTCTTCCAATGCGGTTGAAGCGGAGGCCACTCCATTGTTTAGACCTGGTCCTGGAGACGCTCCTGAATTGCTTGTCCAAGTAGAAGGATCAAGGTAAAGGACGGCAACAACAGTGTTCGTAAGTAGCCGTGGCTGTTTTTCCTTGCCGCGTTATAGGTCATCATGTCCCTGTATAAGGGCTGCGTGCGAACTGCATTGTTGTGACTTCATGTTGGACGGTAAAAGAGTGTGGTCCTCGGATGGCCTGGTGAAAAATGTTTGTCAATGGGTCCGAGCTAGACTAGGTAGGTACCTATCTTAGTGTGGGGTAGCCTTCTCACAAGTCTCAGGGGCTCGAGGGGAAAGGCGATCAATCAAGGACGGGAATATTGCGCTATCAAAATGACTTGCAGCTACATATTACTTCAACCCAATCATGACTGCCTACCATCGCTCGACCCCTCCGGCTCGGCGTCAATTCGAGCACGAGGTCATGCGAACACTCTCACCGCCTGTTGAATCGCCGGGAACTTCCTTGACAATGTATTGTGGAATTTAACAAAGCAACGAGTGAAAATCGTGGGTTTACTTCTCTGTACCATTCGACAACCTGCTAGGGATTGCATGCGAGGTAAGCATCTCGCAGTCACGTCATGCATGCTCTCCGGCCGCAACCGAAAGTAAATTTGGGGTCAAGTGAACCCAATCGAGGATTGCTGAGGATGGAGGCTTCGGCAATCTGCCCCATTCTGGCTGAGGGCGTTGGGGCTCCTGCATGAGGCGACTCTGCCGAGCGAAAGGGGCACTGCGGCCTCCAGAGGATGTGGATCAGGGCTGTGAGACCGGGTTGGGACTGCATGTGCAACAGTGTTTATTCTTTTCTGAAACAGCTGTACATGCACTCGATTCCCATTTGAGTATTTATAGAGAGCAATGCAGCGCAAAGGATTCAGAAAGGAAGATCAGCGGGAAGTTGGAACGTTGCTTATGCTTCACTATGATACCAAGTACCACAGTAGTAAGTTGTATCTCTAGTCTGTATAGAATACTACAGTAGTCCCAAACCACGCTAGCTCAAGGCTAGTCCCACTTGATGATAAGTCCCCTCTATCCCATGCACCTCCGTCTTCAGCGCCAAATGCTACAATTGTGCTTGGGGATCGCGGCTTCGTGGAGCAAATCTTACCTCCACCTCATTGTTTCACTGCTATCTTTGTTTTCTGGAGCGTCTACAGTCTGCGATTGTTAGCAGCGCTTGCTGTTCGCCTGCAATGTCGTGCGGTACCTAATTATTAATCTTACATGTCGACCTTTCGCAGCAACTCTCCAAGCGCATTGTTGGCGCCGACCTCGTACGAGGCCAGCTCGCCAGCTATTGCGCAATCTTATTTCATGAGGCTCTCGCTCACCAGATCGATTCCGATTTGAGCTTCAAAGCCAGCCGCGTGGTTATTCACCCTTCGCCCTTTGGACCGCCCTTGGCTATGGACATGGGAATGGAGACTGCAGGGCAGATGTCCCGACAACCTCAGTTACAAGGCACTTCCACTACACATGTCTTTCCTGGAGAACGGCAAGGTGTCTCAAGACCCCACCCCACTGACAGAAATACTAGCCCTCGAAAACTGCCGCCGGTGCAGGTCAGCGAGACCATGTCTGCGGCAGCTAGGAATAGCCCTTACAGCAGTTCAAGAAGTCCAAAATCACCGACGGAAATGGGAACCACCAGCGGCTCACGGTACTCTCCTCGCTCTCCCCGCTCTGACTTGGCTGCCAGTCTCGACCAGCCAAGTTCACCCCGTGAAAGAGTGGAGGAGCCCCTAATCTCCAGAGATGGGCTTGTCAATGGTAATACAAGCGGTATTGATGGATCGTCGGTTAGGAAGGCCACAGGATCCCCACTCAAATCCCACTCGTACAGCCAGCTACGGAATGTCTCGTCGCCGTTGCCAAAATCCAACCATTTGGGTGAATCGACCCCTCCATCGCCTCGGCCCACGCCCTCGTCCCCCCCACCATTCACAGGCTTCCGCCCAGAAGTACAGCCAATGCCTCGCACTTCATCAATCGATTCGGCTATCTCGACGATATCACTAGGGAACGTGCATTCGCAACGGCCATCACAGGACTCAATTACCACAGGCGCCCCAGATATATCTCATCTCATACAAGCGGCAGGCTCGCCCGAAGCTGTTATACAGCACCTATTGAAGGAGAAGCAGCATTCAACAGCACAAAATACGCAGCTGTGGAAATTGGTGGACAAGCAGCGTACATTGGTGTTGGGCTTGAACCAGGATCTGGAGCGGGCATTAAAAGACAAAGACAGGTATCGTAAGAAACTGAGGGAGCATTTGGAGAAAGTGCCACCCGTACCTACTTCTGCACGGAAAGCTGTTGGGCCTCAAGCACGACCTGCCAGCCGCTCACCTGCACCAAGTGAAGGCTCCGCCGATCTTCCAATCCAGAGGCAAAGTCTAGAACAAAACATAGAGACAGATCCACAGAGTACTACGCCATCTGGTTTTCCAGTGGCTCAATCTACTGATCTTAGAGAAGCCCCGCTGTCCGACAATGTCAAAAAAGGACAGGACGAATCCAAAGACGACTGGGTCAGGAGCAAACCTAGAGCGATGGGCCCTAAACATGCTCACAAAGCGACATCAAGCTCTGACGTTGGTGTCTTTGGTCCTACGAGAATTGTGCCGTCCGTAGCACCCATACAGACAAGTGATATGAACCCATCAAGCCGAAAGGAGGTACTTGAGAGCCCGTCGCAGAAATCAGCACCTAGCAGACCTGTCGTATCACCGACATCCAGCTTCATGGCAAAGCGGTCACTGCCGTTTCCGGTCAAAGCTTTCAATGGTCCAGCTTTAGCACTGATAGAATCGACTCCGCCAGGTAACGATGTCGAGAGGATGACGCCGCCTCGAAAAGCTCCTCCTGCACCTCTGGACCTGGGGCAGCCGAAGCGAGATACACCGACTCAGAACCATCTCGGGCCCGAAGACCATTCTGGCTCCGACTACGATGAAAACATGGAAGTGGATGAGTTACCAGCGTTTGAAAGAGGCAGGAAGAAAACACGAGAGGACGATGATAGAGAGCGAGAAGCCGCACTGCTTAAAGAGAAGGAGGAAAGAAGTCGATCCATGAGAGAAAAGGGCTCGAAGTCTCGATCAAGCACAGGCAAGGCTGTACTACCACAGAACGTACCCATACCTTCTTCCATCAAAGCCTTTTCGCCAGATCCCACGCCTGCCGGCGCTCCAGGGTTTTTGTCCCCGCCTACCTCTTTAGCAGGTCTCCTCAGCCCGGCCGATACCCGCATCGATTCGAGCACCACGGAACGAGTTATACCTATGTTACCTATTAGCCCAGGCCTTCCATTGAGTCCGCGTCCATATCATCGTCCACTAAATCCTCCAACACCGAGACTACCTCGTGACATAGCGGTGCCGTCCACCACGTCTCCACCAATTTCTCCGAGCAATGGATTTGTCGGATTACCGCTCTCCCCTCGAGCTCCAAGACAACCTATACCTCTTCCACCATATACTCCAATTTCTATCACTTCTCCTAAAATACCCGATGTCGAAATCCGTAAAGACGAGGGTGGCTCTACAGAAGATCCCCCAAGTCCCTTGAAAGCTCCGCCTCCTTATCAAGAGACGCGACCTGATCGGCCATCCCCAAACCACAGTACCGAGAATCGGTCTTCGAGGGGTGTATTTAAAGGCTTCATGTCCGACGCATATCCAGATCTTCTATTACCACCAAATGCTCTTCCTTCAATTCTCGTCAAGGTAGTCTCCTCGCGCCTCAAACCGTCGCGTCACAGTCTGGTCATCAAAGGGTCCGACGAAGAACCTGTCTTCACACTTGGAGTGTCGGCGAGATCTGACCACCAAGGTCTCTGGCAAGTAGAGAAACCAATACACTCATTACAGCAACTAGATCAACAGCTTCGACAATCTGCCATGGTCAACGTAAAGCAGCCCGATCGCTCTCTATTCAGTGGCCATGCCCCAGCCAAGATCGATGCTCGAAGGATAGCCCTAGAAAATTATTTCGAGGCGCTTCTAGATACACCAATGGACGAGAGAAACGCGTTGACCGTATGCTACTACCTGTCTAGCCAAGTCTCTGAACCGAGCAGCGACGAAGGGAATGGAATCGTAGCAGCTCCGCATTCAGGGTCGCCTACAACGCAAGGTCCAGATGGCAGGCTCTTAAAAGAGGGATATCTCACCAAAAGAGGGAAAAACTTTGGCGGCTGGAAGGCAAGATTTTTCGTACTCGACGAGCCTGTCCTGCGTTACTACGAAACACCCGGAGGCTCCTTGTTGGGCACCATCAAGCTTCACGGAGCGCAAATTGGCAGGCCGAATCAATCATCATCTCATTCGCCGTCAAGAGGTGAGGATGGCGATAGCCTGTATAGACATGCTTTCGCGATCTGCGAACCCAAGCGCAAGGATTCGAATAGCTACATGGACCACGTTCTCTGTGCTGAGAGCGATGCTGAAAGAGACGCTTGGGTAGCAGCGCTCTTATGTTATGTGGAGATATCAAGCGCCGACACGAATTCGAGGCCTTTGCTCTCGAAAAGCGACTCGGGGTCACGCAAAGCGGTGATTCCTGTCGCGAAGAATTCCTTGAGGAAAGAGATGGCCTCTGCCGACAGTCCACATTCGGAGGTTTTTGATAATCTGCAGGCCGTACCTTACGAAAACACTCAGGCAGCCCAGGCCCCTCTGGTCCAGATTACCCCAGATCCGCGTCCAGCGGAATCTCCGTCGCCTACGACTTCCGGATCGCAGCCGTCTGTCAGAGCCCCATCAGCCCAGTCCAAGGCAATCTCTGCACCTCAGAATGGTGCGAAGATAAGTGACGTTGGCGCTTGGGGCAATAAGCCAATGGCGCCCTCTTTCAACCAACCGAAAGAGCAGAAGAAGAGGAGCATTTGGGGATTCCGAGACAGGAATGGCCCAGAGCTAGGCGTTAACCACTCCAATGACTCCAACCTCAGCTTGACTCAGCAGCAATATCAAGAGCAGATCACTAATGTCAAAGCAGCCTTTGGCATACCCCTCGCTGAAGCTGTCGAGTTTTGTGGGCCACGTGGGATTGATGCATGTTTGCCAGCAGTTGTTTATCGCTGCCTCGAGTATCTCGAAATGAAAGACGCCGCTAGTGAAGAAGGCATATTTCGCATGAGTGGTTCCAACACACTCATCAAAGGTCTCCGGAGCCGCTTCAACGCCGAGGGTGATCTCGATCTGCTTGGCGACGACGAACCATACTACGATGTCCACGCTGTTGCCTCCTTGCTCAAATTGTACTTGCGTGAGCTGCCTCAACCCGTTTTGACGCGGGAGCTACACCTGCAATTCCTCAGTGTCTTGGGTAAGTTGTGACGTTTCCCAGTCTGTCAGGCTTGATGACCTAACTGACGATCACTAGAACTCCCAGACAAGCAAAGGAAAATAGCGGCCTACAATGCACTCATGCACAGGCTTCCGAAGCCCAACTTTACACTTCTGCGCGCCCTTTCGGCGTTCCTCATCTCGATTATCGACAATTCAGACGTCAACAAGATGAGCATTCGCAACGTTGGCATTGTCTTCTCGCCCACACTCAATATACCAGCACCTGTTTTTTCCATGTTTCTGACCGAATTCGACGCTGTCTTTGGCGAGACACCAGACGACTCCTCCTTACCATCTCTTGAGATGACAAACAATGAGCCTCTTACTCCAGAAGACATCCGGTCTCCAAGACGCCAGATGTTTTCTGATATCCCAACGCCGTCGCACACTCAGGACACCTTCTCTAGCAAAGTTCATCAGTTTTCTAACCAGCTTGGTCCACAACCTACATACGAGCAGGCCATGCACGACTTGCACACAGACAACAATACGGGATTTGTACCCATGCAGCCGAGTTACAATAACATAGCGCCGCAACCTGATTCAGTCACCGTTCCTGGACCCGAATACGCCGTGACTCGGCCACGCAATCTAGCATCTGGTGGTGCGGCGAAAGCTAGGAGACGAGAAAGCTCCATGCTGCTGATGGGTGCCGGGCAAAGAAAAAGCTCAATGCCTGTGATGAGAGATGAGGCTGGTATGCTGCATCTTCGCTCCTAATCACAAGCAAGCGACTGACTCAGCGCAGATATGCCATATGCGGAGCACACATTTGGATGATATTTTCGCAATATACGCACGTGAGTAACCTGTAAGAGTAATGTCTTAGTACGTTGGGAATTTGGAGTGGGGGGGACTTTTCCTTCTCTCTCGCCATACTTTTGGACGTATTTCGAGCCCGGCGTTCTGGAGGGAATATTTATTTGCGCCTATACCCACGATATCCCATGTGAGGCTGGTTCCTACGATTGCTGCAAGAAATGCTCTGTTTTCCGTCTTGATCTGCTGGTTTGTGCGTGGGAAAATTGATGCTGGGATGGAAGCTGAAATGCATGAAGATTGCTTGGGGGCATGGAGATGCGTTATAGAAGCTAGCTCGATCTTAGGTCCCTGGATCCTTAGAAATAGACAGACAATGAAGTCTTTGATGCCTACTATCTTTTTTCTCATCCCGATGATTGATATTGACAGAGTCTCATCCATCTAGGACCTTAATCTATACAGTATCACCATCTCAAAAATATGCTACAAGCTCTATACCACATATCACAATATACCGCACGACATTGAGCTCAAATCTAAACAGACGATGAAGTGAGTCAAAGTAATGGTGATCTTTCGGGTTTGGGAGTAATGAGAATAGAATGCTGGGTTTTGTGCGCGTCATTGGGTCGATAATTCTCGGCGGATGTGCTGAGTGTACTGCGTGCTTTTCCTTCTTTTTCTCTACGTATTCGTTGCAGTTCGAGGTATGTGAGAGGAATGGAATGGTCTCAGACGGTTATATACGGTGATACTAGCTCGTTATGTACAGATATTAGAGTGCCATTGATAGACGAACATGATAGCACATCCGCAAAAATTGAAACATTGGGTATTGCGCTCGCTCGCTTTGCAACATGCATCATGTACTTTCATAAAAGGAAAATGTTCACCGAAATGGGTATTGTATATCGGAGACTCATCTCGCAGGCATAGGCGCAATGAAGATGGGCACATCGCTCAGATCCAACCCGAACCCCTTGGAAACATCCACGCTCTTCCGGCTCGCTTCCGTCTTCGCGCCCCGAGTGCCCGCGCTACCGCCAAGCCCGACGCCAGGCTCGTACCCGTACTGCAACCCGCCATCGTAGCGACCGGTCAGGCGGTCGATGGCTCGGGTGGGCGTTGAGGTGCCGGATCCGATACGCTTCCGAGGTATGGTGAGGGTGGATGCGCGGCGCTGGGCTGGGTTTGGAGGCATTGGTGGGGTTTGGTCTTCGGGAGGTGTGAAATTGGATGCGAGGGGACTTGGTCCTGGTCGAAGACATTGAGGAATGGTCGACTGATGATAGGAGGCCGGTCGATGCGTACTTTGATTGGATTGGCTCGGACGGTTGGGAGTGGGCTCCAAGGTTGGCTGTTGAGGTATGGGGTGTGATGCCAGGGGATTAGGTAAACCCAAGAAACTTGGCTCCGGCCGGAGGGACGGTGTCGGTCTTGCTGGGATTCGTGGATCCGTAGTGTCTGCTCTAGGCGAGGCTGACAGCCTCCTGGTTTGCCCTCCGGTTGGAGTGGATGCCGCTGGGCGGTTATCGAAGATCTCCGTCAGTTGGTTCCTCAGAAGTACTTCGCTCGCAGATTTGGCGGCCGACTTCCGTCGTTGTCTCCATGCTTGACGCTGGGCTTCCCAAACGTCACTTCCCCTAGCAGCAGGTGTTTCGTCGCTTGAAGACGTGTCAAATCTGGCTTCAACGGGGTTCGACTCCTGGGCGAGTTGGGGGAGTTTGGGGCGTTTCTTCTCAAGGGATCCACTGCTCCAGAGATCGGGTACGACTCCGCTGGTCCTCATCTTGCGTGGCCGGGCCAACATTGCCGGCTTGGAAGCGGGTGCATTCTCTAACTCGACCTCGCCTTCACTGGCACTGACTTGCTGCGAGGACGGCAGAGATGGTAAAGCAGGCACCGATGGTACATCAATCACAATACTCTGCGGGCGAGACTTGCTAATCTGGGCTTCTCGTTCCCTGACTTGTTGGGCGGAAGGCAGCGCTGGTACCGGGGGGGTGTCCATGACGATACTCTCGGATTGTGTTGGTCGTCCAGGATGCTCACTACTTTCATTGAAGGGTCCGCTATTCGGCATACAAGGACCAGAAAAGCTTCGGCTTCTTTGCTGATTACGAGCCCAGTCGAGATCATGAGCCTTGAGGTCGATAGCCGCCAAAGCTGGCATGGGGGTCGCATCAGAAAATACAGTTAGGGGTCGAGGCTGTCTCCCACAGACGATATCTCGGTTCTCGGTGTTTCCTCCGGTGGGAAGGCTTGGCCTGCCAACGCTCTGACTCCGAGCCCTACTTCGTGCTCGGGCATGATCAGCAGTTGCTACCTCATCCATCTCAATGGTAGACTTAGGCCTTGACAGGGCGCTGCTGATCTGATGGGGGTGCCAACTGCCCGCATTTTGGGACGTGGAATGAGACGGAAACATGGCTGTTGCAATATCATAAGGGTTTCCGCCCAAGGACTCGGTGACGGTTCCAAAATCAGCAATCGTTGCCATTGTGTGGCGACTGGATTGATCAGATGATCTCCCCCTTGTTCTGGATGCTGACCGAGAGCGAGAGGACCTTTCTTTGCTCTGTTCCCTTTTGATTCGCCTCTCGTGGTCTTTCCTATCCTTTTGAAGACGTTTCTCAAGGTCCTTCTCCTCCCGCTTCAACCTCTTTTCGTCCTCCTTTTCTTGCTTGGCTATTCTTTTCGATTTCCTGCTTTGCCTCCCACCTCCAAATTCAGACCAGCTAGGGGACCGTACAATGTCCGAAGCAGGCCACAGGTCGTCTTGTACCTGCACAACTATACTGTTCCTACGCTCAGAAGAAGCTCTAGAACAGGGCTTGTGCTCCTCATCAATTGTACATGGCGGAACCGATGGATTCATTGCTGCCGCTTCAAGGGCGTTTGCAGGCGAGGGGAATCTAACTGGTAGGGGGTAAGCCCAATCGTAGTTACCGGTTGGTGAAACAGTATCGTCTGAAGTGGTATGATCTAGGCTTGGAAATGTATGATCGAGCAAAGGAAATTGGCGAAGCCTGTCCGCATGTCTAGCAGCAACGTTGGATGGTACCCTTGGAATCCGTGCTTGTGAAAGTTCGCGGTACCCTTGAACGGTGATGAGATCCACCGGTGGAGGTTGTGACTTTGGTCGTACTTTCTGAAGCTTACGTATGACAGTTGGTGAAGAACGGGCAACTGGCCTTACCTGCTTACCACTTTTGTTTTGTGGTATTACAGAGAAAGAGGATGGCCGTGGCGCGGGACCAACTAGCTGTAGTGAATATCTGCCTTGCTCTGAGATATGCTGTGGCATCTCTCGAGGCCCTGATATGCCATGGGACTTGGGGTCCACTCTCACTGCACAAGAGCTAGGTGCGACGTTCATGCCCTGTAAGGAGGGTTGGCTTCTTTCCTTTACCAAAATCTGGGACCTGGGCCCTTCAATGCTGCTTGGCGGTGCCTTTTGCATTCTTCTGTGTGCCACTCCAGGCGCATGGTAGTTGGAAGCTACCGTAGCACCCTCCACTGAGGGCTGGTTCGCATTCAAGGAAGCATTTGACCCATAACCACTGTCTGTGTGGGGGACTTCGTCAGAGATACTGTATCGCCAATTCGTAGAGTATGGGGTAGATAGGCGGCGAGACTCCGGTGTAGACGGCGTGTTTCCATCAAGTTTACGGAACGCGTCCTCTTGTGACCCATTGAAACCGTGTCGTACCTCAGCATCATCAATGAACTGCCTCCACGTTTCGACTGCGGCACCCTCTGCCTGGGGGATGACTAGTCCCTCATCCTCAAAAGAAGAATCTATGGTCGTGCTCCTCCCTTGCGAACTTGGAGTGTCGGAGTACGCAAATGGGCTACCATCAAGTTCCGACATATATTCGTTGGCCATGAGTACTGTACGTTCTGGTGCTTGTGAGGAGACAGCCCCCCTTGGTGTCATACTACAACCACGGTACTCAGACTGGAGTGATGGCCCGAATTTGCTTTTGGACCTCAGAGGGCTGCCACCACCTGGGGAACTAGCAGTCGCCGAGTCGACAGCTACGCCTCCCTCAGATGCAGTGTATTCTTCATCTTGGGTTTTCGACTCGGATGTGGGCGATCGACAGACTCCATCTGGGGTGCGATTTCTTGGTATTGGCGAAGCGTTCGTAACTCTCAGTGTACCCAATTGAAGACCTCCGAGCTGAAGATAGTGCATATTGGAAGGGGTAGACCTTCCGTCTTCCCCGATTTGCAAGGCTGCAATTTGAGACAAGGGTGATTCCTTAGGTCGAGCCGGGTCGTAGTAGTAGTCATGGTCCGGTTGAAGTTGAATTTGCTTTGAAACCTGTTGAGGCGGTTTTTTAAGAATATCACTCGGATTCCTGGTAGCTAAACCGGGTGTATACAGCGACTTCCTTCGCAGCGGAGCCATAACAGAATCGACATGTTTGTCCTCATCTATGGGAGAAGTGATGTGGTTTTGGGCTGCTAATGTATCATGGAAAGCTCTTTCCTTGATTTGGTCCGCGACCCATGCTGATTCTTCGGCATCCGAGGATTGTGATCCTGTCAAGAGTAGCCTTGAACTCGAGGCATTTGAAAGGCGTGTAGTTGAGGTCTTGGCGCTTTGCAGCTGCATTATTGAAGACCCAGTCCTGGAAATCCGCTTCCTCACATCCCGAGCAGCGCCAGAAAGTGTAGCTTGCCCATCATCTTCATCAGAAGAGGTTTGTGTGGTCTCATTGTTGGAGCCATGGAGATAGGCTCGGATCTTGCTTCGAGATTTGCGCCTACTCCTACGTTCGCCCTGTGACGATATAACCGCGGAATAGTCACCAAAGTAATCTTGCGGAGTTGATGGTGTGGGCGGCGATATTATGTTGGACTCTCGGTCGGAGGTACTGATGTGCGTTGTGAGGGAGGATTTTGTCCGAGGCTTTGACAGCCTTCGAGGGACGATATCAGAAGTAGATAGTCCACCCATCATAATTGTTGTTTGTGCGAGACAGCTCTTCCAAAAGGAATGATCGATGAAGACCCAACGCGTGTACCTCTTCTCAATCAGTCAATGGTATGAATATCTAAGTACTGTAGTGGGTTAATCAAGGCAATAGGAAAACAGAGGTATCATGGCGTTGCGCAACCAAGTAAGGCTTGCGCCGGGCTGTGTGTTCCTTCACTCTGAGCTTCATACGTGAGCCAAACCTGGATCCGAGAGTATCATAAATCCATGTCGCTTGACAGACATAAGTACGAATTTGGCATTGGGGAGTGCAAAACGAGTGACTTGAATGGAATTGATGTTGAATGAGGGAATGGCTGGAATTATGAGCTCCCATAGCAACTGTAGGTCATTGGCGGGTAACGAAGATCAAGTTTTCCAGCCACCTCAAGCCACACTAACGCATTCCACTTTACTGTAATTGACAAGGTCGTGTGGCTAGCTGCATCCCGATCCCTGGAGACTCCTCCGATCGGTGGATCTTTTCCTCTTTCTAGTCCTCAGCCACATTTCAGCCACCGCTAGTGCTGCCAAGGGACCCCGCACCAAGGATCAAAGACGTCGAGGAACTTGCTTGCCAAGGTCGAGACCTACTTTACCCCATCCAAGATCTACCTTAGGTACGCCGTCCACGCGGCGTTTACATCTGGTAGCGTTCGTCTACGAAGTACTTTCCTGCTCATCATCTGAGAAGCTTACGTTGTTACGACATTGGACCAAAGGCTTCTGTAGTCCGTGGCGCCATTCAATTACCCTGCGTACGAATATCTATTAGGCGTCTCTGACCATGCCATCACCATTTTGAGCAGCCGGAAGTCTCTCCGATTCTACATCCTAGTATCCTGACGAGGTGTCATTTTTGGCGACTCCATATTAGCCAGCCCGAACCACCAACAGTCAACAAATTGTCTTGTCGGTCGTATCAACTGCTTTGGTAATCGATCTGCTCACAGCGTGAGGCGCCGGATTTCTGAACCCACCCTCTAAGGCAATGCCGAGGAGTAGGTCCGGCGACTGGATCTTGTACGTTGCGAAAGGCCAACATTCAATATGTCAGTAGATGGCGTCGATGATCTCGGCTTCATCTCAAGAAGGGAGTTTGATGAGGGTTGCCAGGCATTGCAGCAGCTCAGTTTGAATTCGCGGCAGACGGTATTTATGATAGAGATTCGCGAAGAGGTATCTCATGTTCGTCTCTTCTAGCTCTGATAATTAGTGCAGTGCATGTAAAATACACTCGGACCTTGAAGCATTCTTATCCGATTCCATCTCATATTTTTCCGTGCAAGCATTACCCTAACCCAATGACTATCGAGATGCTCAGAACAGTCTCCTAGGCAGAATCGCGGTACCTCACTATTTCGCGGCACTTACCCCCAGCATGCATGGCACAGAGGCCTCCAATGCTCACACATCAGCGCTCAGACGAGCAGATACTAGGGATCCGCACTGAGTGTCTCGAGGTTGTGGACGAAGAAGATGGAGTAAGCCACCAATGGCACATGCCTACCCCTTCGTAGGGTGAGGGACATCTGATCTCTGATTTATAGGCGGCAGTCCACCATGGAGCATCATCATCTCACACATCTGCAACCGTAACATATGATATAATGTATTCCGACAGCTATCGTGTGCCGGTTCTATATTTTTCACTTTACAACCTCCCGCCTGCAAAATCTCGCAGCATTGACAGCGTATACGATCTACTAGTGCCCGAATACCTCAAAGCTGGCACAAAGGCGGTGGGTGTCATGGGTGGTATTGGCATGACTGTAGGTGTTCCACGTATCTTATCTATAGAGGTTTAGATCCTGGAAGTTGGGTCCTGTTGGCTGAATGAAGATCGTGCATCAGAACCACCCCATTACTGACATGCCTTGCTACTGGGTACACCCTTGTAATACAGCGGTAGCCGTGGGCGAAATTTTGAGAGGACTCAGGAGAGGCATATCATCTTTGGAATACTTGATGATCTGGATTGGTGTTGTGGCTGGTGCTGTCGGACTCAGCTTGCCCAGAGACATGATCACAAGGATAGCAGAAGATTTCGCCACCTGATTTTATATTCTCATGTATCTCGATACCGTTGAGCTTTCCGCACATGCTTCTCCAAGTCCCCCACCAACTGGATTAACGCTGTCTTGATGGCTGAAACACGTTTGTGGGTGTAGGAAGATGCCTACTTTGTAAGACTCACATTGATGGAGCGTTCCTTTGTTGGTAAATACATAATCTCAGAGCCATACAATCGCCTTACCATACAGATTTGGAACCTTGAGGCTATCCTTGTTAGCGATCCTGGCAAGGAAGAGATCGTCTACTTTAGCTCGAAAGCTCACAGCAGGTCCACGTTCCACCCCAAACTTGTGAGCTTGTGCATTGATGTCACCATATGTCCAGTCTCCATCTGCCGCAGCATGGAGGCGATATTGAATACTCTTTTGGACACTTGGGCATTCGTGTTAATGAACCAAAGCTTTAGTCATCGTCCTCGTCCGAACTAGCCTCCATGGGGGCATCGCTATCCTCCTCCATTGGGGCATCCTCGTTGTCACTTTCATCTTCTCTTGCCCTCTTTAGACCCTTTGGCCCATCTGCTCCACTGTCAACATCCATGTCCCCGTTCTCTTTCGCTCCGAGCGCCTTAGCCGCTGGTGCTGGCACGGGTGCTGGCAGCGAGGAAGGTGGTGCGCCAAAGATAGACTGCTGAAGCGCACTGGTAGGAATCTCGTTCCCTGCCGCTACAGGCATCTTGTAGGTTCCGTCCAGTTTGGCGACTGTGTCGGACTTTCCCCTCGCATACTGTATCTTCTGAACGTCGTTTTCTATTAGCATTGTCGTTCTCAAATCCCTCGCAGGGAAGAGGCTGGAGCACATACCAATTCCTTCCCGAAAAAGTCAAATCCTTGTAGCGCCCTCATTGCTTGCGTACTCGCCTGGACGTCGCGGAAAGCTACATGAGCCTGCCCACGCATTTTCCCATTCCTGACGGCGACAACATCGAGGACAGGACCGTAGGTAGCAAAGAGGGTGTAGAGCGAGAGGCGAAGGTCGGCCTTCTGAATTTTTTCAGGCAAGTTGGCCAGATACAGGCTGCTTTGATTTAGCTGTGCTTCATATTAGAATTGTGTTTGAAGATGCTGTTGAGAAAACTTACGTTTGATTCGGAGGAGTCGTGGACTTTGGTGGCCCGTTGTGGGATGGCATGGCTTTAGTCGCCATGAGGCTGTATTATGTAGCTTAAAAGGGATGAGAGACTATGCAAAGAACCATGACGTGTATCGCATTCCTCTAGAGATAGAATACCTCACATTGGCTTAGGAGAATTCAGCGCCGCGGCAAAATTCCGCCATGGTGTCCTACGCGTAGACCTGGCCATGGTGAAGCTTCAATTCGAGCTCAAAACACCGTCACTGTTCATTCAAATATCAACCTAAGACTTGGAGAAGCTCTACACAGCCAGACAACGCCTTGTGATAAACTTGCGATTATGGTAATCTCCCCCACTTTCAGTTTGAGCTCTACTAATTTTCTCGCCAGAGCTCCCCCTTCGCGATCAGTAAGCTTCGACAGATTTCGCTCTTTCATACTCGTACACCTAAGTCTGACAAAGATCTCTAGATGGCGGCGCTTGCGTAGCTATGGTGGGCAAAGACTGTGTTGCCATAGCCTGCGATCTTCGCCTTGGTCTTCAATCCCTCACCGTATCGAACAACTTCCCCAAAATATTTCCTTACGGCGACGTCTATCTTGGCCTTACAGGCCTAGCGACCGATGTCTCCACTGTCTCCGACCTTTTCCGCTACAAAGTCAACATGTATCGGTTACGAGAAGAACGTCAAATATCACCACAGACCATGGCAAACCTTGTGTCTACCAGTCTATACGAGAAGCGTTTCGGTCCTTATTTTGTCAGCCCTGTCATTGCTGGAATTAACCATACGACCGGAAAACCTTTCATATGCGGTTTTGATAGTATAGGGTGCATCGATTTTGCGAAGGATTTCATTGTTTCCGGGACAGCTAGTGATCAGCTGTTCGGGACGTGTGAAGGCTTGTGGGAGCCAGATTTGGTACATGATATTCTCACTAGCCATAAATCACAACGGTCCAAATTGCTAATCGCCGATGAAATCGTAGGAGCCGGAGGATCTTTTCGAAACGATATCACAAGCCCTTCTCAATGCTGTGGATCGGGATGCATTGTCAGGCTGGGGTGCACATGTATACATCATTGAGAAAGACAAGGTGACTAAGCGATTGTTGAAAGGGAGGCAGGATTAAGTCAACTTGCATATGGGCGTACGGCGACCGAAATGAAGAGCATGTTTGTGCATGCATAGCGTTGGCCTGCATTCAAGGGCTCCTGATAGCTAATAACCATGACCGTCACCAAGCACAAGCATCTCAACACTTGGACTTGAGTGACTTTGCTCCACGGCCTGGATGAACCATAGCGAGAGCATACCATACCTTAACATTTCCATCGTTACCGCTGACCTCTTTGCTCTACTTTTAGACAGCAGTTCACCCTGTAGAGTATTCTGTACCACCTAGTCTTGTGTAGTTGTCTAACATGAGTATCAGGGTGTCCCGTTATGAACACTTCTACTGGCTGGCCCGGCTCAAGAATAACTTTTGGCCTAGATAGACGCTTGCAATCCCAGAGTTCTTGGTGGTGGGCAAACCCTAAAGTATACCTTGATTGGTCGAATCCTCAGGTATTCCAGTGACAACTTCCGATACGCAACAAACGTACAGCTTCTTTATACAGCAGTTCCTATACGAAAGTTCATACTACATACTATGAAGCGCCTCACATGTTGCCCACCTCTAGGACTGCCCTAGGTATTGGAACATCCATATCCATGTCCGTTAATCGCTCCACTAGAGTTGCCCAACACCTTCGGGGCATGTTCCACCAGCCTCCACCTTGACATCAAGGAATTGAACCCGTGTCCAAGAGCGAACTTATGAGCTAGCCGCAGAGCAATACTGTGTTAGAAAATGGGGAATGTAAGCAGTAAACCAGAGGAGGGCGGCGCGCTGGTCCTCCGTGACCAGACTCGCTGTAAGTAAAAGCAGCTGCGTATGGAATCTTAGGGAGTAGAGACCTAATATATCTTAGTATCTATTGCTTCGCTCACCGTTACCAATACCCGTGGGAAGGTTCTGCTCAATGTGGTGCCTAATGTGTACCCTGCTACCCGAATAATCGCAAGGAAAGACTCCGGGGACGAGAGCTTTGTGGAATATATACAGGTCATTATATCCCTGACAGGAGACAAACAAGACTGACAAGCTTTTGCATTAATAGGACCCTGAATCTTCTCCTACATCACCGTTGCCTGCCTTCCTGTTCAAACTACATAACGACTCAAATGACGAACTCTTCTTCAATTTTTCTTTCGTGATTCGCCAAGGTGGAGCTGATACATCTATCAATGGACTCACCTTCGCCTTTGCCTCGAATGCTAAAGACCTAGACAATTTGGTAACCAGGGAGTTTCATGCGGATCCGAATTTACACAAAAATGCCAATGTCGAATTGGTTGGGGACTATTCCACTGGAGGAAATCCGAGTGTCAGATTTGACTGGTCGTGGAAATGGCGACCACCAAAGGCAGTAGAAGATCGAGGAGGTGGCTGGCGCAATACATGCTGCTTCGCGGAATATGATCAAAGGGCACACAAACTTCAAACTCTCGCAACGTTCAGCTTTTGGGTACAAAATATACCGCGAACGTTCGCTAGCCCTCAACTTCAAACATCTTCACCATCGTTCGAACTAAATGTACCCCCTCGACTACGGCTGCCGTCATCAAATTCTATTATGTCTGTACGGAGTGAATCGGATCATACCGACATTGGTCCGCCTTCACCGATTATAGACCCAAGGGAGATCAGTATACCTGTTCCACAGACAGCGCTCAGAGACCCTATTGTGATAGGTATCTCGTGTCCAAGGCCAAGCGACGACATGAGCGCAGTCGAAGACGGACCCCTTTTCCGTGCTACAATGAAAGCGCTTGAACAAAAAACTAGCAATATGCGAACGAGGATGAAGAAAGTTCTACGGAAGGCGGAGGCAGCTCAAGCAGCGCAGGTTGAATGCAACACAGCTGTCTCTGCGTTTATGGACGCACTTCGAGAGGCATCGGCATCGAATGCGAACGCCATTCAACCGGCACTCGAGCACTACTTTGAAAAAATTGCAAGCCAAATCCTTTTGTACGAAAAGCAAAATACCGTGCACTTACAGAAGCTGATCATTGACCCTCTCTCCAAGATATATACAATTGATATCAAACAGGCAGAATCAAAGAAGAAAGACTTCGAGGACGAAAGTAAGGATTACTACGCATATGTCAGTAGGTATCTTGGGCAGCGTCAGGACTCATTGAAGGAGAAGAAACGCAACGAAAGTGACTCCAAGTACCAAAACAAGCGGAGACACTTCGAGCTCAAACGCTTCGACTATTCTGCGTTTATGCAGGATCTACACGGTGGAAGGAAGGAGCAGGAGGTGCTCTCACAATTGACGAAGTACGCAGAGACACAGTCAAAAAGCTATCTAGCCACGGCTATGAAAGTAGGGGAGATGACGCCTCAGCTTGATGTTCTGATACGTGAGGTAAGGGATGCTGACAAGGAGTACAAGATACAACGGAGTGAGAGGGAAGAGAAGCGAAGAATCCTTGAAAAAGGCACTACGCCCTACGTAGAGCCGGAAGTTGATGGGTCGAGCATGATACCGATACATTTCAATACGGAGAGCAATACTTCCCAAGATCCAGGATTATCTCGAGCTGACAGCAACCGTCAAAATGGACTTCACTATTCTTCTTCAACTGCGTCGCAACACGGTCCAAGCTTGTCGGTCCGCAACCCCACGCGCAATTCTAGTAATGGCGCTCCCTCTACGCCCAATAGTCGACCCACCAGTGGTGTACCTATCGTTAGTCCAGACAAATTCAAAGGGATTCGCGACCTTGAGGAGAGGGACCGTAGCGTGCCAAGTGGTCTTGATAGGGCAGAACACCGAAAGGAAGGCCTACTTTGGGCTCTGAGCAGACCTGGTTCCCATGTTGATCCAAAGGGCTTGAATAAGCAAGCCTGGCATAAGTGGGTTTTCGATGCAATCTCGAGTACTTGAGGCTGACTTATCAGGTTCTGGATTGTACTTGACCAAGGTAAATTATCGGAGTATAGCAATTGGAAGCAACAACTTGATCTTCATATGGAGCCCATTGATTTGAGGATGGCGTCAGTACGAGAGGCACGCAGCGCCGAACGGAGGTTCTGTTTCGAAGTCATCACACCCCAATACAAACGAGTGTATCAAGCCCCATCGGAAGAAGACATGGCTAATTGGATAAATGCCCTGAACAGTGCTCTGCAAAACGCCATGGAAGGCAGGGGTCAGCCTCAAGCGTTTGCACCGTCAAGTAACAGCGAAAGGTCGACTCACCGAGATATTGGCTCTGTGCTTACTGGGAAAAGCTCCTCGTATTCCGGACACCACACTCATCAGTCTCCATCCAACGCGAGTGCAGCTAATAGTGTCTATCGACATCGCACAGTTGGTGCACGGCCCACCTACGTCCGCACAGACTGTAATAACTTTGACGAAGACCCTTCGAGACTTCTCCAGATAGTGCGCGATCACGACCAGGGTAATCGTTGGTGCGCCGACTGCAACTCCGAATCCAAAACTGAATGGGTCTCTATCAACCTTGGTATAGTGCTCTGCATTGAATGCAGTGGTATCCACCGTTCACTTGGGACCCATATATCAAAGATCCGCTCCCTAACCCTTGATACGACATCGTTCAGCACCGACATCGTTGAAATCCTACTTCAGATAGGCAATCGTATCAGCAACATGGTCTGGGAAGCAAATCTGGAAGAAGGCCAAAAACCTACTGCATACGCAACTCGCGACCAGCGGTTAAGATTCATCACTGCAAAATATGTTGACAGGGCATACGTTGCCCCTATTGGCTCTAATACCCAATCCCACTACTCCACACCCGATGAGACTCTGCTTGCCTCCGTCAAGAAAAACAACATACAAGGGATTCTCTATGGCCTCGCTCTCCGTGCAAATCCCAACGTACACGATCGTTCTCGAAACACCCACTCCGTCTTCCTCGCCCTTGCAGCCGCAGATCCAGCCACCCCTGGAGGGGGTTCGGCGACACCGTCACCACTTCCATCGCCCGGTAGTAAGACAACCAACAATGGCCAAAGGCCCGTTCATGCTTTCCCCATAGCCGAATTGCTGATCCAGAACGGCGCTATCATTCAGTCTAGCTTGCCCGCCTTCCCTCTATCTGCGAACGCACTGTTGTATATTGAACAAAAAGCGGGCAAAGGCGAGGACACACTTACAGCATTGCCGAACATCAACAGAAATGGCAGTGTCACGGCGATAGAAGGTGGCAAAGATGCTCAAGCCAAATTGCAGAAACGAGGCAGTGCTGGTAGCCGCTTGACTGTCAGGTAACAGGGCGGTGCTTTCGGTGGTTTGGAGCTAATGGTAATGGGTAATGGATATTATGGGACTACTTCTTTGATACCTTGAATGTCATAGGGATGGCCGAGCGAACCGCTCCTTCTGGATATCGTAGCTGCATGTATGGGTATGGGTAGCTAGATCTAACGTTAATGATCACACAGACGTTGATCTGATCCATAGCCATCATATGCACAGGATCAAGCTCGTTTGCCCCCCCTCCGTCATGTAGAATCTAAAAAGGGAAGAGGATTGCAATACATCTGCCTACTCCATGGCTTTCGCTCACCAACATGCATTTCCGAGACCCAACAAGAATATGCGCCGAACCCTCCGCCAATTCACATTCGTTAATAAACCCTGTTCTCACCCCCAACCCTGAGATGTTCATCAATAGTACAACATGAACCAACACAATGCATACTCCCAACCCAGCATCCGCCACCTCCACCCAAGCGCCCATATATACACCTCTTTTTCCCCCCCTCCCCTCCCCTTCCCTCCCCCTCTCCCCCCTCCCCCTCCCCCTCCAACCCCATCATTCATTCATCCCTTCATCCCTTCATATCTTCACCCCTTCACATCCATCCCTTCACCCCTTCGCATCCTGACCCCGATCACTAGCACTCTGACTCTGCTCCGTAGCAACATCAATCTCGCCACCTTCTGACTCGTCGACGCTAGCGAGGAGAGCGTCGATTTTGGACTCCAGGGCTGTGAGTTGGCACTCCATTGCTGAGGCTGTTTTTTCGCCTCTGTGTGGAGGGGAAGGGGTGTTAGTGGGTGGGAGGGGGGGAAAGAAGGGGGTAAAAGAGGGAAGGGGAAGGGGATTGATGGGGGGGGAGGAGGGAAGGGGGGCGTACTTTGCTAGGTCTTGGAAGGCCTGGGGAAGGGGGACGGGGTGGATTAGCTTTTGGGTATGTGTATATCTGGAGGGGGGGTTTATGGGTTGAGAGTACCTTTGCTAGATCGGCGTTGGGTGGTGGGGTTTCTGGGTTGGGAGGTGAGGGAGGCATGGGTGTGGGTTTTTGGGGGTTGGGGTGGATGAGGGTAGATTAGAGGATGTTAGCTAGGATATGGTTGTTGTTTTTTCGATGGTTTTTCGTGATGGGATATGTGGAACTCGCATGCTGTGTTTCTTCCGGTTGATCTCATCGATCTCGTTTGGAGATCTGATCTGATTGGGGGATGTGGGGTATTTTAGATGGCATATCCGTAGTATCTAAGGTAAGGTATAGACTGATACACCGTCTAGCCTATACACTGCTGATATCAAGATGAATCAAGGTGTAAATTGTTGAACTGAGGTAAATCATTGGATTGAATTAGGGTGTATTTAATGATGACATCTTGACTGCGAAAGCCACTCCAGATTGCTACATAAGGGATCGATGAAAAACAAAACCCTGATAAAGTACCCTAGGTATTTATGGAATACAATTGCGCCTGAGGCTCTACCTGCATAGCATATTCATCATCCAGTGTCTGCCCTGGTGTCTGATATCACGCTACGGTCGGAGAAAGAAATGTCGAAATCATCGTTGCTCAATACGGTATGTGCATCACTTCCGTTCTTTCCAGAGTATGGCGGATGCACCTACTTCCAATGATAAAGGAGGAGGAGGTACGTCCGCTATCTTTTTTCACGCACGACGATCAAAGGAGGTGAGGAGGTACAGGATGAGCTCACCACAGAGAAGTGCTTGACACACGGTACATTAGTGCGGCAGTGCCATGAACATCGGCGCGATCGGTTCATGCGTCCTCCAGGAAATGAAGAACCCCGCTAGTAATGCTAGTACCGCTAGGTCAGAAGTGCACCCGTCATAGCCTATGGGAGCAATCAGCGAGCTTAGTCATCCATCCGTCCGCGCCTTGTCGAAATCGGTATCTCTTCACAGATCTTCGATCTCACCGAATCGACGATTCTCTTCCACACAATTTGCCCTCTGAGCACCAGGTAGAATACCTAGCGTCCCGAACACTGGACCCTCAGATCACAATCCATTGCTCAGATCCAGATCAGCATATACATCTTACGATTCACCTATTACACTCGCCAGTCCCCATCGACATCCTCTCTCACCCCGATGCCTTTCCATCATCTGCACCATTTGTCCACGTTGCAATTCATGCATTTCTCTCCCGGTCCATCAATCTACGATTCTAGATTCCACCAGTCCCGTTCTTTCATCCACATCGAGATCTGACGCATCATTCGAACATCCAGGATTCGACAGATCCATTCATGACAGGGTAACCGCAAACAATTATCCGATCTTCGTCCAATCAGTGCACTACGGAGGTATCTCCTCAGGGTACGTGAAACAAGCTTTAGCCTGTCTTGGTTCTACTGTTCGCGAACACTTACTACCTCCAGTACTACCTCCAGATCTGCTGCTCGTCACATTGTAATCCACCGGGAAACCCACCCACAGATTCAGCAGCGGACACACAACAGCACAATCCTGTTGCCGACCCTTCTGTCTGTGGGTATCTGACCTGGACAACAGATCCCTGTGTACCATCCTCTCGCAACGCTGATGACGACCGATCTCCACTCGATCCTGTCAAAATTGGGTCTTGGCCAGTACATCGATAGATTCGAAGAGGAAGGCTTTGAGACATGGGGAACAGTGTTGGACATCACAGAGTCGGATCTGTAGGGCTCTACCCTTCTCTTCTCTACTCTCTGGGCTGATACCGCTTTGCAGCTACGCTCTCGGAGTCAAACTTGGGCATAGAAGGGTGAGTGATCCACACCTGGAACATCGCCGGATGTCTACTCGCCCTTATGCTGGCTGAACCTTGAGCAGATATTGCAGCGAGAAATTGCATGTACTAGGGGTGTGCCCACTGAGCATGTGACGTCGCCCTGTAGGCCACAACCACATGAGGAAGGCTTGCTTGATGGGAACAAAGCGGACGCGAAGAGCAGCACTGTTACAGGAGGGAAGAGGAAATATCGGCGTCACCCTAAGGTTCGTGGCACCCTTTCGTCCAGCCAAGGCGACCGCAGCAGACGGCCCGCCCCTTGTTTCGACTCGGAAAGGCACAAGCTGTTTGACGTCTGACTCTTTACAGCCAGACGACAATGCTCCGGAGAGGCCGTTGTCGGCATATGTCATATTCTCCAATAGTTCGTCCTCATAATACCCCTGAAAGCATTTGGATGCTGATCATGACAAGAAATACGGGAAGAGCTAAAGTCCGAAAACCTGTCATTCACAGCCATTGCCAAAAAGGTTGGGGAGCGTTGGCAAGACCTCGCAACAGATAAAAAAGAGCCTTTCGAGGTCGAGGCTTCATCGGCAAAAGAAAAATACCACACTGAGATGGCTGAGTATAAAGTCACAAGGCTTTACAGGGAGTATCAGCAATATTTATCTGAATTCAAAGCCAAGAATTATTCAAGCTCTGGTATGCTTACACGCGCATTTGCATAATCATACTACAAGTCTAACGTGCGAGTAGAAGAGAAGCGGCTAAGACTGGCGAAAGAAGACACACAAGAGAGCAGTATGGGCAATGGGAGTGGTGTAGATACATCCATGGACGGGCTCGTTTCTCAGCCTAGCACCCTCGAGTTCAGACAGCGGAGAGCCGACTCCTTGAGCTCGACCGGTCCATGTTCGTCCACAAGTGGATATCCATCACCTTCAAGCGCTATCACTGGGCCGCCCACGCATCGTACTGCTATCGCGTCTCTCATTCCCATGGGGACAGTATCACCAACGTCCACATCACCTTCGACTCCATCAAGTCGAAGGGAGGCGTCGCCCGGCTCTCAAGGCCGGCATTCAACGGAAACAAGCTCTGAACGCACTCCGCCAGGATCAAGCCAGCATCTTCCTCCGATCTCTCACTTCGACAACCGGGAACTACCACAAGTAAACACGTGCGCACCGTATCAGATACCACTTGATCCAAAGCTATTACTCGGGCGAACTAGTCCACTTGATCAATATCAACATTCCAAACGTATGTCTCCGTCGTTTCATCAGCAGAGTGCCTCAGACATATCGTCGAAGTCCTCAATGAATTCCTCGCGGTCGAGCATCAGCACTGCACCATCTTCCCTGTACTCGTCCGGAATCGTAGATGAAGGGAAGAGATCCACGCTTTCCCTCCCACCTCCCGCGGCTGTGGCGACTGCAAGCTCCTTGAGCGACTCTGCCTCATATACCCACCAGTCATCCCAGCTACCACTCCAGGCTACCTCATCCACAGGTATGAAGTTTGAATCTCTTCAGCTCCCTCTACCATACAACATCACTTTTGGCCAACGCCCGCTACGTCGATCCGAGCACTAGGAGAAGCTCGCTAACATTTTCGATCTGCAAGATATACCACGGGAGAGGCATTCGCTTAAGCATATGACACTTGAGCAACAGCAACCCGCTTCCGACACTCCAATAAATCTGCCAGGGCACCCACAATTACGATATCCTACCCACAGGCCTGCTTTACCTACTCTGGATCAGCCATCTTGTGGGACTTCTCAAGAGAGCATCCATCACTCAAGTGCGGATCCCCTCTCGGTTCTTGCATATGCTGGGCGGCTTGTTGGACGTGGGTATCATCGGCAACCATCCCAATGAGCTCAACACTGGCCACATGTGCATGATTGCTCGTCTATGATTCGAAATGCAGGTCGGAATGCCAATTCTATACGTCGATGCTTACGTTTGGAGTATCGGCGTTTCAGTATCCGAAGTAAGTAATAAGAAGTGGACTTCATACGTTCGTCAACACCATCTAAATCCCTTGGTGATTCCATGCCGTCGTGATGAAGACAACACGACTCACAACGCTGATAAATTGTGAGTATGTACGTTTCCGTCCTATGTTGTATGATAGGACACGTACATCCATGATACCCTAGTCGTCCGTTGGAATGAAATTTTCTTCAACTCTCTCCGTTCCAATCGAAGTTTTGAACACTTGAAATTGGCTGGCAGCATTCTTACTGCCCATCAATCAAGTAAGTCGTGGATGTGATTGGACGCTGAACTACTACAAATCCATATTATTACATCAATGCTTTGGGGAGAAAATGGCGCTTGCTGCGCTAAAATCTCCTCACTTTATCTCCCCTCCAAAATCCCATCAGTTGTCCATTCTCCCCTACCCACTCCACAATCCAATCGACAGCCGCCTTGACCAGTCCCTTTTTCCTCCTCGCCCTGCCACCGCCCTCACCCCCACTCCCCAACGCACCTCCCACACCCCCCGGGACCTCGCCCCCCGTGGCGTATTCGCTGCCCATACTCGGCAGGACGTTTTCGCCCGCGCTGAGCGACACGAAGAGCGCAAAGGGAACGAGCCAGACGCAGATGCCGAAGAAGGAAGCTATTTCCGTGAAGGTGGGCATTTCGGGGCGATCGTAGATGGAGGGTGGGCGGCCGTGGCGGGTGTGTGGTGGGTTGGACGGTGGGGTGGAGAAGTGGCGGAACCAGAGGAAGTGGTTTGTTAGGACGAGGACTGGGGAGGTTTCTGTCAGTTGTGTTGGTTTCTTCTGGCTTTTCCTTCTGCTCTGTTTAGGATAGGGGGTAAGGTGAATTGAATTGGCCAGTGGAAGGGAGAATTTTGGGCATCCATACCGCACGAGAGTATAAAAATCGGATCGCTCAATTTCACAATGGGGAAGTGGCGCAGGTTGCCCATGTAGACGGCATGGCTGGCGACGCTCAGCGCGGAGAGGAGGAGGGGGAAGCGATCGATGGCCGCGAGGAGGAGGAGGAGGGCGATGATGGTGTAGATGAGCCGCGCCAGGAGTTTCCGCGCGAGGACGGTGTGCTCTTCGACTAGTTCGGAGAGGTAGTATAGGCCGCTTGCTGGGGATGTTTAGTTTTTTGAGAGAGTGGGGAGGGGGATGGGGTGGGAGGTACCGATTGCGAGGGTGAGGAAGGAGAAACCTAGGAGGACGCCGGCGTAGCCGAGGAGAGGGAGGATCCACATTTTTTGAGAGAGGATGGGTCCATGAGGGGGGTGGGTTGCGGAGGATTGTTCGCTCTCCGCTGTTGAGGTTGGAGCTTCGCTGAAAGCTTGGCGCGAGAGTTTTTGGGTAGAATATCATGAGAATTCTCCTCAATTGTGAAATTTTACGACAAATAGACACTACCGTCCTCTTACATTCATCATGTCTCGTCCAGAAGACAAACTGTACGTCCCCTTCCTCCCCCTCCCTAACATCCGCAAATACTAACCCCACCCAGCCCGCCCGACCTCTACTACAACGACGCCGAATCCCGCAAATACACCACCTCCTCCCGCATCCTCACCGTCCAAGCCGCCATGACCACCCGCGCCCTCTCCCTCCTCGCCCTCCCCACGCCCTCATTAATCCTCGACATCGGCTGCGGCTCCGGCCTCTCCGGCTCCCTCCTCACCTCCGCCCCCGCCGGCCCGCACATCTGGGTCGGCATGGACGTTTCGGCGTGCATGCTCGACGTCGCGCTGCAGCGGGACGTGGAGGGCGATCTCTTGCTGGCGGATATGGGCCAGGGAGTGCCGTTTCGGGCGGGCACGTTCGATGCGGCGATCAGTATCAGTGCCGTGCAGTGGCTTTGTAATGTGGAGAGTAGTGGGACGAGTGCGCGGGGGAGGTTGGGGAGGTTTTTTGGGGGACTGTATGCGGGGTTGAGGCGGGGGGGGAGGGCGGTGTGTCAGTTCTATCCGAGGGATGAGG
>JAABUV010000099.1_pt1 | contig 121644 bp, 130 predicted proteins | sample 5559971 | NCBI WGS metagenome assembly JAABUV01 (sample SAMN10711881, study PRJNA513362) | rock metagenome | isolation source: Antarctica rocks | place: Antarctica: Victoria Land, Knobhead nord | collected 2015-12-19 | reverse complement strand
CTCAACAGCAAAACGGCACCCCCAGTTTCAGATCGTAATAGTATTAGTGGCGAAGGCATGGTGATCATGATACTGGAACAATGGACGGGCCGCCTGATTGTTGAATTATAGAATCGTACAAGGAAAGTTTATCGGGGATGGACGAGAAGCTCTGGTTGTTTTTACAGTTTCTTTTCAGGTTTCGCAGTCTCAAGTGGAACATTTTTAGTAGCGCCTTTCAATATATTGCAGTAACATTCAAATGAACGATTCATAGACGAAATGCTGAAAGGTAATATATTATCTGCTGACCAATAGAGCCGAAGAAGCAGCTGAGAAGGTATTTCTTTGGCATATAAAGGATAAGGATATGTACACGCATTATGATACTATACATCTGCCCAGGCGGTATGTCATGTCAAGGATTATATAGACGCTGAAGATCGGATCTTACCTTGATGAAGATGTCTCTGTTGCGCCCACATATTGGCACAATCTGATTGTAATCTTAATCGCGGAGTCTCAGATGATACGTTTCAAGTGTCTCCTCAGACATATGTCCCGGAGCCTTGACCATCAGATCGTCGCCTTTGCCGCTTTTGGGAAAGGCTATGACATCTCTGAGCGAGGTCTTCCTCTGACTGCGACTGCTGTGAACCATAGCCACGAGCCTGTCGAACCCAAGCGCGATTCCAGCATGAGGTGGACAACCTGTTCGAAGAGCCTCCAGTAAGTGCGAAAACTCAGCGATACTTGCGTCTTCCATCTTGAGAATGTCGCGGAAAATGAATTCTTGCATCTTGGCGTGGTGGATACGCCGACTGCCTCCGCCAATCTCTTCGCCGTTGATGACCAGATCATAGTGGTCGCCAATGGCTCTTATGGGGTCGGTGAGAAGGAGGTCGACGTCGGCAGCGGTTTTGGGGGAGGTAAAGGGGTGATGGGTTGATGCAAAGCCGGCGTTGCCTCCTTGACCGGGCTCTGAGGCTTCGGATGGTGAAAAGAGTGGAAAGTCTGTAACCCAAAGGGTATGGAATTCTGTCCAGCTGGGAGGCTCAAGCATTTCCCGGCTGACCGCAGCCTTGTATATCGCCGTCCGTAGGTCACCGAGCGGTGTGGATCCACCACTCGAAGGAGCATCTGGTCGTGCTTGCAATATGATTAGGTGACCGTCTTCAAGATCAATGTCCTTCTCGATGTGCTCCACAGCCTCGAATCCGAATGCTGATAGACCATGGAGGGGTTTGCTCGAGTCGTATATGAAAATACCTGGGCCCCCATGTGGATTTTCGAGAAACCTTCTGCCATCTACAGAATCCAGAAAACTTCCGATGAGGTTTCGAGCTTCACTGGGCGGATGATCTAAAGGTACCACCATCACCTCTACGATCGGGTCCTTAAGAGGGGTTATCATGCTGATAAGATCTGCGGGTAATAAGTAATCGATCCTGGCGAAAGGTGCTATCGGTATGCGTAGGTCAGGTTTGTCCGAGCCGTACTGTGACATGACTTGTTTATATGTTGAGCGTGGAAAGGTCTTTGGTAATTCAATCCCGAGCTGAACATTCCAGACGTTCCTGACAAGTCTTTCCACACTGGTGATCACTTTTTCTGCATCGGCAAAGGCCATTTCTAAGTCCAGCTACCACGGTATGTAAGCCAACGACCACAACCTAGTCTGGGGAGAGAAGCCAGACCTGGGTAAATTCAGGCTGTCTGTCAGCTCGCAAGTCTTCGTCACGAAAACATTTCGCGAACTGATAGTACCTTGGAATTCCGCTTGCCATAAGAATTTGTTTGAATTGTTGCGGGCTTTGAGGTAAGGCGTAAGCAAGACCTTTCCTCCTTGAAGGTACGATGAACTCCCGCGCGCCTTCAGACGTGGACTTGAAGAGTAGTGGCGTCTCCACTTCGGTGAAGCCCATCTGATCGAGGATTGTGACCCATTTGGTCTTGATCTGACTACGCAATGCAAGCGCATCGGAGATATGTCTATCCGTGCGTAATTGTAGATGGCGTTGTTCGGGGGGAAATACCGTGTCTGGAGTGATTATGAGGTCGGTGGGGAAGTCGTTTAGAACGTGCACATCGTGAAGAACCACCTCGAAATCCTCCACAATTGGCGTCGGGTTTCGCCGGCCTTTGATTGTGCGATACGCGGTAGATATAGGTTTTATGACGCCTTCAAGAGCGATTGGCGTATGTAATCGTACCGACTTCAACTTCTCATGTGCGGACCTCACCGAGTTGTTTTCTTGAAAGCCATCCTCGGCGTTACCGAGGGACGAGACGATTTGCACTTGCGTCTTATACGAAGGGCCAACGAGAGTCGCGAAGACAAGATTCTTTGACAGTTCACGACGGGACCCCAAGTAGCCGTGCAGAGTCACCCTGTTGCTTGCGGAGCCGAGACTGTAGGTGTGTGGGATATTTGATATTCTGATTGTAGCCTTATGTATGTCAACTATGAAACCGTTAAAACCGCGGTGCCATTGGCCAGTCCGTTGATGAGCCATGTAAACATACATGAGCTTTTGTACCTTTCTAGAACAGAATGACTCGGCGAAATTTGCCGACTATCCCCTCTCTGGCATCTGGAATGATGGAACGACCGGCGCCCTTCGTTCTTGAGGCCTTCGTATTGCCGTTCGAAACGGTATTGGGGACGGTGGACGCACTCTCCAATGTTCCTCCTTTTTGACGGACGACAAAGCTTCGAAATCTCAATGTAGCTAACGCGGAGTCGTTCGCGCGCGAATACGGACATGCGGGTTTCTTGATTCGTATCTCCTGGGCATCAAGATCGCCTTGTAAGTCTCAACAGCGGTCCGTGTTATAGGGTTGGTCCAATGTGTAAGAGCTATAGTAGTACAAATGAAGGTTGCTGAGCCTAATTCCCTCATTCGGCTAGCGCACAATATCGGGCTTCATATACTCCGCAAAGAACGTTCCTTCATCCTCATCCTTCCAAGTTTTGAACAAGTGAGTCAAAGCACCAGTCTTCTTTTGCACAAATAGCAGCCATACTAACGTTGGGACCAGATGATGAAAGCCTAGAGTGTACCATATGAGCCACCTCTCTGATTTGGCAGCGGCTCTCCCTTCACCGGGCTTAAGTGGCTTGCTTGCTGGTGACGAGAAGTAGGATGAAATAGGCGTTCGACACACACACCTTGTTACCTTAACGGACGCGATGAAGGCATCTCTGATCCTCATGCTTGGAAGGTGTCTCCCATACAAACAATTTCCAGCCCATTTTAAGCGACTGCGGAGGACGGGGTTCTAGCGCAAGGGAGAACACTACCGTGTACATAAACATAAAGAATATGTCAGCACATGCTGGATATAATGCCAATCTCGGAGTTTGTGCATCCCGTGCTTGATGACACAGAAGCCCCTTTCTACACCTCAATGCCAGCTGAAGGTGCATTCGATGCTCAGCTCAAAGCAATACCTAAAGATCATGGCTGGCGGAAAATTGAGTGGGAGTTGTCAACAGTATGTCATTACCTGGCTACAAAGGCTTGTCTCTTTTCCAAGAGAGGACGTAACGACGGCGCCGGATTCTATTGCAAAGCTCGTATCAATATCCCATTCCTATGTTCCGTCAGTGTCTAGCTCAGGATATGCTACGTAGAGAGAGCATATATCAGAGTCTCGCTCATGAGAGCTCAGCGCTATAACAGTGCGCACGCATATAGGCAAATAATCTTAGTAGATCTGTGTAACGTCTGGTGCCAAGCACTGTTATCATGTGCAAGCTAGAGTTCAGGCGTCAATTTTGTTGTACAGCCGCGAATCGTTGTCGCGACCTACAGAACAAGAGCACAGACGCACGATAGAAGACTCTAGAGGAGCGAGGGGGATACTATTGGTGCGATCCTTACGTACTTCGACAACGTTCACGTCTTCCGCTCACCCAACGGCACCTGCGCCGTCTGCGAATGTCACTGGAGGTACAAGGGCAGATGTCTCCGCAGAACACGATGACCGTATCGTCGGGCCTTTCATGATACCCCGAGTACGACTTCGCCAGTCTGAAACCACGTCTCGAGCTACTCTCGAGTATCAATTCAACAAAATCCTACAAGACTACCAACAATGTCGCGCCGCTCCCCCGCAATGTCTGGATCCTTCGAGAAATCGGTGAAAGGTGGAACTAAAATCAAGGCATGCTGTCAGCCTGGAATGCACGTTATATCGCTGATCAATTATGAATAGCTCGCTCCACCCAAGGCCAAATATGTCGAACACATCCTCATCGCGACCCACGCAGGCGAAGCAGGAGTGGCAGAAATCTTCCGAGCGCTGCAGAATCGACTGCGCGATTCAACATGGACAATCGTTTTCAAGGCGCTCATCATAGTGCATCTGATGATAAGGGAAGGAGAACCGAATGTCACCTTGAAATATGTTGCCGATTCGCCGTCGAAGCTTGCAATAAGCAATTTCTCAGATGGTACGTCCAAAGAATATAATATGGCGTCGGCGAGGGGGCCGACTGAGGGTGCGTCTACATGCATGTATAGACTGGGCGGTTCTCTGCCCCGCAAAGTCAACGCTGAGTGGCTATACTGATCGAACCTTGGATCACAGTACAAGTCCAAGGAACCAATATCAGACATTATTACACCTACATGCTGGCTCGAGCGAAGGCATATAAAGACACTAGGATTGACTGGGTTCGAGAAGGCGTAGGGCGCCTAAAGAGACAAACAATCGACAAGGGCTTGCTTAGGGAGACGGAGGCTGTTCAGAGCCAAATATCAAAGCTGCTACAGTGTGATGTGAGGGTCCTCCGATAGCAAGATGACAGGCGTATCATATACTCACTGACTATCTGGGCTAGCTCCTGAGTACGGAGGCCGAAAATGAGATCACTGTCTGCTCGTTTCGTCTCCTCACCATGGATCTTTTGGTGCTTTATGGTGTTATGAATGAAGGAACCATCAACGTCTTGGGTGAGCTGATCTACCACTGCAGGCTTATACGAATCGGCTGATTTGAGCACCAGAGCATTACTTTGAAATGTCGAGATATGATGCAGAGAGAGCGCTCGGCATCTATAAGACCTTCACCAAACAAACGAATATGGTCGTTGAATTCTTGAGCACCGCCAGGCAATACGAAAACGCGACCCGTCTTGAAATCCCAAAGCTCAAACATGCACCCACCAGCTTGACATCATCGTTGGAAGAGTACCTAAACGACCAAGACTTTGAGGTCAACAGGCGGCAATATCTGGCGCAACAAGAAGCCAAGAAGAGTGGCAAGAAAATGGTCAATGGAGCCACTAGCTCGTCGGACAGACCTACAAAAGCACCTTTAAACAAAGGAGGGTCGGGTAGCAATTTTCCAGAGCCGAAAACTGTACAAGCAGCACCACCACCGGAACGGAGGCCTTCAGGCCCTGCTCCAGACTTGATAGATTTCTTTGCGTCCATCGAAACAAATCAGCAGCCAATGGCATCTGCGCCACAGCAGCAGCAGCAAGTGCCCAACTTTGGGGTTGGCCCTCAATATCAGCAACAACAGCAGCTTCAACAATCTGGAGTCCTCCCACAGCAAAACAGTGTATTGGCGCAAAATGGGCAAATGCCGCAAGTACAGAACGGTGGGGCCTTTAGTGGTGAGAACCCTTTTGGCCAGGCCCACCTGCAGCAGCCAGTCCAACAAAACTTTACTGGAGCTGGCTTTGGCGGATATAGCCAGCAGCCAAGCATACAACAGCAGGCTATTTTCCCAACCATTCCAGAAAATGGGATTTCCCAGTTCCAGCAACAGCAAGATGCGTTCTCCAGTATGCCTCAGAATGCTGGTACCCAATTTCCGCAACCACAGCAGGTCTTCAGCACAGGCCCTCAACCATTCAACCCTACTCAACGGTCCTTTAGTCCTCCACAGCGATCCATGACCACTGGCTCCAGTAATCCATTTCGACAATCCACCATGTCCACAGGAGCCTCAATGCCGTCCTACTCAAACACACCACCCGTTACTTCTCCTCTAAGCCCGCAGTCCACAAACCCTTTCGCTCGGAATATCACCGGTCAATCTATGGGCCAAATACAAAATTCGCCTTTCGCACCGCAACCCACTGGTGCATCCCCCTTCACCTCGCCACCGCCTCAACAGCAACAGCAACAGCCGCAAAGCCTACCCTTTACCTCACCCCTACCGCAGACACAATTCACGCAGCAGCAGCAGCAGCCAGCGTCCGCTCCGATAACCCCCCACAAAACCGGCACCAACCCTTTCGCCCGCAGTAACACCCTAACTCCCAACTCTCCATCCCCTTTCGCTCCAGCCCAACCTCTAACGTCAACACCTACCGGCACTAATCCATTCCGCCAGAGTGCATTCGTCAACCAGCAGACAGGCCAAGGGTGGCAGGCAGGGCAAGGCACGATGGGGGGATTCGAGCAATTGCCTACCATGCCCGTATTCCCTCGGCCAGGACAGCCTCAGCCGCAGCAAGGAGCATGGCCGGGATGAGCGCAGTTGGTTTATTTGTCTTTAATGTTGATGAGTGCATCGAGCGGGCGTTGTGTGTGGTGGCAGAGCATCTATATTATGTCGAACATAGGCTTGCAAAAAGAGCGAGGGCTTAAGAGCTCGACACATAATGAGAATCTTATCTAATAGATACAAACCGTTACCCGCTTCCATGATGCCGCAAAGTCCGCTAATCCTTACGTTTTACATATCCCAACACCACACGCTATCATGGCTAACTTCTCTCAAACATATCTCACCAACCAAACCAGCCAGCAACGGTATCGGCCGCCGTCCCGTTCCCCTCCTCCCGCCTCTTCTTCCTGCCCGCCTCCACCTCCTTCATCGCAGTAGCCAGATCCCGCGCCGTCTGCGCTTCCATCTGTACGCTTCGCTCCTCGAGTTCGCGCTCGGTGGGTGGCATGTCTTTTAGGCGCTCGCGCAGTCTCTGCTGCGAGGCGGCGTTGAGGAGGGATTGGGTTGTTGGTGAGAGGGTGGGGAGGGAGGGGGAGGTTTGGGGTTGGTGTGGTGGTTGATGGGAAAGGGAGGCGTTGGAGGGTGCAGGGGATTCGGACAGGGGGTGTGATAGTGGTGATACGGGTGCGGATTCCGGACCTAGGATGGGCGCGAAGGTGGGTTCGGGCTGCCCGGCGGCTTTTGCGGCTTCGGTGGCGGCTTCTTGGGCGATCATGCGGTGGTAGAGGGTGTCGGCGTGCATTTGGATTTGCTCGTCGATGTCGGGGGGCCGGTCGTAGGTGGAGAGGTAGCCGAGGGCTTTGAGGAATCTCTGTTGGGGGCGGGAGTGTGGTTTAGTGGGGGGTTTCAGGGGATGATTCTGGGGTTGAGAGGGGAGAGGGAAGGTAGCGTACGGCTTGCATGAGGTAACATCTCTCGAACTTCCGCGACTCGGTCCTACACATCATCATCCGTGACGCCGTACTGCCGTTCCTGAAGCATTCGTCCATTTCCATCTGCTCGAAGACGCAGTTTTCGATGGCGGCACGTCCGATCTGGGCTTTGCGCGCTTTGTAGCTGTCGAGGACGTCGGCAAGCTTTTCCTGGTCGGATTTGGTTTCGTTTTCGATGTCGACGAGGGGCCGGTAGTTGCGCCATATGTGGGCGTAGCGGCCGTCTGGGTAGAGGGATTCGGAGGGGACGAGGGGTTTTTCTGTTACATGGGTGGATGTTGCGGATGTCGTTTGGGGGACGGATTCTGGTGGTGAGGGTGTTGGGCTGGGAGCGGGACTGTATTTTATGGGTGATTCTTTGGCGAGGAAGTCACGGAGGGAGGGGTCGAGGTCGCGGAGAGGATCGGTGGACGAAGATGCGTTGGAGGTTTTGTTCCAGAACCAGCCCATGGTGTTGATATATTGACCTTGGAGGACGAGACTTTTATGTACTTTACGGAGCTTGAGGTTGAAGATTGAACTCTGCTTTGATTGGTCAATGTCTTCCCCACAGATGCCAAGGTTTATACCCGATACCGGACAGGCGATCCCGCCATTTACGCTTTTAGCCACTCGAGATCCCAAATTTGCTCCACATTTCGCTTGCTTGACTCACACATGCTGCCTCCACGCTTCTTTTCGTCCAGATACCATGCTACGCTCACGCCCAGCTCAGAATGCTGTAGGTGCTCTTCATAAGCCTCGAGCATGTCGACCATTCTCTTCTACAGCCCCTACGGCAGCCATCTCGCCGTATCGGCGGACAGGGCAGTCCTCGCCTTCGAAAGCGGACGGTGTAAGGAGGGGACAGAGTACCGCTGCTGCTACTTCTCCGTAAGTAGGCAACGATCACATAAACTGGAGGGTATCCAATTGATTGTGTATCAATCATAGACAACCGAGGCCTGTCCCGAGTCCTGCCTTCAACCAAGAAACAAGGCGGAACAATGTTCAGCCGCTACAAAACAGGCAGATGCCAGAGATGGATGAGTCGTGAGTGTGATTATTCTCTCACTACTAGGATGCCAGAGGCGTTATACTGATCCAGTTCGTCCATAGCTTCATCGGAATGACTGGCGGTGCAATATTTCATGAGATGATGCTACGGCAAGGGGTAAAGCATATATGTACATCATACGCTGTGGACTAAAGGCGCTCCTTGGCTGATAGCATTGGATAGTCGGTTATCCTGGTGGTGCTATACTACCTACATTTGACGCAATCTACAACTCGAAACATTTCGACTTTATCCTACCTCGTCACGAACAGGGAGCTGGCCATATGGCTGAAGGTTATGCACGAGCCAGTGGAAAACCTGGTGTGGTCCTGGTTACGTCGGGACCGGGGGCGACCAATGTGATCACCCCTCTACAGGACGCTCTCCTTGACGGGACACCTTTGGTCGTCTTCACCGGTCAGGTTGTCACAACTGCTATTGGGTCAGATGCCTTCCAAGAGGCGGACGTTGTGGGAATATCGAGGGCATGCACGAAGTGGAATGTCATGGTGAAGACTGTAGCGGAGCTCCCGAAAAGAATCAAGGAGGCGTTCGAGATTGCGACTAGCGGAAGACCAGGACCTGTGTTGGTAGACCTACCGAAGGATGTTCAGGCGGCGATCTTACGGAAAGCAATTCCCATGGCTAGTACACTCCCGTCGCATCCTAGTGCAGCCAGCTTGGCTGCACGAGATCTGAGTCAAAAACAGCTCGAAGGCGCCATTCAACGTGTTGCAAAATTAATCAACATTGCCAAGAAGCCAGTCATCTATGCCGGTCAAGGCATTCTTGCGTTACCTGAAGGCCCGAAACTTCTCAAAGAGTTGGCGGACAAGGCTTGTATACCCGTCACGACTACCGTTCAAGGTCTTGGAGGTTTCGACGAGCTTGATGAAAAGTCGCTACACATGCTTGGCATGCATGGATCACCGTATGCGAACATGGCCATCCAAGATGCAGACCTCGTGATTGCTCTGGGTGCCCGATTCGATGACCGTGTGACTGGTAGCATTGCTAAATTCGCACCACAAGCCAAAGCCGCAGCAGCAGAAAATCGTGGTGGCATCGTGCACTTTGAAATCATGCCCAAGAATATCAACAAGGTTGTTCAAGCGACCGAAGCTGTCGAAGGCGACGTAGCCGCAAATCTCGCCCTTCTACTTCCATCTATCAACGAGGTACCGTCCCGGCCTGAATGGTTTAGCCAGATCAACGATTGGAAGAAACGTTTACCCTTCGCCTATGAAAAAGAGACTCCAGACGGCCTCATCAAGCCGCAAAGCGTAATTGAGAAGCTGAGCATCATGACCCAGGATATGAAAGAACAGACCGTAATCACAACTGGTGTGGGTCAGCATCAAATGTGGACGGCGCAGCACTTCCGATGGCGACATCCCAGAACCATGATCACATCTGGTGGCCTGGGAACTATGGGCTTCGGCCTGCCAGCCGCCATCGGTGCCAAAGTAGCTCGTCCCGACGCTCTGGTCATAGACATCGATGGCGATGCATCCTTCTGCATGACGCAGACCGAACTCAGCACGGCCGCTCAGTTCAACATCGGCGTTAAGATCATCATTCTCAATAACGAGGAGCAGGGTATGGTCACGCAATGGCAGTCGATATTCTACGAGGATCGATTCGCGCACACTCATCAAAAGAACCCCGACTTTGTCAAGCTGAGCGAGGCGATGGGTGTGCAAGCTCAACGCTGTGTAGCGCCGAACGATGTGGAGGCGAAGCTTCGATGGTTGATCGAGAGTGATGGCCCGGCGCTGTTGGAGATTGTGACCGATAAGAAGGTACCCGTTCTGCCGATGGTAGAGGCTGGATCGGGTCTTCATGAGATGCGTGTATATGATGAAGGTAGATCTTCCCACTCTGGTTTTCAATCCCTGTCATTGTGTCCGAAGATCAGATGCTGACTTTTGCCGCAGCCAAGGAAAAGACCAGGAGAGCGAAGCTGAAGATCAAGATGGAAGAAATGGGTCGTGGGGACCGATAAGTCATCGGCGTTCTTTCCTTTTATTCTTTTACGTTTGTTATATATACCCGGGTCAGGCGTCAAGAGATACTCGGCGTTGGCATGCCATTCTTGAAGGTTTGTACAAAGAGACAAGGTCCGAAAAGCGCGTTGGGGTATATAAGGTCTGGGGGCGTTTGGTGGATACACGCACCCAAAAGCAACCACGTGTCCCAGGTGTATGGGTCTAACGAATCTCTTTTTGACGCCATCTACGTTTTACCGAAAGAGAGATTCGAATGCCTCATGCTAGAATGATATGACGGGTACGCTGCACTGACATTTGATCAGCTCTTGAGGATTCATTATGCCAGGCCGTTCAACGCCACACAAAAATGTACTAAAGTTTGTTCTCATTGACCGTACTTTGGTTATCACCACAGGCATATCTTAAGCTCGAGGAATTAAATATCAGCCTACAGTGATGAAATCGGAATAGCAAGATGAACCAGATGTCAGTGCAGCCTTCGCCACCAGCCCTTGTCGAATCAAAAGGGCTGCAAAACCAACTTAGCAGATGTATCTCCGTGTCTTTGACCAAGTATCGGCGGGTAGACGTGGACTCATTGCCGACATGGCGCCTATGAAGATGGGACCAATGCTTTGTACGAGCGCGGTGTTCGTCGCTTCTCAGCTCTCTTGCGATGACTTGGCGGATATTTTTACTCTTGTCACTTGTACTTTGCTAAAATCTGCCAAAGACGTACCAACTCAGGATCATCCAAAACGATGCACTTTTCAACTCTCGGGCTGATACTAACCTTTAGCTTGCGATACTATACGGCGCACTGCTGGCCATTATCGTCCGAGACTGCCCTTCAATCCACGAATCTGACACTTCCCATACTAAAATCCGGTGGACTGCTAAACAACTCAATCCTCACAGGCTGTAAGCATTCACCAGTTCTCCTAGGGGGTATCAAAGATAACACACGCCTCCCGAAGAAATTTTACAACTAACCGAAACCCATCACCATCGTCTAGACCCCATCGAATGGCATATCCGCGACACAACCCTAACCCTCTTCATGGACCCAAAACCCAAAGCCTACCTCGACCCCCTCGAAACCACAACCCTCCTCAACCAGGTAACAGAACACAGTAACCACAACCCCAAAACCACGCCAGTAGGCACTACGTTCCGATACCAAAACCCTTCTGATCCAGGCGGCCCTCGCTTCCAAATCAGGCCTGCGGTCTATCTGAATGAGCTCACGTGGGGGGATGTGGCTGTGATTGCGGAAGCGCTGTTGGGGTTTTATGAGCGGTATGAGATGTGGCTTGAGATGGCATTTTTGATCGAAGATACGGAGAGGGCGGCGATTGGGTCGGGGATTGTGGAAGAAGGGGAACGGAAAGTACGGGGGTGGACTGCTGGAGTGGCGACGTCGTGAGGGGGTTTAGAACGAGGTTGTTGGGTGGGAGGGGAGGTTTGTACTTTTCGGACATGGCGAGTGCATTGGAGCGGTGAGTTGTTGAGGTAGGTAAACTTGGTTATCCCTTTTTCAGGATCAGGGTCACTTTTGGTCTTTCTGCAATCTGAACTTATCGAGGTGAGGTGGACCGCTTGGTTGCATACCTATAGGTATGAAAGATTGATATGGGATACCATGATCATTGCAAAAGGAACCATAGTAAGATGCTATTAAATGCGTACTATGTATCTATCATCTGGACTCCGCGAGCGATACGGGCCGTATATTATACCAGTGGGGCATGACGATGTTGCGGCTGGTGAGTAGATATGAATGAATTAGAACAATTTAGCTGAATTGTATGCGGGGATTGATTGATCGTGGCTTATTCCTCGCTCTCCACGATGTTAGCTTGCTCATATACCATACCACCTAATGAGGAGCCGTTGTCGGCCGGGATCGCGAAATGCGAGTTAATATGCCTACAATCTCTTATTGGTGAGGTAGATATGGATGAGGATCTTCCTTGGGATGAATATCCGCTAGTAGCAAGAAAGTCCAGCTTTTGTCTCGTAGGGGAGTCGTTCGAGGGCTTTCATGCCTGATTTAGTTTATATTGCAGCATGGTTCTCGCCATTTCCAACAAACAGAAATCTATGTTGTATGATCTGGACATACCCCGATCGGACTGATTGTGGCAAAGTGCTAGAATAGAAATGACAGACATGGTAGAATAAGTACGATCCACTTCGTAGACTCTAAAAGGTGCCACTGAAATCCAGCCATGCTATCATAGGAACTGTCGGTGCCATCCCCCCGTGATAGAGTCACCAACCTAGTGTGGGTGATACTATCGTCGCGGCAGACTCAATTACCATCTAAGGTCAAATCCTCTAGAGGCATGCTCCTTGACTAGATGCCAGGGTACGTTAGCTTGGCCAAAATTTCAGGACAGTAGAGATATGAGGGGAACGGACGGGTCTCTGTTTTCATCACTATCCCGGCCATTCCCTATGTTTTCAGCTACCGCATGCAGAAGTGTCCTTCCGTCATAATCTCTTATGGACACAGCTGGGCTTGGGAATATATCACATGTCAGTACCGCTCTGAAGACATCACCTTTTTTCGCCCAGGGCGTGATAATCTTGAGCGCTAATCCTACGCGCTCATGCAAAGGAAGCTCGTAATGATGGGGTTGATTTATAGGCTGCCAGAGGGTGAACATTTCTATGCAAGCCGAATAGTGGGAATTTGAGGGCTCGAGGTCACTCTCGTATAGGAATAAGCGCGCTATATCATGTATTGCTTTTCTGTCCACGCAATCAGGACCGTCTTCGTCAAATCATACACACTGCATTTCCGCCGGCGTCCTATTTTTACCGTCGATCAGCTTATTCAGTCCATGGATGTTGATCATATGGCGGCATAGCGAACATCTTGTCAACAATCATACCCACATCTATAGGCTAATATCATATTGGGTTCGAGACCAAGAGTCACGGACCCATTGTCGTCATCCAAGGCGATCTTTAATGCCGCTATGCAATTGCTTCCTGCGACTGCCACTGTATACCGCCTGCATACTGTGGGAATAGGTAGTCGGAAGGTAAGGGAAGTCACAGCGCTTACAGCTTCATCCATTCATGGTCTTGACATCCAACGTCCACGCCTTCACTGACTAACAATTCGCACGTAGCGTAATGATTTCTAGATGCAGCAAGCTATAAAATCAGCACGAAGTGAACAGCTATAAGAAATGAGATTATAGCTCACGTGAAGAGCAGTAATGCCAAGTTCATTGCAGTCATAAGGTGAAGCTTTTTTCTCCTGAAACAGCTCCCGGATACCTTCGACATTGTTGACTTCTACAAGAATGAAAAGGGGCGAAGAGCGAGGAATGACGTTGAATGTCCGAGGCTGCAAAGTCCAACCAGAGATGACTCTGGAGACTTGGACTTCCCAAGCACGATTCATAAGCCATGCAGGGGCGCGGTACCGTGCTACAATCTCTTCGCCTGCTTCCTGAGACCTAGCAATTCGTCCCACGCGCGATGTTTTACTGTATGAGCGATACCTCTTTGAGTATCTTATGCTTCCGAAGAGAGTGGACATTGCCCAAGTCTGACTAGAAGTAGATCCTTTTTCCGAAATTATCACCAAAGGATTCGAGTCCGCTCGAGTCGTTTAGTAGTTGAGTCCAACGAGATTTGATCATTGGAGCTGTGGGTTTCTCTTATATGAACAATGGAGGAATCTGTAATACGCGATCATTTTGCATCGACAACGTCAAGTTTCAGCTGCGTCAAGGCCCTGCTGAGCATCAATATACACAGAAGCATTGTACAAGAGAATTCGTTCACATGAGGTGGATGACCACAATGACTGCCAGACCTGGCTATCTTGTAGAATTGATAAGACAAGCATAGCAGCGAAACAGAATGTTCCAGCTTCTTTCTATACTCCTCAATCTTCTCCTTCTTCAGCACTACTTTCAATGATCCTTGTTTCCGCCTTAGCTTGTTACCAGCCTCCCGATCTGCACGTAGATGTTCAATCAAATGATTGAGGCGGCCCGCCGCTTTCTAGACAATTGGACAGAGACATCCTATCCATTATTACAACTAAAGCCAGATGTTGCTGTTGGTCCGTCTCGATATTGGTCAGGACCTGACGGAAAAATTCAAGCTGCTCTATCAAGTCGTTGATGTCTTCCGGAGCATCCTTTACCTGATCCCAGTACGATTTCAGCTTGGCTACGCTGCTGGTCATTTGAGCGGCTAGTGTCCCAATTGCGACGCTGCTGGCAACGACGCCAACTACTTCGGCCATGCTGAGCTTGCCAATTATATCGATTTGAATCTCGATGACCGTTATCTCCTTCGTCTTGGAAGTGGCGAGGCTGATGCAAGATAATCCTGATTATTCGCTTCGACAATACAATTTTCCGCAAGTTGCTGGAGCGGCTCTAACCCACAGTGACGAGGATCGTGGACTTTGATGGCCTTGCGTACGATGAAGATATATTCGAAGATGTGGAGAACATGAGAAGAAAAGCGTGCAAGGTTGACATCGATCATTCGTACCTTCGGAAAGAAAATTGCACGCACCCGGTAAAGCGAATGAGAACGGCCAACCCGATCCAGACAGTATGCACCACCATAGGATCTGCGCCAATTATTCAGTGACACGCGCCACAGGATTCCCGCCACCTCTCCACATGAATGCTACGGAGAAGATTCCAGTCGAACTGTTCTTACACGTAGCCTTCTAGGCTCTTTCAATCCGCCGTACAACATCTCAATGCAAGGCTACGTGCTCGTTGGACCTAATATTCATTCTCTTGCTGGGCCCCTGCCATGTCGTTCGACGAAAGTCATCAGAAAAGCTCCCCACGAGTCTCATAAAGCTTGTTATAAGAGTGACCGGCAATTGGAAGAACTCAACAGACAGACTGAGACAGGAAGAGACGTCGTATTTGCAAACGGGACTGCCATATGACTGCCAAGGCGCTAACATCACTGTGACGTCCGTCTGTATCTAACAAAGGTTAGCAAGAACAAACACCCATAAATCCATAATCGCATTTCTTTTTTCTTCCGGTGTTTCCATAGTTTTGCTGCATCTACAATTTTTGTAACAGAAGTCGTTGTCGTGACACAAGACATTGAGATTCTTGCGGGAGAATGGTACGATAGGTAGCAAGGGCAAGTGGACGAAGCAAACATCGACATATAGTGGACCAAAGCAGTGATCTCCAGTGACTTCTTGGTCGCAGAGGAGATGTGCACCCAGCAATTGAATACCCCCAGCGTTGCACCGAAAAGGAAAACACCAGCGTGAATACTTACCCACTGCATCAAACATACATATCATGTCGCGGAGGAATATGATCTCTCCCCACAATCCGAGCGAGAAACCGATCGCGATATCCGCTTACGCGATCACCCAGCTTGCATCCAGATCCTCCTACCCTTAAGCGGTCGACTCTGTGCATACAGGCGCCTCCCAAACTCCCAAACTCGAAAGCCCTCAAAACACCACTCTTCTCCGTTGCCAAACGAAGAAACCCTCACTCTCTGTACCAACGTACCTCGATCGCCTGACATGCAGTTCCAACTTTCACCCACCCTACACGCCCTCCTTGCACTCCTTTTCCTCCTTCCCACATCCCTCAGCGTGATAGTCCCTCACTGCTTTTTCCCAGGGGAATCCCCCGACATCCAGCTCACCAACCTCCGCGACTGCGAAGGCGCGCTGCGTAAACTCGTCGCTGAGCCTGGTAAGTATCATTTTTATCCATAGAATAAGTCTTCAATGGAAGCTCTATGTACTGCTTAGAAAATTAGCACCTCTCAAACCGCTCCCCAACGATAGTCTTGTTATTCATCGTGCGAAATCACAGGTATGAGGAATCACTATCGCTTCAGCCGCAATCAGCGCATCGGCAGAAAAGTGCCACAGTTTTGGCGCTCAGGCGAGTGTATTATACTCATGAGCTGTGCAAATGATTACGATGCGGACATCTTCAGCTATTTGGATGTTTTGAGGGGGGCCAAGAAGATTTTTGATCAGGTCAGTGGATTCACAATCGCATTGGATCTACAATCATTTTGTAGATCTTGCAATGGTCGCATATAATTTCGTCGGGAAAGATCTGGGTCCCGAAAGGCAGAACGAATAGAGAAATGTTCCTTTGTGGTGGATTTGCGTCTGTGATCGAGAAGCACAACGCTGATGCAGGAGAACTTAGTGTGTTAATGTGACGGCACCAGAGATGCCGTGGGGTGGTATTGATTCAATCGGCGCTCAAGGGTCATTCTTTGTCTCCGTGAACGGACTGTTAGGTGGACGCAGATTGGGGCTGACCAACCTGTCATTGGAGATGGGCTTCGAGTAGGTGAGTCAGTGTTGGGGAATGGATCGAAAGAGCCTTCAATCCACGTTTGATATTGATGATTTACCCCGGGGCGTCGAGCGTAAAGCCACCATTATCAACGCTAGTCAGACTCTTACCGTCTGAGTCTGCATCTTCCGACGATCTCATTGACTCATCTTCTTTCTCATCAAAGCCTTCAAAGTCGACCTCTTCGTCAGTCCCAAGTCCCGTTCCAGCGTTCGCATCGCCAATCGCATCCACCTTGATATCCGGATCTGGCATTGTGGAGGGCGAATTTTGAGGCATGGCCACTTTGCCCATCTCTCCCAAAGCTCCTTTCCTTCCTTCAACGCCATCTTCAAGCTTGGCACCGTTCAAAAGAGGCGGTGGGGTAAACCACGGTAACTTCCCCCTTAAGAAATCGTTGAGCACCATCTTCGCGGCACCATCAACATCCGCCTCTCCCCCCTTCAGAAGTCTCCCGCCTTTTCGTGCAAGTAGCTCGAGGAATTCTAATGGTGTCGTGAAACCCTTGACATCGTATGTCCGTTCGATATGTTGAGGCTTTACTTTTTGGAGTACAGCTGCAATGTACTGTTCTGGATTCTCAACATTCTCCACTCGTACCACTCCTCTCAAGAGAATATCCTCTGGTGAATCGTTATTCGAAGGTGGCACCACCCCAGGGCAATCAATGAGGTAGATTCGCTTCATTAGGGTGATATACTGCCAGACCTTGGTTTCTCCGGGTATGGGAGCGACTGTGCAAACCTTCTTCTTCCGAAGGGTATTGATGATGCTCGATTTACCGGTGTTTGGGTAGCCGATGAAGCCAACTAGAGGGTTCAAGATTAGCAATAGTTTTCCCCGATCGAAGTGGCCATGAATACTAGCTCCATATTTCTAGGAGGGTGTTGATTATCTATACTCGATCGTGACTTGAGACCCAGAGAAGCAGCCAACTGTGGGGTGGTTTGGGGACATGCTTGCCTGATATTTGTTTCCGATTAGAGTGAAGCGAAGAGAATTGGCGCAGGAGAGCGATAAGAGAGCCTTTGCCAAAGGAGTTGGTGATGGATGCGTGGAATGCAAGGGTAGGATAATCTTTTGAGAGATAGCGGACCCAGGAAGCCTAGGTGTACAGTTAACATGGCATCCGAAACTGCGCAAAAGTCAAAATCTATGTGACGGACACCTGTCATGTATGAAGCATCACTAAGAAAACCTCCACCTATCCGCTACCAGTGCAGCAGAGAAGGATTTCACTCTTAAGGCAACATTCCCTGATCCTATTGACTAGCTGTCCAAGACGGCAAGCTGTCTGCAGATAAATCCAAGGATCAAGTGCGGCAGAAAAGGGTTCAATATACCAAGGTTGTAACAGAACACGCATCCATTGTATGAACAAATATGTGCAGGATGGCGCCTTGACTTAACGATGGAATGGCATGACACAACATAAAGGGGATCGGAATTTCAGTACTTACTGCAACCCCGGTGGGTACCAGATCAGTTTTATTGAGAACGAATATCAGATGTTTGTGTTGGGCCTCTTCACGAATGTCTATATGATCTGAGTCAGCACTTCGTTGGGGGACAACATGATGTTCGGGTCTAACGAAGTCCAGGAGTTATCGCGAACTTGGGTTCCTCTGAGAATGCCGAAAGAATCGAACAAGAATTTGAACATACACTTCTCCACTGATCTACAACGAGTCCCTAAAGGATCTCGAGCGTCAAGGACATGAATGACCTTTGCTGTGTTAAACCTTCTCGCTACTGATCGTTCGTGGGGAAACTCACAACATCTGAAGAGTCAATGACCTTATATAGCTGCGAGGGAGTCAAAGATCAGCATGACTGTCTAGGCCTGATGATCTTGCACTTATACCTCATTCCATATTCTCTTGCTTTGACCTTTCGAAAAGATTGGCTCTTTCGCTGTGGATAGCACAGCTGCCTCGGGCGCCGCTTCACCTGCTTGTTCTTCTTCACCAGTGCTTCCACTGAGCATATGGGCTTGCTCAAGTCGCTCCAAGTACGTATCATGCATCTTTACCGATTGTCCAGCAAGATCCTCCAAGCAGCCAAAATCCAGTTTAGGTCTTTTGCGCTGGGCTTTTGGGCCAAATGTATCGCCAAAAGGCGCCTGCTCAATCTGTCCCTTCGCATGGTGCTGCTTGATCCCATTCTTCCCTTCGTTCTGGACCAGGGAAAGCGGCAATTTGTTGGACTACCGGCCACACGGAGTCAGCCTTTAAGTTGAACATAATGTAGTCTGAGAAAGAGGCGCGGCTTCTGAGCGGATGATATCACAAAGAGCAATAGAGACGGTACGGTCCGCGAAACACGAACCTTCAAAAGGACTTGATATGGATCCGAAGCCCGTTCAGCCATCGCTTCTCGGAAACCGCTCAGGGCCTGTTGTGATATCACACGTGAATTGGCAAACCATTTTCTACCGCATACATAGAGTCAGCGCCATCTGTTCGAAAGGATTTAATGTGATGTCATATTTCTCATGAGTTCGGGAGAACACGTCGCCTTGAGTCCAGACCGCAAAGATGTAGCTCAGGATAGCACGAACCGGTTGGGCTCGACGCGTGCCTTTGGCTTTTCTCTTGATTGAAATGCCGCGGCTTTGGTCACCTTCCCGCTAGCATTGCGCTGTGCTTTTCCGGTGTTGAAGACGTTTAGCGTGCGTGCTTGCTTGGCCGTTCTGTAAAAGTTCTCCCCCTTCGTCTTCACATTTGACATGCCATCGCCTGTTTTGCCCTGTTTCTCCTTCCTCGTGGCTTCCTTCTTGCCTGTACCCATATTGAGTGGCTTTGAGCTGCTCCGCTGCCCCCAATCCTGGTATACGTTCCTGTGGGCGTCGACAGTCGCTCATCAAATGGAAATGGAAAAAATAAAGTAACTATGTGCGGTTGAGCCTCGCCAAGCCCGCATGGCTCTGATGCCAAGACTTTTGCCCGCAATTGAGATATTACCTCGTCTGCGAAGATCCAGCCATCACCACTTCATCTTCAAAATCCACGGATACGTGAGTATCATCAGCCACTGGGCATCCGAGCCGCCGCAATGCCACCAAGACTCGTCGAAATTCCCTGTCTCCGAGCTCAGACATGTACCCTACGCACTCGCTCCCAATGCTTCACTACATCCCGTCCCTCCCTCGCCAGCATCCCTCCCGAGTCACCCAAGTTCATTGAGATCCCCCGCGCCGTACAGCCTCACCAGCCCTTCCCAGTCCATATGAAAGGCGTCCTCCCCGTCCCTCGTCCCATATTTCGCCGCAGACCCAGACCCCAAGATCTCGACAAAGCCTCCCCCGTCTATCTCGCCAATGTCACCCCCGAGCCCATCGTCGACAAGACAACCATAGCCGCCGACTTCACTACCGCCGGTTTCGTAAGCTGGAAAGCGCGACAAGCGGAAGCCCGACGGCGAAATCTGCGGGAGGGTCTGGTGGAACTTGACCACAGGAAGCAAAAAACAGATCGATTCCTACAGGCGCGCAGTAGCCGCAACATGGCTATACGCACGCAAGCTCTCGAAGCGCCTGAGCCGGAGGATGACAGACTTACCAATCCATCCGTATTACAAAGTGCGAGGCCAACTAAACATAAGGTCCTACCCGACCCTAATCGGGAAACGCGTCTTGCACAAAAACGGGCGAATGTGGCTGCAATGGAAGTGATGAGGCAGGAAGAAAGGAGGAGTAAGCTACATACGCTATACGTCAACGCGGGAGACTTCATCACTACGGGAAAGCAATTGGACAGTGTCATCGATAGGGTCTTTGATAATCAAGATCAATTCACTACGGATCAGAAACTCGGGTTGAATGTGTGGAATTTAGGCTTCCCTGAGACGGTGCAGCAGCTGTTGGGTGTGGCGAATAAAGATCCAAGGCGTCAGAAGGCGGTGAGTTCGGCGGAGGGTAACTCCTTGATAACGGAGAAGAGGATGAAGAGGATTGCGGAGGAGCTCACAGGGGGAAAGATGGAGGATGCGAGATAGAAGCTTTCATGCGATTAATTCGTTGGCACGGAGGCGAGAAGTCACTAGTTTGTATATAAAGCTAGGTTTTGCGAGCATAGCGACATCGGATACACCGCAACCTGTCCATATTGCCACCTCTCAGTCATTCGGTCAATGCAATCCAACGCAAAAGCAAGTCGCTGACATCAGCCGCTTTTGGGGGTGCCCATGATCTTCGCATATCCTACGCTCGTCATTGCTCTGTCTTGGCTGCGGGTGACAACTTTATATCGATAATCGCTCTAGGATTGAACGCGTTGATGAATGCCCAGATCATACACTCGAGGTACGCAACGTACTAACTCAAGTCGGAAAATGGGCTCGAGACTTAGGAGTGACCGGATAGGTGATCGAGCTTTACTAAGCCACGAAATCATCTCCGTCCGAAGTCTACAGCCGGCAAAGCAGAAGCATTCAGCGACACGTCAGCAGCCTCTGCAGATTCCTCCATACATGGGGCTCTTTCGACGCCCATGCCGAAATATGAGAACTTCAAAATGCTGAAACCATTACGGGCATCGGTTCGTCCTCATTTTCTTACCATCCCAAAGACTGAAGTACACTAATCGAGCTTGATCTGACATGCTGACCATAAACCCTACGAACGTAGTCTTCCACTACCTTGCCCATATATCAACGAGAATACGTTTAACCACTTGCTGAACTGGGTCTGGGATTTTGGTACAAGAGGGTTTTGCTGGTACGGTTCATCAATATCTGATTACAGGCCGAGCCTTCTTTTGATACGGATCAGTCTGCTTATCCTTTGGAAACACTCGTACCCTAGTTGGAGGGCAATATGGTCAGCGCTAGTGTAATAAACCGTGATCTTGTGGTGGTCATTCACGGTATCCTATACGTTGAAGTAGCGATGACGGCGAGATAGACTAGGTATTATACAAGTAATCCGCTCATAAAATACAGCAAGTCATACAGTACATTCGTTTCCTATTCTAAAGTCCCATGTTGTAAATCTCATGTTGGGATCTCGATTTCGCACATCCAATTGCTCACTGCCTGGTCTCCCATAGAATACTTGACAGCGACCGATATTTAAGGAAATTAGGTTTTCAGCGGTCTTTGCCACACGAGTGCCTAAATGACACGAATAAATCTAGGCCTCACCAGCATAGCAAAGATGTAAATTTATAAACGGAAGATTACACCAATGATGATTGGTCAGGGAAGATTACCTAAGGTACCGGAGACTTTTGACGCTAAAGGATTGCCTAGCCCCCGTGCCCCCTCGGCCCGGCATATGATAAGATACGCCTATTTTATTGAAGTCAATGAAACGAGTCTATATCACCGCTTTGCTCGATGAGGCTCTCATGTTGATCGAACCCGCACGGTAGCAAGCCATAATCGACACTCTTTGCAAAATGCGAGATCCCCTCCTTGCCCCCCTACCGTTCGTTCAAACCACCCGACCGCTCGCACGTACCCTCTCTCTTCGCACCCTACCATTCCATGCCCATGAGATCCTCCCATCGTTTGCAGTATATACCTTCATCAATACTATCATTGCCCCGCGAGTCTCCACCCAAATCTTTCCGGGGATCTACCCCAAACTTTCGAAAAAGACAAAGATCAAATGGAATATGCATCTCGTCTCTCTCCTCCAATCATGCTTCATCAATACGCTAGCACTGAGTGTAATATATTTGGATAGAGAGCGATGGTCAATGGGACCGGAAGAGCGTGTATGGGGCTATACAGGCGCGACGGGTATGGTGCAGGGTTTCTCTGCAGGGTATTTCCTATGGGATCTCATGATAAGTGCAAAAGATATGGATGTGCACGGACCTGGGTCACTGATGCATGCCGCGAGTGCTCTAGCTGTGTCTCTGCTGGGCTTTGTACATGCCCACAGCCCTGTCTTAATGGGGGTCATCCACTGACTTTTTCGACAGCGCCCGTTCTGCAATTACTACGGACTGAATTTCATACTTTACGAGCTCTCAACTCCCTTCCTGAATTTCCACTGGTTCATGGATAAAGCTGGCATGACAGGGTCGACGGCACAGCTGGTCAATGGCATTGCGCTCATAATTTCGTTTGGTGGCAGCAGGTTACTCTGGGGTACATATCAATCGGTCAGGATGTATCGGGACATCTGGCTTGCTTCAAAGACACCTGGCGGCTTGCCCGTACCGCCGTGGCTCGCTATTGCATACGTTGTTAGTAATACGACGCTGAGCGTCTTGAATTTCTACTGGTTTGGGAAGATGGTCCAGGCTCTGATGAAGAGGTTTCAGAATCCGGGAGACAACGACGATAAGAAGAAATCGTGAGGAAGGTAAATATCAGGTGTGTAACCGGTACGACAGTATGAAGTCAGTTCCCGAGTATGAAAAAAAGTTTAGTCCGAGCTTAACGTGGTAAACCTCAATTGATCAGGTCCAACGAGTCTGACCATCTCACGAATCCTAGCAAAGCGGCCATTCATCTGTTATTTACTAAAAACAATTCTAGACTTTCGTCCTAAAACACAATATTTGCTCCCATCCTGCCCGGTGATACATACTCAGAGTGCCACCCCACAATCCTGTGATAATTTTCTGTAATATGGTCATAAGCGTTCGAAGAACCAGCGACTCCTTCATGGGTTGCATTCGGAAATACCTGTCTGGGATGGTTGTAACCGGATGTGTCATACGTGTTCAGCGTGTCTGCTTGACATTATTGGTGTGCTGATGTATGGCAAGGCTGTACATGCTACGGCCTGCGATTCCTCGTCCAGATACTTCATGCAAACTACCCGGGAACCTCATCAGCCTGCAGATTTTCGCCACCAGCACCACCTAGCCTTGCAGTAATCGGCATCCTCGTCTTCAACCTCGCTCAGATTGCCAATCTATTAGATAAACCCTAGCGTACACCGCCAACCCCAAAACCCTAAGGTATCATTTGAATGCTCCTCTATATCTCAGCATTACGTAGTACCAAAAGATTGGTCCAGGGGTAACCGCCCAGACTTTAGCTGTACTGGGACTAGCGCATCTTGGCGAAATCTTCTACTATTACAAAACTCTTTGGTACTTTATGAACGTGTCTTATGCATCCTCAATCCTTGCGTATGATCAGTAGGAAACTTTTGTCCATAAGTCGAGATAGTATCTCTTTGTCGGAGAGGTCGCATGGGCCGCGTTCATGGCGCGATACAGCTTGCATCTCTTCAGGATGCTTACAGACAGGCTTGTTCCAAGCTCGCAAGGGCTCTGGTGGATGTACCTGTCCAGCGAATGACACCCTACGGTCATAGATACGCGATTACATGTGCATCGAGCTCGTGGTATGCCTTTAAACGGGCAGTAATATCGCTCAATATTCTGGGACCGTGTATTGCAATTTAGTAAAAATGAGAACATACTACCCAGACGTCAGACGTAATGAACGAAGCAATAATGAACGATATCCGGAACGAAAGCGAATGAGCGACAAGACTACATCTTGAACATGAAGCTTGAAATATACGAGATATAATCATCATTATCATAACAGCAGTACAGTCATGAATACCTCCAAGCTATACGCTCGGGAATTTTTCCAATAGATATCATCCTTCATGGCGTCAAAGCTGACTTCACAACCTGCAGATAATCGCTCCCATTGCCCACATTCATCTTAGCCTCGGCCGCATCCCATAGCATGACACCGCCAAAGTTACTCACACCAGCGGCCTGAGCACTTTTGATTGCTGTATCCATAGTCGCCCCATCAACGTACCCTTTACCAGCACAATTGATCCCAGGACAGGCGGGCGCGCCAACATACAGCTTCGGTCCCCTACCTAATATGGTGCTATTGCCACTCAGATCTTTCGACCAAGCTGTAAACGAGTCGATGAACCCTGGCTGTCCAATATTGCACCCCGCAACTTCGTTGTTGTAGAATTGGACGAAAACGAAGTCCATCGTTCGCATCGCGGGCAATGGGATTGACGCGTCCGGTCGTGGGCACTGTGGTGCGGCAGAGATGTAGTACTGCTTGCTCTTGTCATCGCCGTAGGTTTTCCGGATGGCAGAAACAAGAGTGTTGTAGTGTTCTGTACGGTTGTTCTCATTGTCGATATCGAAGCCATCAACCTTAATGGCTCCAAAGGGTCGAAGGTCGGACATCTTCTCACCACCGCCAAAGAGATTCCAGATTGTCCAGGCAAAAGCTGTTGCTTGGGCGTTGCTGGTGAGTTTTGTGGTACCATTTGCGCCTCCGAGACTCAGCAGAACCTTTTTGCCAAGGCTTTGACAGGTTGTGATGTTATTGGCCAATTCTGGACAGGATAGGAGGCCTGTAGCGTTGCTAGCATTTGCTGCCGCTGACGCAATATTACCACAAGCACCACCAAAATTGACGGTCGGGTAGCCGCCTGGGCCAATGTACTTTTTGAGGAAAGCCAAGATAACGATGTCGACGTTCTTGTCTTGGCAGACTTCGTCGAGAGTGACGTTCTCTGTGGCCGGCGATTGACCATAGTAGACTGCAATATTCTTCGAAGATGAAGCATCGAAAGAACTACTGGAGCTACTGTTTGATGGGAGTGCATACGGAGCTGAGTTAGGGGCGCCTATCGTCGATGGTATCCCTGTGGTGTTGGTGTCGGCATATTTGCTGAGAAATGCATCAATCCAATCCTTATAGGCCGAGAGACCATGATTCAGCTGGGCGACCTGGGAATCGGCCGAGGAATTTGACGTTGCGAGGTAGGTGGACATCGATGAGCTCAAAAGATTGTGCTTGGATCGTAGCATCTGCAGCTCAGCAAGCGGTACATTGACGAAACCAGGAGCCGTTTGCCTGCGAGCGGGGCGGCTTTCAGGAGTTTGGCGGTAAGGGGTAGCTTGAGCAGTCGATGCAAGAAGGCCCAGAGCGCTTAGCGTGGAGAACACTATCTTAGGGATGAACATGATGAAGAGTAGCTATCCTGTAAGAGCACTGCTGACAGACGAGTCTAGGATGGTAAGATGAAATCAATTAAGGAGATTCGAATTAACGTGTGCAGCGGTCGAACAAAGCCAAACCGAGCAGCGACGCATGTCACAGAAAGACGTTTGCAGCCAGAGGAAGTAATGCCATCGCAAACAATAGCGTTGTGGGCTGCAACGGAATCCGGTATTCTCGATGACAAAGAACAGACTTGCCCAAGAAGACTACTGGTAAATCATGCAAACCTAATAAACGATTGCTCGCGCGCGGCTTTCGTCCCCAGTAACGAGCAATGGAACAGGTATACAGCGAGCTAGTACGAGTGGGTTTCCTCTATTCCTACCAGTCGCAACATCACTACGCGGATTAGGGTATAACGACGCCATCAATTGAGACAAGTGCAACCTCAACCAGCATGGTCTTGTTACCATTTGTAGAGCTGATCACAACTCAATTCATAAACATTTGAGAGATGAAAGACGGTGTACAGACCACGAAATCTACCTGTCTCAACCTGGCCGTGGGACACCAGCGGCCTTTATTCCAGTGTCGATCCCTGATCCCTTGATAATCCGAAACCCTACACAGCTAGCTTGCGAACGATTCGAATTCACTCAAGACTCAGCAATTGTCTGAGTTTGCACGTTTATATCGACGCAACATCTGTTGATAACGTATGGGGAGTAACGAGAAATACAGCGCAGTCCGCGTGACGTCCAAGGGCACCATCTGTCCAGCTCTGAAGCCGCAAACTTCAAGTATAAATCAGATGATTGATGGGTAGATACAAGTCCCAGCCTCGAGCAAGTATGCCGACGCAGCAACTCCAATGATTGTTGAGATCCCGCCGGAAGAATGGCCCTTCCAAGAGCGCCAGGACCCTTGCTTTGTGTGGCTCAAGCCCACGTGACCCCTCAGGGATCATTACGCGCGTGCAAGTATTAGCTTATGCCTTGATGGCTGGTGATCGATGCTATGCTAGTATGTACGACTGAGCTAGATCCGGTCCGACCCTTGGTGGAAGCCCTCCTTAGGCCACGCCTTCAAAGCATGGCTGGCGGTAGAAGGCAAATCTAGCTTTTCCTGGGCCCACATTGTGGACTACGCCTCGAGTACATCCGATCTACATCTGCCGAAAGCATCAAAGGTGGAAGTAAGTGGGTCAAAGATAAGTACCGAAAGTTGTTTGCAAGGTATTTGTTGCGAAACAAGCCTGCCATTTCATTAGTATCCCAATCCCAGTCATGATAATGCTTGACTGACAAGCTGTGATATTTCATGGAAAAGAGCATTTGTTCCGAATTTGCTATTTACTATCGCGATCGAGGGGTCTTTTCACATGCTTTTTGGCTTCAAGTGGCGTCCGGTCATGAAGTGTATTTTGTCTCGATAAGTTTTCAATTCAAAAACCCTCGCTGCATCAGGAGCTACCAACGCATAGCGTCCCAGTCAGAGGCGGGTTCGGCGTGCTATGCACGCGCTGTCAAGTCGGTAAAGTACATGCTTTTCGCTATGTGGCAGCCACGAGGCTTACGTCTCGACCTCATGGCAGCTGGTGGGGTCACTCCACATGTCAATCCAGGTCCCCAAGTCCTACATGGCCGTGCTATATATGGTCCTCAACCTGCTGCTTTCCGGCCCAGCTCATCAGACAGCTGAGTTTGGGCCTTTCATCAGTCTCTCTTACCCTCCTGTCAAAGCTCCCCTTCCTATACAAACCAAACCCGCCACCAGAACCCCCACCAAAACATCCTCCCCTCATCATGAAAACCCTCTTCCTCCCCCTCATCCTCCTCCTCACAACCCACCCCCACCTCACCCCCGCCCACCCCACCCACCGCCACCCCGACCCCCTCTGCAAAACCCGCTGCGCCACCATCCACACCACCTTCACCCTCATATCCCCCCACCTAACAGCCTCAACCCCCATCCCCCACAACCTCCTCTCAGACCTCTACACCCAACAATCCGGCATCCTCGCCGCCGGCTGCGACTACAACACCTGCCTCGTCAGCCCCGTCCATCCGCGCGTCGAAGATGGTTTCCGACCGAACGATCACGCCGAAGAGGCGAGGGGGATGAGCTGTCAGGAGCTGAGGGGAGCGCTGCTGGGGGCGTTTCGGGGCGGGTTTGGGAAGAGTGTTAGGGGGATGAAGTATGTGTGTACGCAGGCGCTGGTGGATGTTATGGTTTGGCAGGTGGAGATGGCGAGGAGGGAGGGGGGGAGGGCGTGTGGGGGGTTGAGTGGGGGTGGGTCGGGGGCGGGGGATTGGGTTGTTTAGTAGGGGCGGTGTGTGTGGGGTTGGGTTTTGTTGGGTCTTGTCGGCCGTTTGGAGGTTTTGACGCTATTCGACCTGATTTCGGGTTTTGGTGGAGCTAATATCGTCAAGCAATTTACATTGAATGATCTGGTTTTGCAAAAGAGTCCACAAACCACCGCACCCCTTCCAAGCCAACCTCTATTTTCTCTGCTTACTCAACCTCAATCTCAATCTCTCCACCCCAAAGAAAACCCCTCTCATCCTCTCTCCACCAAGAAACACCCTCTCAGTCACCAAAAATTCTGGCCCCCTCTCTACTCCTCCCTACCTTACCTTTCAAACCATGACCAATCGATCGATGAGAGCAATAACACCATGATAATCCAATGATCATCTCAAAAGATTAGACACGTTATAAGGCGTAGATTCTTATGTTTTTTCACATGAATTTCACTTCCTTCCCTTCCCCTTTCTTCCCCTCGCCAAAAGCCCTAAATCTTCATCGACACTCCTCTCAAGAACGCAACTCTAAAGATTTCTGAACATTCCCAATGGTCCAAATCCTGAATCAACTCTCTCCGATGTTCGAAAAAGAGGAGAGGTGTGGGGTCCTTACGGGTATTAAAACAAAGAATTTGGATTCTGATAATTTGACTGAACTCGCTGATCTTATGACAATAGCTGCGAATGTGGTGAATATATTTCCAGAAAAAACCCCTGCTTGCACGATCATCTAAATCACGTAGTGATAAACATCCAGAGAGGAATAGAGCCCATGATCATCCCCCATCATCCCATGCACAGTTCCCTTCAAAATACTCATCGCTTCCCACAACCACTCCCACCTCAGAAATTACTGCCACATCTGCGCATCCGCATAGCTAGGTAAACGCCTCCGGACCCCATCCTCCTCCTCCTCATCAGACTCCTCACCAACCTCCCTCTCAGCCCTCCTCGCCTTGCCGTCCCTCACAATCACGACCCCAACATCTGTGCGCGCATGCAGAGCAGGCGAGGACCGGAAAGATTTCGGCTCGCCGACGACGTACAACTGCCTGGATTTTGCGTAAGGTTTTGTTTGGCTGGTTCGAGTATTTACGTTGGGAAAAAGGGCGGGAGAGATTCACCATCCATCAAATTGACTCCGGGTAGCTAATAATTCTTGCAACGCCTTTCTCATTTCGGGCTCCATGTTTAGTAGGATGTGGATGGGACTTGGTTCTGGGGGGAAGAAGAGGGGGAGCATGGTCGTGGGGCGCCATGATGTCTCTATGTTTTTGCTGTAGTCGTGGTGTTTGCGGAAGGTGATGAGGAGCGCTTCCATATCGGAGTTGTCGAGATGCACGGCACAGTCAAGCAGCCTCCAGGACAATGGCTGGAGGGACAACTTCTCAGGGACTCAGGGAACACTGAATGTCAAACTCTCGGATTTGAAAGTTTTCAGTTGCAGCGTTGAGCAGATTCGCCATGAACAAAAGGGTCGGCAAGGGATGATTGTGAGGCTGGAAGGGGGTACGTCAGCAGAGGGAATCACCCATACACGATTCGGTCGGGAAGTACATGAACGGTAGACATTGTATTCCATTTCTTGGTACTCAGAAGGCGGGCCTGTGGTTGTCATAATCGCTTATATCTGTGGAATCTATCTCACTTGGCTCTTGGCAGAGGCTTGGCGTCGGGTCACGGTGTTGGTCCAAGCTTGGGTATTCCAAGTGGGTTGATATAGTGTTGGCTATGTTGCGGAAAGTCTCGAAGCCGTTGATGCGAGGCTCTAACGCTGGCAATGGTATCGTTGGTAACGCAGGCCTTCCTTGGTGAATGACTTGAATCTGAACCCTTGGGCCGATGAATATTCATGCGGAGTCTTGTATCATCTGACAATTTGGCGAAACCATCTTCCAAGATGTATTCCACTGTCTCGTCTTACCAACCCATAGGCACCAAGTCCTCCCAACCCTACGACCCCGAGCGTAAGGACACCCATAAGTATCCTGCCTTGCCTTTGGACAGCTCTCTCAATCTCGCTGTAGCGCTGACTCTCGAAGCTGACTCTGGTGTACTGTGTTCTCCAACCGAGACTAGGCAGGTAGACGTTGATAGTCTCTTCCATCCACTTCCTCATTTTGTAAAGTGGTGACTGAACCCCTGAGCGCATTTCTTCGTAATTCTTGAGCGCAAGGTCGTTGATCGTGGCAGCATCAGGCGTACGTTGCGCGCTGTACTCTTCCAATGCCAACTTCCTCGCTTTCGTACGCGCCTCGTTGTCAGGTACGGCAATATCATACACACCATTTTTATCAAGGATGTCGAAGAGGACTCGAACGTCCTCGAGGCCTGCATTCATACCTTGGCCATAGAAAGGAACCATGGCATGAGCTGCGTCGCCGAGGATGACAACGCTGGATTTGTAGTGATGAGGTTTGCACTTGATGGAGATGAGAGGCAGATGTGGGTTTTCGCGGAACTGCTTCAGTAGAACTGAAGGGGAGATTAAATCTGGGCAGACGCCAGGAAAGTCCCGATGAAAGAACTTCTCAAGCTTCTCCTTTGGATTATCGGAGATGGAGTCAAAGTAGGACACAGGGGCAAAGAGCGTGCAGGTGAAAGACTTGTCAAGCGAGGGTATTGCGATGAACATCAATGAGCCACCAGGCCAGATGTGCAGCCCATTGGAGTTGAGCGCAAAGTCCAAGTTCGAGACTTTGGGATCAATATGGAATTCGCACCACAGAGTGTCGATGTATTCTTGCTGGTAATTGACACGTGCAAATTTCATCAAGTGAAAGCGGGCGGCGGAGTGTGCACCATCAGCACCGATCATGAGGTCAAAGTTCACCGATATCTCTTCTGGTCGTTGTTTACCTTGCCAGAGACCCTCTTTCTGCGTGGGACTTTGCGGATGCTCGGTTTTCTGGGAGTTAGCGTGCTGCTCGAACCAAGCTGTCTTCTTGTTGAAGTCGGCACCTGTAAGCTTGTGATCGAAGTGCAATGTGACGTTGGGCATCTTCTCCAAGGCGTCTAACAGACGCTTGTTGAGATTCGCCCGGTCTACTGCTAGTATGTGCTGATGTTGTTAGCTTAGATGAATATCGAGTAAATACATTGCAAACATACCCTGCCATGTGCATCATACTGTTGAGACTCTTCGTAAAGGGCGCCATCTTTAGTTCGACCATGGACCATTCGAGCGTGCATGGGTATGGTCTCTCTTAGCACGCCATCAAGGAGTCCTTCGGAATTCGCTTGTCGCATTGAGCTAATACCACGCTCTGATAATGCCAGGTTGATGGATTTGGTAAAGTTCAAGGGGGTAGTTGAAGGATCACGAAGGTCTACATAAAGACCACATCAGAACTTTGTGCTTGGGGTAAGATACCGTGTGATGATAGCAAGGGATAAAATTGATGACCGAAGCCGTTTTACTGAAAAGCGTAATAGAATTGCAAATTATTGAGCCTTACAAAGCAACAAAATGCGTGAACAACATATCACCAAGAGTAACAGAGCAGCATCAGAAACACTAGTCATACAAAACCCGAAAATGTACGTACCCGCTCGCAGCTCGTACACATGCACATCGTCGCCCCTCCTAGCTGCATAAAGAGCTGCAAGGGCGCCAACAGGTCCTGCACCCACGATAACAACCTTCTGCTCAGTCTTCTTTTCAGCCATTGTCAAAGTAAAGTTGCAAACAGCGAGAACGTGGGCAAAGTGTGGTAACAGATATAAAGTGCAACATTTTCAATCCTAAGACGCAGATTCATGATGACATTTCGGGAGGCGAAGAAGGCGTAAACTTCAGCCCTAGAATATCTTAGATCTAGGTCGGCATTCTATATAGATTAGATAACAAGGCTTGGTGATACTCGTAATAACATCCTCAAGTTGGCCTGGGATTGTTGTTCATATATGTTGAGGTAGCAATTGATCGCAATTACTACAGCGCGATACCACAGCCTATACAACGTTCCATGGAGGAGTAGGGTGCAACATCACCTCCACCTTAACCCCTCTAGCACGATCACCAACATCCACATCCAAGCCCCCAACATGGCGCCAGCTGCTACAGAAAGCAAGAAGTGCGTCGGTGTAGCCTGCCCAAACGACGCCGGGACCCTGCAGTGCCCGACATGCCTGAAGCTAGCGATCGAAAGCACATTCTGCTCTCAAGACTGCTTTAAACGGAGTTGGGTATGATAATTCTTCATATTCTCATGAGAAATACGATCACCAACATACGTGAGAACCGATCACTCAGCTGATACGTATGCTTTCTATAGCCAGAACACAGAACCATCCACAAGTCCAACACCCCCCACAACCCCTTTCCCACATTCCCATTCACGGGACCCTTACGGCCTGCCTACCCCCTGTCGCCCAAACGCCCAGTGCCGGATTCGATACCACATCCCAACTACGCCAAAGATGGCGATCCGAATTACAAGTTTGTGGGACGGAACACGATACAGATCCTGGACAAGAAGGCGCAGAGTGGGATGCGGAAGGTGTGCAGGCTGGCGAGGGAGGTGCTTGATGTAGCGGCCCGAGAGGTCAAGCCCGGTGTCACGACGGATTATATAGATGAGGTGGTACATAAGGCTTGCATCGAAAGGAATGTAGGTTTTGGGGCTACATACTTTCGTTTCGACGTGTAGCGATAGATGGCGCTCTAACGAACACAGGCATACCCATCGACCCTGAATTACGTCCACTATCCCAAATCGCTATGCACATCCGTCAACGAAGTCATCTGCCATGGCATACCCGACCAACGCAAGCTCGTCGACGGCGACATTGTCAATCTGGACGTAACACTCTACTACGAAGGCTACCACGGAGATCTCAACGAAACATACTACGTCGGCGCCAAAGCCCTCGCAGACCCCGACACAGTCCGCGTCACAGAAACAGCGAGAGAGTGCCTCGACGCAGCGATCGCGCTCGTGAAGCCGGGCATGGCGTTCAAAGATCCCGGCACCGTGATCGAAAAGCATGCCAAGTCCAAAGGCTGCAGCGTCATCAAGACCTACTGCGGGCACGGCGTCAACTCGCTCTTCCACTGTGCGCCCAACGTGCCCCATTATGCGAAAAACAAGGCGGTGGGGATCGCGAAGCCGGGCATGACCTTTACGATCGAGCCGATGATCAGTCTGGGTAGCTACAAGGACAAGACGTGGCCGGATGACTGGACGAGCGTCACGCAGGATGGCACGAGGACGGCGCAGTTCGAGCATACGTTGCTGGTGACCGAGAAAGGTGTGGAGGTGTTGACGGCACGGCTGGCCGACTCACCTGGTGGTGCTGTCGAGCTGCCATCGAAGGTGAAGGCAGACGGAGATGGTGCTGTGAAAGGGGACGAGATCAAGTAGTCGCCATCCGGGCTTGTTGTCCGTGTGGCAGTCCTCACGAAAGAAATACTCCCCAGAATATGAACATCATATGCTAGACTTACATTATGAAGTTGAAGTAATCCATGAATATGTGGAGCGATGCTACCTTTCACTTCGCAGCCGAGACCGTCACCCGTTCCATGTCATAATTCGCATCGTGCCAGTCGGCCGAAGTACTGCCGGGTCCCGGCCTCGCGACCCATGAAGCCTCTACCAGCTCCACAGCTTGAACCCATTCACCCCTCTCCTTTACGAGGACAGCCTCTCTTTCCACCACCAAGACTTGTCTCTTGATGCGGGGGATCACGAACTGGAATCCAAGATAGTACGCGTATCCCAGAAGCAGAGAGCACAAGCCGACCGTGGGCACGATATACCATTCGACCCCGGTAGAGGACGTGGCAAATGGAGATCCAGCTGATGGCGGGATGAATGTTGCGACGAGTAGGAATGCGCAAACGATGCTGTAGAGCATGGCGGCGGTTGGACCGCCCCAGGGGCGGAAGCCGGCGCTGGTCGTCCAGGCCTTACCTTCACTATAGCGGAGATAGAGGAGTCCGCTGGCTACGAGAAAGCCTACCAAGACAACGATGACGTACGAGTAGAGCGACACCAGCACCGTGTAAGCCACATCGGGAACCCTCGAGGATGTCGCGCCAATCATGATCATGGCGAACATCCAATGGAGGAACAAGGCTGCAGAGGGACTCTGTTCCGGTGGTGGTCTTTGAGATTCTGGGAGATTTGAAGGCCTCAGTCGCTGCTTAAGCCACGCGTACGGCGTTGTTGTGCTGCTGGCAAAGAAGAGCGAAAAGGGCAGGATGCCCTCTTTAGCTATTTCTTGCTTCACTATAGGGTCAAAGCACACGTCAGCCGATCTGGGGTCTTGCGAGCCAAAATACTGAATTTCCTCTTACCTCTTGAGGCAGTGAATGTCATGATAACGATATTTCCAAAAATGGACAGCGCAATGATCCCCGACATAACACGTGGGGCTGTCTCATTGCCGAAAACTTCGCTGAAGAATAGTGTGGCCATGTCGAGGTTTTGGTCCAAACGCTGGTCTACCGAAACAGCACAGAGCTTCACATGGGTCAGCCTCCAGCCTTTCGCTAGGTCTGAGTGCGACATACATATGCGATATTTACTAACGTGAACAACACCCCGACAAGACTCATGGCTGCGATCGTTGATTTGGCAAAGGTCTTCTTAGGACGCGACACTTCGCTAAGGACCTGTTGGGTGGCGATAAGCAAAGTTGGATGGGTAGTTCAGCTCTACCACCTACATAGAAAGGTTGTTCATAGCCACTGTAGGTGTATACAACGAACAATAGAGAGTCTGCGTAGCCAGCTGCATCACTTCTGCCACCTGGAAAGGACGAGTGTATGTCGAAGTTAGAAGTCGCTTTGTGAGTCGTGGGATTAGTTGTTTTCCCATGCACAGCACCGTGCCCAAATGACGCGCCTGCAGATGCGGCGAATCCCATTATGATTATGGCCAGTAAGACCAAGACTTTCAGTAAGGCTAGCGTGTTGTTCACGACTATTCCGCCCCTCCGCCACGAAGCGTGGAGTAGGCAAGCAAAGGTAAGGCTAGCAATTGCCAAACCACGGATTGCCGAGTCGTGGCCTTTGATCCCAGCAGCCTCCATCACGTAGATGCCGAAGGCGATAGCATTTCCAGATAGGTTACCCAAGATGACATAGATGACTCCATACATGCATGTTGTCCGAACCTTTGGAGACTTGTAGATGTGTTCGAGGTAATTCTTCTCTCCGCCGTTGCGTGGCACGCTTTGGAGCATGGTGTCGTTCTCTCGATGCAAATCCGTTGTGTCTCTGTCGGGGACTTCAAACTTGGGAACAGACAATCCTAGCTCAAGCCAAACTAGAAGTGCAGCCATCCCTACTACAGCACCAAAGGCCCATAGTAAGAGCGAGGCGCCAACGCTGCCAGTGCTCTTCAGCACTATAGCAGGCGTCACGTATATGCCGGATCCTGCATCTCAGATTCAGTGGTTCTTCTAACCCAATCATTCCTACAGTATGATTACCGATAGTCCGATTCAGAATCGTGCAAATCACTGTTACAGGGCCCAATTTCTGGGAGTCTGCAGCGGCTCGAACGAGTAGCTTGGTCGAGCCCTCCGCACCAGCTTCTGCTATTGCTTCATCGACTCGCTGTTGATCGTCTGCTTCCAAAGGCATGACGGGCAATGAGATCCGTGAAGATTCCTCCTCTTTCGAAGAAGTTGAATTTAATTTTTAGATTAATGAAAATGAGTGCAATGCAAGGCTGAGGATGCGTTCCAAGCCTTACCAGTCTGCTGGTGGACTGACGTTAAGATTTGAGGAGAAGCGCCTTTATGATTCATCTTGCCAAGGTGACGAGGCTAAGGATGGGCGGGGATGAGACAAGGCAGCAGCATGGTGAGAGCCTCATTCATGCTTCGTCTCAGCCAACTTGGCTTGGGCCAAAAGCAGGGGTTCCCGATGAGGAGACAGTATTGCTGCAGTTATGGCGCCACGCAATGCATCCACCAATGAAATCGAGAAGAAAGCGAGACCACTGTGGCTTAGAGATTTTTGCATAGAACACGATAAGGCTGTAGCTCTTATCAAGGCTGACTCAAGGCGTTAACTCAAGAGGTCAATGCGACCGGGGAAGGAGGTGCTTTTCTCTTGACATTGTGGCTGAGTCGAGATATGTATTGTCGCAGCACCCAGGCTTCCCCAAATTACCTACAGCAGTACGTTGTATTTCGATTGCGATTCGAGCGCTTGACCGTTGAGGATTCAGAGCAATGTCGTTTGGTTTCTCGGTATCAGATCTCATCATGGGATCTCAGCTCGCCTATGACATATACCAGCAATGTTTCACAAAAGCTCGGGGCGCTGGTGAGTGGTACCTTCCTCTCCTCTGTTGTAGCCTTCTCCTTTCCTCACAAGACAAGACGTTCTTCCCCGCACTTTGTCACGTGATAGAATACTGCACGCTAGATCAGATAGTCCTAGTCTACGGGCAACCTTTCGGCATCTTCCGCCATCTATATTTCCTCGCGTTCAATACCGTAACTAACCAACCACCTATCAACCTCCAGACGTCAAGTATTTCCAATTCGGCAGAGAGATCAACTTATTGGCTGACAGCCTGAAACGTTTGGAGAACATCGTCAACAATGCCCATTCCCAACATCCACGGCGGCCATGGCATAAAGACGCCCATCATATTGGCCCCAATACTTTGCAGGAAGTCACCGGCGACTTTCTGGCCACCTTGAATGAATGTCAGGCTTTGCTAGAAGATAATTCGAAATTTCGACGATCCACAGCCAACTTCGTTGATAATGTTATCTGGTGGTCCGCAACTGAAAGAGACGTTACCAGCCTCAAAGAGCGTGTCCATTTTCACGTTACGAAAATCACTTTCATCGCAAAGCCCTTCGAGACACAGCTCCTCTTAGATATCAGACGTGAACTGAAGCAATTGCGAAGAGATGTAGCCGACTTGCGAGGATTTCTGGTCCAAGATGTCCCCCCAAAGGGAGAAGTAGTGGGTGATGTGGGGAGCCCATCGTTCTCCGTTCCCGAAGATCTGAGTCTCAGATTCATGGGTGCTCTTTACGATAACAAGCCCAAAGCTTTCGAGATTCTGGGCCACCTCCCACTCAAAGAAGGCTTTGATGGTCTCGTGTTTGCGTTCGCCAACAGCACCGTCGAATTCAATCCGGGGCCTGGATTGGGACAAAACTTCCCAGAAGAGACCCAATACCTTAACTTGGTCAAGTCAAGATGGATTGCCAACAGACTTGAGGAGAGTTACTTTTATCGAGCCGCGGGTGCAGATTCTCTATGGGCCGACTACATGCGGGAGCTCAAGGACGACATACGAGATCAATTCTTGCGTTTCGATGCCGGCGATCTGGTTGCGCCACCAGCCGATGCTGTAGGCCGGCTCCCAGACAGCTGCTTCTCTATTTGGGTCGTGGAAGGAACCTCGCCGCGCCCACCCGATCTTGCGGAGGAGAGGCCTTTGGAAGAGAAGATCTTGGAGCTCAGTCTTCCCAGTTCGTACGGCAATCACCAATCTGCGTTGACGGTTTTTCGGAAAAGCGAGGTCGAGCTACGCCTAGTATCCACGACAAAAGACGAGCTCAACAAGGACTTTCACAGAGAAGAGAGCATGCATATCAATATGAACTTCACTCGACTGATCCCGGCTTACGCAAGCCCCGTGGATTCCTCAAAGCCTATCAACAATGTACTTCTGTGCACCAATCAAGGGCAAAATCAGAAGTGGCTTACTCTCAAGGAGGTTGCTGACGTTACCCGATTGCAGCAGGCCTTGACCGGATACAGGGTCTTTCACGATATGTCAAATGTTTCCTGGTCCATCGAGGGTTCATCTAAACCCCATAAGTCCGGGAAAGGACGATTACAGCTATGGCATCTGAAGCCGCTTCCCAAGATGTCGTTAGAGGGAGAGACTATATCTCCCGAACTCAGTAGTCTCACCATTTCCAGCCCCCGATCACCGTCGCTTAGTGGTCATAAATTGCATCGGTATTCAACAGGCATGTCAAGCGCAACTTTCGTAACCAAAAGTAGTAGTGTGCAGTCACCTGTCAAGGGTAGTAGTGATGATGGCATTGCACTATTACGACCTGAGCCGCCGGTTTTGGTCGTCCTCACCATGAGCGAACAACGATATGCTTTTCTCCATATACAGCGTAAGTTCGGGAATCCAAATTTGCCATTAACGTGTCTCTGACGCTGAGATAGTCGACCCAAGTATATCTCTTAAACCAGAACTATGTCTTTGCCAAAAACCAAAAAAGGCCTGCCGAAGAGTGGTCCTTGGAGGTAGTGACAAAAAGATCGAGATCCGAAGACATTGCGTAGAGCAAAGGGATGGCAGTGGCTTGCACGACTGGGACATCGCCCGCATTCGATGGCCTCGGCATGCGGAATACAGGACCTTGGAGGTAATCAAAAAAAAGTATCTTTGCCTGGACTTTCCGTCCGTACTAGGTAGAGCCTCAATCCTTCTCGTTTGTGAAACAGGGGTGCTGATCAGGTATAGAAAAGGATGAATTTATACGCGAGTTTCGCCTGCTCGAAGGACTGAGAAATCTCGACCTCAATGATTATGAGCGATGTTTAAGTGAAAAGAAATACAGGGCTAACAACCCGCAGCACATAGACGAAGCCATCGCACATAAGTGGATTGGCGGAGATGATAATTCACAAGCTCACGGTCAGTCATTTCGATCACTTTTTGACGCCTCGATAGAGGAACTTTCGGCGCCTGAAGATGGATTGCAGGGTGGCGATCGCACTGGCTGCTTTCCTACTAATCTCAATGAGGAGCAGGATCTGGGCAAAAACGACATGTCTAACGGCGACGAGCGCCAAATAGATAGATCAAAAGACAATTCCTCCCTGTACGAGAGCTGGGAAAACAAAGACCCGACGATTTTAGCCCTGTCACAATCAAAGGAGCAAAAGAATAAGATCCTTTCTGAATCCATCGTCCCGGAAAATCCGCAATGTAGCACCCCCGCCGCTATAGATCCGCCAGATTCAATTGACGGATGCAGTCTCAACATGCCGGAAATCAACACGCCGGATTACAACATGCCGGATTTCAAGATCCGGAAGGGCCTACATACCGACTCTCCATCAGCTAGCCCATATCTTCGCAAGGCCGTTTCAAGGGGTAATGCCAAGGCCCGGATGCTAAAGTCGCGAAGATATGGGATAGCCCCACAATCACCAAACAACATAGATGATCCTACTCTCTGCAATACCCAGTCCGCATTCGGTTATTCGTCGTTTTTACGTGATGCATTGGAGAATCAAGACGCTTTCATACGTAAAGAGCTCCTTCGTCGGGAACGCTTACAAAACGAAAACAGCATTCTTATTGGCCCATCTGTACAGAGTGACGGCATTGACGCACATACTGAAGTCTGCACGAAAGAGGATAAGTTAAATGAAGCGCGTGTGGCAATTGTCTCGCCTAATGGAGATGACACACCTCCATGTGGTACATCCATTTGGGAGCGACTTGAGGAAGAAGATAGCACAGCACCAGCCCATGCTGGTCCTGGCATTACAGATAACGCGCATTCCCCTAGACCTGCAGATACGAACGCAAGCAGCGGTCTGGAAGAGCCCTCGACCTCATCTCGCACAAGTCTAGAGGATACGAACCCCAATATTCGGCTTACCTCTAGTGACAGAGTGGAACCATTGGAGCTAACAGACAGAATCAAACAGTCTCTTGAGAACATATGTGGACGGACGATAATATGGTGGCCTTTGAAACCGAGGCGTCAGTTCTGCCTACGAGGTTTTACTCGAATATCATGGAAATGCGTACGCAAGACCGCGCTGTCGAACCTATACGTCATCTTCTAACTCTTGCATGATTAGGAATGTGGCGACCAAGTATACGCTGATATGCCTACTGCATTAGCTCAAACGCACAGCCTGAACGCAATGATGATTCCCAGTACTGCACGAGAACCAGTCTTACCCACAATGCAGCCTACAGTATCTCCACAACACTCTAAATCAGGCTCGTCAGCGCCGAAGAGCTGGCTGTTACGCTGGAGACGATGGTTGGAAGCGAAATCATCTCATGATACAATCAGCAATTTGACACATTCTAGCGACGCCCATGCCGCAAAGGACGAAACCTATGTCCATTGGTGTGTAAACTCCCTGAGCTTTCATACAGCTTTAGACTATGTAGTCGTTAAAAGAGGTCTTACAAAAGATCGAGACTTTATCAAGGAGTTACGTAACAAATACCGCGTATTAAGGGGTTGGAGATGGTGGATCTCGTTGACGACATGTTCCAAAATTAGCTTGATAAAGGTACGTCTTTGTATGTCCGCCATACTCTCCCCTTCTTCTAACCTTTTATGGATCAAGTTCTCTCGCCTCCAAGCCGACGAGTCGCTCGTCACACGCCTAAGCGAGGGTATCCCCGACCAAGACGACGTGGACTACGAGTATGAGCTACGTGGCGGTACCCGCGAGGCACACATTGCCATCACAGAAGCCACTCTCCTCCATCAATTCCACAATAACTGCTGTCCCACGTCCGAAGACGGTGTTCGCGGAACCCCAAAGCGAAAGCGAAGATTAGATAAGGTTTACGGAATCAAGGCATACGGTCTTCACGCCCAGCACGGTTTTGCCTTTTCCAAATTTTTGGTATTCTGGCTCGTTCTGTTTCCTGGTCCCTTTGGCTTTGCGATGTGGTACCTCACAATCCATCCTTGGGATCTCCAGAATGCCTTTACGCCTTTCTTCCTAGTTGTGAACACGTTGGCTCTCGTTGTTGTACTTCCCGATTGGAAAGTCACATGATAATAGATGTATTCAACGAAGATTGTCCTAGGATGGGACGATGCATGGCTGTGATCGGACTCTGGTTTCATTTCGGTAAGAGAATTGACCTCTTGGGATGACTAGTCCAACTTTCCAGTCCGAATCAGTGTTGAATAGAAATCCTAGATGTACAATTAGCTAGATCGGGGAATCCCCTGTCATATATACATAAATGTGGTCACCACCCCTCTTTAATTATCACCCTCGCTATGCACAAACAGCTACGATAAGCTGGTAATATCACATGAGTACACTAATATGATATCCACTAAAATACAGAAAATACCAGTCCAGCTCTTACTAAACTATCACGCAACAGTATACTCCCCATCTAATCCAAACACGCACGTCGCCTCCATCGGCTATATGATTACTACTGAACCTGCTACTCCCTATCCCCAATTCCAATTCCAACTCCAAAATTTCCTATCCCCTCTCAACTCCACCTCCAAAATCTCCCATTCCCTCTCATCCCTCCCCCAAAACCCCATCTAAGCCCCAATCCCAATCCTCATCCTCATGACAACCCTAGATCTAAAACACCCAGTGTTGTACATGACCCCCACTCCCTTCCAACCCTCATCCCAACCCAATACCTTTGCACAGCTACAGCTACAGCTACAAGGCTTCTTTCATTTCCTTTCCTCTCCTTTCTTTTCTTTTCTTTAACATTGAACCGCGTGCGGCGTTGTCATCTACATCGTAATATAATACTCACAATTTTTCTGTTAGTTGAGGGTTGGGGTTCGGGGATGGATGCATATAGAGAGTTCTTAACAGGACCGAGACTCTAACCCTACCTTAGAATAACTACTTTAGATCTTAGGTATTGATCTTTTACTCCGCATCGACGTCCTAATGCTTGACCGCGTTGTCTTCGGAAATCTAAATATGTGTCAAGTAGCGGTTTCGGGATGTTGGAGGGGACGGGGATTTTTCGGACTTTGGGGATGAGATAGGTGGAGGTGAGGCGTAGGGAGGTGTTGGGTGGAGAGGGGAGGGGAGGGGAGTGGAGGGGAGGGGAGGGGAGGGGAGGGGAGTGGGGTGGAAGAGAAGGGTGGATGGGTGGGTGGTGTTAGATATAATGTGATGGGATGTAATGGGGTTATTGGGTTTAGAGTAAAGGGAGAGCTATGTGAGTGGATGGAGATAAGGATTGGGTGTCAAGGGATATGCTGGTGTATTAATACTCTGGGGACTTTGTTGGTATTTGGATTTTGGGGGTTCAGGGGGGTAGGTTACGTATAGCTGAGGTAGGTTTTTAAGGGTGGAATGGGTGTATTTGGTATCCAGGGGTTTATGATATCTGCAACGCGAATTCGCGTTTGTGGATTAGGTGTTTGAGGTCCGTGGTCTTGTGTATGAATGTAGTGTTTTTTGTGCGGATGGATATGTAGATTGGAAAACGGTTTTGGTTTTGGTTTGGGGGATTTGTGATGGCGCGGTGTTCTCCATGTTTGAGTCGTGGTTGAATCATTGTGGGTATTGTGATGGATGCATTGGTCGATTGAGAGGGATTCAACACAACACTCCATAGTCAGATCAGGATTGCGCAGGTACTACTCTTTACCAATTTTCAGTGGTCCAGCTGGGATGGCTCAATATTCGTTCCTGGGCGGTGGATAATGTTACATATGTACAGTCGCTACTCCGGAGATTGTTCCACCGTCCTGTCTATTACGTACCCAGTGTTGTTATCGCGACGTGCAAGTGCACGGCTTAGGACACCAATAGTACCGGAGGACTCGGACGTAACCCACTTCCAGACAATTTCTTCCTCACCCTCGCATTCGCCACTGTCACGCCGTCGACCTTGGCCACAAATTTACCCTCTTTGAATACTCCTTTCTTGATCATCTGCTCAGGGACGGCGGCCATCAGCTTCAAAAGCCACTGCGTCTCGAAGTAAGGTGGATGTGTAGGTACGGGACTCGGGGTGCTGATGAAAATTCCAACACCCGCAAGGCCTGGTGGTGAAGAGTACTCTGTGATCCGTTGGGAAGCTTCTAGCTCGGCTGCGTTGGAGAGTACTGCTATTACCATGCGGAAGACGTCGAAGAGATCCAAAGTCGATCCATCCAAGCTCGCCTCAACGTTGAAGCGCCCATTGGACGCATCGAATGTGCTACTTGAGTTCTTGGGGAAGTCTGAGAGTTTTGCTGCGCTTGCTGCAGTAGGTGGGTTCACATCTTGGCTAAGAGCTTGTGTCAAATCCTTCAGGGTTGCTTCACTTGTTGCAAGGGATGGCGGCGGTGTAGTCAAGAAGAGTTCACCAACCTGCTCTCCTTGCCACCTGTAGGAATCCGATTTAGCGCTCTTCTGGAACACTCTACCGTGACAACGGATTGATACAGCTGATGTGTATTTGCGAAGGGTTGACTTACTTGAGTGTCATTATAAAGGTCTGGAAACGTCGTGAATTCATCATAAGACCGGCGGTCTGAGTGAGACCCCAAATGACAAATCGACGTTCTATAGACCCTCCCGCCGTGTTTGGTACAATGGCGATTTGGACTTCGGGATATTTCTTGAGCTTCCTAGCTCGAGCTTTTGTGGTGCCTAAGAAATCCTGCAAACCCAGGTCTACGAGGAAGCTCACGATACTCATAAGGACTGAGATGAGGGGGAGCTTGGGTCCGTCGAAGGTAGGATCGATACCGAACCGTGGATCAATAGACACCATACTTGACGAATTGGCTACCGGAGTATGCACTTTGCTAGCAGCATCTTGATAGATGACAGAGGCATTGACCGTGGCTGAGCTGAGGAAGCTGAGTCCGCACCAAAGCCAAAGAAAGACCATCATGGCTACAAACCTAGGATCCGCACCGAAGCCAAAGGCAAGTAGGAAGATATTTGTTCCGGCTCCCTTTTGTCGGTCGCTTCGTCACTTCCGAAGGATCAGTCGTGAAATGGGGGCTCGAAGATACCAGCATTCTTTGGAGCGACTGTGCGACTAGCCGACCACTATCATAATGCGGTTCTGGACGCTTATTTAACGTCAGCTCCTCCTTTCGGACATGCAGGAAGGGGTGCCTTGAGACGAGCTCAGCGGCACCCGAAGTATATTCGACCTCATCAGCTCGAAAATCTGGCATAGTAATTATTTCAGGAGAGAACAGGGAGCGCAGCTTCACGATCAATGCAGCATGCACACTCCCCTTGACTCTTCGATTCACTCTGGGTCATTTCCGCGGACGTCAGAGTATACAGTCTTTTCAACCACCCGTTGCCACTGTTCATATATTTGCCGCTGATTGTGATACTTCAGATGGTTATGGAAGGACTAAAGGTAGAATATGTTGTCGGGGTCGAGTAGAGACGACATCACGCTAATCGCTAGTCATATCTATTAATAGAATAGCACTCTTGGCGCTCCGCGTAGTAGTAGAATTCAACATTACTCTCAAAACAGGACGATGCATGGGGCGAACTGTGGAGAAAGGAATGCCAGGGTACTTCCCTTGAGTGAAAACGCGAAGAGTGGCATGTTTCCCCGAACCCAAAAGGCACACGAGACCTCAGCTCTTCGCAGACGGCAAGCAGCGAAAGATACCTCCACAATGGTACCTCCGCGCTTGAAAGGGAGCTGAAGTAAGTACAGAGGCTCCCAGATCATTGAAACTGATGTTCACTTTATCCCACAGAGCATATTCCGCCACATTGAGTTCCTCCCACCTCAAATCTCCCCAACCATGATCGCATCCATCAGCAGCTGCGATACTTCTGTATCTAGAGGTGCAGACCGCGAAGGTGACTTCCACAAGCGACGCCAGCGATAACTGTCTGGACAAATGTCAAGATGCAGCCTGTGTGGGTGCGTCTTCAAGTATAGGCGCGAGGTCTAAGTCGACGAGGGGTGTAATCCCAAGGGCTAGAGCCACTAAGGTTGCGGAAGTCTGGGTGACAGGTGTGGGAGTGGGCGCTATTGAAATTGCGTGGATTGTCAATGGCCGTTGGCTTACTCGGCGGAAGAAATATCTAAAAGATGGCAGCGCATGAGGCATTACACTGGACGAGGAGGAGAGTAAATCAACAGATGGATCGCTGCGGGAAATGCGTGAATAACGTGGTGGCTCGTCGGAAGTAGGGGAGTGTCGGAAGGGCTGGCGCTCTATAGTATGTATGTTCTGAATCTCCTAACTTGGTATGAATCTCTTACTCTACATTCGCGCTGCAGAAGAATTTCTTACACCTTACATAATTATGACGCAAGAGTGCATAGGAATTTGGGATCGCATTGCTTACTATGGCGAACATTCAAATGAACCTTTTCATGCTTGTCGACATCAAGTCTAATTGCGCTCTTTCCGTGCTTTCATCACCAGCCTGACCACCAACATCATGATAGATATTTCACACCTGCAATCGCACCCTATGCCAGTTGCACAAACCTCACTCCTGATGTCTCGGCCCTTTACCACCCCTTCCAAAAGCTTATCAATTTACAAGCACCAAAAGCCTTCTCATGCCCCACAACCAAATTCCCAGAACAAATCCCAAGAACGAACCTGCAAACTCAAACCTCTCGCCATCAAAGTCGACGATGAGCTCCACGGCACCGTTCCAGGCTTCCTCCACATCCCCCAGCACTATCGCCATACAAAAGCCACAGCCCGCGAAAAGACCGCCGCAATCTTACTCTCTGGCTCTAGCGGAGGCGTGCTCGGCCCCTCCTCCATATATCCATCCATAGCAGACAAATTGGCTAGCCTCCCCAACGGCATTCCAGTCCTACGTCTAGACTACCGCTACCCAGGCATGAACAAGTACTGCGTCGCCGACGTGCAAGCCGCGTTGAAGTATCTAGAAACTCGCTACGCCATCTCACGCTTCGTACTCGTAGGCTGGTCTTTTAGCGGTGCACCCGTCTTTACGCTTGGAGGCAGCGACAAGAGAGTCGTGGCTTGTGCGGCTGTGGCGAGTCAGACGGCTGGCGCGGACGGCATTGGGCGTATGGCGCCTAAGCCTGTGTTACTGATTCACGGGACTGGGGATCGGAGGCTGAGGCATTCGTGCTCGCGGCAGTTGTTTGAGTTGTATGGTCGGAGGGGGGAGAGGGAGTTGAAGTTGTTTGAGGGGGATGGTCATTCGTTGAGGAAGAATGCGGGGAAGGTTGGGAAGATGTTGTGTGCTTTTGTGATGAGGTTTGCTGGGGTGGAGGAGAGGAGGGTTGTGCGGAGGAAGTTGGTGAGAGATGATGATAGCGTGTATCTGATGAAGAAAGGGGGCGAGTTGAAAGAGAAAGGAAAAAGTGTAGTGAATCATGGGCGTCGGTGCTCTGCGAAGTTATTGGACCCAATTGCTGCAGGATGATCAGTTGACCTCAGAAGTTTCCCAGAGCGAACAACATTCTCGTAAGGAAAGCTGCGGTTTGACTGGCACGACTGGTAACCCTGCTTAGCCTTGCTGAATACACATACGAAGCGACCACCACGCAAATATCGCAGCTACGATACCAAAAACAGCCTTCACGCATCTACCCTAGCCAAAACTGGCAGGACTCATTGTATGTATAAAAACCCTACTCTGACCAAGTATACTCATTATCGCCGAATTGGCGATCAGACCCCTGCATACGCAATAACATATCTCAATAGTGTCTCAATCTAGAGCCAACCCTTGAAGATGACCGATCCTTCACAATATCTACAGATGGGTGGTACCACGCCATATTCGATAATCGCTAACCAAAAACCTGACAACATCAACAAAGTATCTTTATCAAAGCACGACACCCAACCGCTCAAGCTTAAGCTCAAGCTCAACATCTCCATGCGTGGTAATTTTTGGAGATGAGAGCGTCCTTGATGTTTGCGGTAAGTGGGGGCATCGATGGTTGATGGTGGGTTAGATGAAGGTAGGATCGAGATGGGAGACTGATAAGCTCCCCGTTGCTTTATTGAGTACTGTAAAGGATAGGGAGGCTGATCCTGAGTGTAGGTCCCATTCTGATCGTCAAAATCAAGACCTATTCCTAATCTGAAGGGAGGAACGGATCATGGCTAAGACTATGGTTTTCAAGCTCGTGTTGACCCCTTGCACAGACGCCCAGCCGGTATAAATTCATGCTATGGATAACATCCATTCCAACCCCCAATCCGAACATCTAACATACACAACCTCAACCGCCCCCCCCCCCCGCGGCTCACATACGCCACGACGGCATTTACGACACAAAGACTTGCTCCATTCTGCGCTGAATACCCGCACGCACGAGGAGAAATCTACCCTTCTAAACGAGTATGAAGTCATGGTGATCACCGAGCACATTCCTTACGATAGCCAACCACATGATATAAAGCCGTCGGTCACGAACCGTCAATTCCTCGCCAATAATAAAAAGGAACTTTTTCTGGGAACAGAGCTGCGGTGTTAGACCAGGACCTTTTCCCTTACCCTAGTAGCATACATGCATGGTCATTTTATCTGGATCATGATCGTCTATTCCCGTTCATACAGCATGAGCTCTCTCCCATCTCTCATCTCTCACTTATCCCCTACTGGTATGCCTGTAAGTCCCACCCCTCTACCTCACTCAATAGCAAATATCCCAATAAATGTCGGCCTACGAATCGTACATTTCTGCACTGATGATTTTGCGGAAATTGCTTGCCTTTGGTACGATCTCACACAAGGACGCGTGTTATGGCTGTGATGGAGTGAATAGAAGTGAGGAGCTGACTGGATTGATATCAGGGAGGGGAAGTAGGGTGAACGCTGGTATGAAAGAGTGGTTGATGTTTTGCATGCTTGGTACTAGTAATGGTGGCAGCGATCTGGAGGAGGATCTGCGATGACCAATAGGATTCGATTTAATCTGGGCGAAGGTTGATATTGGCTAAAAGTACCCGAGGCGGGGCCGTAACCTGCAACAGGGGCGAGATTATGTCGTTAATCTACGTCCGTTTCAAATCCTAAGTATGTATAGTGTACGAGCTCGGCTGCACGATCGGTCATTGAATCCTTCCGTGCACCATCAGATTCCGCATTACAAAGCGTAAACCCACATTCAGCACTTCTGTCTTTGCAGATGATACCCGTTGAACAATTCATCAGCAGTGGTCACCAATCGACATCCACAAGCGTCACAAAAAGTAGTGCACCCAGGATGACGGGCCCCGTTCCCACCTACCGCTTCCAAGACGGCCGCCGCTACAATGCCTATGATGAAGAGACCTACTACCTCCCCAACGACGAAGCCGAGACCAGCAGACTAGGTCCGTCGTTTACCCCCTATCAATAACGAGTTAGAGGGTAATAGTTTCGGCAAGATCTCCAGCATGAAGTCTGGCGCCTCTCTCTAAACGGTGTTCTGCATATCGCCCCTCTTGCCCGCCCCGTGCAAAGAGTTTTAGATGTAGGCACAGGCACTGGCATCTGGGCTATCGAATTCGCAAAGACCAGTCCCACAGCGCGAGTCATCGGCACAGATCTCTCAGCTATCCAGCCGGTGGATGGACCTCCAAATTGTGATTTCATCGTTGCGAACGCGGAAGAGGATTGGACTTTCGACGAATCATTCGACTACATCCATTCCAGGTTATTGTACTTTGGCATGCGTGACTGGCCAAGGTACTTCCAGCGCTGCTTCCAAAATCTGAAACCAGGTGGCTGGGTTGAAGCGCAGGAGTGTCAATTTCCCGGGTTTGACGAAAGCTGTTCTGGCGCAGAGGACCAATCCGCCTACGTTCGTTGGTCGGAGCATGTTGCGCAGGCGCTTAGCAAAGGTGGCATCGATCCGGCCCCTGGCAAAAGCTTCTCCTATCTTTTGCAGGATCAAGGCTTTGTAAATGTCGAGAAGAGAGTGATCAAATGGCCTGCATCGGCCTGGTCAGAAGAGCCGGTACAAAAGGAAATCGGAAGACTAACGAAGCCAAACGTCAACAAGGCGCTGGACGGGGTTAGCAGGCTGTTATTCACGAAGAAGCTAGGCTGGGAGATGGAGGAGGTTGAAGCCATGATCTTGCGGGTGAGGGCCGAACTTGATGACCCGCATAAGAAGCCTTATACGTTGATGTGAGATTTTCCCAGCCATGAGATGTTTTCCATGAGGACTGTTCTAACCACGGCTACGCATAGGACGGTGCACTGTGCGCAGAAACCTGTCGAATGATATCCTCTATACAAAGAGACTTGACTGAGATAAACATGAGTAAATTCATTCGAAGCCGTATTGGAGTGAGTACGAACATCAAGGCATCGTAGCATAGACGGCCTCTGTAGATTATCTCTGAGCTTTCCTCAATCTTCTGCCTCGGTCACACCCTTTGAGATTCCGAGTCTTCCTTGGTAGATTGAGATACGTATGGCGATGTAGGCCATCGAGATAATGGTTCGCACGCTGTCCAAATAGAGATGACGAGAATTAATCCCCAATTGGCAACAGTGAGACCAGCTACAAAAGACCGTGGCTCAACAGATCATTCCTTGCGCCCAGTCTGCGAAGTCAATATGACTCCTATCGATCTCAAGCACAGAAAAACCCCTGTCGACCAGCTTTCTTGATATCTGTTGGCTTGAACATCGAAGGTACCAATGCAAGTCGAATAGCAAGGTCGAACATCATCCTAGCCGGACGTATGTACCTCCCATCCGGCCGCTCCACCTCCCACACGCAAGGGCCAAGGTAGTTATGCCATGCTCGAAGACCATAAAGCTTTACCGCCTCTCGCCGTCGTTCAATGATATTTCCGTACCCTCGTCCGTCGCAAGTCAAAACATGTCTCTGCCCTTCTCTATTCTCTTCGACATATCGGCATGAGATAGCAAATTCCGCTTTGGCGTCGTCATTATGCTTAATAGAGCAATCAAGAATAGTATTGATCGACCGCGTGGAAAACACCACGTCGAGCTGGGAAAGACGCACACCTTTCTTCACTTTCTCGATCATATGATACATCTCAAGCACTGCGTGCTGCCCCTGGTTTGGATGCATAAGTGCAGTCTCGTCCGACTCGAGCGCGAAGTGTACAGTAAGGTGACTGAGGTTTTCGAACCCTGCTAGAGTACGGATAATCATCTGACCCAGAAACGGCCATAAGAGGATATTTTTGACAGGAAGTCTTCGCCTCGTAGCTACCGACTCTTGATACTCACGGTCCCAGCCGGGGCTATAGCCATGGAAAGGTCCCAGACCAATGACGATTTTGGATAGTGTGGGACAATACCGATTCAAAATTTCTAAAACAAGACGTGAACTACTGCGGCAGATGTTCTCCGTCACCGCATTGTCATCGGGCAAAAGCTCGAAACAATCGAAGGACTTTTCCGCATTCAACAAATGCTCAATGCTAACGGATCCTTGGAGGTTCGTGCGGGGAACACCATGCATCTTCAATGTCTTGAAATTGTCCCGGTAACAGAAAGTCACCGTCATTGGATCATAATACTCTGGGCAAATCTCCATGACCAGCTCATCAACTTTGACGTGTAGAGGCTTGAATCGATAGGGACTAGCTAGAGCACGACAGGTTCGGGAGACTTGCGAGAAGGCTCGAAGCCCATCGACTGAGCGTACATGAAGCTCCTCTAAAATTAGCTCAAGGATCTCGGGCGCAAGGCACTCCAAAATTGACAGTCTCTTATCGGCGGAAAGCTGGCAGAGAAGGTAATCCATCCAAGAAGTGGTCATCCTGATCTTCGTCTTCGGTCTTTTCAAAGGATCTCTCAGGTAAGAAGACGGGCATAATGGATTCATTGCTACCCCAGCTTGATCTACAAGGGTATAGCACGTATACCTACCAGAGCGAGATAAGAGGAGTATGACCCTGAACCGAAGTAGACACTGTAACGCATTGATCGCTCAATGAAAGAGTGAGCACCAAGTCGGACGCTCAGAGACAAGTCAGTGTGTAGAAGATATGTATCCTAGAGATCCGCTACAGGGACAGGTGGCTGTGCATAGGTGGCAGAGCATAGGCAGCCGGCTTGCCGAATATCCTATGGAAAGCTTGTCTGGCGGGGGAAATTTAGTACATTACTCAGAGACTCTGATCACCTGAAAGTAGTGTCATGATTAGAGCATACACAAGGTTGCCAAAATGACAGTTGTGATAGTTCTGAATTTGAGACACGGATAGCAGAGAGACCTCACTTAGCGTGTGTAAAACTAACGAACTTCCTTGGCACCAAGGATGCAAGAGTGTGACTGTCTTGCACACGCTAAACGTTCTTAGGTATAGGTACTCACGCGGGTCGTAAAAAAGCCGGAACATTCAGAAATCTAGTGGCACCAAAATCCTTGGCTTGCCTTAGCCAGTGGCTTGGCAACCATCGCAAGGTCGCCAGCCAATCGACAGATAGCCTCTGGCAACTGACACTTTGTACAGATACAAGAGTACGCTGGAGCTTACAGGCTATTCCCCGCTCCTTCCCAAGTAACATCATGTTTACAGGCCACTCCAACGAACGCTCTGAAAGCGAGCCCTACGTGCAGACCAGCTCGCCTGGTCGCCTCACTCCAACCGAAGAAGCAACGCTGTATGAAGTGCTCTGCCGGCTTATAGACGCCGATCCTTACTCAGCGAGCAAGGACTCAGCACAATATATGAGTCGTCGAATGTACATTCCAGAGTAGAACATACGTCTACCGACCCTCCCCCTCTTTCGCAGTGGGAAGAAGCTATACATACTCGCACTTGTGTATGGTTCCATTCCTGGGAGGGCCCGCAATACAAAAGGGCGTCAAGAAATGACGGTGAACCTACCCTTATCTCAAAGTCGTCCTCCAAAGCGCCGATAGTCCTTGTTTCCCTTTTTCTGAACTACTGGGCTTCCGAAGTCATGATCAGCGACTCTAAGAGCCCACCTCTCCCGATATTACGAACAAAGAAACGGTGGTGCACGGGCGGGCAACCGGACTCAGCCCAACAGATAGGCTGCTTCACGAGATATACAGCGTGCAGGCTTCGCATCGCAGAAGGCACATTGTTTTGCGTTAAGATGTTACCCTCTAAAGGATATAGCAGCAGGTCAATTCCGACTCATGATCCTAGGACGTCCGTATCCTTTGGCATTCTTCGAGAGTGTCTACACCGTCTCCTGTTGCTTGGAAAAGTCTATATATTAACGGCACAGAGAAAGAAGCCGCAAATTTTAGGAGCGCTTGCTGGACCTACCAGCGAGCTGTCCTTGTGCGCCTGCTGTTTTATAAGCGCAACGAGCATTAGTGCATCGTACATGCGCCTATGATTTCATTACGAGAGTCCCAGGCATTCCTCCGCATGAAATCCTGACCACTAGAGACTTGATAGCCATTTGGGGATGCTCTATATGCCCACTTTCCCTGGATCCGATTTCCTGGTTGTTTCTGCGGGTACCCTCGTGTCCTGGCTGCGTGTATATCTCAGGGGTTTGCGTGGCCAAGCAATTTTACACGCATGTTGCCTTAGCGGTACTTTACGTTCATGCCTCCAATGGCGCTTCGCACTGCGCTTTGCATCTATTTTGGTCATGCCTGAAAGCGCCCGCTTAAAGCTTCCAGTTGCAGTGGGTTCAATCACAGCAAAGTATAAAGTACAGTGACATTGAACACACATCTATCGCCGCATTCAGATTGTTCGCTCCATAAGCCTCAGCTAGTACACTCAACCCAACTGACTAAACGCCGAACATACTTGTCAAAGATTCAAGCAGCATCCAAAAACAGACGGCGAAATCACGGTTGTAGCCACTCATCATCATGACCGGCCCTGTATCTCGTTTGACATTCTACTTCCTCGCTGCGTTGTCGGCCTACCTTAGCAACGCTGCTCCCAGCGTGACAGAGACGACCACGACGCCCACATGTACGAAACCAACTGGCCTAGCGAATACCTTCGTTCCTGCTCCCCCAGCCATCAATCCCAGTTTTCGATTCAAGCCTGCGTTCGCGGACGCCCATACTCTCTTCCTTATCGACAACCTCTCAACAAGCTTCTCCGAAGCCTCCATCGGCACCCTTTGTCTCGAGACATGCGTGGCGTACCAAGGTAACGGTACCACTGGACCTTGTCTGAGTTTCAATGTGAATTATGGAAAGCCGGTGAACGGCACGGGACCGGCGCAGTTCTACTGCACAGGTTTTGATGCCTTTGTCGCCAGAGATGGGAGTGATATTGAAAGGGTTGACATTCCCGGAAGCTACATGTTCCCAATCAACGTCAATCGCGTGTGCAGTGGGTCGTATAGGGCGTATTAGGGTGGCATAGAGGGCCAACTTCGAAGAGCGTGGCTCATGATGAGATGAGTACATGTGAGCCGGCGAACGTTTACATCCGTTCCAGAGTTCTGCATGTGGGAGGGTTTTACATTTGTCTCAACAGTCAGACGCTGCTCTAGCTGGGATTGCAGTATTTTCCTATCAAAGAAGCCCGGGGGACAACTCGTTCTCACCCACTTTGATTGCTTTGATAACTCCACTGCGTTTCATCAGTTTCAATTTGACTTTTGCAAGATGATCGGCGTATTTACGTTTGTCATATCCAGATCAAGTTGGAGGAGTGTTCCCGATTTGCGCGCATCTACATACTCCGAACTATAGGAATTTTCACCCGCAAATCCCGCCTCTTTATGCCTGGATGCGGCAGAACATCCCACGGGGTCCTTTACCATGTGTCAAAAAGTCAGTCCTAGCACCGCCACGATACCGGGGTCTTTCAGCAATAGAGCCGTCTATCCAGTCACTCGCTCTCGTCTCAGATTTGGTAAGCATTTGCAGTCTGAATGAGTATAATTGTCAGTTGGGAACCGAAAGCCACTGAGCCGATGACTGAACATCAATCAGAATGCACGTTGATGGTACCAGAGGTGGAGATAACAGATTGGGTCGCAAAAACATGGTCGATGCATGACCAACGTTAGCTACGTTGTCGGAGCTTTATTCTGAGAGGTAGAGGGGTGTAAACGTAATATCTTCCTTGCCAAGAGCTCCCACCCTAACATGTTAGCGACCTTTTGCGACCCTCATACTGAAGATTGGTTTTCTAATTGTTAGCTAGAAGCCTGAAAAGGCTAATCAGATTAGCTAACGCTTTAGACACCAGAGACGGCAGAGAGCTCATTGTCAGCCTCACCAATTGCAGTCGACGTCGTTGTAACAACAACAATCCTGTCACTAACAACATGGACGCTAAGATCTTCAGCACTTGGATTAGACTGCGAAAGAGGTATTCCCACCGGAACATGCCACCTCCCAAATCCAAGACTTGGGCAAGCTTCGCAGTCAAAACTCGAATATATACTCCAAAGGTCCGAAGGATAATCGTTCACTGCCTCGAGGCCAATACTTAGGTCTTCATTCCTCGAGAGCACGTCATACCGCTTTCAACTTTCATGGCGAAGCCGCTTGGCCCGCCTCCGACAGGAGGCGACCGGAGCAAAGTACCTCTGATCATAGGCTTCTCTTCCGCAATGACAATCCTATCATTGCTATGCACCGTCACTAGACTGTACACTCGAATTCACGTTACGCGCGACCCAGGCATAGACGATGTAATCATTGCATTTTCTGAGGTGCGAGCCAAATGCTCTTTAAGTTGACGCCCCTATATATAACACACTCACAGCGTCTTAGGTTCTATCAATATTCCACTTCGCTTTCATAGCCAAAGCGACCACCTACGGTCTCGGCCGTCATGTCTATTATTTACAGCGACAGCGATTGCTTCAAGCTGTCAAATGGAACTTCATCAGCAATCCCTTCGGGATCATAGGCGTTGCACTACCCCGACTAGCCATCGCCATGTTCATAGCTCGCGTGGTCGGACCAAATCACCGGCGGGAGGTGTGGATCCTCTATTGTCTCACCATCTCAATCATTGTTGCCAGTGCAATCTCTGCAATTCTATTGTTCGCTCGATGCAACCCGCCCTCGACCGCTTGGGATCCTAAACCGACAAGTGTGTGTTGGAACCCGAAACATATAGAGAAGTATTCCATATTCGTTGGCGGTAAGTGTCATTTCTTCTTCGTAGAAGAGTAACGCTTCAAGCGACTGCATAATGATAAGTACTGCACAGCATACTCCGCCTTTGCCGACTTCGTACTCGCATTCTATCCTGTCAGCATAATCTCGAAATTGCAGATGTCAGTGAAACGAAAAGTCGACATCTCCATCATCATGAGCCTAGGCCTCATGTGAGTCTCCCGTACCATCCGAGCTTCCTCAATCTGCAAATTCTTACATCGATACCGCACGGTATCAGTGCTTGCGTATGCGCAATCATCCGCACAACGAAATTTCCCCAGTTAGCCAACCTTTCAGATTTAACATGTGAGCTATGCACCCCTGCAATCATCCCATAACAATACGACCAATGCAACTAAACGACATCCCAGGGTTCGGTGTCCCCATCGTCATCACCACCATGTAAGGCCACAACCCAGTTTAAGTGACATAAGTACACCCCACTAACAACACTCTCCTCCCCCCAGCGCTGAAATCAACGTCCTAATAATCTGCGCCTGCATCCCCACCTGCCTTCCCCTGATCCAGCAATTCACAGGCCGCAAAGACGGCGTCTCTAAGTCCAGATCTTCGAACCACAAAGACAGCCACAAGCAGCCGCCCGCTGGCTCTTCATGGCAAGCTTTGCCTGCGGATCCAGATCTGGAATTGATGAAGAAGGATCAGGGGGAGACGGTAGATACGTCCGTTTCGCGAAGCAACGAAGTGGTGAGGGGCCAGTTACCTACGAGGGGGATCCGTACGACTACCGAGATGCAGACGCAGTGGGAGGCTGTCTAGTGAGAGAGAGGTGGAAATGAGGTGATTGGAAAGGGGGTTCGTAGGCGATCATCATGTTTACAGCTGAGGATAGAAAATGGTCGCTGTTTATGATCACGAATTGGGTAAAATGTATTGCTGTATTCCTGGAGGTGGAGGGTAGAAGCATGCCCCTCTAGGTCGATGGCATCAATAGGTGAGCCGTTGTACTATTAGTAGCTTGTGGATTGGCAAGGGGAGTTGCAGTGTAAGGAAGTGTGCAGATGTTCATTCGGCTTCTTGAGCTCGCTGGGATGCATGGATGTCTGTACGAATCATGTATGTACATGACGCATAACAGTACGAAATCTAGGATGGGTGAGACGAGGGATCTCATGTTTTCAGTTTCAGCAAAGGGCCATGTAGGGGGAGGATGAGCTGGACCAAGACATAAATGCCGACTCTGCGCGAGCTCAACGAACTGGGACGGCATACAAGTTTAATGTAGGTATGTTGTATAGATCCGAGGAGTGAGGCCTACTAAGGCTATTCGTTCTAAGTAGAATCAGGCTAGGATGGTTCTATAAATAATTGAACGACTTGGCCAATCAAATCGATCACGTTCTTGGCATTACCAATGCAGACAATCGAAGAATATAGAGAAATCTTGCTGCTTAAGAGCAGAGTGCTTCAACAAGGAACGCACGTTATATCCTACCCAGTCCTACAGCTGCGCTCCCAAGACAAGCAATCATGTCGCTAGGTCCAGATGGCGCAGGCCTGAACCCGGAGAATGCGGAGAACTTTGAGGACGTATGCAAGCTCGCGTCAGAGTCTCGCTGTCTACACTAATATTAGAGCAGATGGAGAAGCAGTTCGCTGTCAAAGGTCCGTTGGCCGTCGATCCCACTCGCTCTTTGAGGTCGTCCTTCTCGGAACTCGGTCAGTCGACTGACGGTGTCCGTCAAAGCTGTACAGCACATGACAACATACTGGGCCATACTTGAAAAGATGAAGGGCTCGAGTCTACGATTGACGAAGATGGACGATGAGATTCATGAGCATTTCAAGCGAGAACTCCCAGAGTTCGATCCAAGGGAAACGATTGATGAGGACAAGATGAAGAGCAAGGAAGGGAAGGAGAGATGGCGAAATTTCATGATGGCTTATGAGAAAACCGTGGATGATTACAACTTTGGCACCATGCTGAGGGCGAATCCCAAGTTTGAATATGGAGAGAAGGAGACAATCTTCGGTTGGAAAAATATTTAGTCTTCTTCATGGCCTAGCTAACAGCGGATGTGCAGCGATGAGGATGCAATTTTATGCCGTAGAGATCGCGAGGTAGGGAGCCGATAATCCAGATCTGCTCAGATGGCTGATTGGTTACAGGAATCGAGAAGGATTGAACGACTGGGTCTACGAACAAGCGCACTCCATCGGAGACGATAAAGGGCCTTGAGCTAGGTCACTGACAATTCTCACGAAATCTCAATGACACGACTGGCGCAGAATATACATACACGTCACTGAAGAACAACGAATCCCTCTGCCTGATCCTTGGCTTTAGGTCAAGAGCTCACTCGAACATCGGACAAGTCCTACGATTTTGCATCCGTCTTCGCTGGGTGCGATCGATTCTTGTCACTCAGGCCTGTCTCGGATACAGCGTAGAGTTACTACATTGGGCGAGTGAGCAAGACAGTTGCCTCATTGCGCCAGAATTTCTCGTCTCTTCGCCGCCTCAGACATCGGGTTACACGCGGCGCAATCTCTATTCAATCTCGCCTTGAGACCATACACATCATTGGAAACAGAGACGTGATCAGGGGCCGTTGCGCACGTATTCTACAATTTTCCTCAGATGCCGACCTGATGTGGCAAAGAAGGACCAATTCCTATGGTCACGTTTTTTTCTTCTCTATCCCTGTACGAAAGTATCATTCTCATTGTCATTCTACATTCACATAGTATTTGATATAAATTGAGAAGGGTTTCTATATAAATGATGAGACTTTGAGGAGTGGTTGGATACTCGCGCTAAAAGAACAATATCAAGGAATTTTGTCACACAATATTACCTTCCCGAGCACAAGGCATTGTTAGGTACGCAAGCAAACGTCATGCCTTCACTGCCTTACTATTATAGTATTTTCCTCTTGTAGGCTTGCCCACCAAACTGAACCTCACAGCTCCACTACCAAAGTCATGTATTTTCTTATCGCATGTTATATTTTACTGCCTCTTGGAGCAACATTCAATTCGCTACTTTGCATCTTTACTAATGGAAGACTTAACAGAGTCGAAGAGAGGAGTTATGGAGTGCGACGTCGAACATCTCGAAGACCCAGAGAGGAACGATGATGACCAACAGAGGATTCAGACGAGCCCACTCTCCCTCTTGAATTTCACATTAAGATCACATCTCCCAACCTTGCTGATCGGCCTCGTCCTCTCTATCGCATCGGGGATTGTGATACCAGCATTTGCAGTATTGCTCGGGAAAATCTTCGAATTATTCACAACATTCGGCGAAGGTCAGATCAGCGGGCCTGATCTGGTGAAGAAAGTATCGAAATATGGAATTGCACTGGCTGGGCTGGGTTCCGGCAGCGGCTTACTCAATGCTTTCTATCTTGGAGTCTGGTTGATCTTTGGGGAGCTTCAGGCGAAAAGCGTGCGGGAGAAATTATTTGCGAGCATGCTGGGGAAAAGCATGGAATGGTATGACATGCGAAGGTTCGGCATTGAAACATCGATCTCGCGACAACAAACGTATATAACTGTTCACTTCCTGTGAAATGCGTTCGCTGACCTCTGCAGACAAATACGGGAGCTTCAGCTGGCGACTTCGCAACTCCTCGGTTCTATGATACAGTATACGGTCACTATCTGCACAGCTCTTGGTCTGGCGTTCTATTATTCCTGGAGCTTGACCCTCATGACCCTGGTCACTGTACCAATCTCCGCTTTCGTCCTTGCCTGGATATCCAAGCGACTTGGACCGAGCATTAGTTCCCAAAATGTGGAAACCACGAATGCTTCCAACATCGCAAGCAAGGCAATTTCAGCGATAGATACAGTCAAATGCTTGAATGGACAGGATGCCGAAAAGTGGCAGTACGCGAAATGCGTTGCAAAAGCGGCTCACTATTTCCTGATAGAAGCACAAATCGAAGCCGCACAGGCCGGCTTTACCTGTCTCGTCATCAGGGGAATGTTCGTACAAGGCTTCTGGTGGGGCAGTCATCTAGTTACTACGGGTCAGAGAAATCCTGGCGAGATCATGACAGCATTCTGGGCATGTCTGATGGCCATGGAAACGTTCCAGCAAATTTTGCCAGACCTTAATCTCCTTGCAAAGGGGAAACGAGCTGGAGCCACATTGAAGGCTATGATGATACAGATAGAGAAAGGAAAGGAAATCTCGAAGATGGTCGGCGGGACATTCCCACTGCACTGCGACGGTCAAATCGAAATCAGCAATGTATCGTTCTTCTATCCTTCACGGCCAGACCAGCCTGCCCTCAAGAATGCAAGTTTCTTGTTTCCAGCTGGCGAAACTACCTTCGTCGTCGGGAGAAGCGGCTCTGGGAAAAGCACTCTAGGAAATCTCCTATTGCGATTTTACGACGTAAATTCCGGCGACGTGCTGATTGACGGCCACCATATACAATCTCTTGACATCGGATGGCTTCGGGAAAACGTCACTCTAGTTCAACAACAAAGTGTGCTTTTCGACGAGACACTTTTCAAAAACATTGCACTGGGGAGGCAAGATCACAGCACGTTGAGGAAACAGGAAATGAAGGATTCAATTGATATGACTCTACTGCAGTATACTATCAGTGGTCTTCCCAAAGGGTTGGACACCATGGTCGGGCGCGATGGTAATGCCCTTAGTGGCGGACAGAAGCAAAGAGTGGCCCTCACCAGAGCGCGCCTACGCAATACCCCTATCTTGATCCTCGACGAAGCTACAAGTGCTCTAGATCACATCAGCAATTCAATAGTCATGAAGGCCATCCGGACATGGCGTCAGGGCAAGACTACGATCATCATCACTCACGACATGTCACAAGTACAGGATGAGGATTACGCATACGTGCTGGAAGAAGGAGCCATTGTTCAGGATGGCTTTAGGGGGAGTCTTGAAAAACACGATCGAGGACCTTTCCAGCAGAACAGGGCATCCACTTTTGACCAATCTCTATTGTCTCCAATATCTTCGGCCAGACTACAAATGGGACAATCTAGCGATCGCCACGCACAATCGATCACCAGGACTATCAAAGCGCCAGGCGAATTGTTCGATATAGTCCAAGACACAAGAAGCACAATGTCGGGTATGCTAAGTCCATTCTTCGAGGGAGCACGCTCTCCACGATTTACCCAGCGCTTTGTATCCCAGCTGTCCCCTCGTACCTTTCCTTTGCATCGAGGCTCATTACTTCAATCTCCCACAACAAGAAATGTGCAGCAAGAGGGTCAGCCGACTGTTCAGGTACCAGAGAAGGTAAAACTTGCTGGTCCTCGGGAGATGAGAGACATGGCGCCCACCCAGATGCAGTCTATCGAAGCTGCAGTGATGCACCAAGAAATGACTTCACAAACAGGCAAATTCGCTAGTTCGAGGCCTCTTTCAATGGCTTCTGTGGTGGCTGCAAGGACGCTCAAGCAAAAAAGCCGTGCGACTAAGGCAGAGAGGGAGGACCAAGTCGCGCCACTCAAGAAGATCCCGATGACCATTTGGCCCACTTTGAATTGGCGAGATCGGTTCATCTTCTTAGTCGCCTTCACAGCCGCCACTATCCACGCAGCAGCAACACCAGTGTTCTCTTTCATCTTCGCCAAATTACTCGCAACCTTCTACCTCGCCGATAAGAGTCAGAGCGCTCACCAGGCCCTCATTTGGTCATTGTCTGTTCTCGGCGTAGCATTCGTGGACTCGATCGCTACATACATCATGCACTATCTCCTCGAATACTGCGGCCAAGTCTGGATAGACTCCATACGTTCGGAGGCCTTTAAGCGGATTCTCGATCAACCACGATCTTGGTTCGACAGCGACGAGAACAGCCCCATCAGCCTAACAGGATGCCTCGAGCGCAATGCCGAGGAGATGAGGAATCTTCTGGGCCGTTTCGCAGGCCCCGTGTATGTTGCAATGATAATGACATTCATGGCAGTCATTTGGAGTCTGGCCATATCGTGGAAACTTACTCTTGTCGGTCTTGCTACGGGCCCATATATTTACATTGTCACACGTGCTTTCGAAACAGTCTCCGGACGCTGGGAAAACAGAAGCAATATAGCAGGCTCTTCTGCAGCCAATGTGTTCATCGAAACAATGGGCAGCATACGCACCGTTCGGGCGCTGACGCTCGAACCCTACTTCAGCAAGAAGTACGCCAAAGCCGTCTCCCATGCCCTGAAAGTCGGGCTCAAACGCTCAGTATACTCCGGCATCTTCTTCGGCCTCATGGACAGCGGCGTCATCTTCATCACGGCGCTGATATTCTACTACGGATCGGTGCTAGTCTCGTCCCAGCAGTCCAGCACGACCGACATCATCACCGTCATCACAATGCTCCTCTTCGCCTTCACCACAGCAAACCAGATCGTATCGATAACACCCCAGATCAACTCCGCCCGGAGCACAGCAACCCAACTCCTCCGACTCGCCCACCTCCCCCACAAAACCTCCCACGAGCACACCGGCCACACCCACCTCCAAACCCCCGGCCCCATCGTCTTCAAGAACACATCCTTCACCTACCCGACCCGCCCCACAGTCCCCATCCTCTCATCCCTCAACCTCACCCTCTTACCCAACACGACAACCGCCCTCGTCGGCGCCTCCGGATCCGGCAAATCAACAATTGCCTCCCTACTCCTAAACCTCCACCCCCCCACAACCGGCACCATAACATTCTCAACCCACCCCCTCTCTACCCTCCACACCCCCTCCCTCCGCACCCTCATCGCCCTCGTCCCCCAATCCCCCACCATCTTCCCCGCCACCATCGCCCAAAACATCGCCTACGCCCTCCCCGAACACTCCCCCCTCGCCTCCTTCGCCAACATCAAAGCCGCCGCCACAGCAGCCGGTCTCCACGACTTCATCCGCACACTCCCCTCCGCCTACGCCACCCTCATCGGCGACGGCGGCACCACGCTCTCGGGCGGACAGCAGCAGCGCATCGCCATCGCGCGAGCTTTCGTGCGCAGACCGCACTTGTTGGTGCTGGATGAGGCGACGGCGGGGCTGGATGGGGAGAGTGCGCGGGGGGTGAGGGAGGCGGTGGGGAGGATGGCAAGGGAGGGGGGGATGGGCGTGCTGGCGATTACGCACGATAAGGCTATGATGAGGTTTTGTGGGGAGGTTGTTGTTGTTAAGGGGGGGAGGGTGTGTGAGAGAGGGGCGTATGGGGATTTGAGGTGGAGGGGGGGGGAGTTGACAAGGTTGCTTGGGGGTGCGTGAGGGTTGGGTTCTTTGTTTTTGTTTTTGTCTTTTGCTCTATGGAGTCGGTTTCGAGGGGGATGGGGTGAGGGTTGGAATGGAAACCCGCGGAATTGGTGCTCGCTATCTGCACTCGTTTCTGCCTTGATTTTATCGTTGGGCGTGTACGTTTTGGAATGAGAGGTTGGGATGGGGATTGGGGTACGGTATTCTATGGCGAGAGTATATCTAGAGAATATATATGGTACTACGTAGTCTAATGAGATATTCTTAGAGTTAAAATCAGTATTGGTATTGGTTTATAGCATTTTTGTGATGATTGTATTCGCTATCTCCAGTCCAGTCCTACAACATATCCTCGTATAATCAAACCATGAATGGCTCTTGCACTTATCTTGCCATTCACTTTCGAACGTCAAAGAGCGAACGAGAGAGGATCTATTTGCCTGGATTGTGTCCAATATTCACAATCACTACCAAAGCACAAAGGTAGCTAGCTAGATGAGATGAGATGAGATAGAAATCACCAACTAGTGAATAAAGTAGACTCTGAATAACAAATCTATATATATGTGTGTGTGCAAATCAATCGATCGATACATGCTCAAGCCTCCCTCACTCAGTAGTAGGCCAACCATCATGGACATTTATATCTCCCCTCCCTGGACTCCATCCATTCCCTTTCCCAACTCCTATAGATAAATAGACCTCGTCATACATCATGAATAATCCCCCTCCTTCCTTTTTCCACAAAAATCAATCAATCGTCCGGACACGCTGCTCCCGCTGAAACGCATGTGAAAATGGCGGATGTCAAGATGATATTAGACATCTTTTGAGTTCTCTTTCTTTCTGTCTTTCAATGGGCTATTGACTATGGTCCGCTCGGACTTTCCTCTGCCGTTCCTACGACGGGTGTTGCGGCCGGGGTACTGCTGGTGATCTCTATGGCAGGGAGATTGCTAGATAGAGTGCCGTCGACCCTGATACTGGGCAATCTCATGACACTCTCTCCTTGGGCAACAATGGGGCTCGTATACGGTGGCGCATCCTCATAGTCCGGTGGTTGTTCCATCGGCATTGGTGGCGAGGGTTCACTATACGAGTCCTGTCCGCTGGCGCTGGCACTGGGTGTTCGCATAGCCGGATCGCTACCGCTTCGATCTGCCGACGAGGTCTGCGGTGTGATTTCGCCCGCGAAGTCGGAGTCGGTGGTCAGTACGGTCTCGGCGGACGCGGCGCGATTGTGGTGGTGGAAGGTCTGGGTCTGGAATAGAGAGCTGCGGCGGGACGAGGGAGGGGTGCGGTGGTCGTTGACTCCTCCGCCCATGCCTGCGGCCGAGACCAGGAGGGGACAGTGGTCCGAATCTACGCTGTCGGCTCGGATGCGGGACCCGTCGTGGCGGGCGAGACCGAGCTCGGCGTAGCTGACAGAGCTGACTTTGCGGTCGCGGGAGGCGGTACGAGCGGCATGATCTGCTATCAGGGAACTGGTGCTGGTATTGCCATTCCTGGAGGTGATGACAATGCCGGCAGGCTGATCCAGGGTGCTGCTCGTCGCACTACCCGTGCTCTCCGCTCTGGCTCTTGTTCGCATCTGACTTTGTAACCGTAACTGCTCTAGTCGTGCCCAATCGCCTGCTGCTCTTGCTTCGGCTCGCTCCCGCCTGCGTTCATTGCGTTGGGCAATTTCCAGTCGTCGTGCTTGTCGTATTTGGTATAAAGAGTCCATCTCTTCTTCTCGCCGTAGCTCCTCCTCGTCAGCTGTCTCCGGAAACTCGATCACCGTGTCAACCCCTGCGCGCTCACCTTCGCGGGCTATGAGCTGCTCGTGAGGACGTGGGGTGGGGTGGTAAGAGGGTAACGTCATGATGCTGCGGACGGAGGTGTTGCGGTCGACTCCAGCAGCGGCAACGGAACTTCCATTGGTGTTTTGCCCACCTGATTGGGTAGCACTCGTCGAGTTCGCATACGACGTCTCTTCCATATCGTGGCTATTCATAGACTTCGCCGGAACTTTTCGCCTGAACATATTGCCCAGCTTCCAAGAGCGATGACTCCAAGAATTCCATCTCGACTGCTTGGGTGTAGTCGAGTAACTCGGAGGTTTCCTCTTCGCAACGTAAACATAGATTGCGATGCCGATGAAAATGAGAGACACTGCTATTGCGACACCCTGGGCTTACTGTCAGCCTGCTCGAATCGACCGTAGAATATGCAAGAACTTACGATGATAGCAGGGTCTGAAGAACCTGGCTGTATACCTGTCGGCTTCGACGAGTCCGTCGACCGGGCCGTGAGGGGAACATGCATATTGAGCCCAGGATGTGGTGGGCTTACTTAGGCGTGATGAGATGCAGGATGCTTTGAGGAACTGCAATGCTAGCCCATTGTCACGAAATTGGTGACACTGGGGGTCAGTCCTGAAACGTTTGATTGCAGTTCAGCTCAAGTCAATCGGTCGAGTAATGAACCCGGGAATTTGGTGGTCCTGGTCCTGGTATGGAGGAGGAGGAAACAAGGAATCGGTGCAGATGCACGTAAGCGCGTAGGGCTGATGCGAACGGAGGGAAAAGCGCCGTCGGCGCTCAGCCAGATCTTGGATACGAATAATGATACACAGGCTTCTATATAATTATGGTTACGGTTTGAAATATGAGGACCAGAGGCGCAACGAACCATGGGAGCAGGAGATAACGATCAATAACGAACGTGGGGACGTTCATTGTACATACCTATTTAAATACATCTCGTCAAGCGTGCCTTCGTTGGGCGGTTAGATGCAGGTACAAACTACGAAATGGTTTCACTAAATCGATACAACCTATAGATCGACTGCAGTATCTGCTAGAAATCAGTCATACCATTGATGCAATGTGTCCGTTCACCAGGATCTAACCAGCTACACATCCGTTGAAAGCCGCCGAGTGGCTCCTGCCGAGCCTCATCAATCCATAACATGATCTCCATTTACAATTATGCATCAGCGCTGAATGCTTCGTCCATTGCACAACCAAGAGCTTTGTGGCCATGGTCTTCAGTCGATGCGATTTGTAACACATGCAGGCCTTTCCGAACCAGGTCAACTGTCAACGATCTCGGCACCATTGTCGTTGCCCATCACTAAGGGATCCCTCACAACGTGTCGGAAGAGTCATTGTTGGCGTCGAGGTAGTCATCGATGTTGACTCGTTTGTAAAAAGAAATGTGACCAAAATCCTTGAAAATATACATTAGTGCCCAGTATTTGGTTCCCGGACACATTATGAACTCACCTCCCAGTACTGCGCAATGGTATCATGAGACATCAGAATCAGCTGCGAGGGAATGAATCTGTCATGTTTGAAGCCTCTGCCAGCAATACGACCCCAACTCCTCACCATTCGGGCGTCCTTGAACATCTGCTCTCTGCCAATACGTATCACTCCTTTTGGGCCAATGTTCTCCGCGATCCAAGTATACTGTCCCCTAGGAACGTTAATATCACCTGTGAGCTTGATCGCTTCGAGCCTGCCGAAAACTGCGTCATCTGTAAGTGAGCTTTGTGCATCTTCATCACTGTTTCCGGAGTCCGCTCTGATTTCCGACGATGGCCGGATCCCTGCGTAGTTGCTCTCCGGCTCAGCCATGCGATCCGGGTTTTCTGTTGAGGGTCCTGCGTGTACAGATTCGCCAGGGGTCGTTGCTTGTACGTCAGTGCTAGCATCGTCGACTACTAATCGAATCCCTGCATCTCTCTCCTCTGGTGTTTCAGCTTCCATCCGTGCTATTGACACTCCCTCGGGTAGGGAGTCAGTAGCGGACTGTCTAGACATGGCAGTATTTGTAGAGACCTCTCGTTGAAGCACCAAGAGAAACTCGCATCCATGACCCGAATAATCTCCGACCCAGATGCCCTGGTAAGGTTTACTCTTGGTAGGAGTATATGATTCGCTGAGCAGAGTACTGAATGTCATCACTTCCTCTCCCATCCTGACCGAGTTCAAGGGTTGCATCAAATTTGAAAACTCCAACCACTTGCGAATCCTGAAAGTATGGTCACTGGTCAAGTCCAGGCTTTGAGGACGGTGTAAGTCAGATCTGAACTTGTTCGCACTGGCATTGCGTACACGCTGCTCGGCGGGGACGATCGAAGGTGGCCAAAGCGCCATGCTTGGATCCTGCAAAGGCTTTGGCATTGGCTGACAGAGTGAGATCATTGAACAGACGCCGTGGGTTGAGCCGGTATGCATTGGAACCTCCTTCTGCAGACGACTTCGAGGGTTCCCATCTTCCACACCAAGCATCACGACAGGATCATCGGTCCAGAGGCGGACCTTGGGGTTAAAGGTGTGGATTATGACATCGCTATTGTGCGACCAATTCTCGAAAGTATGGGCGCCATGCTCAGCGATTAGCTGATATGCCTCTATGCAGCCGCGCTGGTGGTTGTAGCGTGCTATTATGATCTTCCCCGTGTTGGCCACATCCGCAAACCAAATCTTATGGCGGGTCAGAAACCAATATGGATGGAGGGAAATGTAGATCTGCCTCCAACAATCTGCGGGTAACGGGGATTCGAGGTTGTTTCCGTAGGGTACGCAGTCTCGGATGAAGTCCAGCCATAGCAGATCGTTATGAGCATGGGAACGTAGGAGGCTTGAAGTGCGTGACAGATTAGCAAGGGCGACAGGAGGCAGGAAGCCCAGGATCTGGCCGATGATCTCTGCAGGTAAGGCTTCAAGGCCTGAGATAATTTCCTCCTCTTTCTTAATGGCATCATCGGCTGCTGTCACGCTTACAGTGGCGAGTGCTTCCTCCATTGTCGACGAAGAGGGTGATATGGAAGTACTGTCGGAACTGAAGAGTCCAATAATCTCGTCCATGATTTTATGGATGTCGCACGCCTGCTGTCGGCATTCGCACGCTTCAGAGTCTCCTCCGTAAGACAGAAATGATGATACTTGATGGAGAATGGAAGGCGGAGGCTTCCCTTTGCTATGGCAATCGTTGAAGCAAGATTCCCCACTTCCGAGCCAGCATTCAGCAGGTGAGATTGATCAAGGCCCACGACCTTCCTTGAGCTTGTTGGAGACATGTTGTAGGTTTGTGGGAGCTGACGTCTCCTAGCGGGCACATTGCCATTCAGGAAGGTGCATCGTCTTCAGACTTTGCCCTTCCACACGCTTTGAGTCTAGCCGTTAATGCGAGATGGTCGGCAATCTAACCAAGATGGCTTTTCTTGGTATGAGCTTCTTCTTCCAACGAATAGCATGCCAATCCGACCAATAGCTAACGTTTGGTCCAAGGCTAGTGTCTTGATGGAGGGAGCAACTTTCGGGCAGCGAGATCCTATCAATTGACGCGCCACACGACTCTTGGAACGCGCCGTTTCCTATCAGCCTGACAGGGCTTAGCTCTGTTTACAAAGCTCTAGTGTGATGACTGTAGCCTACAAAGCTCTAAGGTTCCAAGTAACAATCCTTTGTTTACTACAAGTCGTGTTTACATTCAACTCGGTGATTACTCTTGAGCATTTGCTGCATTTGCTACATCCATATTCGTTTCTTCCTCTCTTTTGCACCATACACATTGCTGATCTCAATGATCAACAACCGCCTTGCAATGGCTGACAATACGAGCCCCTCCGAGATCATTGACATCTCTGACGAGAGACCCATAGCTGTTCGTCGAAAAAGACGGATCAGTACCGGCCTTGCAATCCAAGAACCCGTGCCCATTGCACAAAAGACTGAGGAGAACATCGAGGATCCGATGCCAGCTGCAACGACGCCCATAAAGCCCAAGAAGCGCGTGCGGTTCACTGACCCAGGCCCGGAGATGTCCACAACAGTGATCTCTACAGGTCTCACTCCTCATCTCCGACGCACATCTTTCTCTCCGCGTCTTCGTGGATCAGCACCTTCGGCCCCTCGCCTCCTGACTGGAGGCTTCGAACATCTCTCATTTCCCGTGCAACTATCGTATAGCTTGCCCTCTCCGTCGCTATGGCCTTCACCAGGACCCATATCGGGCGAGATCCAATTCGAACCACTCCGACAGACCCTGGACGCAAGACTGAAGCGACGACTGCGGAGGAATCATATGAGTGAGGAGATCAACGATATGGAAGAGGATAAGAAATCAGGGTTGAAGTGGAGGAAAGAGATCCAAGCTCTGAAGGACGAGCTTGCTTTGGCCAAACGATCCGCCAATGAAGATCACAGCCACGGAACAGAGGAGGTATCGAACAGCTCGGTCAAGATTCGAGAGCTTGAGCAACAGCTAGGTGATATGAGGGAGCAGATGCGTGAGCGATCAATGACGGTCGAGCCTACAGCGGCTGCTACATTCCATGACCTGCCGACGCCAGAAATAGACATCTTTGTCGATAACACAGACGACGACATTGTCGCGCCTGTCATTCATGACGATGGAGGGCTTCATGAACTTACATCTTCCAAAGAAGCAGCGACTCAAGCTTCCCTGCTGCCGCCCGCTCATACAGAGACATTCCGCGAAGCGCGACTGTCTCTTGAGTATATGTTTCCGGGAGAGATTACTCTGGGCCTTGTTCCAGAGGACCCAAAGCCATTACTCGATATCATGTTCGAGCGAATGCGCCGTCTGAAGGCCGATCTTCTGTTTACTGAAGATCAACTGTCAACGACTGCAACATCTGAATCCAATATACGCACCCAGTTCAATGCTGTGCTAGAGCAATTAGACCGTGCAAGAAAGTATGGAGAGACGATCAGCACACGAATTGCTAATGAGAAGGCGAGAGCCGACACTTCGGAAGCTAAAGTCCAGTCGCTAGCAGTCACTGTACAGGCTGCGGCAAGTAAAATAGAAGTAATGGAGAAGGAGTCTCATGAGAAAGAACGCTCAATGGGAAAACTCCAAAATGCGCTCGAAAGCTATCGCGTGGAGGTTGTAAAGCTGGAGTCGCTAATCACCACGATGGAAGCGGATCACAACACTGCAATTTCAGCAGTCCGAGCCGAGATGGACGAAGCAGTTGCCGATCTTGAATGTCACGTCGTTGCGGAGACACACGGAAGACGGGAGGCTGAGCAGGAGGTAGCGGAGAGAAATGAGAAGATTAAGGAGCTCAAAGTTCATGAACAAGAACTCAAAGAGGCCCTCAACGAGAAGCAGCAAATCATTCGCAAGACCGAGAAGGTCTTTGAGCAAGAGCGAATCAGCAGGGAGAGGGAAGTCGGTGGACTGAATGTCCAAATTGGGCAACTGACATCCGATCTTTCTGAATCAGACGCAAAAGTGACAGCAGGGGAGGCCAAGCAAGCCATACTAATGAGGAAGCTCGAAGAAGAGCGAGACGCAGGATTGCGGGCCGTCGAGGCCGTACAAGAGAAGCTCGCACACGCCAAGGAGAAGGCAGAGGGTATCAAGACGGCCTATATTCATGATGTGCAACGCCGAGGAGATGAAGTGAACCAGAGCCAAGGTCTCCTCACCCCAATCACAGTGACCCGTTTCAAAGACGTGGACGTGCAAGGATATGTACAAGTGCGACGAGGTAAGGGGAAGGCAAAGAAGAGGGATAGTGGTATTTTGATCTTGGAGGAGGATGAGGATGAGGATACGATCATGGCTGATGAAATGTGAATTGCCATTGTTGCATGCAAGGTGTAATTTGGAGGCGTACCACTGTTTGCATGTATCAACTCTCTTCACTTGGCGATAGCTATCCACTCTCAATACGAGTCATTTGCTTGAATTCTCTTTCCATTGACGACGTGATAAGTCAAGATTTGGATGATGCTTGAAGAATACCGGAAACCTGAGGCAGAAAACCGCGACGGCAATCTCACAAGGCTGAAAAAGTCCGCGTTTGCCAAGCCCGGTGGATTTCTCGAATTCAAAAGATGGACGGCGCCTATCGTTACAACAACGAAACGAAAGATGTTTTGACCTAGCCTGGGAGCCTGGAACCTCTCACGAGCAATTACACCTCCAGCACCCGCTCCTCATTGAATCCCACAGCCAGCGAGCGACCCACAAGCTCCCCAAAGCATTCCTCTCCACCACCGCCGCCAATACGAATCCACCCCCTCCTCCCACCTCCCTCGAGACCAAAACCAAACCCAAACCCAAGCATGTCCCTCGTCCTCCTCGCCCACGCCTGCTCCCACCTCCAAAACGCCTCCCTTGCCCGCCTCGGCCTCACCTCCCTCCCCTCCACAACCCAACTCCACTCCCTCCTCCTCCAACTCCAAAAAGGCGGCTACGTCAACACCGTCCTGATCGGCGGACCCACACCCCCTCCCCCCTCATCCCTCGCGCCCATCATGAGCGCCAACCCCAGCGCGGTGTCAGATCCATCGGGACATGTAGCCGGACGGACCCGAGGTGCTGATGATGGAGAGATGGTAGGGGAGGGAGAGGGCATGCCGGCGATAACGCAGGAGAATGTGGCGTCGAGGAGGCTGTGGGTCGGGTTGAAGTATTACAATTCGCGACCGGTGCTGGAGAAGATGCGGTTGGTGTCGAAGCCGAAGCGGCGGGTGTGGATGTCTCTGGTGGATCTGGAGGGGATTTTGAGGGGGGAGAAGAGGGGGTATGTGAAGGGGATGAGGGGGGTCGGGGAGGCGATGTTCGTCACGACGGATCGGGGAATAATGGAGGTGAGGGAGTGTGTGGAGAGGAGGATAGGGGGCATGGCGCTCTGTAGGGTCAATGGGGTTGATTTTTGAGCCGAGGAGGTGGTGGAGGAGGCGGAAAGGTAGTTTTACATGCATGCATGGCGAGGGAGTCTCATGGTTGCATTTGCAGGGTTTTGGGAACGGGCTTGTACTCCTATAGCATTCATCGGAAGATATACATTACAAGACTGTTCGAAACCACAGCACGAGGCCAAGATCATAAAGGTATACAACCGCAGGCTGAGTCGGCCAGCTTACAAAGTTGGTTGGAGAAATGGAATGCTGATGATACGCCTTGGTATAGAACTCCTAATCCTGCAACACGCAACGCTCCCGGACACTGCAACGCTCAAGAAGGTAATCCACAACAGTGACAATTCATCATGGTGCTGGGTTAGTCGCAGGAATAGTATGGGCCGCCACAGAAGGAAGAAGACTTGCTCCAATACTGCTAGGGTTCTCGCCGGATTCGGCTGGAACTTTGACTTCAGACGCTGGTTCCTCGGATAGTTCTGCTTTAGTATCTCCATGCTCAGTCTTGCTCTTGTCGCTGCCTTCACTCATCCTTTTCGGCTTCGTCCCTTGATGCTTCGACTGTGGAGCCTTTGGAGCTTTGTCGTGCGTTTTCTGAGATGAGCTTTGTGTCGGTCGCATCATCCTTTCTAGGAAGCTACCCTCAGGCGCTTTAGAGCTTGCCATGCTCGTTCTTGGTTTGAATGCTTTCGGCTTATCGACCGGCTTAGGTCCAGCAGGCAATGAAGTGCGAGTGGGCTTTGGCAGAGGTTTCGCTGGATTCGGAGGATGTTTGCCGGCCACATGTGATGGTGGTGATCCATCGACTTTAGCCGCAGCAGCCGCAGTGAGAGCAGTAGCTGCAGCTGGCAGACGTACTGGGCGTGTGGGCGACTTGGGGCGTGGCTTACTGAATGGTTGTTTGGGTGAAGTTTTATCTGGCTTATTGACTGGCCTTGCAACCGAGCTACCAGACGATGGCGCGGGTTTCGAAGGCTTCGATGACGGTCCAGGGGCTGGCTTGGATGCGGCAGAAGTTTTGTGTATTGGCTTCTTATTGTCCTTGGCCAACTCCTTTGGATCTCTGGCAGGTGCCGACTTTGGCGAAGCCTCCTTGGGCGTGGACTGTTTGCCAGATGCGGTAGCAATATTTGGAGTACGTGGACCCGGTTCAATTTGTTGCCGGGGTTCACGTTGCGTTGTATCTTTAGTATTGGAAGCTACTATTGGAGTAGCTGGCTGTGTTTCAGGAACGCCATCGGGCTTGCTCTCCGTTGCCTTCGGGGTTTGTGAAGATTCTGGCGGAGAGTCGAATTTTGGTGCTGCAAGAGGTGCTGCGGGAGCACTGGATGGAGCAGCTTTCGCCTTGGGAGGAGGTGCAGGTTTCGGTGACTGTGTCTCCTTCGGTTTCCCATTAACACTTGAATTCACCGGGGCTTTGGTATGCTTCTTGGGAGATCTCGGGGGAGCAACAGTTGCTGTAGCCTTCGAAGATCCCGAAGGACTAGCTTTCTTTGCTTTCTCTTTTTCAAATGGTGAACCTTTCAATATGGGGCCTAGCCCTGTTGTCTCATCCCCAAGGGTAGCTCCACCACCCACCGCTGCTTGATCCTTAGGGTTGGATTGCGGCGTCTTCGAGGTGCCTTTTTCCGCAGTGGGAAGTAGTCCCTCTGGACTGACGTCTGATGGACCATCGGTTGCCCCATCGCTCGTACTCGTCAATTCTGGCCCATCTGGCTTAGGCTCTCGTGTCAACTCAGCGCCTGGGGTTGATGGTTTTGCAGAGGTTGGGTGTGCGGAGCCGCCATTAGGCTGGGGTTTGTGTAGGACATCCCCATTCACACCTGCTTCGGATCTATTCACAGCATCGCCAACGACTGTATTGTTCCCCATTGAATTTTTCGCGCCAAGCTGATCACCCATTCTTCCACTGCCCTCCACTGACACGAAGCTTGTGCGAACTCTTGATATAGGTCGAGAATTGTCACTGCTCACGCTGCCAGCTGGAGATCGGCCACGGGAGGGTGGGGATGTGGATTCCCCCTTGTGTTCGAATCTCGCTCGTAAGGAAGCGACGCCACTAGGTGATCGTCCTGACATGACTGCAAACACACAGCGAAGTTAGCAGGAGCAATGGATCTTGCAGTACAACATTCTGTGGAGTGGGCCTTCAAGTTTCAAGGATCTGCGGCCAGAAATGCACGAGCCCGAACCGCGTTTCGGTTGTTTGGGTGTCAATCGCGCAACGGCCGGATTGGTAGCCTCACAACTTACAATGTTCAGGTATAGATGCGTGTCAGCTCTATGCAAGCAAAGCCAGGCCGCAGGGATACTGTAATAATGGTGGTAAAGCTGATCTGAGCGACAAAAGCTGGACAGCTCTGTCCAAAGGAAAGGAGAAATCTTGTTAATTCCGGTTGCACGAAATGACTAGTACGCGTTTGGATTACTACTCCGTACTCTTTTGTTGACACCAAAAGTCTTGTACAGGCGCTAGCGGAAGAGGCACCTATTTCGAAAGCGCTGCTAGGACTATTGTTCCTGGTAGAATACGGAGTACTCCATACACAAATGCCGCGTTCTACATCCTCCGAATACAGTACACAGCAGAACATGATTACGCCGCCAGCCTATAGCAGCTCGTCCAACTGAGCCCAGAGTCCTTCGTCAATCGTCAATCATCAATCGTCCTTTAACCGCTCCCCACCGCCGTACGAGTCCACCCATTCAAGGATTACCTCCCCAAGTCACGTTTGTCGAATTAGCTTGAGTCAAAGTGTCAGACTGCGGAGCATTTTTGGTCTGGCGGATAAAGGCCGAGCCATTGTATTGCTAGGACTTCCCCGCCTCCCGGCCCGCATCCTTCAGCACAGGCTAGCATCATTGAGGACCGCTGTTGATTCAACGGAAGTATGGCAATCTTCCTCGGTTGGTCATCTCAGCCAATCCTCTTCTCTAGCCTCTTGAACAGGCTGTTAACTTTCTTATCAACCTTACCAGCACCCTGCTCCAGCTTCCCTGTAGGTGACCCAGCTGCGGCTGTAGAAACTTTCAATGGCTTATGCTTCGATGCCTCCTCAGGAGTAGGTCTGTAAACCTGGCTATGAACATCATATTCGTTACTCTGAGGCTGTTGGTGGTGATGATGGTGGTGTTGCGGCTGCTGCTGGTCGTACTGATAATTGGAATAGCCCCCTAATCTTTCCGGTTCTTGTCCATGTGAAGACGGAGTATAATTCGCGTACTGAGGCTGTAAGTGCTGGAGGGGTTGCCTGACGCCGCTAACGTAAGAGTTGCCAAGGATCTCGGTCGCGGGGGATTCCAGAGGGTTGCTATCTTGCTTGTAGAAGGGCGATTGTGATTGGTCTTGTGGTGGTGCACTAAACGAGGGTACAACCTGTTGAGAGTGCTGGGAGGCACCACTTTGAGTACGCGGTGGAGGCGGGGCAAATGAAGGTGTGGGCGTATATGGGCTCACTGAGCCTCTGCCGCTTTGAGGTGGGGGTGGGGGAATTGAAGCTATGCTTGACGTTCGCAGGCCTTGCGCAGGCGACAACGAGCTCACGTAACCAGCAGATGAATTTGGGGAGGAAACGGACGATATATGTGAGTGAGAAGGCTGCGGAGTGATGGATCCTTGGATGTTCTGTGGTTGACCGTGTGAGAATTGCAAAAGCGAATTTTGGGAAGACATTGACTGTGCGTGATCACGGTACGCAGCACCGGCTAGTCCCGTGCCATCCTCGGCATCCACAGGCGGAGGTGTTTTCTCACGGTGCTTGATGGGCTCCGGTGCAGCTGGCGCAGCTGGATTGTATGCAAGAGGCTTAAAGGACGCAGGAGTTGGCGCTTTCGGCGTCTCTTGTCTTCCGGCGTCCTCGGACACGCTATCAGTGTGCGGACTAGTCACGCTTGTTGAAGTTGTCCTAGAGTTGCGAGTCTGCCCATTGCGGTAAGCTGGGTCTTGTACAGCGACATTCTCGAGCTGTTGAACGACCGGGCTCATGAGATGTTCGTGAGACGTCTTATTTGGTGGTGCATCAAGTATTGCAATCTGCTCTGGCTCAAGCTTGTTCTTGGCGGCGGCAAGAAAAGCGTGGGCGTCCTCGATCTTCCAAAAATAGATATCCAAAGTATGAAGTCGAAACATGTATTTCCCTTCATTTCTCGGATCGGTATTTGGCAGTCGCCAATGATGTTCTGGTCTCGGAACAGGACCTGGTCCTTCAGGCTGGCTGCCATAGCCATCCACTGTCACTGTACAGAGTGTGGGGTGTTTGTAGGATTGGCGAACGGTCGTTGACTCCATGGCTAGCGATGCGTTGAGCATTAGTTCCCACTCCCCTCATCAAACATAAGGCTACGTTACGCACTTCCGGTGACAGCATCTTGCTCCGGCTTGCCAACATTGTTCGCGATCTCTAGCCTTGCCCCGTTGCCGCTTTTATTGCCATAAAGGTACAGATATGAGCCCTTGTCGAAACGGTGAGCTGTTGGTCTTGGTGTAGGGGCACCAAAATAGTAATGAACGTCAGCAAAGCTGCAAATGATTAGCCTACAAATGCCCTCTTGGGGCACTGTCAAGCTAAGCTCTCACTAAGTCAACAGACGCTGTTCTCCTTCGTTTGCTGCCATTCTTCAAGCGGAGACCTGAGTCGATGCCTCGAACTTCCAATTCTTAGATATCTTGGTCCATACACAATATACGGAGGTCGAATATATATCAGGCCAGCAAGTTAGGCGTTAATGGAAATCGTTGAACCTTGTCCCTAAGTAGACATTGACGGCATGATGCAGCGACGCCTAAGCTGATCCCTGTTGGCTTGATCACAGCGTCTGTTTAGCGTGTGCACTGCATTTGCGACTCCTTGGCACTTGCGGCACGGCAGCTGACAGGAGTATTGCACACGCTAGATAAGCGCGCACTCTCCGCCTCATCGAATATCGTACAACACCAATATCGTAAAACATTGAACGCTTCTCTATTCTATCGTCCTAGTTGGCCGACAAATTGTCTACAATATAGTTCTGGAATAACGTGTACATTAGTAGAGTGTTTACTGATACAACTTGACGAACGTACAATTGCGGAATTTCTCTTCGCTCTAGATTTAGATTCATCCAAGCGTTAGGTTGTCACCATGGCTTAGCCTGCATAACGAGCAAGCTTTCCCTCTACTATACCATCACAGGTAAGATGTCTCCAGAACAGGACGGCTCCGCCTACCGGCCAGATCGGAAGGACACCATGGATAACCTCGGAGAATCCCTTCAAAAATGGTAATACCCATCCCTACCTAATCTTCATTACAGTATAGCTAAATTCAATCAAGGTATGGGCAGCTGCCAGCAAGACGAGTTGATTTGGTCGGTGACTACGCAGGCAAAGAGCTCTTCCTTCTCGAGGGAGATTCACTGCTGCTCCATTGTTTTAATGACTCGAGACTGGATCTGACAGACGGCTTTCAACTACTGCATGCAGTGTATACTGTGGAGCATTTCCTCCTAGGCTTGAGTCAACGGCATTGCAATTTCCATATTGTCTTTTTCGATACGCATAGGAATCTATGTATCCCACAAGGTGTCCCCAACATGAAGCATTCGCGATATATCCTTGCTAGATCGGTCATACGACGGCATCTGCACGTCAATCTCGCCAAATCGCATCCGTCGATCAGAGTCGAGTCCTTTCGATCGCCACAGGATCACGCATTCCAAATCTACTGTAAGATGCAGTCCTTATTGCAGGCCAGGATTGATTACTCGTTTCAAAGTTTTGTCGCAAAACCAGCCCCATGAATAGTCCCTGCTTGTTATCAACATATACGTTGACTACAACCTGTAGCTCTTAACATGGCCTGGCTGACTGAAAATCTCAATAGTGGAGGCAACTGGCGTCTATTTTGTAATGTGCCATGATGGTGCGAATGTAGCTTCAGTCTTGATAGACGGCGATCATGCGTCTGAGAAAGTCAAAACAAAGACTCTCGTCAAGACGCAAGCGTCGTCGAAGAAGAAGAAATTCAGGGCAATGATATGCAGCCTCATAAATCGAGGGTACAATATAGCACTCATCAACGGACTGGAGTTCATTGACACAAAGGTCAGTATTGCCAAATCATTGGGACTCAGGGCCGCTGATCGATCATGATCAGGTGATGACAATGGTGGTTGAAGGCTCGAAAAAGGGAAAGGCGCAACCAAAAGTCGAACAGGAAGAGGAAATTAATCTAGAGGAACCTAAGCCACCTAATGACGCTTTCGGTCTCGAACAGTCCTTATCAGCGTTGAGTTTAGGGCCGGATTCCGGGTTGCAGGGCCAATCCAAGTTTACGGAGCGAGAGGCAGCTACTGTCATTGTTCTTGGCCGAATGCTGCAAGAGAAGCTAGTGACTGAGCCCCTAGCGACAAAGTTCCTGATACACACTGCCTTGATAGGCTCCGTTCCGCTTCATAGTAGGCGGCAAGGCACAAGAAATCAGGACTCCGACCAGAAATCTCAGATGACTGCATTATTTGCGGACTTTTCAAATCTTTGCAATTTACTGCTCTCCGAGGACGCTTGGGCTGTATCAATGGAAGCTGGCACAGTGCCGTGCGATCTTTCTGACGTGGTCGATGGTCGGCTAATGGAGGCCATTATGGCCAATGTGCCGGCATCCACCTACACTTCTGAAGTCTCCCAGAAGTTCGAGAACTTAGCGCGAGAACTATCCACTTTATCTGGGACCCATCTCAAACTTCCAGGGCTAAGCGGGAACCACAGCCCCGTCATGCAGACAACAGACGAATTGAATAGTAACGAGACCACCATCTTACCATTTTCAAACCCCGTTTTTGATAAGCATTTAGCGTCTATCAACCTCCGTACAGCTTCATCCAAGGCCTCAACTCGACTGTCCGGCAGACTCCATCAAGAAGTATCACATTGGCACAATGTGAAGAAACGCCTGGATCCCAAGCTTAGTCAAATCACACCTGCCTCTGAGAAGGAGAAGTCTCGTGCCCTTCGCCGTAATCAGTTCTTCATGTCTGAAATGCAAAGTTATGCTGCAAGCCTCACAAATGCAGCTGGCAAGGCATTAGAGCCAGAAATCGTGACTGTGTCTGCGAGTACCTACCCTGAGATCACCAAGGATCTCAAAGGTCCGAAGCCCGCACCTGTAAAGTCTCAAAAGGGGAAACTCCCTCCTAACAAGAAAGGTGGAGCCAAAAAAGCTATGCTCGACGACATTGCCGCAAATAAGGCCATTAAAGATGGTGAGAATGACGAGAGAACTTTCTCGGCTTGGAGGACTGTTAGAAAGAATCTCGAATCCGAGCGACAGCTGCAGTCCAAGTATCTCAAGATCAAGGCTTACCTGCGAGATCTCCCGGATACCAAGCGGAGTGTCGTCCAGGCGGAGGTTGAGTATCACCTACTTTGCGTTCTGTACGAGATGTATCGAATACTTCGTAAGGCAGTCGATATGAAATCTGGCACGTCGTCCACGGAAGAGCTATCCGGAGTCGCTGCCCTTATATGGGACACATCCCGCCGCCTTGCCACCGTTGACGGTCTTACGAAGACAATTGCTGATCGTCTTACACTGATACTGAACGCTCTAGAACTTCCAGATCCAGGGGTTCCTACGCTCTCGACAGATCGTACGTTAGCTTATGATCCCGAAATTGTTTTGCCAAAAGGGGATGAGTTGAGCGTGCGGCTGGATGGAAAGCTCTTTCAATTGCTCCATTGCGGTCCCTACATGGATCGGAACCTTGATTCAGCACCTGACTCGAGAGTCCCGTTTCAGCCAGATGGTTGGCAGCGCAAGGTATTGGACGAGCTTGATGCACAAAACAGCGTATTTGTGGTGGCTCCCACTAGTGCGGGTAAAACATTCATATCTTTCTATGCGATGGAAAAGATCTTACGAGGTAACGACGACCACGTTCTCGTCTATGTAGCTCCCACAAAAGCCTTGGTCAATCAAATTGCAGCAGAGATTCAGGCTCGATTCAAGAAAATGTACAAGCATGCCGGAAAATCGGTATGGGCAATGTACGTTATAATTTTGTCTCCTACAATCTGCCCTTAGCCTTTTAGCGAGTCTTCAGTCATCTCTTGCAGTTATGTCATTTTTAGAGAGTTTAAAGAGACAAACGATCTCTTGATAACAAATGCTGACCTCGAAATCATTCAGTCACACAAGGGACTATCGAATCAATAATCCTTCTGGTTGCCAGATACTAGTGACGGTGCCCCACATCCTCCAGATCATGCTGCTATCCCCCAGCAACGCTAAGTCATGGTCGCCAAAAGTCAAATACATCATTTTCGACGAAATTCACTCTATTGGGCAAGCCGAAGACGGTGTTGTCTGGGAGCAGCTTCTACTGTTAGCTCCATGCCCTATAATAGCTCTATCAGCTACAGTTGGTAACCCAGAGATGTTCAATTCGTGGCTCGATTCGACACAGCAGTCGTCAGGTCATAAGGTCGCAATGATCAAACATCAGCACAGATACTCGGATCTGTAAGTCATGACTACTCTCTCGCTTCATCCCCCTTTCCCACCTCATCGTGTGCGGCGAGAAATGTCTCCGGAGCATGTGCATCCGAATCTTGTTTCACGGACTCAAATTCTTACCTTGATGAGGGAATGCTGACTGTGAAATCACTCAGGCGTAAGTTCGTCTTCAATCCCCCTAAGAAGTTTGCCTTCCGTGGGCTAGTAGACCGGCCCTCGTTTGCAACTCTGGGACTGGACGGTATCAATGGTATGGCTTTCGTTCACCCCGTAGCTAGCCTTGTCAACAAGTCAAGAGGTATGCCGGACGATCTTAGCCTTGAAGCTAGGGATTGTCTTTCACTATATGAATCGATGAAGCGGCACGCGACTGCAAAATATCCGGTATCGTCGGATCTGGACCCTTCAAATCGTCAAGGAATTACTCAGGTGATCCGTAAAGCCGATATCATTGAATGGGAAAAGGCTCTCAAACGCCTATTCAAGGCCTGGATGTCAGACAGCCAATCGCCCTTTGACGCTGTATTAGAGGACCTTAGCAGATCAATGGAGGTGACTACTTCCTGTGATGTAGAGGTATCCAAGGGCGAACTTTCCGATAAAATGGACGATCTTATGGACATTGACCCCAACGACTTGTACTCCACGACACTTCCGCTCTTATGTAAACTTCAGCAACGGGACGCTTTGCCTGCTATCTTCTTTAATTATGACAGACTAAAGTGTGAAAACGTTGCCAAAGTAGTCGTCCGGCAGCTTCAAGACGCTGAAAACCGCTGGAAAGAGTCCAGCCCTGCGTGGAAGGCTAAGCTCGGCGGATTCGAGAAGTGGAAATTGGAAAAGGAGAAGCTGGGGAGCAAAAAGGCGAAAGTAGTTTCCAAGAAAAAGGGAAAAGGTGGCGATGATGATGATGACCCGGCCTCAAAGATGGACAACATGATGGATGCAGCAAGCGAAGAGGCGAATCCCTATGCAAACTTTGATCCTGAAGCCCCAGTCGATGGCTTTCACTTTGCAGCAAAACATCGTGCTGAAGCCGCAGAGCTATCTGGCTACTTCAGGCAAATGAAGTGGAGGTACGTAGATTCCAGAGCAGATGAATTCGAACTAGCACTGTGGCACTTTCCAACACCAGAACCCTTCTCCACCCACCAACTCACATTCCATGACGCTTAAATCTCGTTTTGATTGGTCTATGCTGACCTGATCCCATGCAGAGGCCTCCCGTATTGGTTGACACTGGGGCTACAGCGTGGTATAGGGGTGCATCATGCCGGTATGAACAGAAAGTATCGGCAGGTCGTTGAGATGCTGTTTCGGCAAGGTTACCTACGAGTCGTCATCGCTACGGGAACCCTCGCTTTGGGTATCAATATGCCTTGCGCTACCGTGGTATTCTCTGGTGACAGTATATTCCTGACTGCTCTGAATTTTCGGCAAGCTGCTGGCCGTGCTGGGCGTCGTGGATTCGACCTCCTCGGAAACATTGTCTTTCAAGGACTGAGCCGTGGAAAAGTCTGTCGACTACTTAGCTCTCGGCTTCCAGATCTGAACGGCCATTTCCCCGTTACAACTACTCTAGTCCTTAGATTGTTCTCTCTACTGGAAAGCTCTGGCGATGCGCCTTACGCAGTTAGGGCCATCAATTCGCTCTTATCGCAACCACGCCTGTATCTTGACGGACCTGCGTTCAAGGATCAGGTACTCCATCACCTAAGGTTCTCCATTGAGTACCTCCGGCGACAGGATCTACTCAGCCCGCACGGAGCTCCTATAAATTTTGCAGGGCTCACGAGCCACCTTTACTTCACTGAAAATTCATGCTTCGCTCTGAATGCACTTATTAAAGGCGAATATTTCCACGAACTCTGCTCCGAAGTCGCAGAAAAAGAGTCTCATGTGCTACGGACCTTGATGGTCGTGATGGCCCACCTCTTTGGTCGAAGACCTTGTAGGGAGGTAAGCTACACTGTTCGAAATCCTGTCAGATTATGAGCTGACACCTTTTGCCTTAGGCTGATGCAGAGTACGTCGAGAACATTGTAAAGAGATCGCCATCCATTGTCTTTCTACCTCCTCTGCCTCCTCAAGCCGCAAAGATACTACGAGATCACAACAAGGATACGTTGGAAGTCTTTTCAACCTACGTCAGAACATTTGTCGATCAGCATGTTGACACAGAGGACAACATCTTGCCACTGACAGGTATGAAAGCTGGAGGTAGCGATAATGACATCTCACTCCCTGGGGCGCTACCCCCAACCAAGATCCGATCATCATTCGTTGCTCTGTCCGGACATGGAGACAAATTCGAAAGCATCTCAGATCTGTGCCGTACAACACGAGGCGGAGTCTTCCTAGAAGAGGCTGTTATCCCCCATCTCGACGTCTACCCTGACGAGTCGAAAACTCCTCTGAACGCCTACCTATACGACTTCTACATGCACGGCGATCTAGACGCTCTAGAAAAGGCGAACGGTGTCCGCAAGTCCGACGTATGGTTCCTGCTCAACGACTTCTCCCTGGTCCTCGCCACCATCGCAACAAGCCTTGCCGCTTTCCTCAAACTCCCGGAATCAGACTTGAGCATGCTCGACATCATCGGCGAGGGCGACGAGACCAACAATGCTGAAGATGACAAATTCGCCGCCGACTCAACAGACACGGAGAGCGTCGCCACGTCTACGGCAACGACAGACACAGGTCGAACGTCGATCATGACGGCGGGTTCGACCGGCAGTAAACCCGCGAAGAAGAAGAAAGTCGCGGACTCGTGGGAAGACTCGGATGATGACGAAGGGGTCCAGCCCGAAGCTACGAATGGATCGTTGGGAAACGATCCTTCGAAAGAGGAGCTGGAGAGGGGCTTCCTCAATGTTTACAAGGCGATTACGAAGTTACGAGCGGAATTCGACACGAAGTTCCGGAAGATATTCGCATAGACGGATTCTACGGACGAGACATTCTGTGGCAGGATCTCAAAAGTCGTCAGATGAAATAGATTGATAGAAGTAGTAGATTGATGAGGTACGTTTCTTCATACATGAGGATTTCAAAAGCGTAGAAGGCAAAAGCTACAAGATACTTTGACGAGGACTCTACACTACACTCCACTACCCTTCGCTCCCATCCCTCCCTCCCCTCCCTCCCCTCCCTTCTCCCTTTCACTACCCTCCATCTAATCACCATCCTGCCCCTGCCCCCTACCCTCTCCACTCCCCTTTATCCTACCGCGCCTCCCCTCCTCTCCGGCCATGTACAAGGGTGGTAGTGGATGGCTTTTGGGGGGTTTTGGGGGAGGGATTTGGATGGGAATGGGGATGGATGGGGAAGGGTGAGATTGTGTTTATGGGATATTCAGGGGAATTCTGGTTGTGCACGTGCGTGTGCGTGGTCAAGGAATGGGGAAAGTAAATTGCTTTATGAGATCCACGGTTCAGTTAATTGCATGGGAGATTATAGATCGCCATCTTCTACACCGTTTCGACATGAAATGACTTGGACTGAACCCCTGAAAATTCATAAACGTGCCCTCAGATTACCTTACATTACAGACATGCTCTCGGGTATAGACACTTGACATTCCGATATATATCCTTCCGTCTGCCGTCCATCAGCACCGAACCATCGCACTACAAACGATCTCAAACCCCCTCCTCCTCCAAACCAGCCCCCAATCCGACCCGCCCTCGCCGTCAATCATCCGCGAACCTATCACCCAAACGTCATCATCAGCCAACCGCCCAAGCAAGCCTAGATTCACTCACAAGCGCCTGTACAGAAGGAAAGAGAGATCAGTCAGAGCTCACAGAAGCCCGATGGTAAGGTCGCCCTTGACGCGAGCATAGAGATCAACCTACGACGTGCACCAACGCACCCAAAGAGTCACATCAACCCGATCGTAATGTCACCCTTCACCCGCGCATAGAGATCTACCTCGACTTCCAGGTCCAGCTCGATCTGGATCTTCAGGCTGCTCGCCTTGGCGCCGTCGCTGGGGGGGCGGTCGAGGATCCGCGACTGGCGCACGGGGGCGATGCGGCCGCCCTGCTGCTTGGGTTCGGCGCGCATGGCCATCAGTTGTTGCTGCAGGGCTTGGTTCTGCTGTTGGAGCGATTGCTGCTCGTTGGTGGCTTGGGCCGGCTGTTGCTGTTGCTGCTGCTGTTGTTGCTGGGGGGCTTCTTTTTGCTGGGTTAGTTGTTGGTTTTGCTTGCGGCCGCCTTGGCCTTGTTGGGGGGCGTCGTCCATTTCGTTGTCGGAGGATTGGTCGGCGTCGGCTCTGTGGGTTTGGGGGTTGGTACTTTTGATTCGTGGTCTTGGGGGAAGGGGGGTAGGCTTACTGCTTGGTGGGAGCTGGCTGGTTCTTGGGAGCGAGCTTAGGAGGAGATTTAGTGGCCATGTATTGCTATCTTATTACAGTGACATATGACAATGATTTCCTGGTAAGTGATGTGGGAAAATAGAAGGATGAGAGCAGCAGCGGGAGAGGATGGATTTATAGCCTATCTCATCCCCCTACCCACTTCCCCAGCCCCCTCCTATCGGCAGCACTCCATGGCCCCCTGTTTCCCGTGAAACAGGTTTGACCTTGACCCGATAAGCCTTTAATCGTCATCTCTTAGCGTCGGTGGCGCCTCTGGACTGCCCTGCTTTTGGCCCCCCCAAACCTTGATCGGGACATGATTGCCACGAGTTTGCGCGAGGCCGAGAGGCGCCACCCAATCGGCATGGCTGCCATGTCAATAGCCGGTGATGGCTCCGTATCGTAATCTGGGGTGCCACTGCTTGAGCACTCTTCATCCAAGGTCAAGGAAACGAAGATGGTGCTGGGGATATTAACGTCGATAGCGGCTTGTCCTGCGATCATTGGAACGACCGAAGCGGTGCGACAGGGGCAAGCGCAGAATGCGAGGGAGAAACATCGCGGGACGAAGACGAATCTGACGGCGAAATGCACGAAGCAGTCGTCGCAGAGCGCGCAGCTTGATGGTGGTATGATCGTGTTGCGGAATCACAAGGTATGCCGCTCTCGCATTTCCTATTCTATCAGGGTAGAGGTAGGTATACTGACTGACTCTTCAAGCTATACATCGCCACTCCCGTCGACGATGACGCTCCTGTCGACTCCGAAGAACTCGAATTCGAACCACCAGCCTCCCATCCTTTCACTGGCTATTTCCTTCCACATCCCTCGCATAATTGGCGTTGGCAGGGCGAAGGCATGGTCAGCACCATTGCTCCCGGGCCACCGATCCTCAACTGGATATATGTCGACAATGAGACGAATGAGGTGAAGTACGGCAACAAGATCGAGAGCGAGGGTCATCTGATGGGGCCGTGGAGCTGCACCAAGATCGATAGGAGATTGTTGTTTCAAGGCTGGGAAGGGTTTCTGGCTGTCAAGGAGAAGGCGCATGAGTGGGCGCTGTATTTCGACGTGGAGGATGATGGTTTGAAGGGTAAGGTCAGTGGGAGGAGGAAGTTGGAGATCGAGTTGTCGAGGAAGGAGTTGAAGAGGGGGAAGGAGGATAAAGACATCAGATTGTAAAACCTTCGGCGCTGTGGGGATATGCAGGTGAACATATATTGTTGTATAGTATTTCTAAGTCAACTAGTATGATAGGATTTATCAAGAATGCCGTTGGATCACTTGAAACATTCCGTTTCCCCATTCTCGGCTATCTCTGACTTCTCCAGAGAGCCAATGAATGGTCACCCTGGATTCTCAACCTTCGCTCGCCAAGGAGTATTTTGGATATCTCATGTGAGGGATGCTCATTCTCCACTATGATAATCATGCGAGGATGTTCCCACCGAGTCTCCTGACTCCGCCTGCGCAATTCAGCCAAGTCTGACACGGCTTGAGGGTGATATTGCCATGACAAGCGGCGTCGAAGCATTCATGAGCTCCATGCTCGAGGTATAATTTGGGTATGACCACCAAATTACAACCTTCTCTTCACCATCACCTTAGCACACGCCATCGCCGCACGTGCAATATAGAGCAACGGCTTATCTTTGGCGAAATGCCGAATGTTGTACCTTCCAAACCATCGTAACATCTTCACGCGGCCCTCCCAGTCGGCTACAGGCCATGCCTGTTTGAATGAACTCATGTGACGATAACGTCTCCTTCTCCGCTCTTCTTCCATTGCGTCCATCCACTTGCGTACATCATCCAACATGCGTCGACGTTCGATGGTCCGTCGATCCACGTTCTATCCTCATTCATCATACCGAGGTACCTGCGCATCAGGACACGACCTTGAGCGTTGAGCTTGCTGGGCTCCTCGATATCGGCCATTCTTTGTTTCAAGATCTTCAGTCTTCGAAGATCATTGTCTCCTAGTGGTTGTGCGTTCTCTAGCTTTTGTATGTCTTGGCGTAGGATTTCGGCTTGGATCTCGGTCGTGGTGAACCTTTGAGATCTGTCTTTGAGGGTTTCCAACATGTTATTCATCTTGCCTACAACAGATATGCCAATCAAGGCCTACAATGGCTCTGTCGACAATGACCCTAGATCTGTGGCTGAATACTGTGGTCATGGTCTTATTGCAAAACAATTGTATGCACGAACTGGTTCTCGTGATGAATAGCGAAGACGTACAATGTTCTTGGGAACCCAGAGGGAAATGCTTGGCGTGACCAAGCTATTTACCTACAGTCTAACACCTACAACGCGATGCCATGTTGCCGCCCCTTGATAGCCTCAAACTCAGTGCCTTAGTACCTGATGGCGGCGATGCTGGTTGCGATTGCATCAGACGCGCCCGACAACATTTCGAGGAGTACAGGGACCTGCCTCTAGGCTTGCTCTGCTTATTCAACGCATGGGATGTATTCAAAGCCTCACGACACAACGACTTGAAGGAATGGGACAAGGGAAATAAGTTATGGCATATCTATTTCCGCGTGCGTGACATAGTATCGACGATTTCATTCGAGCTTGAATACTGATCACCATTCCAGGACTCTCCCTTCCGTACTCTGCGGCTCCTGCCTGGTGGCGCTGAAGGAACTGTTAATATCTTTTCTCACGGAATATTCCTCAGGTCTTTCGATAATTTCTTTGATTGCCCCCAACAATGGCAAGCTATGCTCAGATGCCTTTGGGAATACGGTCATCAACGCCAGATCGCTAGATCCATTCCGCAACTCAACCCTCTAAGGCTGAACGCACTAAAGCAGCATAGTGCAAACGATTATAGTGACGACGAAGATCGTTATCAGCTGATGCGCCATTCTTCGCATTTACTCGAGAGTAAGTATATGAGCATGGGTGTCTATGAGCTCCTCGTCGCATTTGACTTTTGTAAGCCACAACTCTCTGTGGATAGGTCCTCAGCATTCTTTGAAGATACGGGCTATGAGATATGGCAAATTTTATTCTATGTCAGTACACTGGCGATTTCCATGGCGAGCCGGATAACTGATATCATTGCAGGACTCTCTCTTCCGAGCAGTACAAGTCAACTCCGGTATCACGGAAGGTGCTGTTGAAGTATTCAGGCCCGATAAGGGAGCTAGAATCTTCCAGATGACTGATGGGCCATCCGCTTGGCAAGTCCTCCTTAAATATATCTGGGACTACGGTAACGATTTGCACGTTGATGGAAAGAAACCCAAAGGTTGGTGCTAGCTTGGAATACGCATTAAATTAGATAGCTAAATGAGTTTAGCAGCACGTACATCGGCTATATCTCAAGCACCAGCTCGGAGCAAGCAACGGCGGGTCGAGAAACCACTTCTCCACCGCGTGCTACGTCAGGTAGGCTCCAAAGCACAACATGAGACTACCGGAAAGACGAAACGTTTAAGAGCCATTCTTGAAGAAGATGACAATGCTTTGGACGAAGCACATGTTAGACAGCCTCTACAGCGTCAAGCGCTCCAAGTGAGGATCGCAAATGGACAGGTAGGGATCGCATCTCGTCCAAAAGATATGATTGATGTTCCGGGCAAGGAGCATCACCAGACAAGTGGTGACATTGGTGCGGTGACCGATGCAGACTCGCATCGTGATGATACCAATTCAAGTCTGGATTTTTGTGGAGTGCCATAAGCCGCTGTTCAGCAACATTGGAGACGAGACTTGCTCCAAGGTTTCATGAAGACCGGAGCCGAGCGTAAGAGCCCCGGTGAAACAAGGGACACCAAATCGCAACAAGATGGACTAGCCCGTTCGGGTTCGATATCGAAAATCGATCGTTTCATTCCCAATCTTCGGATCCCGTCACACTTGGCATGCTATTCCTGAGTGCATCTAAAAATTTCGGCCATGAGCAACAGAATGTCAAGCCAGGATATAAGGGTAGGCGTTGTCTGCGCTTCCGCACTCTTACGATATGCTGATGTGGCTGTAGCTGCACATCCCCAATCAGATCCGCACACTAAACCTTATAATGTACATCAATTTATGGAAGATTTACTGCTCAACCAGTCATTCATTTGCGCAAGAAACATTGGGAGAGACGCAGGTTTCGGCCCATAGACTACAATTTACGACTGAGTCTCCAGGTTTTATATTCACGGATGAGTCTGATATTCGCCAATCCTGTTGTAACTCGTAAGATTTCGGCGACCATATTCGCTTTCTGCAGTAAAATCGAATGAATACCCATCAGCCTGTCAGTGCGAAACCAGAGCTTGATCATGCCGATTACGCTCCGGCTGAGAGGAACAATGGGGTCAGATACGTCAGAAATCTGTCAAGATAGAATCAGGGCTGCGGAAATATTGGCCATGTCAAGTTGTGTTCTTGAGCAATTGATGCCCTGCAGGACCATCTTTCGCAAGGATGGTCACAAGTGAACGCTCTCAATAGCTTGGAATGGAAATTTCTGGTAAATTGCAAGTTGGATATTGGTCGTCTCCCACCTCTCAAAGCGGTGGCCGTCAAGCCTTATATTCGCACAATGATTTGATAAGAGAGACTGGCTGTGCTTTACCGCTGGTTCCATCGCATATAGTTCTACGACTTTGCGCTCAAGGTATACAGTCGCTTGAGGGAGGGAGGTTGGTTCTGTACGAGCGAAGGGAGCAATGTTGCTCACCTGTCTAGAGATATGTACATGCAGAGTAGGTATCGAAATTGTAGATTCGGAGTCCTAGTCCTGATCAGTCTCGTCTGCTGTGCTGCTCGCTCCAACATCGTCGTAGTACGTCGTCGGTGACGGACCCATCTTGATCATCGAGCATCCCGAGCACAATAGTCGGATATATTCCTAGATAGATATTAGAACCGTCTTTTCAGATTCAAGAGGTCGATCTTCCACGCTCATCACTTCCATTTTGGCGTTTTCGGTCTGCCTTCTCAAGCCGTAGTCGTTACCAGACTCACTAGCTCGTCCATCAAGAGATCGATCGAGCGAGTTGGTTTCATCCTACCATATTAAGCTACATAGGCGAACTTTTCGAAATTCTTCCTTGTTGGTCTAGTGGCTATGATTTCTGCTTGTCATCGTTGGCAATTCGCAGGAGACCTGGGTTCGATTCCCAGACAGGGAGTTCGAGAGTTTTGTTTTTTGTATGTGGATTTTTGGTCTCTCGTTTTTGCGATCGTGGATCAGGGACGGGTCTTGACTTGGCATTGTACGTGGTTTATGTCCAATGATATGTGTCGAAGTGCTCGATTCCGTGATGGTATAACCACCAACTCATGCGGGCTTCTCCTCTAATGTCTAGTTGATTATGTTATGTGTATCTATCGCGTAGCCTGAATCTACGGGAAACTGCGGTTACAGTCTTCTCACAATATCCTCAACCACCTCGTTCGTATGCGAACTACCTCCCATATCTGGCGTGAGCAGCGACCTCTGCTCCAGGGTGCCGTCCACCGCCGCATACACCTTCGCAGCAGCTTCTGCGTGTCCTAGGAATTCCAGCATGAGCGCAGCACTCCTGATCGTGGCTATTGGATTCGCAATGTTCTTTCCCATGATATCGGGCGCACTTCCATGACATGGCTCCCCTATTACGAATTGATCTCCCACGTTAGCTGAGGGGACCAGTCCCAGACTGCCGACTAGACCGGCCGCATCGTCTGATAGAAGATCACCGTAGAGGTTCTGTGCTAGGATCACATCGAATGTTTCGGGTTGCTGGGATTCGGATAGTTTGTAGAGTAGCGAGTCGACGATTTGCTCGTGAATACTAAGGCTCTGATACTTCGAAGCGGCGAATGCGGCGCGTGCAGTTTCTCGGAAGAGACCGTCGGTCTGCGAGAGGACGTTGGATTTATGCGTAATCGTGACTGACGGTTTCGAATGTATACTTGTCACACCCGTATCCCTAATCTTCTGTCGCCCTAACGCCCTATCGCCGGCCATCGTAGCTATCCGACGACTAGCCCGTTCCGTCGTCCGCTTTATAGCCTCAGCAACCTTGCCAGAGCCGTTTGGTGCATCGAACGTCCGCTCTTCCTTAACATACAGATCTTCCGTATTCTCCCGCACAATCTCAAGATCAACCAGCTTCTTACTATACAAAGTCCTACCCTTGACCGGTCGAACATTTGCGTAGAGATCCAATGCCTTGCGCAAAGCGACAATTGGCGACGAATATCCAGCAACTCGTGTAGTGGGGGAGCTCACGGCTCCGAAGAGTGCCCCGTCGCATTCTTTCTTTAACGTCTCGACGGTCTTTTGGGGCAGAGCATGACCTGTTTCCTGGAAAGTCTGGAAGCCGGCGGAAAGGTCGACGAAAGAGAATTGGAGGTTGGACGAGCTTGGTAGGGCTTCGAGGACCCTGCGGGCTACCTATCTCAATCAGAATGCGAAACACACATGTCTCCGCGCAATTATAGGCGACTCACAGGTATCACCTCACGGCCAATGCCATCGCCTGGTATCAGACCAATTCGTAATAATCGAGGAGGCATTGGCAAACATTAATTGCAATTCACGCGGAAGATTTGACAAAAAAACTCCGATGCCGGCGCCGAATGCCAAGAACGTAGCGTGAAGGTCTAGCGGGCTTTCTTGTGTTGATGTATGACTTTGATTTAACGCATGATGGTACAAGACGTAGTCTGTCTTTGATTGATATAACGAACGCGAGGCCTTACTTCGATCAGTCGATTCCAAAGCTATCACTCATAATAGTTGGGCAATGGCCCGATCCAAAGAGCTTGTACAGTCTTCGTTATGCTATCTGACTCTTCATGAGGCTACCTATATTGTACACAACCGATAACAGTGGGGCCGTTGACGTTATATATGATGAAGCGATGAAGCTAAGTGATATATCATCGTTGTTCATCCTGTGAGAGACAGTGAAGCTACTATGTTCTTTGCAAATGAAGCATTGTGAAAACGTCTTGGATGGATCATGTTGTTGCATCGATCTCTAGAACTATATATTTAAACGAACACACGGTACCGTTGTTTCTTTCAGATGTCCTCGCATAAAAACAAATGTTCTATCTATCTACGACTGCAACTCACTTTGGTAAGCCATGATGGCCATGATGCGTCAAGGCCTTACACTCCCGTAAGACCCAAGTCTTGCCTCGCGGGCACGCAACGGATAGTATTGGTATGCCCCTGACCGCCTCGCCACCCTTGGACGCAGACGACCATTTCACCCTCTTTCAGGATGCCGAGATCGATGGCCTGCTTGATACCCCACTTCAAGCGACCGTCGACATCCTCTTGCCAGTCAGCTTCGTTGAAATCGGGCTTCTTCTGGGGGAAGAGGAATGGATAGACACCGCGGTACAGATGCGAATACTAACAAATGTTAGCACTGGACATGCATGATGATTGAGGCTCTTACTCGGGAAGCAACAGCATTACGAGTGACCATTATGATTGGGCACACTGGTCGGTATTTCGAGATCAAGCGAGCGGTCGAGCCACTTCGGATGTGTCAGCCTAATAAAGACAATATCTGCACGGAGAAGCTTTACCTAGTGGTCAATACAAGAATGGCACCAGCATTCATCTCTAGGCTGCCGCTCACGGCGGACATCGCAGTGGACTCGAGCAGGCTAACAGGCTTTTGGATTATTGCACGCATGTCGTTGAACAAGCTGACGTAGGGAATAGCAACCTCAGCCAAGGAGCAGGTCGAGTGCATCATGGCGACAGACTCCTTGGGGTAATTTCCCTTGGCAGTCTCTCCTGACAGCATGACACAGTCTGCACCATCGAGTACCGCGTTACCCACGTCGCTGACCTCGGCGCGAGTAGGGCGTGGGTTGTAGGTCATTGATTCCAACATCTGGGTTGCGCAAATGACGGGCTTTCCGGCACGATTGCATTTTGCGATCATCATCTTCTGAGCAATGAACACCGAAGCCGGAGGAATTTCAATACCAAGATCACCACGGGCAACCATCACACCGTCAGTCTCCTTAAGAATCTCGTCAAAATTGTTGACTCCTTGCTGGTTCTCGATCTTGGCAATGATTTGGATCTCTTTTCCATCTTCGCCAAGAACTTTCCGAATGTGCTTGATATCGTCGCCACGGCGGATAAATGAGGCAAAAACCATGTCAACGTTGTTCTTGACACCGAAGCGAAGATCGGCCTGATCCTTCTCCGAAAGCGCTGGGAGATCAACATCGGTCTTGGGCAGATTGACACCTTTCCTGGACGAGATCTTGCCATTGTTAATGCAGCGAACCCGCAGCGTTTTCTCGTCAACCACCTTGATGACTTCAAACGCCAGGACTCCATCGTCGACGTAAATTGTACGACCGGGCTCAATGACCTTTGTGATGTTCTTGTAGTCAACGTACCTGAGCTTTCTTAGCAGTGTGATGAGATGGGTCAGCGACGGTATACTCACATGTTCTTGTCGTCGCTCTTTGTCTTATACTTGTCGTCTGTACTGATGTTCAATTCGGTTCCTTCAGAGATTGGAATGTCTGCATCTCCAACTGTATTTCCAGTCCGAATTTCTGGTCCTTTCTGTCATCTGTATCAGCATGATAATTGCTTTTTCGAGAGGTGTGCAATGGCCTTGGGAAAGACGAACCGTATCAAGCGCAATTGCTAGTGGTCTGCCTGGCGTCTGCTTTTCAGCTTCTCGTGCGTTGTCAATGACCGATTGGTGGTAGCTGTATTCGCCATGGGAGAAGTTCATGCGGACCACGTTGAGCCCTGCCTTGCGCAGCATATTTATCTTCTCCGCCGAATTGGTCTTGGGCCCAATAGTGCAGATGATTGATGTGCGACGGTAGTTTGTCTTTGGCTGGAATTCGGTATTCAGGCTGGAAAGCCACTCGATCTGAGTGGTCCCCTGGGCCAGGTGATCAAGGGCGTCCGCCATTCTGAGCTGTAGCTGAGAGGTTCTGGATGTTATGGGTAAGTTGCTGGATGGCTTATTAGTCGGTGATTCTTCGCAGCAGTTGATTCCAGGGTTTGGAAATTGTACGAAAGGTGTGCACAATTGAGAAAATTTTGGCAGATTTAATAAGTTGCCGGCGAACGAGGGAATTGAAATGTTGAGAGCTCCATCCCACCTTTCGCTATCGATATCGGTGGATCTTCGGCCCTTTGTCGTTTACTGCGCCAAATGCGGTTGCTCTAGCGAGCCAGCTGTTGACAAGCCTAAAGTAAAGTGCTTCCTGCTTGACTGAAACCACTTATGTCGCTTTGCAAGTCGCTGTCTATCAACATTGACAAGAGCTAAACTCAGACTGGAGTAAAAAGAAGATTGTCGCCTGACTGTAATAGTCTATTCCACTTTCCAGACGATCTGTCCGCTCCTTGCTCCGAGTCGCCATGGTGGTATTACGCCCTCGTCGACCTGCGGCTGCACCGACTGACATATCTTCAACAGCTCGGGCGCCTCACTCACTATGCCTTTGATGCCGTTCTGAGTATGCACATCTGTGGTATGCGATAACTATTCAAGCTGACAGCCCTTGCTAGTCTCCGCCTTCCTTGCTGGTGTCAAGCGTTCAACCGGTCTCACGTATGCAGTACCCCAATCCAGATCGTTTGGCAATCCCGAGTGTGTCGCTCTGCTTCCTAAAAACGGTCTTCTACTAGGGGGATTCGTGGCTAACGCGTCTCCCAATATGGGAATCTCAGCCCCAGCTTCAAACATGATAAGATAGCCGAAAGTCAAGAGGTGAAGAAATGGGTGGATAGCTATCTGGGCATGGGAGAATGGGTGATGGATCAGAGTGTGGCAATACTGGGGTCGAGTGGTTGGTTTGAGAGGAAGAGATAAGTGGGATTTTAGTTCGCAAATGAATACGTTGCATGGGCGTTTGGGATGAAGATCGCGAATTCGATATCAGCATTGATGTACTCTTTGTGGGCACCAACGGATTGTCGGCGAACAAACCTGTGTCAGTATAAGAATTCCGTTCTTTGCAACACTTTTCATTCGGATTTTGAGAAGATTTTGTGAGAGTGATCGCTTTCACTGAGCATGCACACAAGCATCGGAGGGTCACAAATTGCCTTCAAGGAACAAACCCCACACGCGCAATTGTCCCTGATTACATGCGAGTAGCAGGAATGCAAAATAGGACGATCGCATATTCTGACTACGTCAGACCACCCAGTTTTCCTTGCTTAATCACAATTGCAATTGTACGCATATCCCCCGAATGTTCTTTGAAACCCGCAACCAGTGTTTGACCTGTGGGATAAATAACTCATCAACTCATCGCCTGCTGTTGCAATGGCAGACAAATACCTGCTTCGCGTGACCGCCGGCCCCGCCTACGACCCCTCCACTCACAAAACAGTCCAAGTCAACACCTCCCCAACACACATCAGCAGCTCACTCTGCGACGCCAACATCTCTATCCGCATCCAAAACTACCGCGGTACACAGAATCCCCTATCCCCCAAGCTGCGCACATACTAATACCCCATCACGGCAGGCCTGCCCCGCAACTCCCCCACCACATCCCCCTACTTCTCCCACCCACCCCACCTCCACGACCAATACAGCATCGCCTTCACGCTCCTCCCCAAGAAACCCATCCCGGGCCCCTCCCTCGTCTTCGGCAACGATTTCGACCATCCGATCCGCGACCGCATACCGCCGGGCTTCAACGCCGCGTTCAAAATCGTTAAGTGGGCGGTCGATCCTGGGTTGGAGGGGGATGTGTACAGTGATACACCGCATTTGTATGGGAATGCGTTGAGTAGCGTTAATACGCTGCGGGTGGGGGAGAAGGTGGGGGGTGGGAAGGGTTTGGATGGTGGAGAAGAGGGGGTGGGTGGGGAGGAGGCGTTGGAGGAGGGTGGGGATGGGGAGGGGGTGGAGTGGAGGAATAGTAGGCAGGTGCCGGAGACGGGGGATGCGAGGAAGAAGCACTTTTTGACGAAGGGGAAGGCGGAGGAGTGGGAGTGGGAGGAGGGGAGGATTTACAAGGCCGACTTTTTCAATCCTTATCTGGATTTTAATGGTGGGTTTCATGTCGTTATCAAGATCTGTTGGGAAATGCAGACGGATAGAGGACGCTGAGACAAGTCCGTTTTAGAATTCGCTCTGAAGCTACCGGGTTTCAACCTGTCGATATTGCCTTATCTGGGAGGAGACGACTACTTGAGGTATGTCGGGTTTTGCTTTTCTTGGCTCACGCTAATGATTATTGTCCCCCTTTCCAGATATGTTCTCAAGAACAAAGATACAGATGAAGTGCTCTTGGTGGTAGTCTTCACCCTGCTCCACAAGGAAGAAGCCGAGGCAGGGGATGCTGCGGGGCCAGATATGGTTAGTGACAAGGTAATTGGAGGCAAAGAAGGGTCGAGGCATGAGGGAGAGAAGAATTTCGAGCCAGAAGCCGATGACTTAGATTAATCTCTTCGATCCCATCAATATCTCGACTTCGAAGACCGAGGTTGGCACTTGCAGATCGACGACAGGGACCTAATGAAACATCAGCACCAGATCCAAGTTGAGTTGCGTTGGTCTGGTGATTAAGCAATGCAGTATGGTATGGGGAATTACCAATGCGGTAATATCTGATTATGCCACTCGAGTGGGTCGTCTTGGTCTGCAGGAATACTAGCCCGTCTTAACGAGAGCTCAGCCATCCATTCCTTCTTCATTGTGTCCTCAATATATCCCACGAATTCCACCGCAGGTATATGGCAAAGAATCTCTCTTGCACCAGCCCAAAAGGCAAGGCAGAACATTTTCTGACAGGGAAGGGTTGATGAGTCCAGAACCTCCATGACATGTGGGATGCGAATGCAAATGTGCTTTACTGAGAGCTGTTCTGCCAACGATGGTATCGTATTATTAGCTTTTCCGGTATCGCTGCGAATGTAAATTGGGGGACCTCCATCCGAAAAGCTCGCTCGAACATCGAACAACCGGAGTAGTTTGTGTGCGTTCAAGTGCATTTCAATTGATCGGATCCATTGTTGCGAGTGAAACAGATTACTTTCATAGCACCCTAGCCACCTGTAGAAGAAGAAATCGAACTGTTCGGGACTACGGAAGAAAAATGTGGTGTAAGCATACAAGACTTGAGTAGCTTCTCGATGCAGCTGTCCATTCACAAGTGTGAGGTTCAGATCAGGGGTGGTCGAAACATCCAGTGCAGTCAATGGGTTTGGTCTCCTCCTGTAGTGGTCTCCCATCGGCTCGATCACTGTTTCCATGGCGAACGCCAAGATCATTTCTCGAAGTTCGAAGGGCAATTCCAGAAAACAAAAGCCATTGACCATCCACCATCTCTCGTGAACTCGCGGATGCAGGTGTGTGGGAATGGTACTTAGCCATTCCTCGTTGACGTTAACAGATTTCCAAAATTGATAGTGCTTACAAAAGCCGTCTGGCTCGATAGCTGTAGCCGCGCCTGCCCAAGAGGCGATGAATCTTTTGAGAGATTGAGACTGTGTCCCACATCGGACCATAAGTTTCCGCGTTGGTGACTGCCAGAGAATAACTCTTACAGGAAGTGTACTTGGCGAGCGTATGCTGTAAAGCCACATTCCTTCCGAGCCGCCCTGGAAAGAAGATCTGCCAAAGGTAGATATTGAGGTGCTCGAAGCGGGGAGAAGAACGATTCGGTCAATGTAGTTATCAAGACACTCATGATTCCGTACTCGAATGAAGCTACGTGCAGCTTTGAGAACAGGATCGTCTCTCCTCCGATAGCCATCGACAGGCCAAGGATCCCACGAGGTCGCTTTACCCTTTCCAGGGCTCGGCGTCCGCTGGTCTTGCAGCAAATAGAACTTGTTGGCCAACGGATCCATGGAAGACTTGCCATCCATTGCAGGCATTGGATAAGAAAACTTCCCGGTTGTGCAAGCTTTGCCTGGTTCAATTTTGGTAAAGGATGAGCGTTTTATGCCAAAAGAAATTCGATAATGCACTCTGATTTACTTTATGATTATAATGGGACCAAAGGAGCAATGAAGCGTATGCACCTTTAAGAACACTGGAGTATCAATGAAGTATTGACGAATGTATCTCCTTGAGATGGCCATCATAGTAAGAGAATGTCAAGTCTTTGATGCCTTGTAGCAAAGTAAGGATTAGGCTTACGCACGATACCCATGTGAGTCAGGCTTAACGCCTCATGCAACTGTGAAGTCAAAACATAAATGCACGCTCAAGGGCTCAATGTTACATGATGTCTAGATACACTATTGTTCGAGCATTTTCGATCTGCTTCACACGTCTGGCCGATGAAAGGAAGACATATGAGAAACATTTTGAGTGTTGAAAAGAGAGCTGAACCTCGTTCTGAAATTCTACCTAATGAAGCCGCTAGACTACCTTAGCGTTCGAGGGTTCATCAATATACGCTAGCGTGCCTAGTCTCAATCGTTACTGATAGGAAATGCTCATTATAACAATGTACACAGTGCTTTTGCTATGTCTTTGCGAACCCTAGTGTCCAGGTTGAACTTTGTTGAAACGGAGTCTGTATGTCTACGATGTCTAATTCGACTTGCGAAGAGAAGATCACACCGGCGACCATTTAATACGTCAATATCCCGCAAGCAAGCCGTCACCACAATCCCCAGGATCGGAAACATACTGCGGAAGGAGTACTTCTCTGCTAATGGCAGCCTTGAAACTGTTAGCACTCAACTCGACGCGCCGATCCCAATCCATGGAACATCCAGAGACAAAGACCCTGCTGCAGCACAACATGCATCCCCAATGCCTCAGTTGCAGAGCCAGTCACCGCTGGAGACTTTGGATAGCACTTCAGAGCCTCCACACCGGAGACGGAAGCGGTTAAAAGATGAAGCCCGCGCAGAGACTCCCCTCCCTCTGGACGCCTCCTCTCACCTCTCTACGATATCTGCAACTATGCCCGCCGCATCCTTACGCCGACTAGCTACAACTTGTCTCTCGCTCTCGAAACCACGTCTTTCCTTTCTTATTGTCCTAACAACAGCTACGGCGTACTCGCTGTACCCTGTCCCAACGCTTCTCTTGCCAACGACTACTGCCTCGCCTTCATTGTCGGCAATAACTTTGATTTTCCTTACGTCGGGCACTGCACTCTGCAGCGCTTCGGCAAACGCTTTGAATATGCTGTTCGAGCCAAAGTATGATGCTATGATGAGCCGGACACGGAATCGCCCTTTGGTGCGTGGGTTGATAAGCAAGAAGGGGGCATCCCTCTTTGCAACTGCAGCTGGAGCGCTGGGAGTAGGGAGCCTGTGGTTCGGTGTCAATCCTACAGTCGCCTTCTTGGGAGGTCTAAACATTTTTCTCTATGCTGGAGTCTACACGCCAATGAAAAGAATTTCGGTTCTGAACACATGGGTGGGAGCTATCGTGGGGGGCATACCACCTTTGATGGGCTGGGCAGCTGCAGCGGGCCAGAGTGCTACAGGAAGTGGGGAATGGAGAGAACTGTTGTTCAGTGATGGAAGCATTGGAGGATGGCTCCTCGCAGGCTTATTATTTGCTTGGCAGTTCCCACACTTCAACTCACTGAGCTGGCCTATACGTGATGAGTATAAGAATGCTGGTTATCGGATGCTTGTGTGGACGAACGCCCGCATGAATGGCCGAGTGGCTTTTCGATACGCCATACTATGCTTCCCAATGTGCTTCGGCTTATGGTGGTTTCACATTACGGACCAAGGCTTCCTTATCACCAGCAGCGTTGTGAACGCATGGATGGTCAAGGAAGCTTGGAAATTTTGGTGGAAAGAGGGGCATAACGGCAGTGCGAGGGGTTTGTTCTGGGCAAGTGTATGGCATTTGCCTGTTGTCATGGTGTTGGCTATGGTTCATAAGAAAGGGCTTTGGGAGGGGATATGGAAACGGGTGAATGGTGAACTAGAGGAAGAGGAAGAGGATGGTGAATACGGCTGGATGGACGAGGGCCCGATTCCACGCTATGAAGGGAAGGCGCATGCCATGCAAGTCGTCAACACCCTGACCTCAGCATAAACTTCAGCGATGACTCTGTGCTGCTCGTTGCGCATATGAGTATGTAGCAATCGATGCACAACATTTATTTCACGGTATACAGTCCACATATCAAGGTGGGGAGGAAAGGTACCATCTAGGCAAAAGTGTCACACTGACCTCAAGCAAAAGTATCCGCCAGCGCCTCTATACGTGATGAAGATGAGTCCCGTACCAAAGTGTCCTTTCGGCCTCTTGCGGGTCCCCAGAATGGTACGATCGAGCGTTGACGCGGCTACAAGCACCACCGATCCCAGCCTTACGAACATCTAGCTAATATTGATTTGCGCCTGGTAGACCTTACTGCAGAGCTGTGCCTCTTGAACTTACATCTGATCGTTAGTCGTACCACATCCATTACGATCGATTAGAGGGTTTTCATATGCAATTCTTTTCGTTCTTGTGTACGGACCACAACTTAACTCTGCTAGTGGCAGTGCCAAGACGTATGACAGCGGGGGCTAATGCACGTCATTCAGCCTTGCGTTCGATTTCGAGCATGGACATATGTTGTAAACAACAATCATGGTAGGCACACGCCACATTTCATATCTAACACTGGAATTCGCGGGCCACCCAATCTTTGACCTTGGCTGTTCAAAGACAGGATCAACTTCTGCCATGATTGTCTCAAGCCTGAGTCACTATCATGGAAATCCAAAGCTCACACTGGTCGGTACCTTCGCTGACAAGACACAAAACAGCCATACTTGCCCTGACCGCATTGGCTTTGGGCTACTCTCTCCACTACATTCATGACCAGCTACGGTCTTCTGCTAATCTCTCGAAACCGAGTCTACGTCGTTCGAATGCACGCCGTCAACGACGTCGTCCGACTTCCAGGTCCCAGGAACCCGTTCATGTTTCCGCGAACTTTGCAAGATACGTGGTTGATACACCGTGGGGATCTACCTCTATAGATCTCGATTTCCTAGGCAACCCAACGGCAAACGCCGAAGTCCTTGCCCAGCATGACTTTCGGTCAAGCACTGGCCAGAGCATCAGCATTCCCTTGGCTCGTCATTTACCGTCGTCCTCGGATTTGTTAAGGGTGACTGGCGATTTGGAAGAAGCGGAGACCCTTCGACGTGAGCTGGAGTTGGGTTTCCTCACCTTCTACTTCTGCCGTCATATGTCGCCTAGCCCGGTCACAAGCGAACAGCAAGACATACTCATCAGCGAACTCCGCAGAGACGGAGATTTTTCACGCAGAAATGTTTCTACAGCTATCATGCTCCATCAAGAAGGCCAATTGATGCAAAGTATCGAACGCTGGACCCATGAACAAAGAGGGGTTTTAGTGAGAAATCACGAAAGCCAGCCGTCGCGTCAGGGGACTGCTACAGATCAGACAGACATGACTACCGGGTTGGCGCAAGCTCGCGAAACGACAATGAATGATGAGAGTGAGCACTCATGGCGGGGCCAGAATGAGACTGACGATGGGAAGGAGGCTGGCAAAGAAGGTCAAAGCTTACTCAATCTACTATACCGTATCGCGGAGGAACGGGCAAGGAAAGATGGCTATGTGCATCGAAGAGTCACTTGTAATTCTTGCAATATGATGCCAATTCGGGGGATACGGTACCATTGTGCCAACTGCTTGGATTACGACCTATGCGAACAGTGTGAGGCAATGGAAATACACCCTAAAACTCATCTGTTCTACAAGATACGAATACCTGCTCCCTTTATCCGCAATCCTAGACAGCCAGAACCCCTCTGGTATCCTGGCAAGCCAGCTACTGTGACCTATACTATTGAGAACATGACATCGATATGTAAGGAAACGGGATATCAGGCCGCAGAAGTTGAAGCCTTATGGGAGCAGTTCAGATGCCTTGCAGCAACTGAGTGGCTTGACGACCCTGGAAACTACTGTCTAGCGATTGACCGACAGACTTTTAATAAATGCTTTATGCCCCAAACTTCGCATCGACCTTCACCCCCCAATTTGATTTACGACCGAATGTTCTCCTTCTATGATACAGATGGGAATGAATTGATTGGATTCCAGGAATTCATCCATGGTCTTGCAAGCCTGACCAAGAGAATTCCTGGTGCACGCCAGAAAAGACTTTTCCAGGGCTACGATATCAATAATGATGGATACGTCGACCGTAAAGATTTTCTGCGGGTATTTCGGGCGTACTACAGCCTCACCAGAGAGCTTACACGCGATGTTCTTGCTTCCATGGAGGATGACGTCTCGGAGAACGGAGCACGAGAAATTGTTCTCGGAAGCCAACCGATCAGTTCGGCATTCACTAGTGCAATTCCGCAAGCTGAATTGCCAAGAGCCCGTCAGGGCAAGGTCCAGGACAGGTTCGGCGACTACAGGGTCCCTGATGGTATGAGAGCTATCGATCCAATGGAGCATGATTTCGAAGATCCCGATGAGATTCTTGCCGACGCTGCAGAGATGGCTAAGTATGGATACTTGATAAGAAAGCATGGCACGAACTGTAGCCCATTGTACAGCGACCCTTGGCCTCCACGAGGGATACTAGAAGCAGACATTGAGAAGGTTCTTGCTCCTGCTATCAACGCGGCAGAAGTGACTTTGCCAGAGGATCAGAAAGCGATTCGACGAGCCGTACACGCAAGGGTTGCGAAGAATCATCAAAGACATTCCTTCACTCGACGTCAAGCTGTTCGAGACAGGCAACAGCGACGAGCTTTCTATTTGGACAGTGAAGACAAAGCCGCACGGAATACTTCGAAGTCTAATGGTCATGATTCTGCTACTGTAGCTCAGATCGATGCAATGCGGATAAAGAATCTGCAGTGTCTGGTTGAAGTCGACCAAACCGAAGCCTTCTATGATGTCGTCCGAGAAAAGATCGTAGAGCTAGACTGGCCCGTATATGATTCACCGCTTGAATTAGCCCGGGAGATTGGAGGACTAGTCTTACTTGGATGGAAAGGGGTTGAGATTGCCGAGGACCTGTCCGCTCATGCAATGGATCTCCAAATATCCATAGATTTCGTGGATTCAATATCTGATTCACTGCAGAAGATGGTACGACAGCTAGGCTACAACATTTCCGTCGAGGACGAGATACCCATGAAGGAGCCATTGGACTCCTTTACATCGTCAAGGCGGTCCCGATCCTCTTCCAAGGTTCGCTTCCAGGATGAAGTGGAGTCAGGCGACGGGCACAAATTCAGATCTAGGGCGACTTCAACATCGTCTCGAAGTGTGCCCACAAATGAGCGCTGGGGTAGCTCTGATATGCCTGAGCCCGAGGAGGACATTGGTCGTGAGGTACTCTACCAGGTCACACAGGAGGCCTTCAATGAACTACTCGATCCTATCTTCAGGTTGAGGGAAGAGCTAGCACTCGCGGCGCTGCAAACGAGACGCTTGAGGGACAGACACCGTGCGGATATTGTCGCTGCTGTGGACTGGCCCATCATCCTCAAGAGGGACCTAGACTCGTTCCAGAGATGGTGGCGGACCGAGCCCTTCCAAGAGATTGTAATTCAGGAAGACGGTCTGTTCGAAGGTGACGAAGCTGCAGCATTTCTTGCATTTCTTGTGCAAAGGGAAACTGGGGAACACAGTTCACTGAGTTGCGAAAAATGTTCCCGTTGCGCTGGAAAAGGCGACGATGCTTGGATTTACATTGGTTATTATTGCGTGGAATGCGGTCTACCCTCCCGTATAGCGCGAGAAGTGCGCGACGAGGCACCAAATGATGAACTATGTCCAGCCTGCGATGACAACGGCGAAGAAATTCACTTTGATCACGGCAGTAACTTGTGCAATTTCGGTCACCCATCCCCGCATTCTGTAAGAACATCTGCCTGGATAAAAGACGTCATCTCTGGCCGATTCTCGCAGCGTTCTAGTCAAGATGTCGCTGTCGATGAAGAAGGCACTACCGACGGTGATGCATATCAAGGACTCAACTCCGATCCTCAACCGCAGGCAGCGCTCGACCTCGATAGCTCTGTCGCCGTCTTCGACGAAGCAGCCGATCCCTCCTCATTGACGGAACACATCGCCCGAAAGCCTCTCGACGAACTCCTCGCTGACTCTGGCTACACATTCACCATACCACCTCCAGACCCCACTTTACCCCAAAACAGACCCAACGAAGTCTCATCACCCAACGTACCACCAACTAGAAACGAACCTCCCACCACCACCACCATCCAACCCCCAGATCCAACCCTTCCCCAAAACCGCCCAAACACAGCTACCGAAACCATCTACGCCACGAACTCCGACCACACCCTACTCCAAGAACCAACCCAAGTCAACAATCCCCCAAACAACCCTCCCACCCCACCACCACCTACAAAAGCTCAAGAAACCCCACCAGACCGCAACACCCTCCTCTATTACGCAGCACTGGATATCATCGAAGCCGAGGACAGAGAGAGAGGCGGGCCCGGAAGACTGAGTTTCAAAGAGTGGGAGCAGGTGATGAATGGGGAGAAGGGGAAGGCGTTGGCGTTTTTGGGCACGTGGCTTGAGATGGCGACGTTTTGAGCGGGGATGTGGGTGAGGTGAGGTTGTATTATATGGTATGGGATGTTTTCTTGCGAGGGAGGGTGGGTGTGTTTGTTTGTGCAGAGGTATGGTGAGGTGAGGTAGGGGTTAGTATTGTGATTTGGTAATTATATTCTCATGAGGATAGTTTACATTGGAGATCATCCAGCTTTCAGCAATTTTGGCCATGGTTCTATCGAATTTAACGTCTGGATACTTTCAAGCCCCTGATCTCTGTTTATGGGACGCTTGCACCCCGCAAAGCGCGTCAATGTTGAATTGGAAAGTTCTGGTATTTGAGGTCAAATTGCCCTTAAAACCAAGGCTTAGCTTTGCTCCAATACTCGGCTCCACGCGTACAATTTTCCCGTAGCAGCTGCTAACATGATAGACTGATTTGCTGCTCCATCTCATCACACGCTAAGACGATTGATTGCTCACTAAAAACGACTATCTATCCGCCCATCAGTCCCAATATTTAATCACCCCCTCCAACCCAGCCGTGGCAACCCTACTGCTCGTCTGCCGATTCCACTGCACACACGTAATCGCGCCCTCGCCAGCCTTGAACTTATCATACATCTTACTCGTCTTCCAATCCCAAAAGCACACCAATCCCGCGCTATCCCCACTCGCCACAAAACTTCCGTCCGGACTCACGCTCACATCGATCGCATAGCCAGACGTGTTGTGTCCCCTGAAGCACTTTTTGCGGTTCTGTCGGAAGCGATCGGTGGATGCGTAGACGACGATTTGATTGTCGCCGGATTGGAAGCATACGCTTTTTCCCGAGGGGTGGGCGGAGGCGGCGGTGAGGGGGTACATGTACGGTTCTGCGATGAATTTGATGGGGACGGGGATGTTGAGGTCCCAGGCGCGGAGGGATTTGTCGTCCGAGGTGGTGATGAAGCGGCGGTTTTCGTCGCAGAAGGTGATGGTGTTGATGGGGCCGAGATGGTGGTCGTATTCTTGCGTCATCTCCCCGGAGACGGTGTCGAACTGTACGATCTTCTTGTCGGACATGCCGGCTAGGAATTCGGTGGGTTTGGACGGGTTGAACTTTATGCAATGGGCGTTTGCGCCGGTTTTGAAGCGGGAGATGCATTTGCCAGTTTCGGTGTCCCACAATTTCATCTGGCGGTCGAAGCTGGCACTTAGGAATTGAGTGCCGTCTGGGGAGAAATCGATGTCTGAGACGGATTTGGTGTGGCCGTTGTATGTCCGTAGGAGCTCTTTGTTGCGGTAGACGTCGAAAATCTTGATCTTCGCATCGGCGCTGGCGGTCAAGAGTAAATGTGCAGTGTTGGGGAAGAAGCGAATGGCGTTGATAGGTTTCGAACCGTGCCTCCAGGTATGTACGAGTTTTTTGGGAATGAAGCTCTTCTCCGCACCTCCTTCTTTGTAGAGGTCGACATCAATGTCCCTTGGTGCATGCATGTACGTCCTCCCTTGGTAGTCATATTGCTCCGTCCCATTGAATTCTGTAGTCTCCATGTTGGAAAGGTCTTCTTGGTAATTGGTATTGGCCTTGGTCATAGCCCCCAATCTTTCCGGAACAATGGCTTCTTCGATATATTCTTCGTCACTAGCTAACTCTTCCTCAGCTAGAGCTTCATCATCCTCGTACTGAACATCCTCCTGATACTTCGCCCAAGGTCCAAGATACCGCCCCTCTCCCTCTACAATACTTGAGTCACCTCTTTTCTGCCGTTTTCGCCTCATCCGATCCGCTTTAGCTTGCACAACGTCTCGACCCCCATACTTTTCCGCGGTGACCAGGTCACCCACCAGATTCCCACTTGCGTTTGGCTCTTGCGCATAACCTCGAGATTGAAATGTGCGGTGCTGATTCGTGAATGTAGCATCACTAATAACAGCCTCTTCGGCGTACCCCGTGAGCACGTTTCTTCGCTTCAATGCGTTGCCTTCGGTGGTCTTGAACGGGTTCGTAGGTCCTTGAGCTGGCCGTGAGAGGTCTTCATAGCGTACGTTGTATGTGAGCGTTGTATCTATAGGCTTCGCCAGTATCATTCGTAAGCGCGCAGTATCCTACATGGTGTTAGAATTAGAGTCGAGCAACGTGGAAATGTGAGACCAAACATCTACTAACACATCTGGAGCTGCGACTATAGAGGCTGCAGCGGTTTTCTGTTTTGAGCTAAGAGGTGGTGGTGTTGCACCTTCGTCGCTGGAGGCGTACTCTGCGCCGAGTAACGCCATAGCCGGGAAGACCTCAGTACATGCAAGAAGTTACTACCTATGGCGTACCTGGAAGAGAACATAGAAGGTATTCAAAAGATTAATTAAGTACATACTTCAACAGCGGAACGCCGCCGTACTGATCCGCACCTAAGCACCTAAGGAAGCTTTACCCCTTTGCCCTTTGGTAGACTATCAACCCTCTTCCTGGAGTCCAAACGTTCTCATTCCCAAGAATTAAATGCAATCACAATACTAAGCTCAGAAGTCGTACTTGTATTTCCTAAAACGGTGGAACTTATCACAACAGTGCTGGCATGCTTCTCAAAGCATGCATATACTCATTATGTTACAGCCTATCAAATGAAGATACACTGGGTATCATTCATCAAAACACCAGGTCTCGATCTTCGACAAGGTCCAGCTTTGGGATGCGCTTCCTGTAAGGTCTGTCGAATTCTGCTCGGACATGCTCGTCTGCCCTCATATAGGTTCGATACTCTGTCCTGAGCACGCGACCAGCGCTTTCCTGGGCGATACATTTGCCTGTCATTATGACCTTCCTTCACGCATACTCTTATGTGCCTTCTCCCGTAGTCAATGCGATTCGTCTCTTATTAAAGCCACTATCATGCTGTATAGGTAGAAGAAGAACATGATCAAGTGAAAGCCGAGTTTGATGAAGGATTCCTAATGGTATATCAGCTGTGTTGCTTCTTGGCGGGATCACGCGAATACGGAAGTCATAATGGATTCTCTGATCTACCTTTTTGTGCACATTCAGCTTCCTGAATATCTCGGTTGCGTCTAGAAGATGCTGGTTCTCGAATATCCTGCAAGCTATGTCAACGATCGCCAAGGGCCAGTAGTCTCGAGTTTGGGAGTTCCTACTTCTTCGCATTATATGCGAGGAGTGGTAAGTTGAGGATCAAAGCAATCCAGTATCCGTTGATCAGGAAGAGGGCCGTGAGGAAGGCATGTACAGCTGCTTCGGGGACGATGTAGGTATTGAGACGATTGCAGAGATCGATGGGGTTGATGTAGTCACTGTAGGGACCCGTAGGATTAGCAATCGGCCCAAAAACCGGCCAGATCAGTGAGAGCAAGGGTTTGAGGCACCACTTACCATTCTAAATCACTGTACATGATGGTAAAGAAGACTTGCAGGAAGAGGTTGACAGCATTTATGAGTACCGCTAACAGGTACAGCCATGCTTCGCCCGACATCATGGGGGGCTACCGTGTCACTCAATATTGGAGGCTCAAATATCGCGCGCTCGAGAGAAAAGATATGGAGTCTCCACTCGAGGACTGCCTAGGCTGATAAGAAAGGTAGTGGGGGCGCAGTGAGAAAACAATTATGTGATTCAGTACCAGGAATATTATAGATTGCCGTTATGGCTATTGACGATCCAGAGTAAGCTCTGCGAAAGATAAAGAGCACTGTACGGAACTTGCTTGCTGTTAATTGCTCTGGTGAGGTCAGTTCTGCCTCGTCTAAAAAGTTGGAGCGCGCCAGTTTGTCATCAATCCTCTACCAACCTACTTCAGCCTTTTGAACGTGCTAACAACAACCCTGCTACGTAAATACAACATAATCCCCTCATGTCGTGACCGCGAGAACCTCTAGGAGAAATGAAATGAACGATCCAAACCTCTGTTCTTGCTACCCTATCTTTCCATCGAATCATACGCACTACGAAATCCTCCACTAACGACCATACCATATACAAATAGGGCATGGTGTCATATCATACAATGTCTTAGGTTATATTACCACGAGCACATCAGAGCATGGCCCGTTATGTTCGGCTACGTATGGCATCCATGAGCGAAAGTATCGGAATTGAAAACAGGAGTCGCATGCGTCTTGAACAACCCAAGCCGAAGACGAGGCCAAGGGTATACCGGTCCAAGTGGATGAAAACGGTCTCCAAAACCCCATACATTGGAGTGACACCTACAAAAGCTGGTTGAAGTCCAGTTGGGAATATCGGCACTCGTTACCAGTCTCGGGAGCAGTATCATTCCACGTGCTGATAATGCATATTGGGATTGCACGGGCATAGACTGTAAGGTCGCTGTGCATTCAGTATCAATCTACGTCCTTGGTGTTGCGTGCGGACCACTGCTGTGGACGCCTATCAGCGAAGCCAGGCCCGTCGTAGTCTGCAAAGGGCCAAAAGATGGTTCCTTTACTCAAGACTTCCATGAACCCAAGAGTGTCTGGTTTCCGGGTTCTGGAGCGTGACCGACGCCTGATGCCTGCCTAGAATGGTTCTACGGGGTACTGGGCTCGTAAATTTCGATCAGGAACATCCGCCGTGACCATACTGACATACTCGGTTTCCACTCGCTCTGATCCTGACGGTGGAGCAGGTAGGGATATATTTCGCCATGCAAAGGATTACTGACTTGCACTTGAAATTCTACCACCTATAGCTCCTTTTCTTCTGCTAATGGCAACCTCTTATACGCGGCCTTCATGAATTTGCTCAGTTTGTCCAGGCCTTCCTCCAGAACTTCTGTCTCACAGCAGAAGCCAAAACGCACGAACCCGTTGAACTCACTTCCTCCCCCAAAGCATCTGCTCCCTGGAACAAGCATCACTCCCGTCTCCTCCATCAAGGTCTCACAGAAAGCCACGTCATCAATCTCCGATCCCATCTTTGAAAATCTGATGAATGCAGTCGTTCCGGCCACCGGCTTCACCCAATCGCAAGCCCATCTGTGATTCTCCACGAAGCTCGCTAAACTATCGAGATTTCGCTTTGCCAGCTGAATGTTACGGCCAAGCAGCGCGTGTATACAATTTGGGCTCAACGCATAAGCGGCGACCTGATCATCCAGTTGGCTGACGCTGATGGTGGTATAGTCCCTTGCTTGCGCACAAGCCTCTATGATCTCTGGACTGCGGGATGCGATCCAGCCCACACGAATCCCTGCCAGGCTGTAGGCTTTCGAGAGAGAGCCTGTAGCTATTGTTCTCGAGTACGGCAGAGAAAGAATCGAAGGTGGGAACTCTGGTGTGCTTGGTGATATAGAGTGGAAAAGAGGGCGATACACTTCGTCTGAGTGGATGATGAGATTGTGTTCTCCGGCTACGTCAATGAGAGCGTCAAGCGTCGATTTGGGTATTATGGCCCCGGTAGGATTATGTGGGTTATTGATAATAATCATCTTGGTGTTTGGCCGAATAAGACCTTTCAGCTCCTCTATATCTAGCTGCCATTTCCTGTCTTCTCTTGAATGCCATAGATCTACTTCAGCACCAAGACTTCTAGGTACTTCATATAACTGCTGGTACGTAGGATAATGGCATATAACATGGTCACCCTTTCCAATCAGGCCATAGAAAACCGTCATATTTGCTGCGATCGCTCCAGGCGTTATCAGCACATTGTCAGCCTGAAATGGTTTCTTGGCCGAGTAGAGATTTACGAGATTCCCTCGTAGCTTCTCTGAGCCTCGGATTGCACCATAAGTCATCTTGGTTGATGGAGACCATATCTCCCCTTGCTTGTCTTCCGAAAGACTCTTCAGTTCTTCGAGGGATATCGAAGCCACACATGTTTCGGCAATATTGTACTTTGCGTTGACTTCATGCTTGTCCATCCACTAGGGACAAGCACGTCAGCTTACGATTGGTTGTTTCCCTTTTATCTTCACCTGCATAAAAACTAGAGCGATATGCGCTCTAATGACCCGTGCGCTCATCCTGTGTACATCCAAGGGTGTGGGAGATGTCGAAAGCTTTCGAACGCAGTAGTGATGCTTACCTGTTCAACAGCAAACGGATTGACCTTTGCCAGCGCCATCACAAACTAGATCTCAGGTAGGTAAGATACTGTTGTATCTTGTTGCAGAGACTCGACTCCAAACCCCTCACGGACCCCTTTCCGCCCCTCCGCAGCAGTTCATATAGCCGGCCAAAGTAAAGCCGAGGCGGAAGAAGGTTGCCAAGCCCCAGCCCCAGCTTCAATGAGCACAAGACCTAAGTATCCTTCCATATTTGCCTCATCTCTCAATATCTTTGACTTCACTCTACTGTAATATCACCAGGGAATGTTCGTAGCTATGATAAGCTCATGCCTTGAGTAGCCCGCCATTCTGGAGTCCTGTTCGATCTTATCAGCGCTTTCACTTGCCCTAGGCTACAGCCACCCATCCACCCATTTTCAAAGCTTCCATCATGATCACTAGAAGGGCTGCGCTCGCGGCGCTGGGCATGTTTGCCTCATTACGGCCATCGAATGCATACCATAACTACTCACAAGCCGGCCTCCTCCAATCAGGCCTTACTTTCGACGATGACCGACCCCCGGACTGCCCTCCCTGCTTCAACTGCAACCTTGAAGCTTTCCAATGTGCCCAATTCGCCACATGCAACAAATACAATGGCAAATGCTCTTGCCCGCCTGGTTTCGGGGGCGAGGACTGCTCGAAGCCGTTATGTGGCTCGTTGGCGAAGGGAATGGACAGGGCACCGAGAGGCGACGGGGATTGCGTGTGTGAAGACGGTTGGGAGGGTATAAATTGCAACGTGTGCAGGACCAATGATGCTTGCAATGCCTTGATGCCGGAGAATACTGGAGGGGTGTGTTACAAGGATGGCGTGGTGGTGAAGGAGAACCATCAGATGTGCGATATTACGAACAGGAAGATCCTGGATCAGCTGAAGGAGCGAACGCCTCAAGCGACTTTCTCGTGCAACGCTGAAGACGATACTTGCAATTTCCAATTCTGGACTGGCCAAGTTGAGTCGTTCTACTGCAGCCTGGACACTTGCTCGTTCTCTTCGAGCAGCGAATATGACAGGAATACCACTCAATACAATTGTGACAACATCAAGTGTGCCTGCGTTCCGGGTCGTATGTTGTGTGGAGAGCCGGGGTCCATTGACATCGGAGATTTCTTGACCGAAGAGATAAAAGGCCCAGCGACATTCTCTTCAGTCAGGACTGAAGGAGGCAGCAGTAGCGATGGTAGCAAATTCGAGGAGCCGGCAATGAATGGGCTCATCAAGAACGTCTTTGGAGACGAGTCAATCACCATGCAGTGTGCATGGGGTGAGTGCATGTATCGAACGGACGTGCCAGGTTACACGAGGCCAGTCAAAGAAATCAACACGCCTTTGATTGCTGGAGTCATCGCCGGCTGTGCCCTGTTCGTCGTTCTTGTGATTCTCCTTGTTTGGTACCTTTCGAGAAGATCTTTCAAACACGGCCCGATACATCTATCTGATGATTCAGATGACGATCTCACCCAGATGATGGCAGAACACAAGCCAGCATCTTTGCAATTCGAAAATGTATCCTACAGCTTTAATGGAAAAAAAATTCTCTCAGGCGTGCAAGGAATTGCCCTACCTGGTCAATTAATGGCCATAATGGGTGCTTCAGGGGCTGGCAAAACGACTTTTCTTGACATACTAGCCAGGAAAAATAAACGAGGAGAGGTACAGGGTAGTTTCTATGTGAACGGAGAAAAAGTTGACGACAACGAGTATCGGAGCGTTGTTGGATTCGTCGATCAGGACGATACAATGCTACCAACGCTCACAGTGCATGAAACCATCATGACTAGCGCTCTTCTGCGATTACCAAGAGACATGAATATCTCGATCAAGGAACAACGCGTCTATGAAGTCGAGAAGCAACTAGGGATTCTTGCCATCAAGGACCAGCTCATCGGTTCAGAGGAAGGCAACGGACGCGGAATATCTGGTGGCGAAAAGCGCAGAGTTGGGATCGCTTGCGAACTGGTCACTAGCCCTAGTATCCTATTCATGGATGAGCCAACAAGCGGACTGGATGCTTTTAATGCCTTCAATGTCATAGAGTGCCTGGTGACGCTAGCTAAGAATTACAACAGAACAGTGATTTTCACAATCCACCAGCCTCGGTCGAATATCGTTGCTTTGTTCGACCATCTTGTACTCCTCGCCAGAGGCAGGGCTGTCTATTCTGGACCGTACTCCAGCTGCCAAAATTACTTTGACCGTATTGGATATCCTTGCCCACCAGGCTTTAACATTGCGGACTACCTTGTCGACCTCACCATGCACGCTGACGCAGCCCATGCACCGTCGGAACATAACGGTCCAAATGGCTTCGATGGAGGTAGTGGAAGTATGCGGACAGTCAATAGCAGCGTTCGTGCCATCAAGTCCATCGCTAGTGCCTCCAATATGAGTATGGACACTAGCAGCTACGGAAGCCACAACGAGTCAGAGATCCGAAGGCCAAAGAGCAAACGCAAACAATCCATCAAACAGCAGCAAGATCGGAAGTTGTACACTCGGAAGAAAAGCAATACAGGCATGGAATCGCCCCTGACCCCGAAGACCGATGATGAGACCTCTGACCCGAACGACCGAAGTAACAGCGCTGAATTCATCCGACTATCGAAACAGCATGGTCAAATTCCACCGCAGATGATGGACGATCCACATCAACTTCCACCTCCGGCTTACGGCACTGGGACCGGATTGGACGACCTTGTCTCGAGCTACACGAGCTCAGATGTTGCCGGTCAAGTCCGAGACGATATCAATGCCGCAGTGAGCAGTGCCTCGAATGCCAATGGTTCCGCAAATGGCGAATCGAATCAGGCAGTAGTGTCTGGCACAATGAAAGGCTATCGACGAGTTGGCTATATCAGCCAATTCACAATCCTCTCGCGGAGAACGTGGCGAAACCTTTACCGAAACCCCATGCTCATGCTCACTCACTACGCTATTGCCATACTCCTCGCTGTCCTGTCGGGCTTTTTATTCTACGGTCTGACCGACGACATCAAGGGCTTTCAGAACAGGCTTGGTCTTTTCTTCTTCCTCCTTGCCTTGTTTGGCTTCAGCACCCTGACTAGCCTTACGGTCTTCTCCTCCGAAAGACTTTTGTTCGTACGAGAGAGAGCGAATGGCTACTATTCACCCATTACATACTTTGCGGCCAAGGTCGTCTTCGACATTGTTCCTCTCCGCCTGATCCCCCCAATCATAATGGGAGCCATTGTCTACCCGATGTCAGGCTTGACTCCGGCATGGCCGCAATTCCTGAAGTTTATTTTGATTCTAGTGCTATTCAACCTGGCGGCAGCGGCCATCTGCCTCTTCATCGGCATAGTGTTCAAGGATGGGGGTGTCGCGAACCTGATTGGCAGCCTCGTGATGCTCTTCAGCTTGCTTTTCGCCGGTCTGCTACTCAACCATGATGCCATCCCGAAACCCGCACTGTGGTTGCAGACTGTAAGTTGAATATTCGCTCTATCCACTCGTGTGCCTCTGACCAACGATGCACAGCTTTCCATCTTCCACTACGGCTTCGAAGGCCTTATCGTCAATGAAGTCAAATACCTCACCCTGGTCGACAACAAGTACGGTCTCGACATCGAAGTCCCAGGCGCATCCATCCTCAGCGCTTTCGGCTTCGACAACAGTGCTTTGTGGAACGATGTTGTCGGGTTGGCCATCTTTTCGGCCTCTTTTATTGTGATTGCTTACCTTGCGATGCATGTATTACTTGTGGAGAAGCGGTGATGTCCTCTATGTTCTATGTCCCATGTCTTAATATTGGTGCTCGGAATGCGATTAGATTACTGCCAGTTTTTGAGGGGGAGTTGCATCACGGCGTGGTGTTTCGGCGTATGTATATCTGCGTGTGTTGCAGACAAGTCAAATGCAATAGCGGTCGTGTTGACAGTTTTTCTGAAAGCATGTGCCACATTTCTACACTAAAAACCTCTTCTACAGCACGTATATCCATGGACGCGTCTCAACAGGTTTTCGCTGTGAAAGGCTCATTCGCCACCTACCTCCCTCCGAATATCCATATCCCATAACCCCCCTTACAACTCCCTACACAAACTCGTCCAACCCCCCATAATTCTCACCCATCACACCACATACCACATGCCATCCCCCACCCCAACTCCCTCATGACCTCAAATCCCAAATCCAACATACGACCCCACTCCCACTCCAAATGCAATATAATTAAGCTAATCTATTTCTTAGCTTCGAACGGCGAATGCAGATTAGAATGCGTTTCTTGGTATGTGGTTGGTGAGTAACTACTTATTGTTATGTGGGTAGTTTGGATTGTAAGTTGGGGTATTCTATGGATACGCGGGTTTTGATATGGGGAGGATGGGGAGGATTGGTGAGTTTGGGGAGTAAGTTGTGAGGATTGGGAGGATTAATAGTGATATGGATTATGGTCGCTGGGAAGTCTGGCGAGATCGAAGCTTCGCTATATTGAAAGAAAATCAACAAAAGAAAGGAGTCTTCAAAAAACGTGCTCGGTATGGTGAACATGGGATATATTTCTGTACCGCTGCGAATGATATAACGAGTAAACAACAATAATCTGTATTCCATGGGGGTATCATATTCTAGCGACGCGAACGCTCATAGCAATATCGAAAATCAAAACCCGTGCCATCCAATGTTGGATATGAAAAGAGGACCTCCAAACCCATCATCACTATCGTGACACGAACGTGACGACAGCGCTCATTGCACGCAATGTCTCGCCAACAGTCGCACATTGTCCACAAAGCCTTTGATCAGCTTCTCGTACTCGTTGGGCTCCTGGTTCCCCACCAGCCGACCTTGTCTGCGAACTTCCTCGCTGGAAACTTCGATCTCGAGTTCGTGTGTCCTGGCCTTGTTGTCCGGCTAGCATATCATGTTAGTATCAATTATCATCCGTGGTGCGAGACCGTGAACATGGCCGCAACTTACTTCGGAAGACGTAACCTGAGTCAAGTCGATCTGATACTGCAAGTGTTTGTAGCTCACACGGTCTTTTTTCCTATCCCCCTTGGTATCACGCTTGTCCATGACTACCAATTCGGACATATCGCCATTGAAATCCATCTCAATGTTCACGCTGATGCGCCAATCAAAAAGGGTGCGGGGGCAGTAAACATGAATGTCGGCCACAGGCACTTTTATTATTCTGGCGAGTATCTCTCCGGTCTTGTCGTCTGTAGTCACACGTACTTTGGGTTGTTTCTTGCCATGGGCAAGAGTAGGTGGGAGCTGCATGGAGCCTTGCTGGGAGAGCCCGTACTGCGTGTCGGTTTCGTGAGTGTGGTTATAGGTCATAGGTATACGAGGCTTGCGGAGAGGCACTGCGCCTGCTTTGGGACCTCGGGAAAGCAGGAAGGCATTATTCAGAAACTTGTTGAGGGTGAAATGTTGTTGCTATGCAATGTTACTTGATTGGTACCAGAAAAGAGCGGAAAAATAGGGTGAAGACTGACCTCTGTCATAGAGCTTTCAAACCGAGTTTTAATACTCGGATCCGAACGGCTAAGCACACACTCACTTTCGACGGGTAACCGGATTCGATCATTGGTGTTGTTATCAATGATTCGGCCAATCTTGGCTTCAATTTCAAAGATGGCGCCTAGGCCCCGTCCTCCACCAGCAGGTGCAACACCTACTTTGTCATCCATAACAACATTGAGGAACAAGAAATCGGATACGAGTCGTATCACTTCATCCAGTGGTTCGACGTTGGCGATATTGTATTCCCAAGGTCCCATGAGTCCGTTGCTCGTAAGGGCCACTTGGGTGTTGGAAACCGCTATTCCATTGGTCGGTTGTGATTGATTGTTGGATGCTAATATTCCGTTCCCCTGACGGTGAGATTCCGCTGCTGCTGCTGCTGCTACGGCTACGTATGGCGCGTGTATTGCTGACGCCGGGCCTTGGCGGACCCCGTTACGATTGCTCTCGAAGAGATCTTTAGTTCTCTGTGGCCCACGGACAGACTGAGCGAAGATAGGGACATCTTCATAGCGAGAGACTCTATGCACGTGACTTCTCTTTGGTTGGGACAACGGTTCCTGGGTGGATGCTGGCTCCGCAATATGTTGCAGCTGTTCGAGACGAGGTTTCTTCTTTGCAGGTCGAGAGTGTACAGGATCATCAGTGTCAGGGGCTTCGGTCTCTGAGGGCTCCTGCATTGGCCTTTTTGCCTGTTTCTTTCCACGAGAACTTTTCTGGCCTTGCGGTAACGGGGCGTTGATGAGACCATTTGAAGTCTTGAGAGCGGCCTGTTTGAATGATGAAATCATCTCAGGTTGTGAAAGAAGTTTTGGAAGTGAATCTGATACTGCCTGATCAGGTCTCGTAGAGGCAAAGTTTTGAGCTGATGTCATTGAGCCGGATGTCTTCGGTGTAGAAATTTGGGATGGCTTTGTGGAATGACTCATTGAATGATCATGTGAGTGTTGAGAGGCTGGACCAGATAACGAAGACGAGTGATTCTGCGACGGTCGTTTTAGAGGAACATAATCTAGGACTTCAACATCGCTATCTTGCTCTTTGTTAGAAGGGCTTTTCGTCTGCGAAGGGCGGAATACTCTTTCGGAGGTTTCACTTGAAGGCTCAGCGTTGAGGAGGCCACTCAAGCCAACCAAACGAGAAGGCGTCCGTGTCAACTTAGGCTCACTCGATCTTCCAGATTCGGATATTTCTGGTTCAGTTCTACGCTTTGCAGGTGTGATCTGTCCGCTCCATCTAACTGAAGGATCTTGTGGGCCTTCGGTTGATTCCACCCGATTCGTATTAGGAGGACTATGTAGTCTTGTCTTTGGGCTAACGCTGAGGCTTCTCTCTCGCTCGCGAGAACCACGGTGCTCCTGTATGCTAGACCGTGGCTCGCGATAGACAGGAGGCGATCCACGAGATACTGCCGAGAGGTTTTGGATCTCATTTTGGCTGGCAGGCCCTCCTGAAAGACTGCTTTGATGACTGTACGCTCCTGGAGACTCCCAGTGAGTGTTGAGACTCTGCCTGTGGTAAGTAGAGGGCGGTCCCAAGGGGGTGCCTGGCTGGCTGGCATGTTGCTGACCGCCTCGAGGCTGGGACAATGGCCGTGAACTCGTGTTTAATGGCTGGGGAGATTCTCGCAGGATACTTGAAGAGTGTTGGGTAGAATTCGGAGTCGGTATAGAATGAGAGGACGTTGGGCGTTGGAAGGTAGAGTAGGCACTTGTACTACCGGGCGTGCTTGCAGTGGGGGTCTGACTGAGTGGCGTTATTTGGCCAAACGATCGTCCGCTTGGAGGACCATTCGCTGAGTTGATCTCGCGTGTCGTGTAGTAAGGAACTTGCTGAACGTGATGAGGGCTCACATTCGGGGCTTGCGCAGATGGGTATTGCCCTTTGTTTAAGCCATATGGAGATGTGCGTCGATATGGCGAGCGAAGGTTGTCGTTAGGGGATGCAGTATTGAAGTGAGTGCCATTGTGTGAAGGTGTCTGTAACGGCGACGGTTGTGGAGGTCTTGCATCACGGCGATTGTCGTATGCTGGAGCCTGAGTTTTGGGAAATCCCGTTGGGCTCGGCCGGTACTCTTGGTTTGGGGGAACCGGTACTGACGGCTTTCGGGTTGGAGGCGTGTCCTCCGAATCGATTATGGATTTGATATCCATAGCTATTGTACAAGGTCGCTTGCCCAATGGTCCGAGTATTCCAAGGTCCCCAACTATCAGCGTGATGGTTGACCTAGCGTGCTTCAATCGCAGCTCATTCTTTTTGTCTCCTCTTTCGGCCGATTGTGCTTCTTGGGAACTCTCGAAACAATATCCTACAGGGAGCGTATGTTGAAGAGAGAAACCTCTTCTGCCCTCCACAAGTGTACCCTCTGTACGAATCTCCGGTACAGGTTGCCGCGCAAGACGATGTTTCGTATTAGTGCGCCCAGGCAAATAGTCTGCACTTCAGAAACCAGCTGAGGCCAAGTCGCGAATAGTATATAGGCTTCCTTCTGTTGCGCACCTCAATCGTGAGAGGTCGTGTATTCTAGGCTTCGCGCACAACAGCTGGCATGGCGAGAGAGAGAATAGTCAACCATTTAAGGGGGGTGTAAAGCTGGTAGAGAATACTAGACAGTGTCTCTTGTCTCCATCTTTAATGCATATCCACCGCTGAAGCCCGAAGTTTAGCTCTAACATCAATCAATCCTGTGGTCGCCGTTACTCAGATCAACACGAATTTGTACTAGCCTAGAGATTACGCCAAGCTTCACAGGAAGCTAAGCCTTGCTAAGGTAAGTAGATCTACGGATAGTTTACGTGACGCTCTTGTCTTGCCTGGACAGCTCGATAGTACAACACTGCCATCGCTCTGTTCATCAGCATTCGTTCCTTCGGTCTCTCATCAGCATCAAAACCTTCCATTTGGCGCAAATTCTCATTCGAGAAATCCCGTCAAGGCTGATTTAAGCTCTCGTGCACGCATTCACGCCTCATACTCGCCGAAGTCGTCACCCTGGAGTTGAAATCGCGCGCACCTTCATCAGCGCCGTTACTATTGTCTTTCCCAGAACATGGTGGGCTTGACCTCAGCCGCTGGGGTGGTAGGCTTCCTATCCGAGCCAGATCATGAGCTCCAAATCTTCGCGCTGAGGAAACTCAACGAAGAGATAGACTCATTATGGACAGAGGTGGTAGCATCCATCGGAGAAGTCGAGGCTCTCTATGAAGACTCGCAATTCCCAGAGCGTGAGCTGGCCGCCCTCGTTGCATCAAAGGTCTACTATAATCTTCAAGAATACAATGAGAGCATGGTATTTGCCCTGGGGGCAGGGAGATTATTCGACTTAGATCACGACGGAGAATATGAAGATACTATCATCTCCAAGTGTGTCGATACCTATATTGCTCGAGCTGATACTCCTGCGAGTGGTTCCAATCAACCATCAACACAGCTAAACACCGCCTTCCCATCCACAGCCAACGGCGCATCAAGTACGTCAGCAAGTCTGGCGTCTCCGACAATGCCATTCTCTCAAGCCACTTTACCATCCAAGTCACTGCTATCACGCCAAGATAGCACGACCACTCTCCATCCGTCATTGCAAAGCGGCAACTCTGCTGCTCCAGGAGTACCAACACTCGCTCAACATCACGATATTCAGCGACCGTTGCAAGGCATCATAGATCAGTTGTTCGAGCGGTGTTTCCGTGAAAAGCGGTATCGGCAGGTTGTTGGTATTGCTGTGGAAGCCAGAAACTTTGAGGTCATTCGACGGGCAATTTCCCGCGCCAGTGCAGACGAAAAAGGACAGGTTTCCAACGGCGTTGGACAAGCTGAGGAACTTCTGGATTATCTACTGGGCATATGCATGGATGTGGTGCAGGAGCGTAGCCTCAGGCAGCAAGTAAGCACCTAAAGTCTAACTATCTGGGTCATAACCAGGCTAATACTATTGTCTTGCAGCTGTTGCAGCTCATCCTCGAGCTACTACGAGAAGTTCCGCATCCTGATGTGTTCTCGATCGCAAAATGTATAGTGTATCTGAATGAGCATGCTATGGCTTCGCAGCTGCTCATTGACCTTGTCGAGACTGGTGGCCCGCCACGTCTGGCTGAAGCATATCAGATCGCCTTTGATCTTGTGGATAATAGCTCACAGCAATTCTTGGGAGATGTCATCGAAGGCCTATCGCCAGATACGGAAGCGTCGAATTCGATCCATGGTGACACGATGGACGAAGATCATGTCGACGGTGAGCCGGACCCGCTCGACCGAGAACCATACCCTCCAGGCGTCCATAAAGACCCCCCACCTCTCACCCGAGAGACAAAGCATGCCTTCGAGTCGATAAAGGACATTTTAGCGGGCACAAAATCCATACAAATCAATCTTGAATTTTTGTACAGAAACAACCATGCAGATGTTGCAATACTCAATAAGCTTAAAGACAGTCTGGAAGCCCGAAACTCAATCTTTCATACCGCAGTCACATTATCATGTGGTTTCATGAACGCTGGGACCATGAATGCCAACTTCTTCCGCGACAACCTGGAATGGCTGGGAAAAGCGGTCAATTGGTCCAAGTTTACTGCTACTGCTGCACTCGGAGTCATACATCGTGGTGATCTTGGTAACGGGCAGGCACTGCTGAAGCCATACCTACCAAAGGATACCGTGGAGGGGCCAAATTCGGGGTCTGTCTATAGCCAGGGGGGCTCATTGTATGCGTTGGGCCTGATATACGCCAACCACGAAACGTTAGCTCTAAGAGTCATTCGAGATCATTTCAAGAAAGCTACGGAAGAAGTTGTTCAGCACGGAGGTGCTCTTGGCTTAGGTTGTGCTGGGATGGCAACTGGTGATGAAGCTATATACGAAGATCTCAAAGCTGTTCTATACACCGACTCCGCTCTCAACGGAGAAGCTGTCGGCATTGCCATGGGACTGATCATGCTGGGAACGGGAAACATCAAGGCACTCGAGGATATGATACAGTATGCTCACGACACGCAGCATGAGAAGATTGTTCGCGGTCTTGGTTTAGGGATGGCGCTTATCATGTACAATCGACAGGAAGGCGCTGACGAGCTGGTGAATGGATTACTGGATGATCCGGATCCAATTCTACGCTATGGAGGAATCCAAACCCTCGCCATGGCGTATTGCGGTACTGGTAGCAATAAGGCTGTTCGCAAGCTTCTTCATGTGGCTGTCAGCGATGTCAGCGACGATGTTCGAAGATATGCCGTGATGAGTTTGGGCTTCATCCTTTTCAGGAAGCCCAAAAGTGTTCCGCGAATGGTTGAGCTCCTATCGGAATCCTACAATCCACACGTACGATATGGTGCGGCCATGGCGATGGGAATATCATGTGCTGGTACAGGCTTGGATGAAGCGATCGATCTCCTGGAGCCCATGATCAAGGACCCAACCGACTTTGTCCGACAAGGAGCGCTAATTGCACTTTCTATGATTATGGTCCAACAGAATGAAGTCATGAACCCTAAGGTTGGCACCATTCGCAAAACGTTACAGAAAGCCATTGGCGATCGTCATGAAGATGCCATGACCAAGTTTGGCAGCGCGATATCGCTTGGTATCATCGACGCTGGAGGACGGAATTGCACCATCAGCCTCCAAACACAGACCGGTAATCTGAACATGGCTGGTATAGTTGGAATGGCAGTCTTCACGCAATACTGGTATTGGTTTCCTTTGACGCATTTCCTGTGTCTCAGTTTCACCCCTACGTCCGTTATTGGACTCGATAAAGATTTGGATGTCCCAAAACTTAAGTTCCATAGTGCTACGCGACCAAGTCTGTTCGACTATCCCCCAGAGCAAGAGGCCAAGACTGAAGACGCTCCTGAGAAAGTCAAGACTGCTGTCTTATCCACAACTGCCCAAGCGAAGCGACGTGCCCAGAAAAAGGAGAAGCAGCAAAGGCGCGAAAGTATGGACATCGATCAAACGCCAACTGCTATCAAGGGGGCTGACACTAACGACAAAATGGAGACTGATGAGCTTAATATAAAAGCTGGAGCAGAAAAGGAAGGGGAGAAGTCCGACGGCGATAAGAACAATGGGGAAGACGCTGGAGAAGCGGATAAATCCGAGACTCTAAAGAAGAAGCTCGAGAAGGAAAAGGTAGGTTATAGCCTCGAAAACATGACCAGGGTACTCCCGGCCCAGCTCAAGTATGTGAGCTTTCCCGACAGCCGGTATAAGCCTGTCAAGAAGCCAACTGGTGGAGTCATCTTACTCCATGACACCACTCCTTCGGAGCCCAAGAGTCTATTAGTGATGAAGAGAAAGAGGCCTACGCAAGCAGCTGCAGCCCCGCAAACTATCCAAGATCAAGGGGCTGCTGCACTTGCTCAAGGCCAGACAGTGAGAGATGGGGCCACGGGTGCGGCAGAGGCAGCCGGTGTACTGACCGCGATCGATGAGGGTGCCGAAGGGGAAGAAGATGCCGAATTACCACGTGCATTTGAGTATCATTCTGATGAGGATCGTTCACCCGATGCAGACCCTTCAGAGGATTAAAGAAGTTCAATTCTGTCTTACTACTAATTTTGACCGGTGGTTTGCATAGCGTGGAGGATCGATGGCCACGTAAAGAGTGCGCATGTAACATAGCAACCATAATATAATTTTCGTCGCTACCTGCTTGTTTGCATATGCCCAATTGGTCTTGGCGTCTTCCATTCCATTCATGGTCCAAATCTTTGAAGTAGATATAAGACGAATTGAAGTGTCCACCATTATCATCCCGCAAGGATTGACCAGTACAACTCCCCAATGTCGACCTTATCCCCACAAGACATCAAGATCCTCGAACAGACTCGCCAACGCCTATCCCAACTCACCAACTCCCTCCTATCCCTCCAGCAACAGATCCTCAACTCAGATCCTCTCCCACCATGGTAAATTCACCAACCACCCACCCCCCCACAGCACACCAACCCCTCTTCCTCCCCTTCCCAATCCTCACCACCCCCACAATCCCCACAGCGCGCTAACCAACCCACCACCCCACCCAGGTCCTCCCTCCACACCGCCTCCCTCATAATCGCCCAAAACCTCACAACCCTCACCACCCTCCTAAACACCCACGCCCCCCTCCTCTCCTCCCTAATCGCCTACCCCCTCCCCACCTTCCCAGGCCGCGACCAGACATCTATCCTCCACGCCCTGCTGCGCAAGAAATTGGAACCG